>Ga0308394_1000938_pt1 | contig 14508 bp, 13 predicted proteins | sample Hotspr2Sampleme2_FD_202366 | JGI IMG/M metagenome (GOLD analysis project Ga0308394, IMG submission 202366) | Hot spring phototrophic mat microbial communities from Mushroom Spring, Yellowstone National Park, Wyoming, United States - 20050701_me2 ...
ACAAGGCATGCCTTGTCCGTACAGACAAGGCATGCCTTGTCCCTTCTTAGGTAACATACCGATGGCGGATAACAAAGACAAAGGCAATCTCAAACTGCCTACTGGCAAATGAGATAGAGGGCGTTGTAGTTCGTCCAATGAATATGAGTGTTTTTTTGAAATGCTCATAAATCATAAACAAATTTTATAGTACTACAAAATGCTATGAAATTTGAAACTATAAAGAATGAACTATGTTAATTTTTTGTGAAATAATAGATTACAAGCATTTTCCTTCTTGTCTAAGTTTTCTATACAACTTACAATGTGCTAAATTTAACCACAAATTTTCTGCCAATATTCACCTGCTTTTGGGTGTTGTAATGTTTTGGCTTTTTCAAATTCTTTACAAGCACCGCTCTTATCGCCACTTTTGAGGCGTATCAAAGCCCTCTGAAAGTAGGCTTCGGCGTTCTGGCTATCTAATAAAATAATTTTATTGAAATCGTTGATAGCCCCCGAAGCATCATCTAACTTTACTTTCAGTCTTCCTCGTAAATGATAAGCCTCAATGTTTTTGGGATTTTTTTCCAAAAACTTATTGACATCTTGCAAGGCATCTAAATAATTTTGAAGGCTATCCAAAATGTAGGCTCTTTGCAAATAAAGCGTACTTTCCGAAGTTTTTTGAGCAAGAGCAGAGCTAATGGCACGCAACTTGTTTTCAAGTTTCTCGGAAGTTTTGTTGATTTCTTTTTCTTGTGCGGTGCAATTTTGTAAAACTAATACCGAAAATGTGCTTACAAACAAATATTTTAGCATTTTTTGAATAATTTTTGGCTTATCAGTCACAAAAAAAATATATTCTTGTAAACTATTCCATAAAATAGCCATAATTTTATAGATTATCCTGCGAAAATCCCGGATAAGTTTAAAAATTAAAAACTATTGAATGAAAGAATTTGCAAAAATATTTCTATTCTTATTGTTAATTTTAAGTAAAATTTCTTATTCACAGCAGTATCGCTTTATTACCTATTCGTTGGAAGAGGGTTTGCCTCAATCGGAAGTAATGGACTTGCTCGAAGATAGCAGAGGTACGCTTTGGATAGCTACTAATGGCGGAGGTGTTGCTCGTTTCAACGGGCAACATTTTAAGGTACTTGACAATACACTGATAAATGCACGAGTCAAAAAATTATTTGAAGACAGCAAGAAAAATCTTTGGTTCATTACAGAAAGAGGTGTTACGCTTTATGATGGCTATAAATTTCATAAATACGACGAAAATGAAAATTTTAGCAACGGGGTAAATTTTGAAGTAGCCGAAGACAGCAAAGGCAATCTCTGGTTTTTGGTAGAAAAAGAAAAAGGCTCTGTACGAATTCTGCGGTGGAATCAAAACGGCTTCATAGACTTTACCTCACAACAACTCAAACTCATACAAAATAACATTGCTTTATCTATCAGCATAGACTCAGAAGATAACTTGATTATCCAAACCCAAAAAGGATTCTTTGAATACAAAAACGAAACTTTGGTAGAGTCTCGCCTCAATGCACTCGTTTCGTCAAATAAAAATACCAAACTCTACGGATACAACAAACATAAAATCCCCCGACTCATCTGCGAAAATCCTCAAAACAAACAATTAGAACTGCTTACCTACCACAAAGGAAGCTTAGAAAAAAAATATATTTTGGGAAATTTTTCACTTGGCGAGTTTTTGTATCTGACCGAAGACAAAGAAGCTAACATTTGGTTTTCTATCGATAAAAAAGGCTTTTTTAAAATTGATACCACTGGAAAAATAACCAATTTCTCTACCAAAAACGGCTTGCCTACCACCCGTATTGATGTCATTTTACCTACTACCAACGGAAACGTTTGGCTAAGTTCTTATGGAAAAGGGCTTATTCGGTATTTGGGGGATAAATTTACACAATTCTACACAGAAGCAGGGCTGGAAACAGGGCTGGTTTGGGCTGTATCACAAGATGCCACAGGCACATTTTGGATAGGTGAAACAGGCGATAAACCCCTGTCCCGTTTTGATGGCGAAAGATTCTATCCAGTGCCTATTGCAAATAACACCTACATCAAACGTATCAATGCTATTGCCTTTGCTCCCGACGGCACTATGCTACTTAGCTCCTCGCGAGGAATTTGGTACTATCAGAATGGTGTATTGCACAATGCCGCCAAACGCTATAATTTGCCCGAAGATATACAAATGACGGCTATCCGAGTTACTTCCAAAGGGATATGGTTTGGTTCATACCAGAACGGCGTGTTTTTTTACGACCAAACCTCTCGGAAAACACAATGGTTCAATACCAAAAATGCAAATTTAGTCAGCGATTTGGTGAATGATATTTTTGAAGACTCAAAAGGGAAAATTTGGATTTGTACAAATTATGGCATTTCTGTATATGAAAATGAGTATTTCACTAACTTCTCCAAAAAAGAAAAACTGCCAAGCGAATACGCCATAGATGCCTCCGAAGATAAAGCTGGAAACATCTGGATAGCCACCTTAGGGGGATTGCTCCGATACGACATAAAAACAAATAAGTTCTCGCTTTTAGGAGAAGAAAAAGGAATACTCTCCAACAATATCTATTCGGTGCTGGTAGATTCCCGCAATCAGGTTTGGTTGGGTACGCAGGTAGGTATCAGTATGATTAAACTTGACGAGCAAGGCAACCCTGTAAAAATAAAGAATTTTAGCAAAAATAGTGGATTTACAGGCTTGGAAGCCAACGAAAGAGCCATCTTTGAGGACAAAAAAGGCAATATTTGGTTTGGAACAGTAAGGGGTCTTATTCGCTACGAACCTCATAAGGATATTACAGAGAAAGAAAAACTGCAAGTGAGCCTCACCGATGTAGATTTGTTTTTGCAGAAAACAGATTGGCTGAGCGAGGAAAATCAAAAATTTCATTCAGGGCTTTTGGCGTGGTCTTTTGTACCCCAGAATTTAAAACTACCTCACGATAAAAATTACTTGTCTTTCCATTTTGAAGTAGTTAATTACTCCTACAACGATAATATTCGTTACCAATGGATTTTGGAAGGTCTGGAAACAGCGTGGAACAAACCCAGCAGCAAAACCGAAGTAAGTTATACCAATCTTCCACCCAATCAATACATCTTTCGGGTAAAAGCCATTACTGCCGATGGTTCAAGTAGCTCTGCTATTGTAAGTTATAGTTTTGAAATAAAACCCGCTTTTTGGCAAACGTGGTGGTTTTGGGGAGTAATATTTTTACTTATAGCCCTAACCATTGTGATTATCATTCGTCAGAGATTTTTATCAATAGAAAATCAGAAAAAAATACTTCAAGAGAAGGTCGCTGAGGCAAGTAAAGCCTTATTAGAGCAAAACGAAGCCCTTGTGCAACAAAAAAAGGAAATTGAGCAACAAAAAGCCGACCTACAACAACTCAACGCTACCAAAGACAAATTTTTTTCTATTTTAGCTCACGACATCAAAGGACCTCTCAACTCTCTTACCGCTTTTCTAAACATTATGACCAATCATTTGGACGAGATGAGCCAAGATGATATTAAATTTATGAGTAGTAACCTGAATAAATCTGTCAAAAATTTGTATAGCCTTTTGGAAAATGTACTTTCGTGGTCAAGGTCGCAAATGGGCGTGTTAGAATACAAATATCAAGCCTTAGATATACAAGAACTCGTAGAGCAGAACCTACAACTATTGGCTGTTTCGGCTCAAAACAAAGGAATTAACCTGATAAACAACACCCAAAAAGGCTTATTGGCTTGGGCTGATAGCAATTCTATCCAAACCGTGCTTCGTAATCTTATTTCCAACGCCATTAAATTTACTTCTACCGACGGAAGCATCACGATTAGTTCGTGGGCAACTGAAAAGGAAGTGGTTGTGTCGGTCTGCGATACAGGCGTAGGTATGAGCTGGGAAGCTATGGAAAAAATATTCCGTATTGATGCCCGCTACACCACCAAAGGCACAGCCAACGAAGTAGGCACTGGTTTAGGATTAGTTTTGGTAAAAGAATTTGTAGAAAAAAATAATGGTAGCTTAAAAGTAGAAAGCCAAGAAGGGAAAGGCTCTACTTTTACTTTCACATTGCCTCTGTATCAAGAAAGCAATCAAGCCAATAAAAATCTATCTCAACCAGTAGAAACCGCTGAATAGAAGTAAGTCCTGAAAAAGCCCTCATTACTATCTCGGATAACGGCATAGGCAGAGAGCATTTGGATAAAGTTTTCAGTATGTTTTACAGAGCAAGTGAGAGAAGTCAGGGTTCGGGCTTAGGTCTGTACATAGTCAAAGAAAATATCAATAAACTCAACGGTGGTGAAATTGATATGCACTCCGAACAGAACGTAGGCACAATTTTCAAAATGGAAATTCCTAATCTGAGCGATAAAACTTAGATTGCGAGCTAATTGCACAAATGCTTATGGCTTACGTTCGGGATTTGGAAGGATATTTGTATTTGTATGTTTTTTCTATTTTCTTTCTTTTCATCTTTTTTACCGAAACTTGCATTTTGATGTCTTCAATGGGGCGGTCTATACCTGCTCCGTTGGTAGGTTGTGAGGCGATTTTATCAAGCACCTCAAAACCGCTGAGCATTTCGCCGAAAACGGTGTAGTTTTGGTCAAGGTGAGGCGAGCCGCCAAGCATTTTATACACTTCGCGATGCTCGGCAGGGAAATTTACTCTAATTTGCTGACTAAGAGCATTGAGTTCTTCGTCGGTGAATTTACGCCCCTGCACTATGTAAAACTGACAGCCACTGGAGGCTTTTTGTGGGTTGTTGTCGCGAGCCGCCGCCAAAGCTCCTTTTTTGTGAAAAAGATTTGGTTGAAATTCCGCATCTATTTTATAGCCTACATCGCCCATACCGAGCATTTGTCCGGGCTTGGTACCCCGAGAGTTTGGATCGCCACCTTGTATCATAAAGTTCTGAATAACTCTATGGAAAAGTAAATCGTTGTAGAAACCTTCTTTGGCAAGTTTCAGGAAATTAGCTTTGTGCTTTGGGGTTTGGTCGTACAAGACAAACACCATTTCGCCAAATGAAGTTTTTATGAAAACCAACTCATCTGTTTTTTGGGCAAATAGTATTGAGTGAATAAAAGCAAAAATGAGAAATAGCCTTTTCATCATATTTTTGTAATTCTAATTACGCACAAATTAGCACAAGATTTTCTACATCTCAAAAAAACGAAACAAATCTTACATCAGCAGTTGAGCAGGATTTCCCACTGCTTTACTATGTTCGGGGATATTTTTCAGTACATTTGCCCCCATACCAAGTAAAGAAAAACTACCGATATGTGTGTTTTGTATAATGTTTGTTCCACTGCCAATAAAGCAATTTTCGCCTAATTTTACCCCACCTGCTATCACCACGTTACTCCCGACAAAACAATAGTCCCCTATCGTTACATCGTGATGCACCACACTATTAGGCAAGATAACTACGTGATTGCCTATTACGGCATTGCTTGTTATCACTACGCCTGCCATAATGAGTGTGTTGTAACCTATTGTAGCCAAACGTGATACCGAAGCCTTTGGGTGTATTACTTTTGCAAAACGTTCTTCCGAAATATTTAACGAAGCAATAATTTCTTTGCGTTGCTTGTAAGTAGCTGTACCTCCCACCACTGCCAAAACTTGTGCTTCGGGATACTTTGTAATAATATCTCGTGAAAAAACTTCAAAATGCTCGTGTTTCCCTTGCTTCTCGGGGGTATCGTCGGCGTAGCCTATCAAATCAAATTCATCGCCCAAGCAATCATAAGCCTCTAAACCATTGCTATTAAAAGGAAAGATAATAAGTTTCTTTTTCATAGTCAAAACCTACAAAGCAATTTTTCTAATGCTTTCTATCACAAATTTAACTTCCTCTTCACTCATAGGTACATAAAGCGGGATAATAATACTTCTATCGCATAAATCTTCTGAAACAGGTAAAGGTTCTTGCCAATATCCTTTGTAGGCTGTTTCTCGGTGGGCGGTCATCACACCCGAACGTGTTACTACCCCCATATCTAAAAGTTGTTGCATCATATCATTTCTTGCGATAGGAGCGTTCTCCTTCAAGTAGATAGAATAAGATTGATAGTTAGAAAAATACCCTTCTCTTTCTATGGGCAATCTGAAAAAGTCAATATCTTTAAAAGCTTCGTGATATTGAAAAGCTATTTTTCTTCTTTCCTGGACAATCCAATCGAGTTTTTCTAATTGCTTGATGCCTACTGCGGCTTGAATATCGGTCATTCGGTAATTATAGCCGAGCTCTAAATGGTCGGTGATAATTACTTTGCTGGCTTCGTGGCGTAATCTGTCATTGACAGCCATTCCGTGTTGGCGGAGCAGTTTTAGTCTTTCGTAAAAATCTTTTCGGGAAGTACAAATCATACCTCCATCGCCTGTGGTAATTACTTTGCGAGGGTGAAAAGAAAAACAAACTAAGTCGGAATGTGAGCCAATTTTTTGTCCTTTATAGGCAGAACCAGCCGCACAAGCAGCATCTTCTATCAAAAGAAGTTCCTTTTCTTGACATAGTTCTTTGAAAGCATCAATATCGGCAGGCATACCAACTTGATGAACTATCAGAATAGCCTTAGTTTTGGGGGTAATTTTACGCCTAACATCTTCTATATCTAAGTTATACTCCTGATTTACCTCTGCAAACACAGCTTTTGCTCCCACATATTTGATACAATTAGCCGTTGCGATGTAAGAAAGCGAAGGACAAATAACTTCATCGCCTTCGCCAATGCCTGACACTATCATAGAAAGATGCAGAGCAGTAGTACAATTTGAAACTGCTACGGCATATTTAGCTCCTGTATAGGTGGCGAACTTTTCTTCAAATTCTTGGACTTTAGGTCCTTGCGTTACCCAACCTGTCAGGATAGTATCGTAGGCAAGTTGAGCTTCTTGTTGGTCTAAGTAAGGCTTAGCTACGGGGATTTTCATAATTTATTTTTTCCAATTTTCTACTTTTATCTCTTGTATAAGGTTTTTGTTCTGTTTAAGTTGCTCATAATATCTAATTGTTTCTTTTAAGCCCTGCTCAAAAGTGTAAGAAGGTTTGAAATCAGTAAGTTTATAGAATTTTTGTGCATCTACCCACAGACGAGGCACATCAGCGGGGCGTTCGGAAAGGTATTGTATGCCTAAATTTTCTTTGTTCATAACTTTAAGCAAACTTTCAAGCAGAAATTTCATAGTATATTCAACCCCTGTACCAATATTGAAAGTTTGAGCGATGATTTTTTGGGCTTCATTTTGGGCAATTTCTAAAAACAAACAGAGGGCTTTGGCGGTGTCTTTCACATAAAAAAAGTCCCTTGTAATAGAACCATCACCAAATATGATAGGTCTTTCATTATAGAGAATGCGTACAATACTTCGTGGAATAATCTCACCACAATCCCCTTCATAATGAGCCCTCGGACCAAAATTATTAAAAATACGTAATACGGTAACTGGCATTTGGTAGCATTCGTAGAAAGCATTTGTATAATGTTCGCCTGCTAATTTACTAGCACCATAGACGGTAAGTGGCAATGTTGGGGCATTTTCGTTGATAGGAAATTGCAGGGTACGTCCATAAATTTCAGAGGTAGAAATGTAAAAAAAGTGCTTGACAGATACTTTTTTAGCACTTTCTAGGACATTGAGCGTACCTTCGGCATTTACTCGATGGTTCTCAAAGGGACTATGAATGGAGTGCCGCACCCCCAAACAAGCTAAATGAAATACAAAATCAACTTCTTTCAACAACCTATCACAAAGGGATTTGTCTAAAATATCCCCTTCATAAAAAGTAAAATTAGGGTTTTGAAAGGCTATTTGCAAGTTATCTTTTGAACCATTACTAAGGTTATCTAACGCTATAACGCTATAACCTTTTTCTAGCAAAGTATCAACCAAATGCGAACCTATGAAGCCTGCTCCGCCTGTAACCAATACTTTCATAATACTTTATTTTTTGTATGCAACGTAGTTAATCTTTTTCAAAAAACGCTTCTAATTTTGAAACAGTGTCAAAAGGTGAAAATCGAGCAGCCAAATCTCTAAAAGTGACAAGTAAAATGGAAGGTGACATCATAAATTTATGTACGAACCTTGATTGCCTTCTTATACCTGCTAACTTACTTTTTCTTTTCTTCGTAAAATTAGTAAAAACATTTTCTAAATTAGCATAAGGCTGGTTGAGCATTTCTGCCAAAACGCTTGCATCTTCTATGGCGGCGGCTACACCTTGTCCTGTAGTGGGTAAAAGGGCGTGAGAAGCATCACCAATCAAAATTACTTTACCTTTGTGCCAAATATCAAGTTCTACTTCTTTCACTAAATCATTTACAATAGAAGTATCAGGAGTTAATGCTCGCAAAATAGTAGGCACATATCCGCCAAAATTATTAAAAGCAGTTTTTATTTTGTGTATCGGTGCTTGTTGCCCTTTTTGATGAGACTTGTGTTGAATGGCACAATATACGCCACAAGCATTAGGCGAGTAGGGATAAATTCCAAAAAAACTCCCTTTCCCAAACATTTCTATATTGCCTGCAGGAGTAGGCAAAGGAGCATTTGTAAGAAAAGAAAAAAATTCAACAGGATAAATAAAAGGTTGATATTCAGGGAAAAGGAAACTGCGTGTTTTAGACTTTATACCATCTGCCCCTATAACTATATCAAAAAAATCTTTCTGACCATTGGAAAATGTAATTTCAACAGTATCGCCTACTTGATTTAAGGCAGTTACGGTAGTATTCAACATTACCTTTACGCCTGTCATTTTGCTTAGTAATACCTCGTGTAGTGTAGCTCTATGCATAAATTGCACACCTGCCCCAAACTTTTTATTCAGTCGTTCAAATGAAATCTCTTTCAAAACATTACCTTTTCTGTTAGTAGTTCTTTGAAAAGCATTGATAACGCCCTTGCCTACCAACTCATCATAAAAGCCGTGTTTTTGCAAAATTTTGATACCATTGTACCAAAGCCCAATGACATAACCTACGGGCTTCCATTCTTTGGCTTGTTCAATGAGCGTAATAGCAAACTTTTCCTTGTCTAAAAAATTGGCTATGCTCACCCCTGCAATCCCTCCTCCTATGATAAGTATTTTTTTCATAATTTGAGATTAAATGGTAGATTTTGCATCATACGATAGGATAAAAATCCCAAACATAATAATAAGAATGCCCAACAAAGTTTTCCAATCAGTTCTTTCACCCAATATCCAAGTAGCCACTGCGATATTGACTATGAATGTTATCCCAGAGCTAAGAGGTTGATAAATAGACATTTTAGCTTGATGTAAAATGGTGATAGTAACCAAAAAGCCCAGCCCTATCAAAAAAACTCCCAGTACTACCTGCCAATTTATTATCAACTTAATGTAATCCATTAAGTTACGAAGTGGTTTTTTTTCTAAACCTAGCTTTAGCACAGCTATCCCTCCAATGTTTAGTATTACTTGCAAGGTAGTAAGTAGGATTAGCTTCATTCCCATAGCTTATTTTGTGTTAATTTTTTTTTTTGATAATATACAGAGGCTTGGGTTTTACATTATCCAAAGTTCGCCAAATGTATTCTGAAATAATACCTATGGAAAAGTTTGTGATGCCAAACCCAAATAAAAGAATAACCAAAGTAGAGGCATAACCCGACACGGGAAATCCTGTAAAAATTGCATAAAATACAATATAAAGCCCCCAAATACCACTGATAGACATTAGCAAAATACCTAACATAGACACAAAGCGTAAAGGGAAATAAGAAAAAGAAACAAATGAATTGATAAACAAATTCATTTTCTTTTTTAACGACCATTTGGATTTACCATGCTTTCGTTCTTTTCTATCATAATACACCTTACCGCTTTCAAAATTTGCCCAGTACAATAAATTGTGCATATTGCTTGTAGCCGTGTAATTTTCTAATAGGAAATCCCCCAAGCGTTTGCTAATACAAAAGGCATCTAATCCTTCTTTGGGGAAGTTGGGTATAGCATAAGCCCGCATAATAGTATAGTAAAAGCGTGAAAATAACTTACTAAAAAGGCTATCTTGTCGGGTTCGCCTTACTGCCCACGAAATCTCATAGTTATTTTCTATATTGCTTTTTATCAACTCCACAAATAGCTCTATGGGTTCTTGCCCATCGGCTGCCATATCCACGATATAGTCTCCCTCTGCTTCTGCCAAGCCTGCCATCACTGCTGAGATAGCCCCAAAATTACGTGTAAAAGATACTGCTTTTACAAATGGGTACTGCTCTGCTAAGGTCTTGACTATCTGCCAAGAGCCATCGGTTGAGCCGTCATCAACAAAAATTACCTCATAATCTACCTCTGGCATCAGTTGTTCTATTTTACGCACCTGATAAAAGGTATTTTCTAAATTCTTTTCCTCATTTAAAAAAACTATTATGAAACTGACTTTTTTCTTTTGCATAAACTTATTTTCTAATGAGCAAACAATCAAAAAACGCTTTCAAAGGCATTTCCAACTGCGAAGAAGGTAAAATACCTATGTAATCAAAGTGCTCTTGGGTGTGTTGTTTGATAAAATCTTCTGAAATCCAATTCCAAACTAAATTATCACGCTGAATAGTAGCACGATTTACATTTCTATTTTTGCGATATTCTTGGTAGGCTTCATAGTAAAATTTGTTAGGAATACGGTTGATAGCTACTTTTGCCCCTTTTTGCGTAATGGTAGATAAGGCTTTGAAATAGCCTGCAAGTTGTTCATCATTCAAGAATTGAAGTACGCCGTAGGTAAGTACAAAATCAAAGGTTCTACCTTGTAGCTTATCCAATTTTGTTATATCATCGTGGATCAACTCTGCTTTAGGCAAGCGTTCAGCAGCTACGCTAAGGGTATTCTCTGCCAAATCCACCCCTACACAGTGAGCGAAATATTTTTCTAACAATCCAAGGCAAATACCTGCCGAGCAACCTAAATCAATGATTGTTGCATCAGGTTTGGGCTGAAGCAGAGATACCAATCTACGCTCTTCGTCTGCAAAAAATTGCTGATTAGCTACCTCATTACCTAAGTGCATTTCACTTATATCAAAGGGGTTGTCCGAGTGTAAGGCTCTATGATTGTAGTATTCTATCCAATTATCCATATTTCTCGGTATTTTTAAGTTGATATTTTAAGTTGATATTTTGTCCTTAATGAAGGTAAAGAAGCCCATTTCTCCTTAAAGTCAATCAATGAATTATGTGCTATGTAGCCAAAGGTACTGGGTCCGAAATCTACAAATTTGTAACCTGCCTTGCCTGCCCAATGGATTAGGTGATAATAGGCAAAATGATTAGCTTTTAGCTTTCTACCTTCTTGATTATCAAAGATATAGAATGTGTTAAGTACATTTTGATTATATCGAAAAACAATAATTCCGCTTACCAATTCTGCCTTTTTGCGTACCTTCACTTGATAAATCGTTTCAGGAAAAAGTGTGTGCAATCGCTCTAATTCCTCGAAACTATGAGTGGGTTTGCTATTCAAACGCTCTTGGCTATGTAAAAGTAGGGTGTAACTTTCTAAATCAACTCCTGTATTTATTTCAAAAGATAGTTCGTTTTTAAAGGCTTGTTTTAGTTCTGTGTATGTTTTACTATTAATTCGCTTTTCAAGTGGCAAAGATATATCTATTTTGTGAGATAACACAATGTCACTTTGTACAGGCAAAAAGTTATGCTTCAAGAGTAAATAATGAATATAGGCACTTTTTTCTGTGTCTGAAATGTACATTACCTCTGGTAGTGGTGTAAAATCTATTTGCTTAACTCCTTGCTTGGTCAGGTAGGCAAGCATAGTTTCAAAAATGCTTTCTATGTCTTTGTAACGTAAGCCTTTGGCTAATACTAAACCGCCATAAGAAGCCATACAAGGGGTTTTGTAAATCCAGCCGTTTTCGTATTTTTGCAAGTAACCAGTTATCAAACCCAAGATTTCTTTCCCCTCTACAAACAATAAATGACAAGGAACAAAAGATTCTGCGGGTATTTTTTCAGGGCTATGGTATTCAAAAAAACGCGGAGAGTGAAACAAAACAGCATTAGCCGCCTGTGATAGAAAGGTTTGTACTGCCTCTATATCTGTTTCTGTATAACGTTTTAGCGTAATCATAGTACGAGCATTTGAGCTAAAAGTTCGTGTTTGTAATGTGTTTCGTGTTTGAGCATCAACTCGCCTACTTTTAAACCACCGCCTTGCAGACGATAAACAGCATCATTACCAATTTCAGAAGGAATAATGCCCATGTGTCCTGATTTTACTTCTTTGGGATAATAGGCTATTTTTAACTTATCACAAAGTTTGGCATCTATATCACCTGCGTAACGTAGTAAGTAAGGTGCTTCAAACTGCTCTACCAATTTACTTAAAGGTATGGGTTTGTCTGCTTCGCCTAAAAGCACTGTATCAAAGGGGTAAGCAGTATAGATAATAGCCTCTGCCTTACGAAATTCTTGTGGAACATCTATTTTGGGATAGTCCGATAACCACTCACAATTTTCTATGTTGGCATAATGCTCTTTGTTTTCTGTCTTATCAATAATCCCTAATTTTTGGCAATTTTTAGCTAATATTTTAGCTATGTAACCCCCAAAATCATTGTTGCAAATCAATACAAAGGTATTTTGGTATAGACATAAACCTGCATCAAATATAAATTTCAATGCCATATCACCCAAGTAGTTGAAAACATCAACATCGGGGTGGCGTTCGTTTGTACCTGCTACAAGTATATGATGCTCTTGACAAAAAGCGAGATCTAAGTCTTGGCTACGAAACTCCCAATTTTCATACATCAAAGGAATCACTACGCCTTTTTTGGTATATTCTAATTTTTGAGCATCCAAGGGGCGTAAGTGTCCCGAGTTGGTTATGATGTCTGCCTTAGCTAAGATTTCAGGGGTAAGTTCTTCTACAAAATAGACCTTGCCTGCCTTTTCAGGAAAAAGAGATAACAAATTTTCTACTGCCTGCTTTGCTTGCCCAAATGTACCAAAATGTGTATCTTTGCCCACCGCGTATACCTCTGCTCCTGCCAAGCACGCCAAAACAGGTGTGATAGCATACGCTCCTGTGGCACATTCAGTTAAGACTACTTTTTGCTTCAAATCAAGTTGTAAATCTTGTAAAATTTGCGTTATCTTTCTTTTTAGGTTCATAAAAAGCAATTTTTGTAGACAGGCAAGTTTATAGAAATAGAACTATTTATCCTAAAAGCCTAAAACTTATTCAAAACCTCAATAACTTTTTCCACTTCTGTATCGCTCAATTCGGCAAACATCGGCAAAGAAAGACAATGTGAAGCCAAATATTCAGCATTAGGACAATCGCCTTGCTTGTAACCCAAATGAGCATACGCCTTCTGCAAATGGCAAGGCACGGGATAATGCAAACCGGGAAATATTTGATGTTCATTCAAATATTTCATTAAGCCATCGCGGTCTTCGGTTGTTATCACAAACAAATGATATACCGAATCAGTAAATTCAGGTTGGGCTTGCATCTTAATTTTGGGATTAGTAATACCTTGTTGGTACATTCGGGCAATTTCTTTTCGGCGGTTGTTCCATTTGTCCAAATATTGCAGTTTTACGCTCAATACAGCCGCCTCAATACCTCCCATACGCATATTATAGCCGATTTCATCGTGATAGTACCTCACTACCGAGCCGTGATTGCGAAGACTTTGCAAATGCTTGAAATATTTTTCATCATTTGTAACAATTCCTCCCCCTTCGCCGTAAGTGCCTAAATTTTTACCTGGATAAAAACTAAAACAAGCCATTTCGCCAAAGCCGCCTACTCGTTTGCCTTTGTAATATGCACCGTGAGCTTGTGCAGCGTCCTCTACTAAAAACAAATTATGTTTTTGTGCGATAGCTTTCACGGTATCGATATCAAAAGGTTGTCCGTAGAGATGAACGCCTGCAATGGCTTTGGTTTTAGGGGTGATTTTTTCTTCAATTTTTGAGGCATCAATCTCCCAAGTATCAGCGGTGCAATCTACAAAAACAGGCGTAGCATTGCAATAACTTACACCCCAAGCCGTAGCAATGAAGGTATTAGCAGGCACAATGACTTCATCGCCCTCGCCTATCCCTAAGGCAAGCATTGCCAAATGCAAAGCCGATGTACCATTATTGACAGCAACACAATACTTCGTATCACAATAATTAGCAAAGTTTTTTTCAAATTCTTCTACATACTTACCTCCCGAAAAGGCAGTGTCTTCTAGTACGTTTTCAATTTTACTTAAAACATCATTTCTAATTTGTAGGTATTGTTTTTTCAAGTCTAAGAATGGGATTTTCATAGCTAATAACTTTTTTTGAAAAATAAAAATATGTCTTCTCTAAAATACATTTCCTCCTCTACCAAATGTTGAATATGCTTTGGAATAGATGTATTCTTATTGGCGATTAAATAGTCAATTTTGTACTCCTTGATAAAATCTAATTGACTTTGCTTAAT
>Ga0308394_1000941_pt1 | contig 14490 bp, 17 predicted proteins | sample Hotspr2Sampleme2_FD_202366 | JGI IMG/M metagenome (GOLD analysis project Ga0308394, IMG submission 202366) | Hot spring phototrophic mat microbial communities from Mushroom Spring, Yellowstone National Park, Wyoming, United States - 20050701_me2 ...
GTCGTGGGGGATACCTTAGTGGAGCTAATTCGTGGCGGTGAAAGCGTAGGGCAAGCGACCCTGACCCGCTTCTACAGCCTGCACACCTTTGTTTTGCCGTGGTTGACTGCCGTATTTATGCTGGCGCACTTCCTCATGATTCGCAAGCAAGGCATTTCTGGCCCACTGTAGTTTACAAAACTGGAATAAATCTTATGTCTAAAATTGAAAAACTCCCCGATCTCAACGATCCCGTCCTCCTTGCCAAACTGGAAAAAGGCATGGGGCATAACTACTATGGCGAACCCGCATGGCCCAATGACCTGCTGTTCATCTTCCCTGTGGTCATTGCTGGGAGCATTGCCCTGATTGCTGGCTTGGCTGTGCTCGATCCCGCCATGGTTGGTGAACCCGCCGATCCCTTTGCCACTCCCCTAGAGATTCTGCCCGAGTGGTATCTCTATCCCGCATTCCAGATTTTGCGGATTCTGCCCAACAAACTACTTGGGGTAGTACTCACTGCCGCCATTCCCTTGGGGCTGATTCTAGTTCCCTTCATTGAGAACATCAACAAATTCCAAAACCCATTACGCAGACCAGTAGCAACAGCAGTATTTCTGTTTGGCACTCTGTTTACTATTTATCTGGGGATTGGTGCTTGTTTGCCCATTGATAAATCTTTAACCTTGGGCTTATTCTGAGGAACGACAAGGGGATGGGATGCTCTAGTCCCTCCCCTACTCACCGCTGGGGGATTAGAAACCCTAACAGGTTTTGCTTTTGTATTTATCCTGTGGGGCGTTAGAAGCCCTAAGGAACTCAGTCGACCAACGACCAATGATCTAAACTCTGAGGCTGAAAAGCGTCGAGCACCAGAAAGTTGGGCTGTTCAACTTTATTGCTAGAATTTAGGGGGCTAAACCCTGCAGTAGTTAAAGCAAATGACTCCAGAAGAAGTAGAAGCTAGATTTTTGCGTATTGAAGCGTTATTAGCCGAGACAGCCGCAAGCCAAGCGAGAACTGAGGCAAATTTAGCTAAGATTGAGGCAAGTCTATCTGAGATAGCCGCAAATCTAGCTAAGACCGAGGCGATCGCCAACAGTAATGCACGGGCAATACTAGCCAACACAGAAGCCAACAGGGCAACGGAGACTAAGCTAGAGCGTCTGGCAGACTTGGTAGAACGATACATTCTCGCTAGCCAGATTAGACAAGATGCCACTGAAATTCGTTTGGAAGGACTAGAAAAGCGGGTTTCAGACCTAGAAAACCAAATGGAATAATGATTGGACTGGCAGACAGTGTGATTCCGACAGTGGGTGAGATATTCATGACAGAGAGACCCACTCCTAGTGAAGTACTGGCTGAAGTCATTAAGTATTTGACTGGTCGTACCGACATCGTATTGATTGGTGCATGGGCGGTACAAAAGGATTAACCGAACTGCGTGATTTGAGCATACTGATTGAAAGTTACCCTGAAGTAGCAAATAGTCCTGAGATGGAAGATAAATACAGAGAGTATTGGAAAGATATTAAGAGCACAGTTGAGAGAGTCAGCTAGTTCAAAGGATAATGATTTGGAGTGGTGATTGAATGATAACTTTCCCTGACAGAAGCACAGTTTCTACTGGGGGTTGGAGTCGCTAGTGAAGTCAACTCCTGTGTAAATGTCAGCGATGGGAATCTCAAGGCTGATGCTCTGTAGTTTGATGGTTTCCCCTGTGGTGTAGGTTTGCAGGAGCCATAACTTGCCATTATAACGGCGAAAGACTTCTACTCTTGGTTCCGATTGGCTGACTAGGACATATTCCTGTAGGGATTCAATGGTTTGATAGTGGGCAAATTTCACACCCCGATCTCTTGCTTCGGTGGATTCGGATAGAACTTCAATAATCAGGCAGGGATAGTTTTTGTGGTTTCTGTTTAGGCGATCGCGCTCATCGCAGGTAACTAACAGGTCAGGGTAGTAGTAAACATTTTGGGAAGGAATATGCAATCGCATATCCGAAGGAAATACCCTGCAATTTCCCCTGCGCAGATGATTGAAAAGAATTACTGTTAGGTTGGTGGTTAGGTTAACATGGTTTTCGCTGGCTCCCGCCATGGCGTAAATTACGCCGTCTGCGTATTCATGCTTCTCTTCCTGTTGCTCTTCCCATTGCAGGTATTCGTCAACGGAAAGAGGTTTGGTGATCGCTTTTTGCATTGGTATCTCCCCAGAGACAACTAGGGATATTGTGGCATAAATTTTGCCCCTGCTAGGAGCAGGGGACGTTTCTCATGAATAGAAAGACTTAACCAATGGAACTAAGAATGGAAATGAATCCTTTACCTGAACCAATTTCAATAATCAGCAGGAGTACAAAGCCAATCATGGCAAAGCGCCCATTCCATTTTTCGGCAAACTCGGTAAAACCGAAACGCTCTTCTTGATCAATGTACATGGGCGGTTCGTAGGCGAAGTTGTTGATCAAACCCCGTTCGTCAACTACAGTGGTACGCTGTGGCATATAAGATTACTGAACTCTTCGTTAAGAAATGTAACAAACTATTTACATAACGCAATCTTTCCCTAGGGGGAATTAACTGTGCTTGATGGTCAAACAGCACCAAGATTGGCGCTTCCACAGGGTGGCAACTGTCCATTTGTGCTGATCGAGGCATGCCATGACCTGCGGCACTTGATCTACTAGAATACCGCTCAGGATGCCCCAGCCGTTGGGCTTGAGTAACAGGTGAAATTGGGGGATCATTTCTAAAATCGGCTCGAGCAGAATGTTGCAGGCAAATCCATCCACTGGTTCTTGCAGATGGACTCGGAGAGTGTTTAGGTCGCCTTCGGCAGCCCAGAGTTGGGATTCAGGAATTTGGTTGAGTTGGCGGTTGTGCTCAGTGGCTTTGACAGCGAGAATGTCCGTATCTACGGCGTAGGCTTTCTTTGCGCCTAAAAGCAGAGCGGCGATCGCCAAAATCCCTGAACCACAGCCAATATCGGCAAAAGTGAAGTTTGGTGGGAGAGCCTGATCGGCAAGGCGCATCTCAATAGCTTCTAAACAGAGCTGGGTGGTGGGGTGAGTGCCAGTGCCAAAGGCGCTCCCAGGGTCTAGGTAAATGATGTGGCGCAGTTCCCCTGTGGGTGGGGCAATCCATGCAGGATAGACCATCAGGCGATCGCCAATTGCTTGGGGTTGCCAGTGCTGTTTCCAATTGTTTGACCAGTCTTCTTCTTGCAAAATCTGGCATTTTACTTGGGGCGGGGGGAGATCGGCAAGAAGGGCAGATTGTTTGAGTTGCAGGGATAGGGCGGCAATGTCTAGCAGTTCCGAGCGCTCAATGGGCAAGTAGGCAGTTACCTTAATTTTCCCACTGTGGTTTTCTACGGCGTTTTGCTGACAGCCCATCTCTGCCAAGCGCCAGCCAATGATCTCTTCAAGAGCGCTTTCTCCCCAGACGCTAATTTCCCACCAGCGGTTCATGGTCAGTCCTGCACATATTCTGTATGGTGCAGTAATGCCCACTCTGCTTTTTGGGCTTCTCGTCCCAAGTAGGCGGCATGGTCTAGTCTGCTGACGGGGCAAGGTTGGGCTTGCTCAAAAATAGCAATACATAGTTCTTTGGCGGTTCTGCCTGTAAACATCTGCACTGCTTCCCGTTTAGCGCCACCTTTGGCGGGGATGGGCTTACCTGTGTCTGGGTCAATGGCTAAACCCCGCTCGTCAATGACATTGGTATAGTGCTTGGCGCAAATTAGTTGCTTTTCCCGATCGACAAAAATCACAAAGTACCCTGCGGGGTCTAGTTCCAGACGGCGTTTGGAATACTGATCGTCAATTTCTTGTAAAGTTTTGATTAGCTCCTGTGGGGACATACAGCACAACTGAGATGACTGCTAGTAATCTATGTCAATCTGGGGACACCTGCCAACAAACCTTGCCCCAATTGGCAATTTTAGCATCAGGGAATGGCTCTAATTTTCAGGCGATCGCCACAGCCATTGCAGAAGGGAAACTGCAGGCAAACATTGGGGTAGTTATCTACAATAATCCCACTGCCTATGTGCAGGTGCGAGCGCAAAAGTTGGGGATTCCTGCAGTACTTTTAGATCACCGCCAGTTTCCCACTAGAGAGGATTTGGATTATGCCATTGTGCAAACCCTGAAGAAGTATCGCACGGACTTGGTGGTGATGGCAGGGTGGATGCGCATTGTTACCCCTGTTTTGATCTCAGCCTATAGCGATCGCATTTTGAATATCCACCCCAGCTTGCTTCCCAGTTTCCCCGGTAATCGGGCGGTACATCAAGCCCTAGAGTATGGAGTGAAGATCACAGGTTGTACGGTACATCTGGTAATCCCCGAGGTAGATCGGGGGAAAATTTTAGCCCAAGCCCCTGTCCCCGTTTTGCCCAACGATACTGTGGAAACTTTGCACCAGAGAATCCATGAAGTGGAACATATCATCTACCCCCAAGCGATCGCTGAGTATTTAGCCTATCTCCAGTCAGCGGGGAGAATCAGCCAAGGAAACGGGGGAGGGATTTCCCTGAGATAAATCTCTCATGTCCTGCGTAATCCCGATGGATTTGTATCTGTTGGAAATTCCCTGCCTCTGCTAGTAATTGCACTACTGCTTTGGCTTGTCCTGCCATCACTTCTATAACAAATATCCCATTGGGAATGAGAAAATGGGGAATTTCTTTTAACAAAAACTGAATGGCGGTTAAACCTGAACTGCCTCCATCGAGAGCAATCGGCGGTTCGTGGCACTTGACTTCCTCTGCTAGGGTGTCAATCTCAGCGGTGGGAATGTAGGGCGGGTTGCTGACTACCCCTGCTACTTTTCCCTTTAGGTGAGGAATTGCCGTAAACCAATCGCTCTGATGGAAGGTAATGGAACTGTTGTATTTTTCAGCATTCAATTTAGCGATCGCCAAAGCTGAGGCACTAATATCTACAGCATGTATTTGGGCGTGGGGCAAAATCTGCCTTAAGCCAATGGCGATCGCCCCCGATCCAGTGCCCATATCTAGCCAAATCCCAGAACGCAGGCGTGAATTTGCAGGCAGGAGGGCATCTACCACATCAATAAGCAATTCCGTTTCTGGTCGGGGAATCAATACTGCTGAATTAACTGCCAATTCCAAACCCCGCCATAGGGTTTTACCCGCCAAGTATTGCACAGGTATTCTCTGCCTGATTCTTTGCTCCCAGAGGGTGTGCAACTGTTCCATCTCCTGAATGCTAGGAGCGAAGTTAAGCCGTAGGTGTAATTTGTCAACGCCAAACAGGGTTTGAATCAGCCAATCTAACTCGTAGGGGGGAACCTGATGCTGTACTGCCGCCGCTCGTGCTTTGGCATACCATTGCCCAAAATCTTCCCGCCCCATCAGCCCTGAATGCGACGGGAATTGAAGGCACTGCCAATGCCCTGCAGAATGCCCCTCCCCACTAAGCCTAATCCCCTGCCAATAATGTTGGTCAATACATAAACTACCAGACTGCCTAGCCATGAAGCCAAGGCTTTGATCCTTGGGGCGATCGCATCTTGGAACTCCCAGAAAATGGTGATCCCATAGCGCAGACCTTGCAAATTCTCCAGCTCTTCGGTGCGTGGGGCATAGATTTTTTGCGATCGGATGCCCATTTCTGTAATTGTCAGCAGAGGGTAGTAACTCTCAAAAATGGCGCGGGGTTCGTCCACATACTTCCAGCGGCGATACTTCCACGACAGCTCATTGCGGAAGCGCTCAATGTCGCGGGTGGCAAGGAGATTGTGCTGGTAAAATTGCTGTTTCATAGCTTCAGCATGGGCAAACTGATTCAGCACCGCCTGCATGACCCCATTGGCAACGGCAATGATCAGATTTTCTGTAAGTTGCTCCGCATGGCGCATGGCAGTAGGACTGCCCACGCTCCAGTTGGTGTTGTCCACTGTAAGCGGTTCCCCCTTCAGAAGGTGGGCGAGCAGTTCAGGGAGCTTGGGGATCGTCAATTCCACATTTGCCGCTTCGGTCAGCACTTGCTCTAGGACATTAGTTGTACCAATGCGGAAATACCTGCCCAAAAAGCTGGTGGCACTGTCTCGCCACAGGTGTTGCAATAGTTGGTTGTAGTTGATGCTATCTAGGGCAATGTCTGCGGCCTTGAGTTCTTGCAGGGTCGCCTGCCAGTGGTGCAAAACTGCCAACAGCAACTCGCGCTTTTTCTGCAGGCGCAGAATGTCAATTTCCATGGGGCTGGCGCTGAGATTGCTTAGGGTTTGCTGGGGGTGGCGAATTTTATCGGCGATCGCCTCCAGCAGTGCCTGCACCATAGAGCCAGTAGGTACAGGGGGGGGAATTGGCACAGGATTGGTGGGTAGGTTTGCAGGGGATACAACCAAGGGGGGCGGTTCGGGGAATAGGACTTGACTGATGAGCCACCGCGCTGACCGCAGTTCTCGCTTTCTGCCTTGCTGTACCCACCTTTGCCATAGAGGAAGTAGTTCCTCCCTTGGCAAACTTTGCAGAGTTTGCTCGATCTGCTGGAGTGCTCCTGCGCGCAAGTTGTGGCGCAGTAACTGCCACGGCGTCAGGGGGATGAGCTGGGAGCTAGGGGGGATGGTGTACAGGCTGGCGTAGAACCTTCCCTGGGCTAGGGTAGTAATTGCTGGCTCTAGTTCTTGGGCGAGACGGGATTTGGGGCAATAGCCCACTGCCCCAGTGTTTCTAGGCAAGGTAGGCAAGTGGCGATCGCTTATAAACAACAGCCCCGCTTCGGGATAACGGCGGCAGACATCCCACACTATCCCCGATACGGGTGTGCTTCCCAGTAAAAACATATCCACTGCCCCCAACTGGGGCAAACTGGCAGAGAGTGCTTCATAGCTGGCAAAGGCTGATACCGACTGCACCACGGGCATTTCCACCAGCCACGCCTCTAGCCCGCGCCGCAAGATACCGTCCTCCTCTACCAATACCAGTTTCAGAGACAGGGGATTCATGCTTTAACCGAACTGGGGTTAGCTGTGGGAAATACCCACCGCAGGAGTGGCGGAGCCAAAAAAGTAGTGATGATTACCATCATGATAACTGCCGCATTGAGCGCCTCTGAGAGAATACCACTGCTAGTGCCAATGCCCGCAAATACTAGCCCAACCTCCCCCCGCGGGATCATTCCTACCCCGATCGCCAAGCGGTTGAGAGTGGGTTCGCCAAACACCGCAAAACCCGTGACCACCTTGCCCAAAATCGCCACAGTGATCAAAAATAGGGCAATCACCAAGCCCTCGCGGTTGGCAGGGACAGCGGGATTCAATACGCCTAAATCCGTCTTAGCGCCTACGGAGATAAAAAAGGCGGGCATCAACAGGTCAGCGATCGGCACCACCTGATACTGTAGTTCGTTTTTCTCATCCGTTTCGTCCAAAATTAGCCCTGCGGCAAAGGAACCCAGAATAGCTTCAAGGTGAATGGCAGAGCCAATGTATGCCATGGCAAAAGCAAAGATAAATGCGGGCACTACCAGATTACCTCTGGTCTTAAACAGCCGCGAGGAGCCGATAAATATCTTGTTAAACAACTTGCCCAACAGGATTGCTCCTAGTAAAAAGCCAAAGGAACTGAGGATTAAATACACTAGGTTGGCGACATCTACTTCCCCTGTTTTAGCTAGGCTAGCAACCACTGCCAAGATGATAATGCCGAGAATGTCATCGATTACCGCCGCTCCTAAAATGATTTGCCCTTCCTTCGAGGACAACTGACCAATCTCCGACAGCACCTTAGAGGTAATGCCGATACTGGTAGCAGTGAGCGCCGCCCCTGCAAAAATGGCGGGGATATTAGGTACATGGAAGATCAAGATAGCCCCTACCGTTCCTAACACAAAGGGAACAGTTACTCCGACCACTGCCACTAGGGTGGCCATGCCCCCCACTTTGACTAGCTCCCGTAGGTCAGACTCCATCCCCACTTCAAACAAGAGAATGATTACCCCCAGTTCTGCTAGTACAGACACGACTTCGCTGGCAGAGGCAAACACCTGAGGAGTGGCTTCGGGCGATAGACCCCCAGTTAGCTGGAGAAACTGCATGATTAAAGAGGTGGAGCCAGTGGGGTCTTTGTCTGGAAATACAATCAGGTGTAGGGCAGACACACCCACAATTACCCCCCCCACCAACTCTCCTAACACAGGGGGAAAGCCAAAGCGGTTGGATAATTCCCCACCTAGCTTACTGGCTAGATAGATGACTACTAGGTTGAGCAGTACCGCCGCCAGCACCAGAGAGCCGTTTTCCGCACTGACTTCGGCGGCAAGGGGCAAGAGATTGGCAATTACCATAGGAACTAAATTACAGAATTTTTTCCATTTTACCTGCTGGATTTAGTTTAATTGTTGCGCAGGAACAGACAAGATACCCCCTTGCCTCTCAAAGCTCAATCAGACAAATGTCTGCGCCACCGCTCATTGCATCAGGGGTGGCGGTGGTGATGTGCTCTTCTATGGCGTTGTCTGGCAGTGCCCACGGCAGAGCGGACAACCAAAGGTTGAGATGTGCCATGGCGATCGCCTCGGGGTTGGCATCACAGCCGTACAGGCAATTGCGCAAAATATATTCGGCAATTTGGCGCAGATCGCCCTTGGGGAAAAGATAGTCGCAAACTTGGAGCAGGGACCTAAAGGCAGTAACCAGTTGCATGCCCGATTGACACTGGGGATCAATCACTCTGATTTTTTCTAGGAGATGGATGGCATCTTGGGGCGATCGCTCTTTATAGTAACCCAACACCGCCGTTTGCACTTTTTGGCGAGTGGCGCTCAAGTTTAGCAGTTGCTTGCAGGGATACTTGGGCGATCGCTTGCGATTGGGTTCCAGCAATGCCTCCAAGGTACACATCAGCACCCCATCACTGACTTGATATTTGGTCAATTCTTTGAGTTGGCGGCACAGTTCATCTCCCACAAATAATTGTTCATCCAAGATGGGGTCGGTTTGAAATAGACTACAGGGAAATTTCGGTAAATTTTCCTTGAGCCGTGAGCCACCATAGCCCAACCAACGAAAAATCGCTTTGTAATTCTGCCATACCGCTTGGTCTTGGTAGGGATTAAAAAAATTGTAGGCATCTTCTAAGAGGTTAGGCGGTAAAATCTGCTGGGTTTGGGCATACAGGATAAAGATAATGCGACGCAAGAGTAACATCGCCGCCTGGTTTGCTACCGCCTCGGGATCAGACACAGCTCCTTGGTACAGACGATAGCGAAAGTCTTTGACTAGGTACTGGCGGATACTGCTAATTTGTAGGTATAAGCTCTTGGCAGTGGTCTGCTCTAATTCCTGCGATTCTGTTAGTAAAATAGCCGTATGAGCTGAACTATTTATAAATCTAGGCAGTAGGGTGCGGCGGCAACATAACAAATAAAATTCTCGCCATTTCTCCAAGGTGAGCAGTTGACTGAGGGGAAAGTACTGACCAAAAATGTCTGATGTGTACACATGGAATAGGGCGATCGCTTGATAGTGTATGCTAATTTTCCACTGCAGGGAACTGGGCTTGGCGATCACTTCATCGGCACACAGGGCGGAATAATCAATTTCTACTACAGGGTGGCGCATGGTCTGGCTAAAGAAGCCTAACTGTGGCGTCGGTTCTAGGTCTAGCTCCCATTCCGTTTCATTAAAGGGGGATTTGTAACCCAATGCCTCCACAAACAACTCGTAGAGAAATTCATGGATATTGATACTGCTCTGGCGCTGTAGCAGTGCTGTAAAATAATTCCTGACTCTAGTAAATTGTTGCTCTAAGTCTTCAGGGAATACAAAACTGTTTAGACTTTTTTGAATCAGATGTGCTGAGAAGAGTGGCAACATAGCCAGTCACTTAACCGAGCGAGTTGCAAGTTTATCTAGGGCTGGGTAGATCAACCATGCTTTGTGGATGGGTTCGATCAAAGTTCTTACTAGAGGGGACAACTGGGAAATGTCCTTTAGTCCTTGGGGAGTTTGAATATCAATCCCCTGCTGATAGATGGTATATCCTTTGGTGAGGGTAGTAGTAATGCCACAGTAGTATTTGGCAGGGAGACCATGGACTGCTAGCTTAGCTTCCCATTCTTTTAGTAGGGCTTGGCGCGCTTCATTGTCCAAATCGCTGATGTCTTGTGCTTTGAAAATATCCCGATCCAAAAAACGCCGACACAAATCCGCCAAAATCGGATCATCACACTTGCGCCAACAGTGGATGTGGTACATAAATACTGTGTCATCCCCTGCTAGGTATTCCTCACAGGTGAGATTAGCATTGGGTTTGCTCAGCCATGCCCTGACCGTGGAGTCAGCAAATATTCTGTTATCTGGTAGTAATTCCTGTGCCCGCCTGAAAATTTTCCCCAACACAAACCGCGATGCTAAGTTTTTGGGGTGGTTGTACACCTGTAAGTACATGAAATAGCGCACTACCAAGTAATGCTCAATAGCAACTAAGCCTTTGGGCGTAACCACTAACTTTTGACTGACGGGATCGTACGCCATTGCCATAATGATCCGATCTAAATCTAAGTGCCCATAGCTAGCACCAGTGAAGTAACTGTCCCGCTGTAAATAATCGAGGCGATCGCAATCTAGCTGACTGGAAACTAGCTGGTAAATCAAGGGGATGGGATAGGATTTGGCGTAAACTTGAGGCAGTATCTGGGTGAGATTGGGCACTGGTTGATACTCTTCAAGGATTTGGGTAAGGGAAGATTCTTGGATTAAACGACAAGTCCACGCTTCATGGGCACTGCCAAAAATTTCTTCCCCCGCATGGCTAAAAGCACTGTGTCCCACATCGTGTAGTAGAGCGGCAAGTAATACCACAGCGCGATGGGTTTCTAGATGAGGATAGGGGCGCACGATGTGACTGAATGCTCTGCGGGTTAGGTGCATTACCCCCAAAGAGTGAGTAAATCGGGAACCCTCAGCTCCATGAAAAGTTAAACTAGCGGTGTCTAATTGGCGAATGCGACGCAATCTTTGGAACTCTGGAGTATCAATAATTTTGATTAACAATCGCTCTACGGGATCATCTCCCCGCAAAGTAATTGCCCCATGGAGTGGATCGTGATAGGTGCGCGACTTGTGCATAATAATTGTATTATAGGCTGATAAAAACCTGCAAAAAAAAATGACCTGTGATCTGCCCTCAGATTTTTTAATCATTGGCAAAATCACCGCACCTCATGGCATTAAAGGGGAACTAAAAGTGCTGTCCTATTCTGATTTTCCCATGCGCTTTACCCAGCGGGGGATGCGCTATTTATTGCCAAAGGAAGGGGCACTTCCCCAACAGGTGGAGTTGGTTAGTGGCTATGCCATGCATTCCCATTTGTTTGTGGTGCAGTTGGCGGGAGTGAGCGATCGCAATCAGGCGGAAAAATTACGCAATTATCTATTAGCAGTGGCAAAAAATGATCTGCCCCCCCTAGGAGAAGATGAATATCATGTCAGCGATTTAATAGGCTGTGCGGTGATCTATCAGCCCCAGCAAACCCAGATTGGCATCGTTTCTGCAGTCCTTTCCGCAGGCAATGATCTCCTAGAAATTACTAGCTTGGATGGCCAATTAACTGCCTTGGTGCCTTTTGTGAAACCGATTACCCCTGTGGTGGATATTCCGCAAAAAAGAATTGAGATTGTGCCCCCCGCTGGTTTGGTAGATCATCTGCTAGCTAGGCTGTAGCTTGGGTCATCAGCCACTGCAGTAGGGCAAACACCAACTCAGCCACCAAGGCTGACCCTGGTAAAGTCATCAACCATGCCACCAACATATTGCGCCATGTCAGCCAGTTGACCTGTTGCGATCGCCCATAGCCTGCCCCAGTAATGCCCCCCACTACCACATGGGTAGAACTCAGAGGCACACCCAACCCACTTCCCGCCAGAATGGTTAGGGCGGCGGCAGAATTGCCCACAAAGCCACTTACGGGATCGAGGGGACAAATTTTTTCCCCCACAGTCTCAATGATTTTTTTGCCCCCTACATAAGTACCAAGGGCGATCGCCAAAGCACAGGACAGTACCACCCAGCGGGGGATGGAGCTATCCCTTGGCAAAAAACCTGCTCCCACCAGCGCTAAAGTAATTACCCCCATGGACTTCTGGGCATCATTAGCCCCGTGGGAAAAAGCCATCACCATTCCTGAAATAATCTGTAATTGGGGCAGTGCCTGCCCTGTAGTCTCAGGCGGCCATCTGCCAACAATCCGCTGGACAACTGCCAACCAAATACTCGCCACTGTCCCCGCCACCACTGGAGAAACTACCATGGGCACCACCACCTTGTGGACTACCCCTGACCAGAGAATTTCCTCTGCCTGTCCATACATCCAACCTGCCCCCACCAGCCCTCCGATAAGCGCATGGGAAGAACTGCTAGGCAGACCAAACCACCATGTCCCCACATTCCAAGCGATCGCCCCTACCAGTGCTGAGAGCACCACCATCAGCGCTAGCTGGGGGTTAGCCACTTCACGGATCAAGCCATGCTCGATAGTCTGTGCCACCCCCGTCCCCACCAACGCCCCCAGCAGGTTACACACCGCTGACAGCAACAGTGCCGCTGACAGAGACATAGCTTTAGTTGCCACAATGGTAGCGATCGCATTAGCGGCATCATGGAAACCATTGGTAAAATCAAACAGCAGTGCCGTAAACACTGCCAGCGCCAACAGCCCCTGCACCTCCATCACAGCCTAGCGGTGGCGAATGTACTCATACACCCCCACATACTGCGCCCCCGGGTGGTTCCAGGAGTAGTCATAAGCCATACCCTGTTGCGCCAGCTTTTTGAAAGCGGCAGGATTTTCTTTATACAGATGCAGGGCACGCCCCAAGGCACTCTCTAGGGCATGGCGATCCGTCTGATAAAACACATACCCATTGCGCTCGTGTTCAGGGTGATTGTAGTCATAGTCAATGTCAAACACCGTATTCAGCAAACCACCCACACCCCGCACCACAGGCACAGTACCATACTTCAACCCAATCATTTGGGTCAATCCACAGGGTTCATAATTGCTTGGGACAATGACAATGTCTGCCCCCGCATAGATTAGGTGAGACAATTCCTCATTAAAGCCAATTTCCAAGTGTACATCGGGATTATTGTTCAAATACTGTTTTTCATGCCAGAACCAGCGATGGATACCCCCTTCCGTCGCCGAACCCAGTAAGACAAACTGCGCCCCCATGCCCAAGGAATAATAGATAGCGTGGTGTACCAGATGCACTCCCTTTTGCTGATCCAACCTGCCCACATAGCAGACAATTGGCTTATCACAGTGGCGGAGCATCAGCCGTTCCCGCAGAGCCTTTTTATTGTAGGCTTTGAGTTCAAAACTCTCAGCGGTGTAATGCACAGGAATAAAGCGATCTATTTCAGGATTCCACACATCGTAGTCAATGCCGTTGAGAATACCGCCAAACTTATGATGATGCCGTTCTAGAGTTTTTTGCAGACCACAGCCCACATCGCTAAAGCGCGCTTCCCAAGCGTGGTGGGGCGATACCGTATTTACATAGTTAGAATAGACAATACCGCCTTTCATCATGTTTAGAGCGCCGTAATGGTTGTCGTCCCCCAGCCGCTCCACACTGTAGTAGTATTCATCCCGATTTAATCCCGTTGCCCACAGCACCTCGGGTCCTACAATCCCCTGATGGCGAAAATTGTGAATGGTGTAGCACACCCGCTGGTTTGCCATGCCATGCCATTTGTTGATCTCGTATAACAAAACTGGCACTAAGCCTGTTTGCCAGTCGTGGCAGTGGATCACATCAGGTCGTTTATTGGTTACCTGCAAAAACTCGATTGCCGCCTTGCAGAAGAAACTAAACCGCATGTGGTCATCCAGTGCCCCATAGTAGATGCCACGGTTGAAGAAATTGTCTGGCGAGTGGGGTTGAATGAAAAAACATAGCCGTCCATGCACCCACCCACAAAACACTGAGCAATGCACTGCTCCTCCATACCACGGCACCCACAAATCCCGATAGGCATCGTGTAATCCCCAGATTTGGTCATAGCGCATACAGTCATACATGGGGAGAATGATCTCTACCGTATGCCCACGGATTTCCACCTCACGGCTCAGCCCATAGATCACATCCCCCAAACCACCAGCCTTGATCACAGGGGCGCATTCTGTAGCAATTTGGACGATATACATTGCCAATCCTTTGTTATGTCCTGTTTGATTTTAACAATTTATTAAGTATTTATACTTTATCCCAAAGTGTATACTCCCCAACTCTGGACTTTTCATTGGCTCCCTCTGCGTTGGGGGCTTCCTTCCTGCGTTTTGTGCTCAAGTGCCAGTGAGAAGTTTCTGCAAAACAAACTTCCTCTTGCTCAGGGGCGAGAGCAAAAATCGCGAAAGAGATTGCCTCTAGTACTGGAAACCCTGAACTTTGCTGAACTTTTTGTGGCTCGCCGAAAGTCTTTGCAGGTGCTATAATTGGCCTTAGGGAACAGAGCTTCTGGATCCTT
>Ga0308394_1000945_pt1 | contig 14418 bp, 13 predicted proteins | sample Hotspr2Sampleme2_FD_202366 | JGI IMG/M metagenome (GOLD analysis project Ga0308394, IMG submission 202366) | Hot spring phototrophic mat microbial communities from Mushroom Spring, Yellowstone National Park, Wyoming, United States - 20050701_me2 ...
ATTGCATAGGGTTGATAGGGCAGTCTTTTACTTGTGGCTTTCGGAGGCGATACACTTCGTCGTACCAAAGTACCAGTACGGCGGCTTCGTCCATTAAAATTTGTTCGGCTTTGGCAAAATATTCATAGGCTTCTTCTCGTGTTTTAGCCTGTAATCCTTTTTCGTAGTATTCGTCGTATTTTACATTTTTGAAGCGAGGCATATTGGGATAAGATTTTTCTTTATCGGAAGCGGGTACTTTTTTGCCCCAGAAAAGCCACAAGAAATTTTCGGGACTGGGGTAGTCGGCATAATAAGCCATTCGCATAAAGTCAAAATCACCACTCAACCCTCTATCTATCAGTTGAGAAATAGGTTGTTGGTTTATATCAATTTCTATATTGAGATTTTCTTTGAGTTGTCTGACAACAGCTTGAGCTACATTAATTTGTCTTTCGCCTTCGGGGGAAATATCCAAACGGATTTTAGGGAAACCCTTTCCTTCGGGGTATCCTGCTTTTCGGAGATAATATTGAGCCGAGTCTATGTTGTATTCGTAACCTCTGATTTTGTCGGTATTGTAGCCTACAAAAGTGGGTGGATTGATGCCTTTTTCTCCGGGGGCTTCGCCTTCGCCGTTTAGCACGGCATCAAGGATTTCCTGCCGATTGATAGCGAAAGAGAAAGCCTTACGCAAATTAACATCTTTGAACAAGCCTTTTTGCGTCATAAAAACCATGTATTGTGTTGTCATTTCGGGGGTTCTTTCTAATTCAAATCTTCTATTTGCCGTGTCTTTGTCTTTAGAAAGAATTTCAATGATGTCTTCGGAAGGCAAGCGAGAAATCATATCTAAGCCGCCCTTTTCAAACTCTAAAAGTTCAGTTTTCTTTTCTTTGATGAAGGAGATTTTTATGCCGTCGAGAAAAGGAAGTTGGTTGCCGTGTTCATCTTTTAGGTAATAATTAGGATTTCTTTTGAGTATGAAAGTTGAACCTTCATCTACCTTTGAAAGCATAAAAGCCCCTGTGCCTACGGCTTTGATACGCATTTCTTCTCCGTATTTTTCTACGGCTTCTTTCGGATAAATGAAAGCAAAAGGACGAGCTAAGTTGTAGGTAAAAAGCGAATAAGGTTTTACAAGTTCCAAACGAATAGTGTAGGGGTCAATTACTTTTATTCCTTCAATTTCCTTGGCGGGTTTGTTACCACCTGCCGAGGCTTTGTAGTATTCGTCAGCTCCTTTCAGCAAGCCTTCAAAAATCGTAAAACCTTGATTGTTTTTATCTTGTGTACAAACCATTGTAAAACAATATTTTACATCTTCGGCAGTTACTTCTCTGCCTTTGCCATCGGCAAAGCAGTCGGCATCGTGAAAGCGAACGCCTTTGCGTAGTTTAATTGTGTAGATAGTACCTGTATCATCTACCTCAAAACTTTCAGCAATAGCCAGAGCAGGTTCTAAGGTAGTAGGATTAAACTTGAACAAACCTTCATAAATAAGTGTAGAAACCCTATAAGAATACACATCAACGATATTGAGGGGATAAAGGCTTCTGATATATTCGTTCTGATTTACCTTAAAGATTCCTCCATATCTTTTGCCACCTTTTGCTTCTCTGGTTGTGTTGGTATCAGAATTACCTGAGTTACCTCCACCACAAGCAGAAATCAAGGCGGCTATAATTAAAAAAAAGATAAATCGTTTCATCTTCATTATTTTCCTTTTACGTTGTTTGTGTAGAACCAAAAAATATATCTGTAAAGTATCTACAAATCGGACATGTTAGTTGGGAGTATAAAGATACAAAATTTTCTCACAAAGCGAACCCCTATGTAAGTTTCTCTTTGTTTTGAGAAATGCAGTTCTAATACGTTTCAATATTAGTGTTTTTTTTAATTTTACCAAAAAAAATAACTCTTTCGTTTTGATATTTGTTTCAAAAGTGGCTTTTGATGCTGTCCGATAAGATTTTTTTCGTAACAAGTTTATGTGTTCTGATTTTATTTTCACTGATAACTTATAAAGGTTTCGGTAGCAGTGTAGATGCCGAAGCGTATCTGTACGCCTCCGAAACGCTCCGAAACAAAGGCTCTTTGCTTACGCCTTATGGGTATTATACCAACTGGACACCGCTGTTTCCTGCTTTAATAGCTATTTTTGGGATAGCTGTGGTGCAGTACGGTGCTTTGTTGTGTAACTTGTTTTTGCTGTATTGGTTGGGGGTTTTGCTGTTAAATCGTAATTCTTATTTTCACTTCTTGTTTTTTGTGCATACGAGTTTTTCGGTAGTTTTTCTGATGATACACTTTTTTGTGTGGTCAGAGGCGTGGTTTTTGGTGTTTCTACTTGCTTTGGTGTATCTTTTTTTAGTCCAAATTCAAAGAAAAAGTCTTAGCAACAAAATCTTGCTTGCGATGATACTACTTGCTAATTTGCTTTGTTTGCAACGAATGGCAGGGATTTTCTTTGTTTTCGCTTTTAGTTTGCTTATTGCATTTTATTTTTCTAAAAAACAATCTTTCGTTTTTGCTGTTTTTGGTAGCGTAGGGCTTGCGGCTTGGTTTGTTAGAAATAGTTTTGTGCAAAGCAAACCTGATTTTTTGAGCAATATCTTTATGGTTTCGTGGCAGGAAAGCCTTGCAGGCTACGCAAGAGCCTTGTTGAATGCTTTTTTACCAAGTCATTGGTTTTCAGATTTTTGGGCTACGATTTTGTTTTTTATCTTATTGATTTTGGCTGTTTTATTGATGTTATGGCATAAGCAAATTGTGCCTGTGATGAGTTTGTTTTTGTGTTACTTGCTGATAATGTGCCTTTTGCGAATGAATGTAGCAGGCGAAAGCGAACGTTATTTAGCTCCTATTCAGCCATTGGTGATACTTTCGTTTTGGTATGCTCTCAAACAAAAATTTAAGCAAGTAACTTGGAAACCTTTGATTTACACATTGCTTGCTTTGATGATGCTATTTCAGTTCATACGAACAGCCAAAAACGTAAAACAATGGATACAAACACCTCCAAATCTGATAACTAATGTTTTATGATTTCGTAATTATCGGGCAGGGTATAGCGGGTTCGGTGCTTTCGTACATTTTATTGCAAAAGAAACAAAAAGTTTTGCTCATCAACGATACGAAAAAAAATTGCTCCTCGCTGGTAGCAGGTGGGATTTTTAATCCTATCACAGGCAAAAATCTTGTAAAAACTTGGCAAGCCGATAGGCTATTTCCGTTTATGCTTCCATTTTACAAAGATTTGGAACAAGCCTTAGCGGTAAAATTTCTGCATACGACAGAAATTTATCGTCCTTTTCGCAACGTGCAAGAGCAAAACGACTGGCTTGCCAAAGCTGCTACATCTGCTTTTCAGGGTTATTTGCAAGAAACCGATGATAAGTATTTTTCAGAGGATATTTTTAATCCTTTTGGGGGGATAGCCACTTTGCAAGCAGGTTGGGTTGATTTACCCGCATTGCTTTCGGCTTACCGAGAGTTTTTGCAAAAACAAAATCTTTATTGGGAAGAAAATTTTGATGAAAATATCTTGCAGATATACGAAAATAAAATTTCGTACAAAAGCATCGAAGCACGGTATCTGATTTTCTGCACGGGTGTTGAGGCGGTGAATAGTAAATTTTGGAGTTACTTGCCTTTCAGCCCTGTAAAAGGCGAAACAATTGATATTCTTGTACCTGATGCTAAATTTGAAAAAATTGTAAATCAAGGAGTTAGTATTGTACCCATGGGAAATGAAACTTACCGAGTGGCTTCTACCTATAATTGGAAAAATTTAGATTGGCAGTGTAGCCAAGAGGCAAGGCAAGAACTTATCGCAAAGGCAAAAGTCATTCTCAAAAAACCATTTGAAGTGCTTAGCCAAAAGGCAGGTATCAGACCTGCTACAAGACATAGGCGTCCTATTTTAGGTTTGCACCCGCAACACAAAAATTTAGGCATTTTCAATGGTTTGGGCAGTAAAGGCATTTCGCTTGCTCCGTATTGGGCAAATCATTTGGTAGAGCATATCCTTTTGGCAAAACCGCTTCATTCAGAAGTTATCAATGCAGAGAGAGGAAGGCTTGGGGAGTGAGGCTTTGAAAATAAGATTTTCATTGATTTTTTTACTCCTAATTCAGTTACGTAGCTGTTTTGTTTTCAAAAAATTACATGAAATATTTTACATTTGCATTTTATTTTTTATTTATGACCTATCTTTTTCAATTCTAAGAATATATTTGATACCGTTTCTGACGAAGAAAGCTGGATATCTGTCATTATCGCATACTCTGAGCAGGTTAAACTGTTCGTCAATTGTTTTAAATATATCTAATTCACTATCCTGAGGAGACCGCTTGGGATAATAGCTACTCTCGCCTTGTTGAGCTATGATTGGGTTGTTTGGATAGTTATCTATGAATTTCAATATTAGCTCTATGGTTTTTTTCCCTTGTTTTTCACGTACTTCATCTACTAATTCATGTCCTTCTAAATAAATCATATCTTTCAAGTAAATTCCCCCTGAGTCTACTTTTTCGGTAGCTTCAAATAGGGTAATAGGAATTTCATTTTTCCCTTCCAAAATCTGCCAAGTAAGAGGAGACCAGCCTTTTCCTTGTGGCAGGTTACTCGGATGTACTACTAAATTATGCTTATTTAAAGAGAGATTTTTCAATATCCTTTCACAAGATAATAGTATCAAAATATCACCTTTGGCTATTTCGTTATGTGAGTGAATAAGTTTAACTTCAAAAGTTTTTTTTGCAAGAATACTCATCAGCTCTTGTGCATAAGGAATAACCCAAGATTTTGGATTATCAACTAATATCTGTATCAACATATTTCGTAACACTCTATTTTTTTAAAAATACTTTAATTACTCAACAAATATTTCACGATTTTTTTGATAACCTTCAATTCTTTTCTGTGATAAGGGTTGTGATTTTTCAAAGCAGTTTTGTATTGGCTATCCCATTCTAATTCTAATATTTTGAGGTGTTTCAAAGGTTCAAGGTTTTTTCAATAATGTAAAGCGGTCGTTTTTTTACACTTTCAAAAGTTTTTCCTACATACAAACCAACCACACCCAAAGTCAGTATGATTAGTCCTGAAAAAAACGAGATAGAAATAATTAGGCTTGTATAACCCAAAACTTTTATTTCACCCACAAAGTAACGAATTAATGTAATAATTGCAAATATGAAAGCCAAAAAAGCAATAGAAAAGCCAATCTTGACAGTGAGGCGAATAGGTTTATCGGAATAGGCAAGGATAATATCCAAGGCAAGTTTGAACATTTTTGATAGATTGTAAGAACTTTTGCCATATTTCCTTGGGGCGTGTTGTACGTTGATTTGGGTTTGTTTGAAGCCTACCCATTGCACCATCATCGGGAAGTAGCGGATACTTTCGGGCATTTGGCAGATAGCCCGGATTACGTCTTGGTGATAAATGCCAAAATTAGCGATACTTTCATCAAGTTTTACGCCTGTGAGGTAGGAAAGTATTTTGTAAAAAAACCAAGAGCCAAAGCGTTTGAGGGGGCTATCTTGTCTTTTGTGGCGGCGAGCCAAGACAACGTGATAACCTTCTTGGGCTTTTTGGTAGAGTTTGGGTATTTCGGATGGTTGGTCTTGGAGGTCGCAGTCCATTACTACAATCCATTTACCAGTGGCATAGTGTAAGCCTGCTGTAATGGCGTGGTGTTGTCCGAAGTTACGGCTGAGTTTTATACCTTTTATGCGGTCATTTTGTTGAGCAAGCATTTGGATTTTTTCCCAAGCCTTATCGGGCGAGCCGTCATCAACTAAAATAATTTCAAAATTGCTGTCAATAGCTTCTAATTCCTTGCAGAGGCTTTCTACAAGTTCATCGAGCAGATTTTCGGCTTTATAGACAGGGCTAATAACGGAAAAAAGCATTACAAATCAAATTAACAATTTGTAAATAAGCGTTTTTTTACGAGAATTTTAAAAATTCTTGCCAATAAATTTTGGCGAGAGTGCGGAAGGTTTTTTTGCGTAAAGAAAGATATTTGATAGCTCTTAGCAGATACAAAATTTTCGTGTAAAGCCGACCTTTTTGTTTTAGAAAGAAGGTTTTTTCATTTTGCAGTGATTGTTTGATTTTTTGTAAGTTAATTGCTTCACCATTTGCTTTACTACTTGCCGAAACGTAGTGAATAGCTTTTGTTTCGGGCGTATAAAGAATTTTGTAACCTAATTGTTTAATGAAATAGCACCATTGTACATCTTCGAAGTACATAAAGAAGTCGTCGGGGAGTTTTTTTTGAGGCATTTTTTCAATGATTTCTTTTTTGGTAAGAAAGAAAGCTCCCCAAACCCAATCTGCATAGGTTTCGGTTTGGTAGTCAAAGTAGAAGCCTAAAAGACTTTTAGAGCCAAAGATTTTATGCAATCTGAATAGCTCTATCAGTTCGTAGCCAATAGAAGGAAATCGCCCTGCTATGTGTTGGATAGTGCCATCGGGATAAATAAGTTGAGGGCTTACTACACCTATTTGGGAGTTGTTTTGCATTTTTTCAAGACAAACAGAGATACTATTTTCTATGAGTTCGATGTCGCTGTTAAGCAAGAGGATATACTCACCTTTGGCGTGTTGCAAACCCAGATTATTTCCTTTGGCAAAGCCGAGGTTTTCGGGTGATTTGATGAGAACAATTTTAGGAAATTGAGTTTTAAAAAGTTCTGCATCACACTCGGTAGAGGCATTATCTACTAAAATAATTTCAAAGTCAAGATTTTTAGTAAATTCATAGAGACTTGCGATACATTTGCAAGTAAGCGAAAAAGTGTTATAGTTGATAATGATGATAGAAAGTTGCATTTAGTTTTGCTCAATTACTCCTATTCCTGCCCAACATTGATGTTTGTCTTCTATAAATTCTTGATAAGTGTAATTATGCTTAATTTCATTCCAATACTTATCTACACCTACTCCCCACTCCTCGGGATGTTTGGCAATATCGTGGAAGCCGATGATACCTCCTTTTTTAACTAAGGGGGAATATAATTCAAAGTCTGTTTTTACACCTTCATAGGAGTGGTCGCCATCGATGAACAAGAAGTCTAGTTTGTGGTCTCCTAATAGTGTTTTTACCTTTTCATAGGTATTAGGATTGTGAGAATCTTCTCTAAGAAGAAACATTTTTTGTTTATTTGTGGCAAAAGACTTGTAAAAATTTTCCTTGAATTTCGGATATCCTCCTCCAAATCTGCCTGCTGGTAAATCTATTGATATAATGGTGGCTTTTGGGTGAGCTAACTTAGTGAATAAAAAAAGAGACCCTCCGTTAGCTGTTCCTATTTCTAAAATATACTTAGGTTTTTTAAGTTCTACTAATTTCGTCAAAGCTAAAATTTCGGAACGAACTTGCTTTATCCAAAAGAATCTTTGCCATTTAGGGCTGTAAATTAGTTCAACAAGTTGTTCTGCATTAAGTCCTTCGGCATCTTTTGCAAGTAAGGGGGCATACTTACGAAGTTCTCGTGTTGCGTTCCACTCGTGGATTTTATTTTTAATTTTTTGTAGCATTTAACCCAAAAGTTTTGTGAAAAGATGTTTTAAGCGAGCAATGTTTCGATTGTTTTTTAAAAATAACTGAAATTTATTTAGAGGAAAACTTTTTTCAGAAAATTTAGAAATTATTTCTTCAATACTTTCTGCCTCTACAAAACCCAAAGCCTTCCAAGCAGGTGGATTAGTGGGGTGGAAGTTTTTTATTTGTTGATAATTTTCCTCGTTTATGCTTTTCCAAAATTGGAAATATCTTTCCGTGTTGAAATCGTTTTTATGTCCCCAGTTAGAAATTTTTTGCCAAACTTCTTCTTCGCCTCTTGCCCAAGTATCGTGGAGTATAAAAAACGGAGCGATATAATTAAAGTAGCCGTTTTTTCGTCCATACTCATAAAAAGGCTTATTGCTGGCTATCTGAATAAGGTCTAATTCTTGGTTGATAGTGTGAAAAAAACCTTTCTCCGTTTTCTTAAAAAGATTTATCCAAGCCACACATATGTTTATTTCTTTTTGAGAAATAGGCTTATTTTGTAAAAAGTCTGTAAATTCTCTAAATTTGAGGAAATATTCGTCTGCATCTAATTGTATATGCCAACCACCCTCTCCCATTTCTTGGGCAAGTAAATTTCTTTCCCGCACCTCACACTGCATAGGGTTTAAACCCTCTACAAAAAAATCATCTTCATAGATTTTAATTTTACGAGCTGTATCTACTTTTTCAAGCATTTCGTAAAAAGCCTTCTCGTCAAAATTGAAAGGATTACCTGCCCAAGTAAGTCGTTTTCTATCCAAAGCTAAATAAATAACATCGGATGCCGGATACACTAAAGGTAAGGCATTTTTGAGCAAATACCAATCATAAGAAACTAAAAAGCCAACTTTAATAAGTTCTTTCTTCACTATGAAAGTAACAATTTTTTTGTGTAATAAGCAATATCTTTAAAGAAAGTGAAATCTTGTAGGGGATTAGCCAATAAAGTTTTTAGCACTTCTTGGTAGCCTTTTGCATATTTTTTTTCCTGAAAGGCTATCATTGCCTTATAGCGGTGCATATATTCGTGTCGGGGAATTTTTTTGAGTAAGTATTTGCACCATTGAGCAGCTTTTTTCTTTTTTTCTTCTATGGTAAGTTGAGCAAATTTTTCGCTTAGGTTTTTCACTAAAAATTCATCAACTATTTTTTTTTCAATTCTGTGCCAGTAGTGTCTGTTATGATGCTCACAATCTATCAACTTGCTACGTTTTTGCAGAAAATAAGAGAAGGCGTATTGTTCGCAGGCGTGGTTTTTGGTGGGGGCATAGAGCTGGTCAGTAAATTCATAAACTTCTTTAAGCCAATGAAAGTTTGTATAGTGCAAACCTATGATACCTGCATTCCAAGAGGCAAAACTCTGAGGTTGGATTGTCAGTTCTTGCCCATTGATGATAAATTTTCTTTCCGATAGGGTATCATACACGGCTCGGAAATGGTCTTTGTCGCCTTTGGGGTAAGTTCCCAAAAAGGTTATTTCATATTCAAATTTATGCATAACAGAAACTTCGGGGGAAATTTGAGCAAGCACTTGCGAAAAATCGCTAAAAAAGAAGGTGTCAGAATCTATGTAGAAAATATTATGTTCGGGATATTTTCGTGTAGCATCTTCTATTACGCCTATTTTTACTCTATGGATAAGGTCATCATCACCCATCATTTCCTTAATTTTTGCTTGGTTTAGCAAGTGATACTCGATGGGTAAGTTTTTAAGGAATTTTTGGTAATATTCAGCTTTATCTGTATAAATAATAATTTTTTCATCTGCTTTCAAAGCATAGTTATTGACTAAACTAAGTACTGAAAGGATGGTTCGGTTGTGTAGAAAATCTTTGCCAGATGAAAAGTATACGAAGTTAGTTTGCATAAATATCTCTGTTAAATGCTAAAACTGCTGAGGGTTGCCCTGCTATTTTAGTGATTTGGGCATCGAAGTTAAACTTATGTAAAGTTTCAACTATCTCTTTATCAGTAATATACTCTTGATGCACTTCCATAATGAGCATCTTAGTTTGTGGCAGGAAATTACCTAAATGGTTGATGTCCCGAAAAATAGTTTTTTCAGCACCCTCTATATCTATTTTCAATACATCTATGTATTTTTCCTTGCTTCCTTTGAGCAAATCAGGAATGGTACAAGTTGAAATTCTATCAATAATTTCATGTGTAACCCCCTCAGACATTACATGAAAACCATCATTGGAAAAATCTATTCTTCTGAATTCTAGTTCTTTATTTTCATTCCATAAGGCTTTTTTTATACAATGAGTGGTATTTTCAAGGTGATTCAGGTGAATATTTTTTAATAAAACCTCAAAATTACTGCTTTCGGGCTCTATACATATCATTTTGGCTTGAGGAAAATGGCTATGCAAATAAATGGCAGCACAACCTATGTTAGCTCCTGCATCCACAATAAGATTTACGTTTCCTTTTTCTTTAATAAGAGGAATATACCGTATATAATCATCATCAATAAAGAAACCCTCAAATACCAATATATCTCTTGTGTACTTTCTCACTATGATAGCGTTTTTTCTATTATACCCTATACCTTTTACATGAATAAAATTTTTATTCTGAAGGCTTAACGAATAGCCTTTGTCTGAACAACTGATAGCAAAAATCAGAATTCTTTGTAATTGAATATCTTTCTCTGCCAGTTTTTTGGTAAAAAAGAAATGATATAGTATAAATATAAATTCTTTTATGGTAGAAATACACCAAAGGGTATGTATGCGATTCAAATGCTTCATATATTTTTAATAAACCTCTTTTTAATAAACCTCCAAATTTTATTGATAAAGGGGGTATTTAGATAGAATTCTATCAATCTGATACGAAAATAGGCAAAAATTTTTGAATAAGAAAAATCAGTAATTACTTTCTCGTTTCTCTTGGGTGTTTTTTTTAAATAAAAACGATACAGATACCTGTATGGATTTCTACATAAGAAATGCCAAGGGCGAGATAAAGTAAAATGTAATATAGTTATATCTGAAAGTTGTTTTTTTAATTCTTTTATGCTTAGTTCTTTAGGGATATGCGTGTAGGTGTAATTGTATTTCTCCGAAACTAACAAAAAATTATCTTCAAGAGCAATATTCAGGGCATCTTGGTCTACGTATATTATTTTCTCAGGGTTTTCGTTCAGTATTTTGAGAGTTTTTTGTGAGATTTCTAAACTATTCCATTTGGGTAAGTCAATTAACATCATTCCTGAGTTGAAGTAGTTTTCTTTCTTGTGTAACTCCCAATAAGCTTCGTTTCTCACGTGGGGGTCTGCCACTACTGCCAAAGGATAATTTTTCAAATCTATTTCGTAAAGTTCTCTTAGTTTGCCAAGCACAAGCATATCTGTGTCTAAATAAAGCAATCTTTTTATAGAGTTATCTACCAATAGTGGAAAAAATATTTTAAAATACACCGAAGTATTCCAATGACTTCTGACTACAAAGTTTTGTATGAGTGTATCATCTACGGTATAAAAATAAGCGATACTTCCGTTTTCTTGTAGATAGTCTGAAATTTCTGTTTTTTCAGCTTCCTTTACATCTTTGGTAATGCAGTGAAGAGTAAATGCCTCGTTGGGATTATTACAAAATATAGAACTAGCCAAAGCATAAAAAGGTGTAAGATAGTTTTTATCAAAAGCTATGGCAAGATGTATCATTTGTGAAAAATTCTTTTTTTGAGCCAGTATATAGTATTTTTGAGATAGTATAATGTATCTCCCTGATTAATCATCAGTTTTAATATCCCTTTTAATCCTTTTAATATATTTTTTTGATAGATTTCATCAAAAAAATACTTAGCAAAGTTACGATAATAGTTTTTTCTATGAATGGTAATGTTCAAATATTTTTTGGCTAATGCAGGAAAATCATACCTCAGTTTTATTTCTTCTTTCTTTCCACTCACTCCTTCGTCTCCAACGATAGTGATAATTCCATCAAAAAATATTTTTTTTACTTGGGGAGCATTGATTGTTTTTATAAAAAAATGCACATCCGCTCCAATCGGATATTGCAAATCATATTTACCAAATGTCTGAAAAAGTTGCTTTCGTATGAATGTACCTTGATGATGCATAAAAAGATGTATAAAGGGATTTAAAAGTATTTCATCTGTTAATAATTCTGTTTTATATTCAGCTCCACAAGTATAACTAGGGTACTGAACTTTTCCATATATTAAATCGTAGTCTAAAAACTGAATATTTCTGGTTATTACATCAAGTATATTTTCCGTGAGCATATCATCAGCACCCAAAAATAGCAGATATTCTCCTGTAGCGGCTTCTATCCCTTTATTCATAGCATCAAAAATACCTTCATCTTTTTCGGAAATATATCGAATATGAGGATATTTCTGAGCGTATTCTTTTATAATTTCCAGCGTATTATCCCGTGAGAGTCCATCTATAATCCAATGCTCTACGCTAGGGTAATTTTGCTTTGCAACACTTTCTAAACATACTGTAATTGTTTTCTCGGCATTGTAGGTGGGAGTAATGATGGAAATTTTAGGATACTGCATATCAAAAATTTCAATTAACTATCTGCGATACAATTTGCATAAAATTTTCTCCAAATCGTATTATCGTTGCTTTGTAGTTGTAAACGATGCAAAGATAACACTTTTCCTTTCAAGAAAATGAAATCAACAAATCATTTCAAAATCTGTTGGAATAAATCTATGTATTTTTTCGCCTGAATACTCAATGCATATTTCTCTTTAGCATTTTGAGCTATTTTACTGCGGTCAAAAAAATTAGGATTTTCTAAAAATTTTTCAATAGTTTCTTTTAAGGCATTTACACTAATTTCTGAACAAATATAACCATTTATTTCATCATCAATAGCATCTATTATTCCTCCTACGGGGAAGCCAATTACAGACGTACCACAAAGCAAAGCCTCTATCATTGTATTGGGGAAATTATCTTCTAATGAAGGAATAACAAATACATCGGCAGCAGCATAAGCCATAGCCATAAGCCTTTCATCAACAATTCTACCTAATGCTATGATATTGTCATGATTGTCTAATTGTATTTTGCTACCAATAGCACACAATAATATGTTTTCATTTTGTATTTTTTCCAAGGCTTTTTGCAGAAAAGCAAATCCTTTGCGTGAATTTTCTACAATATCAGCAGCAAAAAGTATTATCTTTTTGTCTAAGGGCAAATTGAGTAACTCTCTGCATTTGATTTGGTCTATGAGTCTGAAGATATCCGTAGGAAAACCATAAGGTATATGGCTATGGGGGTAAGGAGCAAATAACTCACTATTTTGAGAGCAATCTAAGAGCCACTTGGAGGGCGAAACAATATGCAGGTTTTTAACGTGCCTCAAGCAGTTTTTTTTGTAATGAAGCCAATAAGCACTTTCTTTTAGCTCTAAATCAGTATATTTTCTTGGGATAGGTAATCCGTTTTCATCTATTCCATTAAACCGCTCTGCGTAATGCTCTATGCCCAAAAAAGGGTTTTGGTCGTGCAAAGTCCAGACTATGGGTTTTGTATTTTTAGCAAAAAAAGTTTTCCAATCCAAAAAATTAGCTACCCAATGTAAGTTGATAATATCAGCTTCTTTGTAAAGTGGGCTTTGGGTAAGGTCATAAGAAGAAACAGGAAGGCTAAACATTTCCAAGCCTTTTCTTTTCTTTTGCAGTTGAACGGCTTTTCGTTCTTGTGCCGTTTGCCAAGGCATAAGTTTTAGCTCTTTTGCTATTCTAATCAACTTATTTTTTATCTTATTGGTTAATTTTGCTTTTGAGGAGGGTAAAAATTCGTGAGCTTGTGCAAAATTTGTCTTATTTCTAACAAGAAGTTTTGTTTCTACTTCACTAGATACAAGTCCTTCGTATAGTCGCAAACACGCTTTCGCTGCTCCACCTACATCATACGTATTTACTAAAAGTATTTTCATAATTTATTTTCTTGCTTCTACAAATAAGGAATCGGGTTTAAATATTACTCCATTTTTTGACTCAAGCTCAAAGTCGTTCCAATTCGGTATAGCACTCTCAAAAGCCGTTTTGATTTGAATATCTCTAAATTTCGTTTCTTCCAAAAGTTTTGAAAGAGAGTATCTATCATACATCCACTGATGAATTTCGCCACTTAGTCTAAACTTTCCTATTAGGGCATACTGAATATTGTCTTGATAAAATTGTATTTCATCTCTGAAAAGAAAAGCTTTAATAGCTTGTTTTATCTTGCTTAATATTTTTCTTAGAAAACTTCTTTTATCTTTTGGGGAAATTGATTGTTGAGTAGTTTTATTGAGATTTTCGAGATAAAACTTTCGTATATTTCTGCCTTCCTCACCTATTCTTTTAAATACGTAGTCTTCATTGGGTAAGATTTCCTGAAAAAAATAAGACGCCATTTATCCTCCAGATTTGGTTCTTACTGCTTGGTCATACATTTCCAGCATTATCCATTCGTAGTTATACTGAGCATCTATATTACCTTCTAGGGCTAAGTTTAGGTTTTTGAGATACTCTTTTGCTATTTGCTCCAAATCGGGTACGGCAATTCTTATGATGCCATTAGGTTTCAAAACTCTATAACATTCTTGTATAAATTTTTTGCCATCAGCTTTGCTAAAATGCTCTAAGACGTGAGAATGATAGACTACTTCAAAGGCATTATCTTCAAAAGGGATACCTTGCAAAAGATTATAGGCTTGGACATAAGGGCTGTTGCTTACGAAGTCTATGTTTGTCCAATCTTTGTGGAAGCGTTGCCCACAGCCAAGATTTAGGTAGGTTTTCATATTTTCGTGTATTCTGCTATAATAGTAAAATTTTCTATCTGAGGATATCTTTTGTAAATATTTCTCATTATTTGATGTCTAAAT
>Ga0308394_1000946_pt1 | contig 14409 bp, 7 predicted proteins | sample Hotspr2Sampleme2_FD_202366 | JGI IMG/M metagenome (GOLD analysis project Ga0308394, IMG submission 202366) | Hot spring phototrophic mat microbial communities from Mushroom Spring, Yellowstone National Park, Wyoming, United States - 20050701_me2 ...
GGCCAGTTCCGCCTCGGCTGCCGCCTGGCCCAAGGCTTCTGCCACCTCCGGGTGCAACTCATGTTGAATGCGGCGGGCCGGCAATAACCCCTCCGGCCGGAAACGCATCATCAGGATCAAAACCAGGCCGAAGATGATCAAACGCCAACCGCTGAGCTTGAGGTACGGCGAGGCACTCCCCACTAGAGCTTGGATCTGGTTGTCCAGGATGCCGGTGAGAATGCGGTCAAAGCCGATGAGTAGGAAGGTGCCCAGCAACACGCCCCGGCGGTTTCCCATCCCCCCCAGGATGACGCAGCAGATCATGAGCATCGAGAGGGTGAAGTCATAGGTTTGCGGGTTGCCGGTGGTACGCAGAGCCATGGCATAGAGGGCACCGGCCAGGCCGCCCAATCCCGCCCCGACCGCGATCGCCGCCAGCTTCAATCGTGCCGGGTTCAAACCCATGCACGTGGCGGCCAACTCATCTTCCCGTAACGCCACCCACGCCCGACCCAACCGCGAATGCTCCAGGTTCCGCACCAGCCAGAGTACTAGTCCCAACAGCCCCAGACAGAGGTAATAAAAGTACGGGTAATTGGACCAGTGGTGTCCCCAGTCCGGATACAGCCGCCAGCGTTCCAGGTTCCGGCCACTCCAACCCGGTAACGGACCGGCATCGATCGGGCTGATCCCTTTGGTCCCTTCGGTGATCGGGTCGAGGTTGCGGATGGCGTAAAGCACGATCAGACCCAGCCCCAAGGTGACCAGAGCCAGATAATCCCCCCGCAGGCGGAGAATGGGAGCGGTGGTCAGGACGCCGACCAGGGCGGAGATCACCACCGCCGCCACGGCCGCCACCAGAAACGATTGCTGAAAAGGGAAAAAACCCACGGTGAGAATCCCCACCGTGTACGCCCCAATGCCGAAAAAGGCCGCAATCCCCAGATGCAGCAAGCCGCACAAGCCCAACACCACATTGAGCCCCTGGGCCAGGATGGCGTAAATGAACAGGATCGTGAATTGCTCCCCCCGGTTGGCACTGGCGCCCGGCACGAGGGGATAGACCGCCAGCACCGCGAAGAGGATCGGCAGCCAATGTCGCAACACGTTCATACCTTCTCCCGCGTGCGTGCTCCCAATAACCCAGTGGGACGGAAGAGCAACACCACGATCAAAATGCCGAAGATAACCGCTTCACTCCACTTAGCTCCCAGATACGCTTTGGATAACTCGCCCACCACACCGATGAGCAATCCGCCCAGAACCGCTCCGGGAATGTTCCCCACACCTCCCAGGACCGCAGCAGTAAAGGCATACAGGCCGTTCTGGAACCCCATCTGATAATCCACCGCCTTGATGTACAGGCCGTAGATCACCGAGGCGACACCGGCTAAAGCCCCTCCCAGGGCAAAGGTGACGGCAATCACCCGATGGACGTTGATCCCCATCAGCTGCGCCGCCACAGGATTCTGGGCCGTCGCCCGCATCGCCTTACCCAAGGTGGTGTACCGCACAAACACCGTCAAGGCGATCATCGTGGGCACCGTCACCGCTACCACCAGCAAATCCTTCCAGGTGAACCGCAGACCGGTCCCTTCCAACAAATTGACATCGCTGATCAGGTCCGGAAACTTCACCGGTGTTGCCCCCCGCCAGAGCAAGCCAATGTTCATGAAGATGAAGCTCACCCCAATGGCCGAGACGATCACCGTCAGCTTCGGGGACTGCCGCAGGGGACGATAAACCACCCGGTCCACCGTCACGTTCAGCAGAGCACAAAACAGCGGGGTCACCAGCAGCATCAGAGCCACGGTCGCTACGATCGCCCCTGTCGGAGCATCGGCACTGGTCACCCCCATCGGCCAGATCGCCACCCCCAGGGCCACGAACGACCCCAGCATGAACAGGTCCCCATGGGCGAAATTGATCAACTCGATGATCCCATAGACCATCGTGTAGCCCAAGGCAATCAAGGCATAAAGGGAACCGATGACCAGACCCAACAGAAGAAACTGCAAGAAACCGGCCGACGGTTCGCTTGCCACCCACACGTCCACCATCGTCCTATATCCCTCCGATCCCGCATCCTCAGGCGGATGCCCTCCTCCCACCCGAGTGATACGCCCGAGGACACATCTGAAACGCGGCCTGCTCAGTGCCTCTGTTCCGAGTCAGCCCGTCCTGGGTGAATCTTTTGTGAAAAAAGGGTTCACGCTATCAGAAACAAAGATAGCGATTCGCAGGGTCTCATCCCAGAGTTGTTCTGTAAAAATGGGGATTCCCGCCCCCGTCGGCACTTCCCCCATCGGAACTTGAGCGTGCCGGACAGTTCGCCCTTTGCCCACCCCAACGCTGTGGACCGTGGGCCGGTTCCGCTCGGATCCTCGGGCACGTGGGGTTCCGCTCGGATCCTCGGGCACGTATGGTTCCGCTCGGATCCTCGGGCACGTATGGTTTCTTTTCCCGGAGAAACATCGTATGATAAGTTTTCTATGAGGCAGTGCCCATAGGAGCGTTACGCGTGCCTGGGGTTGGTATGCATTCACACCGAAGGGGGGCCTAATCGTGAATCGGCGTACATTTCTGACGCTCGCGGGAGGGGGGTTCGCCTGGCTCATCAGCGGTTGTCAACGCCAGCGGGTCATCCGTCTGGTCTCGAGTCTTCCCCGGACAGGGTCGGCCCAAGGCCAGACGGACACGATTGTCAACGGCATCCGTCTGGCTATTGAGGAATATGAGGGCCAGGTGGCCGGCTTGCCCATCGACTATAAGGACCTGGATGATGCCACGGCGGCTCAGGGGCAATGGGATGCGGCCAAAGAGGCGGACAACGCCCGCGAAGCCCGCGGAGACCCCCAGGTCCTCGCCTACATCGGACCGTACAACTCTGGCGCTTCCATGGTCTCCCAACCGATCCTCAACGAAGCCGGCCTGGTCCAGATTTCTCCCTCGGCGACCTGGCCCGGCCTGACCAAACGCGTCCCCAATAATGACAAAGATGAACCCAACATCTACCGCCCCAGCGGCAAGATCAACTTCTGTCGCGTCTGTCCTAACGATTTCATCCAAGGGCCCCTCAGCGCCGTCTTCGCCCACACCACACTCAAAGTCCAATCCGTGTACATCCTGGATGACAAGGAGCTCTACGGTGCCGGCATCGCCACCATTTTCAAGCAGAAATGCCAGGAGCTGGGCATTCGGGTCCTGGGCCATGACAGCATCGTCGCCACCCAGAAGAACTTCAAATCCGTGATTCGGGGCATCGCCGCCCTCAAACCCGACATGCTCTACTTCGGAGGGACCAGCCAGAGCGGTGCCCCGCAAATTGCCATCGACATGCTCGGCGAAGGATTGCACATCCCTCTGATGGTCCCCGACGGCTGCTACGAGAAGGCGTTCATCGATGCCGCCGGTGTGGACACCTTCCGGACGATTCCCTGTTATGCCACCATGGGGGGGTACGATCCTGCGTTCGCCCTCCAACAGGGTGGCAGTGTTGCCGAGTTCGTCAAACGCTATCAGGCACGGTATAACAAAATGCCGGAAGCCTACGCCATCTACGGCTACGAATGTGCCAAGGTCATCCTCGAAGCCATCCAGAAGGTCGGCCAGGCCGATCGTGAAGCCGTCCGCCAGGCCGTGCTGGCCACCAAAGACTTCGACAAAGGGGCCCTAGGACGCTGGAGCTTCGACGAAGACGGCGACACCACCCTCCGCGTTCTCACCATCAGCCGCATCGTCGATGGCCAGTTCCAACCCCAGCAAACCATCCAGGAGTAAAACTGCATCGCTCCCCCTTCGCCCTCCGCGGCCCTCCCTTCGACTTACCCCGGCCAACTGGACACCACCGCCACGCCCCGTCTCTCCCGTTCTGATCCTCACCTCCGATTTAAACGGGACTATCCCACCTTTTCCTGTCTGGCCTCCACTTGTTACCTTTGCCCCCTCATCCCCGCATGAGTGATGCAAACTCTAATTTCCCTCAGCATGCCTCTTGTGCTAAGATGCCATGTGCTAAAATTCCCTAACTGTTTCAGAACATCCGATCAGGTCCGCCGTGGGCCCTCTCGCTCGTTGTTCACCCCTCTTACCCCCAGAGTCCCAATATGCCACTGTCCTGCACGCCCAAACCCAGCCTCCGCCTGGAAGTCTTGGAAGCACGGGAGGTGCCTGCCGGCATCGTCAGCGTCTTCGCCTCCAACGCCAGCTTCCTCAATACCGTCAACCTCGTCATCACCGGCGATGACCTGGACAACCAGATCGACATCGTCCGCCAGGCGGGACAGGTCAAGATCATCGCCCGGGGCGATACCCTGCTCCACTACGACCTCGCCTCCACCTACAACGACGGCACCGTCACGCCGACCTACACCGAAATCACCTTTGACGCCTCCGGAGGGATGCGGGATGTCACCATCCAGATGTTCAGCGGCAACGACGATGTTCGCATCAGTGTCATCGGGAATCACCGCTTCGGCAATCTTTTGGTTTCCCTCGGTGAGGGGAACAACTCCTTCCTCCTCATGGGCTCCTCATCAACCGCTCCAAACGAAAATTCTGTTGGCAACTTCTTCGGCCGACGTTGTCTCTGAAGGTGGTGAATCGTCCCGGGGTAAAACAGGCAGATTTTGGTAAAAAAGTGTTTGCAAACCGGAGGGGACCGTTTATAGTAGAAAGTAAACCTGCCCCGCCCCTTTCCTGGGGTGTCAATGATACTGTTTCCAGAAGGTAAAAAACTCACGCATTGCCCGCCGAAAAGAACGTCCTGTCCACGAGGTCTGGTAGGGAGGAGACAACCATGCTTGTGATACCGGGTGCAGCAGCCAAGAGCGATTGTGACGGCATCACCCGCCGGGATTTGTTGCGGATCGGCGGTTCCAGCATCCTGGGAATCAGCTTGCCGCAAATCTTTGCGTTGCAACAGGCGAGTGCCCGGAGCACCACCAACCCGGCGTTGGCCGGCGGGGGTCGCGGCTTCGGCAAGGCGCAATCGGTGATCTTCATCTACCTGCAAGGCGGGCCGAGCCATCTGGACCTGTGGGACCCGAAGGATAACGTTCCCGAGAAAGTCAAGAGTGTCTTCAAGCACCAGCAGACGGTGCTGCCGGGAGTGTATGTGACCGAACTGTTGCCGAAGATCGCCAAGATTCTGGACAAGACGACCTTGATCCGGACGATGAGCTACACGCCGGTGGGTCTGTTCAATCACACGGCGGCAATTTATCAGATGCACACCGGTTACACGACGGACAAGGTGAGTCCTTCGGGTCAATTGGAGCCGCCCAGTCCCAAGGATTTTCCGACGCTGGGATCCAACATCATCAAGTTCAAGCCGCCGACGGTGCCGATGCTGCCGTTCGTAATGATGCCGCGGCCCCTGCAAGAGTCGAACGTAGTAGGCAAAGGGGGCACCGCCGGTTTCCTGGGCAAGGCCTACGACCCGTACCTGCTCTATCCCCCCGGGGACGACCTGGACATGAACAAGATGGATCGCATCCGGGTCGATGACCTGCAGTTGCGGGAGGAATTGACGCCCGTGCGGATGCAGCGTCGGGCCACCCTCCGCGAGACGATCCTCAAGGGGATGCCGCAGATCGAGCAGGCCGTCGCCAGGTACGACCTGGATGAGTATTACGGCAAGGCGTTGAGCTTGATCGTCAGCGGTCGGGCCAAGAAGGCGTTCGACCTGGCGGCAGAACCGCCGGCACTGCGGGACCGTTACGGCCGCAATACCTTCGGCCAGTGCTGCTTGCTGGCCCGCCGATTGGTGGAAGCCGGGACCCGCTTCGTCGAGGTGATCTGGCCCAAAGTGGCCAACAGCGACCGGCACTCCTGGGATGTGCATGTGGACCTGTCCAAACGGATGAAGAACGAAGCCGCCCCGATGCTCGACGCTGGGGTGTCCGCCCTGATCGAAGACCTCGACCAACGTGGCTTGCTCAGCGAAACCTTGGTGGTGGTCGTCGGGGAGTTCGGCCGCAGCCCGCAGCGGGGTGTGAGCACCTCCGGCAACCAGAATGCTGACGACGGCCGGGACCACTGGCCCTACTGCTACACCGCCCTCATCGCCGGCGCCGGCGTCAAACGCGGCTACGTCCACGGCAAGAGCGATAAGACCGCCAGTGCCCCAGTGGAAAACCCCGTGCATCCTACCGAACTGCTGGCCACCATCTACCACTCCGTCGGCATCAAGCCGGATACGATCGTGTACAACCACCTCAACCAGCCGCGCGAGCTGGTCAAGGGCGAAGTGGTGACCGGTATCCTGGCTTGAAGCTGTCCACGAGCGTTACGGTAAACCGCACCTTGGCCTGAACCTGGCTGGAAAGCCGAAGGAAATACCGGCGTCCAACCCTGCCCTGGCCAAGGACGACACGGTAAACGGCATCCTGATCTGAAGCTGGCACCCCATACCCCGCGCAATCGGGCCTCCGCTCCGGTCTTTCCCGCAGTCCAGTCTTGCCCGCAGTCCAGCAACACCCAACCTGGACCGCTCTTGCCCGCAGTCCAGCAACACCCAACCTGGACCGTTTGCACAACCCCTGCAATCCAAGGGAGGGTGTCCCATCTGTACTATTCCCCCTTCATGCCGACTTACGGCGACCACGGCCCCGAAAAGCGAACCGCTCGTTCCACTTCCGGCCTCGTCCATGGCGTTACCGGTCGGTGCGGCGGAATCATTTTGCTTGGAATCGGTCCACGGGCATGGTACAGTCAAAGGAAGGTTGGTAATACGTCGCCCCAGTCAGCCTGAGCAGCAGAGAAAGCTATGAGTCGAAAGGTGGTTGGTAATACGTCGCCCCAGTCAGCCTGAGCAGCAGAGAAAGCTATGAGTCAATACGTGGATCGCCGGGATTTTCTGGCTGCCTCGTCATGTGTGGCGGCGTTACCGTGGGTGAGCCAACTGCCAGCCGTGTCGGCTCAGGAGGCGCGGGTGCAACCGGAGTTGGTGCGTTTTGACGAGGGAATTGAGCCGCTGGTCCGGCAGATCGAGGAGACACCGGCCGAGCGGCTGCTGGAAGAAGTAGCGGGCCGGATCCAGAAGGGTTTGCCGTATCGGCAGCTCTTGGCCGCGTTGTTTTTGGCGGGGATTCGCAACATCCCGCCGCGGCCGAACGTGGGCTTCAAGTTTCATGCGGTACTGGTGATCCACTCGGCGCATCAGGCGGCGTTAGCCGGCCCGGACCGGGATCGCTGGCTGCCGCTGTTCTGGTGCCTGGATTATTTCAAACGTGCACAAGCCCAGGCGGTGCGGGAAGGCGGCTGGCGGATGAAACCGGTGATGGAAGGACGGGTGCCGTCGGCGGGGCAAGCCGTCGCTGCCTTTCGGGAAGCGATGGAACGCTGGGATGAAGAGGCCGCGGACGGAGCCGCCGCCGCTTTGGCCCGGCATCTGCCCATCCATGAAGCCTTTGAGCTGTTCGCCCATTACGCCGCTCGTGACTTCCGGGACATCGGCCACAAGATCATCTACGTCGCCAACGCCTTCCGCACGTTGGAAGTGATCGGGCATCAGCATGCCGAGCCGATCTATCGATCGTTGGCCTTCGCCTTGCTCCGCCATGAGGGGAAAAACCCGGCCCAGCATGATCTGCCCGCGGACCGACCGGGTCGGCGGACATGGGAAGCCTTGCAGAAGCACAAAGCCGGGCTGGGGGACATACCCCCCGAGGCTTCAGCCAGCGGAGCACGGTCACCAACGGACGCAACCAAAGCGATGGCCGAAGCAGCGGCCGTGCGTGCCGAGTTGCTGCAGGCATTACGGCAGGGGAGCGATGCTGATCTGTTCCGGCTCGTCTGGGATGCCTTGTTCGCGCGGCGCATTTCCCCCTCGGTACTTTGGGAAGGGTTGCATCTGGGGGCGGCGGAATTGCTCATGCGGCAGCCGGGGATCGTCAGTTTACATACGCTGACATCCCTCAATGCGTTCCACTATGCGTACCGGACCAGTCACAATCGGAGGCAGAACCGCCCCTGGCTTTTGTTGCAGGCAGCCAGCTTTTTACCGCTATTCCGGGAGTCGATGAAAAATCGCGGACCGCTGGCCGAGGTGTGGATCGATACCCTGGCTCCTGCCGAGGCTTCCCCGCCTGCGGGTCCCGAGGCGATCTTTGCCGCTCTGGGGAAGGACAAGGCACGGGCAGCTCGTCAGGCCTTGGCGTTTTTGCAGAACCGCCCGACCGGCCTGCGGGAACTCAGCGATGAGGCCCGCCGTTGGATCTTCCTGAAAGGGAATGATGCCCACGACTACAAATTCAGCTCGGCGGTGCTGGAGGATGCCGAACAGTTGTCGGCGGGCGTGCGCGAGCGCTTTCTGGCTGCTAGCGTGTACTGGCTCAAAGGGGCGGATGCCGCCGACTCGCCGGTGGTCCGCCGAACCCGAGCTGCCCTCGGCTGACCGGTCCCAATGACTCACCCATCGTCAGGGCAAGTCGGTCGGTTTCGGGAACAGGGTCCGGCCAATCCGGTGTCTCACAACGGGAACAGGGAGCGGCCATCCCAGCGTCTCAAAAGAATAGCCGAGAGTGAAAACACAGCGTGCCGGTCCGCCTGACCGTCCTCCGAATTCACGCGGAGTATGTTCTGGATATGTAAGGGTCGTCTTCACAAGGAGTCACACTGATGCGTCTGGGGACATCCGTCAGCTGCCTCGCGGGGCTTTGCTGTGTAGTCCTGATCTGGGTGAGCCGGTTCACCCCGGAAATCGCTTCGGCTCAGAAGACCACGGCGCTGCCACGCGTCCTCGATGATCGATTGGAAATCCAGTTGGTGGCGTCAGCCCCCCAGATTGTCCACCCGATTGCCCTGGATTGCGATGCCCAAGGACACCTGCTGGTGGTCGAAAGCCATACGCACTTCCGACCTAAGAATTACACCGGGCCGCAATACGATCGGATTTTGCGGGTGCAGGATAGCGACGGGGACGGCCGGGCGGACCGCATCACCACGTTTTTCGAAGGCACGACAGCCACGATGGACCTGGCGGTTCACCCCGATGGGTCCGTCTATATTGCCACACGCAACGAGATTCTGCGGCTGCGGGACCGGGATGGTGACGGCCAGGCTGACGAGAAGGTGCGGCTCATCTTTCTGGAGACCCCCGGCAACTATCCGCACAATGGCTTAGCGGGGCTGTGCTTCGATGCAAACGGGGACCTGTACTTCGGTCTGGGCGAAAACCTCGGCGAGCCGTACAAGCTGCACGGTGCGGATGGAATCACCCTCAGCGGGGGCGGCGAAGGGGGAAATGTCTATCACTGCACCGCCGAGGGGAAAAAGCTGCGTCGCGTGGCCACCGGTTTCTGGAACCCCTTCGGCATTGGTCGGGATTCGTTCGGCCGGGTTCTGATCGTCGATAACGACCCGGATGCTTCCCCGCCCTGCCGGTTGGTGCAGCTCGTGGAGGGCGGGGACTACGGCTATCAATTCCGCTATGGCCGCTCGGGCCGGCATCCGTTTCAGGCGTGGAATGGAGAGCTGCCGGGCACGTTGCCGTATATCAGCGGAACGGGGGAGGCTCCCTGCGAGGTGCTCTGCTACGAATCGGATGGCTTGCCCCGCGAATACTTCGGCAGTTGGTTGGTGCCCGCCTGGGCCGATCACCGGTTGGAACAATACATTCTGCGGCGAGAAGGGGCCGGATACCGAGCCGAGCGTCACATTGTGGTGCAAGGGAACCAAGACTTCTTCCCCTCCGGTCTGACGGTGGCCCCGGATGGTTCGCTGTATGTGAGCGACTGGGGTTCCCGCAGCTATGAGTTGCATGGTCGCGGGGCCCTCTGGCGGATCCGCCGGAAAAACGGCCAGGCCGTGGCACGACCGGCTCGCCCGGAACAAGCGGTGCTCAGCCAGGATCGCACAACCCGCGAGCGGGCCGCACAGCAATTGCGGCAGACTCCCGAAGGCCGCCGGCTTCTGCATCAGCTTGTGAAGGCCGAGGATGTACACGTCCAAGCCACCGCCTTGACCGCCCTGCATCAGGCTGAAGCCAGCGTCGAGCTGCTCCTGCCTCTGACCCGCGATCCCAACGACAGCTTGCGGGAGCTGGCCTTCCGCCTCCTGCTGCAGCTTTCCCCATCCCTGCCGGAGGAGCGATGGACTGAACTCCTGGAAGGCCAACCGCCGGCGGTGCTGGCCTGGGCGATCGCCGACCCCCAAGTGCCCCTCAACCTGGACAGTCTCCGCTCCTGGTTGCAACATCCGGATCCCTTCCTGCGGCACGCGGCGATCCAACGACTCGCTCGGAACGACACGCTCCGCCACGAGTTCTCCCAACGCATCGAATGGGGCCGGAGTGCTTCAAACCGGGAACGGCAGTTGCGGATCGGTTTGCTCCTGGCCGATCAACGTTCCACCGCCGCCGACCGCCTGAAACGGCTCCCCACCTACCTGAACGACCCAGACCCGCAAGTGCGGTTCCTGGCGGTCAAATGGATCAGCGATGAAAATCTCCAGAGTTATCGGCCGGACCTCCTCGCCCTGCTGACCCCTTACCCAAGTTTCTTACCGGAAAATGAGAACCTGCGGATGTACACGGCCATCGGCACGGCATTGGCTCGACTCGACGGGAAACCGGTCCACGAAGCGGCCTTGGTCGATTACTTCTTTCAACGGGTCAAAGACCCGAACACACCAAAGGCCATACGGCGGGCCGCCCTGCAAGCAATTCCCGCTTCCTACAAACCCCTCACCACTCGGCAGTTGATCCAGTGGCTGGCCGAATCGGACGAGCCCTTCCAGGTGGAAGTGTTGCGCCTGCTCCAGGAGCGTGGAGACAAGTCCGCTCTGGAGGCGGTCTATGCTCTGGCCACCAACCCCCGGCTCCCGACGTCCCTCCGCTGTCAGGCAATCGTGACCCTATCCGCTCTGACGAACCAGACCAAACCTTTCCTGAGCCTGGTGCGGGACCAGAATCTCGGTGTGGTGGAGGAAGCGCTCCGTGCCCTCAACGGTGCGCGACTCGGCCCGTCAGAACTCCGCCAGATCAAGCAACGCATCGAACAGCATTATTTCCAGCTGGAACCGTTGGTCCGCCGACTGGAGGGGGATAAGGACCTGGCCGAACGGCAACGCCCGCGGCCGGACGATCTGGAGGGCTGGATCCGCTTCCTCAGACTCGGCGGGGGATATCCCGACGTCGGACGATGGATTTTTGAATCGCCCCGCCTGGCCGGCTGCTCCAAATGCCACCGGGTGGAGGGTCGAGGCAACGAGGTCGGTCCGGACCTCAGCCACGTCGGCCGCAACGAACTTCGCTTCTTGCTCGAAGCGCTGCTGCAACCCAGTGCCGTGGTCGCCCCACGCTACCAGACCTGGCAAATCACGACCGCCGATGAACGTGTCCGCCTGGGCATGCTCATCGGCACCCATTACGACGAAGTGGAATATCTCGACGAGAAGGGTCAGCGTTTTCGCCTGCGTAACAGCGAGATCGTCTCGGTGCGGGCGGTGCCGCAGTCCCTCATGCCCGAGGGGCTGCTCGACCAGTTGACCGATCAGGAAATCCGACACCTGTTCACCTATTTACAATCGCTTCGCTGATCACCCAGGACGGCATCGGCACGCTATCGGCACGCCGCAAAACAACACACCGAAGAACCTCGGCATGTCCACTGTCCATCCGGGGCATATTCCGCAGGGCATGGTCGTCGGTGGGACACACGGTGGGCTATAGATCGCCCATGACCACCAGGGGGTGTGCCCCTCATCCTTCCTCTTCCTCACGGAGGCGGGCCAGGACGCTAAAGTCTTCCAGAGTGGTGACATCGCCGGTGGTTTGTCGGCCGGCAGCAACGTCGCGTAAGAGCCGCCGCATGATTTTGCCGCTGCGGGTTTTCGGCAAGGCATCGGTGAAACGGATGTCATCCGGTCGGGCCAATGCTCCAATTTCTTGCACTACATGCTGGCGGAGGTTTTCTTTCAGCTCCGGCGTGGGTGTCGTCCCTTGTTTGAGAGTGACGAAGGCGACAATCCCCTCGCCTTTGATCTCATCCGGCCGCCCGACCACGGCGGCTTCGGCCACAGCCGGATGATGCACTAAAGCGCTTTCGATCTCCATGGTGCTGAGGCGGTGACCGGCGACATTGAGGACATCATCCACCCGCCCCATGATCCAGAAATAGCCATCCTCATCCTGGCGGGCACCATCTGCGGTGAAATAGACCCCGGGAATCTGCCCCCAATACGCCTGGCGGTAACGGGCATCGTCGCCGTAGATGGTCCGCATCATGCTGGGCCAGGGACGTTGGATCACCAGATAACCGCCGGTGTTGGGGGGCACGGGATTGCCTGTTTTATCCACGATGGCCGCCTGGATACCGGGTAACGGTCGCGTGGCGCTGCCGGGCTTGGTCGGCACCGCCCCTGGAATCGGAGCGATCAGAATCGAGCCGGTTTCGGTCTGCCACCAGGTATCGACGATCGGACAACGTCCCCCGCCGATGACGGTGTGGTACCAGACCCAGGCTTCCGGATTGATCGGTTCCCCAACGGTTCCCAACAGCCGCAGCGACCGCAGGTCATGGGCTTGGGGATGCTGATCTCCCCACTTGATGAACGAGCGGATCGCTGTGGGGGCGGTGTAAAAAATCGTCACCTTGTACTTCTCGACGATCTCCCAGAAGCGATCCTCTTTGGGATAGTTGGGCGCCCCTTCGTAGATGACCACGGTCGCACCGTTGGCCAGCGGACCGTAAACCGTGTAGCTGTGACCGGTGACCCAGCCGATGTCCGCCGTGCACCAGTAGATATCATCGTCGCGGATGTCAAAGACCCAGCGGTGGGTCAGAGCGGCCCCCAGCAGATAACCGCCGGTGGTATGCAGCACCCCTTTCGGTTTGCCGGTCGAGCCGGAAGTATACAGGATGAATAAGGGATGCTCACTATCGAGGGGGACAGCGGGGCACTCCGGGGGTGCATCGGCCATCAATTCGTGCCACCAGTAATCGCGGCCCGTTTGCATTGGGACTGCCTGACCGGTGCGGCGAAGTACAAGGCAGGCCTTTACGGTGGGGGATTTGGCTAAGGCAGCATCGACATTGTCTTTGAGCGGAACGATCTTGCCCCGCCGCCAACCTCCGTCGGCGGTGATCACCAGTTTGGAGCCGGCGTCGTTGTTGCGGTCCGCCACCGCTTCTGCGGAAAAGCCGCCAAAGACCACCGAATGCGTCGCTCCAATGCGGGCACAGGCCAGCATCGCCACCACGGCTTCCGGCACCAGGGGCATGTAGATCGTCACGCGGTCTCCGGCTTCGACGCCCAGCTTCCGCAACACATGGGCCAGGCGGCAAACCTCGGCATGCAACTGACGATAGGTCACAGCCCGACTGTCCCCGGGTTCCCCTTCCCACAGCAGAGCGATCTTGTCTCCACGACTGGTCAGATGGCGGTCCAGACAGTTGTAAGAGGCGTTGAGCTTGCCCCCGACAAACCAGCGGGCATGCGGTGCGTTCGACCAGTCCAGCACCTGGGACCAGGGGGTAAACCAATCGAGGATTTTCGCCTGTTCGGCCCAAAAGCCTTCCGGATCGCGCTGGGCCCACTCCTGCAATCGCTCATACTCCTGGGCATTCACACGGGCCTTTTCCACAAACTCCGCCGGTGGGGGGAATAACCGCTGCTCCTTGAGAATGCTTTCGATGGTCGCCTGGGGAGAGGTCATCGTCGTGGGTCCTCCTCCTGGGGGGATGCTGCGACAATCACGCTTCCCAACTGGGGGATGCGTTTCGCTTTACCATATCAACGATTATGCTTACAACAAGGACGGTCGGAAAGCGCTCATCATGGCCTGGGAAAGCTACCACGAAGGCGGGGGAGAGCTCCCGCCATCCCAAAGAAAGATTACCACAGAGCAGTCGGGAAAATCATTCCAAAATAGATAGGAAAACACCCGCAGACGTGGGGGCAAAATCGCCCCAAAATAGTCACGAAACAGCCCCCCTAGGAAGTCGGATAGCTGCCCCGAAGGCGTTTGAGGAAGTAGCTTCCCAGGAGAATGCCATGGCCCAGCGGTGGACGGTCGCGGCCATTCAGATGCGGATGTCTCCGGAGAAGGAGGAAAATCTGGCGCGTGCGGAAGCAGCGATCGCCGAAGCGGCCCACCGCGGCGCCCAGATCGTTTGCCTGCCGGAATTGTTCACCGGCTACTATTTCTGCCAGGTCGAAGACCCCGCGCATTTTGATCGGGCCGAACCGATTCCGGGACCCAGTGAAGCCCGTCTGGCCCGAGCCGCCCGCACCCACGGTGTCGTCATCATCGGCTCGCTCTTTGAAAAACGCCTGCCCGGTCTATACCACAATACCGCCACCGTTCACGACCGCGATGGTCGCCTGCTGGGCATCTACCGCAAGATGCACATTCCCCACGACCCGCTTTATTTCGAGAAGTATTACTTCACGCCCGGGGATACGGGATTTCGTGTTTTTCCC
>Ga0308394_1000961_pt1 | contig 14269 bp, 15 predicted proteins | sample Hotspr2Sampleme2_FD_202366 | JGI IMG/M metagenome (GOLD analysis project Ga0308394, IMG submission 202366) | Hot spring phototrophic mat microbial communities from Mushroom Spring, Yellowstone National Park, Wyoming, United States - 20050701_me2 ...
TCGCTGTCCCTACCGAAGTAGGAACTGCCACTATTAAACACTAGATTTGTCAAGATGTCTAGGGGTAGTTTGCGCGGATCGAGAGTCGAAGTGCCATTTCAGGGTGGTGCCCCAGTGGTCAAAAGCCGTCAAAGCCATATCCAGAGCGGTGCGCGGATGTCTCAAGCAAAAAATGGGTTTTTTGTGGGCTGGAATGCTCATGGGGAGTGCCTTAGGGGGAAATTGTCTGCACAAGGCTCATTTAAGACCTACCGATCCGCGCAATGTATCACAGGATACCTTCTGCCTTAGCCATGGATAGCATCAGGTCGACTACCCGATTGGCGTAGCCCCACTCATTGTCGTACCATGCCACCACTTTGAAAAAGTGGCTATTGAGTTCAATGCCAGCTCCCGCATCAAAAATACTAGAGCGGGGGTCGCCCCGAAAATCCATGGATACTACTTCATCAGTGCAGTAGCCCAAGATGCCCCGCAATTCATCTTCTGAAGCCCGTCGCATTGCTTCGCAGATTTCCTGATAGCTGGTTGCCTTTTCTGTCCTAAAAGTCAAATCCACCACCGACACATCAGGAGTAGGCACACGGAATGCCATCCCTGTCAACTTGCCTTTTAGTTCGGGGAGAACCAGCGCCACTGCCTTTGCGGCTCCCGTGGAGGAGGGGATGATGTTTTGGCTAGCGCCCCTGCCGCCGCGCCAGTCCTTTTTACTGGGGCCATCCACCGTAGGCTGGGTGGCAGTCATGGCGTGGACTGTGGTCATCAGCCCTTCCACTAGCCCAAAGTTTTCGTGGATTACCTTGGCAATGGGAGCAAGACAGTTGGTGGTGCAACTGGCATTGGAGACGATGGCATCACGGCTGGGGTCAAACTTGTGATGGTTTACGCCCACCAGTAGGGTAGGGATTTTATCGGGGTCCTTAGTGGGGGCAGTGATAATTACCCGTTTGGCGCCCGCTTGCAGGTGTGGGCTTGCCCCGTCAAAACCTGTAAACAAGCCCGTAGCTTCTACCACATAGTCAGCCCCTACCTTTGCCCAAGGCAGTTCGGCGGGATTGCGCAGAGCAGTGCAGGGAATGAACCGATCTTCAACTACTATGCCGTCGGGTTTGGCAGTCACCTGCCCTGCAAAAGTGCCATGGGTGGAGTCGTACTTGAATAAGTAGGCGAGATTATCGGCAGGCACTAGGTCGTTGATGCCCACAAATTCTATGTCTGGATTGGCGATCGCCGAGCGCAGTACCAAACGCCCAATTCTGCCAAAACCGTTAATTCCTACCCTTAACTTAGCCACGAGCTTTACTCATGCTGGAACTTACGCCAATACAAGTATAGGCAGGTAGGGCTAAGTACAGGGTAAAAATACTAAAAAATTTAGAATGCCTACTTGCCCCAAAGCATCTGCAATTCACGGCGCAAGGATTGGTAATTGCTAAGGCGGGATACCAACAAGTTGTCCTTGCCCGCATCCTCAAGGCGGTGCTTCCACAGGCTAATGGTTTCTGGGTTGTGCAACCAAAACTGGATTACAGACTGCGATGCCAGATGGCTGTCCCAGCCCCGTTGTTGGATCATGGGACTAAGGGACTGCAAAAAGACATCCAAAGAACACTCTTGGGTAGCTAGATAGGCAGAGGCTTCGTTTTGGTATTTCAGCTTATCTAAAAAGTCCCAAAATACCATAACAGGAGCAACACAGAGAATTTCAAAATGAAAACTCATAGGCGCACCCCTGAGCCACCATTATCTATAAACGATTGCATAAGCTAACTAGATTATAGGCAGTTTATTGTATTCCAGAATACAGGTAACAGTTTTTTTACTACAAAGCCTTGCCCTAAAATGAACTGTACGCTCCAACTGGGGAGTAGGGGAGAAACCAGCGGTGAAAAAATGGATTTTGTTAGCTATTGTTACCTGTGTGGTGGCACTACTAGGTACGCCTTTACTGTTTGCCATTCCCAGTACGGTCAGGGTCAAGCTCATAGCTTTCAATGATTTTCATGGCAACCTAGAACCTGCAAATTTAAGTTTCGTTCTGCCCAACAAAGAGCGAGTGCCTGCGGGGGGAGTGGCATATCTGGCAACCCATATCAAGCAACTGCGTGCCCAAAACCCTAACCATCTGGTGGTGTCTGCGGGGGATGCTATTGGCGCTACGCCTCTGCTATCTGCCCTGTTTCACGATGAGCCGACTATTGAAGCACTGAATGCGCTGGGTCTGGATTTGAATGGAGTAGGCAACCACGAGTTTGATCAAGGGCAAGAGGAGCTAATGCGCTTGATCAAGGGCGGGTGTCATCCCAAAGAGGGCTGTCGTGGGGGCGATCGCTACGGTGGAGCCAAGTTCCAGTTTCTCGGTGCCAATGTGATTGACCAGAAGACAGGCAAGCCCATTTTACCTGCCTACAGCGTCAAAACCTTTGGGGGAGTAAAAATTGCCTTTATTGGCATTACCCTAGAGGGGACAGCCCGCCTTGTGCCAGCTAAAGGGATTGCAGGTTTGACCTTTGCCAACGAAGCAGAGACCATCAATGCCCTAGTGCCTGAACTGCAAAAGCAGGGCATAAGAGCCATAGTGGTTTTGCTCCCCCTACCCAACCCCGCATTACCAGACTGGATTGAGAGGTGGGGAAATTGCACCCCAAGGGACAATTTGTTAAAATCTTGCTAAATCTGGCAGAAGCGAATTATGACCCTAAAAGTCCAAAAAACCGAAGAAGAATGGAAGCAGATACTGACTCCCGAGCAATTCTACATCACCCGTAAAAAAGGTACAGAGCGCGCATTCACTGGCAAATACTACGATTTCAAAGGCAAGGGCTACTACAAATGCGTTTGCTGTGGCACTCCTCTGTTTTCTTCCTCTGCCAAGTACAACTCGGGCACAGGGTGGCCCTCTTTTTGGGAACCTATTGATCTTGCCAATCTCGGCTTCCACGAAGACAATAGCTACGGGATGCGCCGTATTGAAGTAACCTGCGCTGTGTGTGACGCCCACTTGGGACATGTGTTTGACGATGGACCACTGCCAACGGGCAAGCGCTATTGCATCAATTCTGCTTCTTTAGAGTTTGTACCCGCTGAGGAAGCATGAAAACCATAGCGGTTTACCACAACAAAGGGGGAGTGGGTAAAACCACTACCGTAGTCCATCTTGCCGCTACTCTAGCCAAAAAGGGCTATCGGGTATTGATTATTGACCTAGATAGCCAAGCCAATACTACCTATGCTACAGGTTTGGTGCGCTTTGCTGATGAAGAAAGCGATGACATTAGAGATAGGAATGTTTCCCATCTGTTGGAGTCCCGAACCCTGTCCATCGCTGAAATCGCTAGAAGTAGTTTGTACAATACTCCTCCAGTCAGTGTGGTTCCTGCTCACATCACTATCATGGCAAAGGAGCGAAGTATTGCCGACACTAGTCCTTCTCATATCCGCCTGCGCACGAAGTTAAAGGATGTAAGGGATTTCTATGACTATGTACTGATTGATACACCCCCTTCCCTGAATATCTTTGCCAAAATTGCGCTGATTACTGCTGACTATTTGATTATTCCGTCGGATATGAAACCCTTTGCCAATCAGGGATTGAACAATGTGCGGCATTTTATTGAGGAGATCAATGAAGATCGGGAATCAAGGTCTATCCCCCCGCTAACAGTGTTGGGAGTTCTACCTTCCAAAGTCCCCACTAACCCCAAGTATTTGGAATTCACTTTTCCCCAGCGCCGTGAAGTTGTAACCAGTAAGTACGGCTTCCCTGTTTTGCAAAGCTACATAGGACAGCGGGAGATTATCTCTAAAACTTTGGATAGAGAAGTTACTGTAGGGAATTTGGAACTTCCAGACCCCCGCTCAATTTTTGACTATGAGGCGCAAAATACGGGGGACAAGCAGATGCTAATGACGGCGGTGGAAGAGTTTAACTTTTTAGCTAATGAAGTCGTACATTTGACTAATGACTAACTACATTGGCGATTGGCTGTTGGATATAGTTTCTATTGCCACCAATAGAAGTGCTGATGAATTCGCTAGAGAACAGATTGAAGCGATCGCCCATGCGATTGTCAGCCTGAGAGGGGTAATCAATCCTCTGATAGTGCGCAAAGTAGGATACAACGCTGACGGCGAAGAACAGTATGAACTGGTCGATGGACATCTGCAGTATTTCGCCGCCAAAAGAGCGATGGAAATTGACCCTAAATTGGAAATGATTAGAGCCTTTGTGATTGAGAATGGACAAGAGACTCTGTTTCAGCGACAGATCGAGTTGTTGCGATCGCCCGATACTGTCCCTTCGGCACGGCTTGTTTCAGACCAAGGAAGCTTTGACTATCAGCGACTCAGAAATGAATTGGAATCCCTACTCAATGGCAAGCTAGGGGAATTGGCAAGAACTATCAGAAGTGAGTTGACTAACTTCAAGGGCGAACTTATCTCTCTGGTGAATCTGCTGACAGCCCAGAAGCAGACAACCCCTAAGAAAGGGAGGGAAACAGCCGAAAAACCAACAATTCCCAACAAGTCTCAGCAAACAAAAGGGAAAATAACAGCGCAGGAGTTTATAGACTTGGTTAATAATCTCTCAGAGCAGGAGCTGTATGATAAGCTAGGGAGCTATAGAAATAGTGATAAATTTCTACCTGACTTACTAAAGCATCGCTCCTTTACTAGCATTAAAGACATAATCGAGAAAGTTCCTCAATTTACAAGAAATACTTGGGATACCATTAGACTAAATTGGCATGGGTAAAACAAGAACTTGGTTTCGCAATGCCATACAGCTTAAGGGGTCAGTAGTCGGGGAAGTATTCCCCCGCACGGTCATTTGTGCTTTATTTGCTGTGCTAGTTACAGTGCTACAGCTTGCGGGTTACCAGCTGGAGGTGCCTATTCTTACTAATTTGCTTCCCAGTATTGTGCTGAGTTTGCTACTAGTATTTCGCACCAATACCGCCTATGAAAGGTTCTGGGAAGGGCGCAAGGCGTGGGGTAGCTTAATTAGCAATAGTCGCAATCTAGCACGGTTGATGCTGGTTGCCATTTCCGAAGATTACCTTTTGGATCGCCAAACTAAGGTGGAAGCTATGCGCCTGCTCCCTGCCTTTGCGATCGCCACCAAGCAACACCTGCGCCACGCTCCTGTTGACAGTCAACTAGAGGATTTGTTGACACCACGCCAACTGCAGGAGCTGAAAACTGTGAATGTGCCCCCTCTACTGATTGCCCTTTGGCTCAATACCTATCTGCAAAACTGTTTTGAAAAAGGCAATCTAGATCGCTATCAACTGACAGAAATGTGCCGCATGTTGGCAGATATGGTAACTGCCGTCGGGATTTGTGAGCGCATTCAACGCACTCCGATCCCCCTTGCCTATGCCATTCACCTAAAGCAATTATTGTTAATTTATTGCCTATCTCTGCCATTTCAAATGGTGGCAAAGATGGGGTGGTACACGGTGCCATTAACTGCTTTGATTGGCTTTACGCTTTTGGGGATTGAGGAGATCGGCAATCAAATTGAAGACCCCTTTGGCAATGATCCTAACGATTTGCCGTTGGATGATCTTTGTAATATAATGATCCGCAATATAGATGACTTAATTCGGTTGAACGAACCCAAACAGTATGCGAATTGATGTGATAACCCTGTTTCCTGAAATGTTTAGTTCTCCCTTGTCGGTGGGTCTGATTGGCAAGGCGATCGCCAAAGGGATTGCCCAAATTCATTACACCAATCCTCGGGATTTTACCACTGACAAACACCATCGGGTGGATGATGAAATCTACGGTGGTGGGGCGGGGATGCTGATGAAACCTGAACCAATTTTTTTAGCGGTGGAATCCCTGCCTGTGCTAGCCAAAAGACAGATTGTCTTGCTCAGTCCTCAAGGGGAAAAGTTGACCCAAGGTCTGCTTAGAGAGTTAGCCACTCTCGATCAATTGGTGCTGATCTGTGGCAACTACGAAGGGGTAGATGAAAGGGTAAGTCAGCATTTGGTAGATCGGGAAATATCCATTGGAGACTATGTGTTGACCTGCGGTGAAATCCCTGCGCTGGTGATTATCAATGGGGTGATTAGACTACTGCCAGGAACGGTGGGCAAGGCGGATTCCCTGCGGGAGGAAAGTTTTAGTCAGGGGCTACTGGACTATCCTCAATATACCCGCCCCTATAACTTTAGGGGTTGGTGTGTTCCTGAAGTGCTGTTGTCTGGCAACCATCAGGCGATCGCTGAATGGCGCAGACAAGAACAGCTCAAAAAAACCCGCCTGCGTCGCCCCGATTTGCTTTATCCCTTTTCCGAGGGGGATTCAGTGGTTTCTTCTGCTTGATCCAGCGCCAGAGGCACAAGGGTTACCCCCACAATGGCATCATTGGGGTTCAGTTTTTGCAACCTTACGCCCCGCGCTAGGCGCGATTGACAAGGGATAGCATTGACCGACTGGCGCATGACCATCCCTTTGCTGGTGGCAATCATGATCTCGTCGTCGTGGCTGACCAGACGCAAAGCCGCCAACTGGTCAGTATCAGAGCGGAACTTGGTAACCCGTAGTCCTTTTCCTGCCCGCTTCTGGATACGCAGGTCGCTCACGGGCACTCGTTTGCCGTAGCCCTCTTTGGTAACTACCAATACCCACACCCCATCGGGCTTGTCGCCGTAGGACTCGCTGGCGTCGCCTATCTCCTCTAGTAGTTCTGTGGTTTCATTCTCTGATTCTTCTTCCAATTCTTCGCTAGCTTCAATTTCTGCCAACCCAGCAGGGAGAATTTCCATGCTCACCAACACATCCCCTTCCTTTAGTTTCATGGCACGCACACCCCGTGTATCTCTTCCCATGGGACGCAGTTGTTCGTCATCGGTGCGAAAGCGGATGGCCATTCCCGACTTGGCGCCCACAATCAGGGTGTTAGCTGGAGTGGCAAGGCGCACCCACCGCAGTTGATCCCCCTCTTCTAAGGCGATGGCAATCAAGCCGTTGTTGCGGATGGTGGCAAAGGCAGTCAGTTTGGTTTTTTTGACATAGCCCCCTATGGTGAGCATCACTAAATACTGGTCTTCGCTGAACTCGCTCACTGCCAAAACGGAAGTGATTTTTTCGTCGCTGGCAAGGGGCAATAACTGCACTAGGGCTGATCCCCTTGCTGTGCGGCTACTTTCAGGAATTTCATAGGCTTTGAGACTGTACACCTTGCCGCGATCGCTAAAGAATAAGATGTAGTCGTGGGTTCTGCAGGCAAGAAAATGCTCAATGGCATCGTCCTCCTTCATAGTTGCCCCTGCTTTACCTCTGGTGGCTCGGTTTTGTGCCACAAAGGTATCCAAGGGCATGCGCTTGATGTAGCCTTGCTCAGTTACTAGTACCAGCGTTTCCTTGTTTGCAATCAGGTCGGGGGTGTCAATAGCCGCCTCTTCTTCGATAATCTGGGTGCGGCGAGGGGTGGCAAACTCCGCTTTGAGGGCGAGAAATTCTTCACGGGCGATTGCCAAAATGCGCTGGCGATTTGCCAAAATATCCCGCAGGTCGGCAATTTTAGCCACCAGTTCCTCATGCTCTGCTTCAATCTTGCTAGCTTCCAGAGCTGTCAAGCGACGCAGGGGCATCTGTAAAATCGCCTCCGCTTGGGCTGGGGATAGTTGGTAGTTGGCAATTAGTTCCTGCTTGGCAGTGTCAGTGTCTGGGGCGTGGCGTACCAAGGCAATTACAGCAGTCAGGTTGGCAAGGGCAATCAACAACCCTTGGAGTAGATGATCTCGCTCCTCTGCCTTGCGTAGCTCGTACTGGGTGCGGCGGGTAATTACTTCGTAGCGAAAGTCCAGAAACTCCTGTAGAGCTTGCTTGAGAGTCAGGGTGCGCGGTTCCCCATTGACTAATGCCACCATGTTGCAACTGAAGTTGCACTGCATCGCCGTAGTTTTGAACAGGTTGTTCAGTACCACGCGCGGATAGGCATCCCGCTTTAGTTCAATCACAAGGCGCATACCATCGCGATCGCTCTCATCCCGCACATCACTGATGCCCTCGAGCTTCTTATCATTCACCAGCTCAGCAATTTTTTCAATCAACGCCGCCTTGTTGGTCTGGTAGGGCAGTTCTGTAACCACAATGGCTTCGCGGCGGGTGGGACTGGTCAGGGTCTCAAAATGGGTCACCGCCCGCAAAATGATGGAAGCCCGCCCCGTAGTGTATGCCTCCCGCAGAGCACTGGTTCCCACAATCACCGCCCCCGTAGGAAAATCTGGTGCGGGGATGTAGGTCATTAAATCCAGATCGCTGAGGGAGGGGTTATCTATCAGTGCCACCAAACCATCGATTAACTCCCCAAGGTTGTGCGGCGGAATGTTAGTCGCCATGCCCACGGCAATCCCCGAACTGCCGTTGAGCAGAAGTTGAGGAATGCGTGCGGGTAGCACAAGGGGTTCCTGCTGGGAGCCGTCATAGTTATCCCCAAAGTCCACTGTTTCCGCATCGATGTCTTGGAGCAGTCCCACTTGGGCAATGCGGGTGAGACGGCACTCGGTGTAGCGCATTGCCGCTGGCGGGTCATCATCCACGGAGCCGAAATTGCCGTGCCCATCCACTAGGCGATCACGCATGGAAAAATCCTGCGCCATGCGCACCAACGCTTCATAGACCGAGGCGTCGCCGTGGGGGTGATATTTCCCGATCACATCCCCTACCACACGGGCGCACTTGCGAAAGGGGCGATCGGGGGTCAAGCCCAACTCGTGCATAGCAAAGAGAATGCGCCGATGCACAGGCTTCAAACCATCCCGCACATCGGGCAGGGCCCGCCCCACAATTACACTCATGGCATATTCCAGATAGGAGCGGGACATTTCCCCGCGCAAATCCGTTGGAATAATCTGATCAGGAGAAACGGAGGCGGTATCAGTCATAGCGTCAATGATTTGCCGTGTAATTATAGCCCAGCTCTCTCAAGCAGTGATCGCCACCTTGCGGCGTGGCATCACCACTTCATCGATCAAGCCATAGGCTTTAGCTTCCTCTGCGGACATGAAAAAGTCCCGATCCGTATCCTGAGCAATGCGTTCAATATCTTGCCCCGTGTGGAAAGCCATCAACTCATTGAGGCGGTTCTTGTGGTAGAGAATCTCCTTAGCTTGAATTTCAATATCCGTAGCCTGCCCTTGTGCCCCACCCAGCGGTTGGTGGATCATGATGCGTGCGTGGGGCAGAGACCTGCGCTTGCCATTAGTACCCGCTGTCAGCAAAAAAGCCCCCATACTCGCCGCCAACCCCACACAGATCGTGGAAACATCAGGGCGCACATGTTGCATGGTGTCGTAAATCGCCATGCCAGCGGTTACCGACCCCCCTGGGGAGTTGATATAGAGAAAAATATCCTTTTCGGGGTCTTCTGCCTCAAGGAACAACAGCTGAGCCACCACCAAATTAGCCACATTGTCATCAATGGGCTGACCTAGGAAAATAATCCGTTCCCGCAGGAGACGGGAAAAAATATCAAAGGCGCGCTCGCCCCGTCCAGATTGTTCAATAACGGTAGGTATCATAGTTTTGTGTGCTGGGGTACTTTCTAGTGTTATCGACTTCCCTACTATTCTAGTTCAGAACTGGGGCAGGCCTTCCCTTGAGCCTGTCCCTAGAGGTAGCTAAGTTAACAGGCAGTGCACTCTCTGCTTTGCTCGCTAGCCCTTTTGCAGTTTATGGTGCCCCCCTTCCCTGAAGGCTTGCCCTGCCAAAGCCAGTAACTAGCAATACTCAGTCAACCCCAGTTGGCGCATTTCTTGCTCCAGTAGGCTCAGCAAGTGGCTGTCGTTTTTGGCGCGCGCTACTTCCATGCGGTGCTTTAGGGAGTTTGCCATGTTGAGGCGGTGGTTAACAACTGCCTCTGCTCTTTTTTTGTGATCCATAGTTCCGCCAGTTGATACAGCTGTACATATTTTAGCTGAGAAATAAATAAGGTAGCCTATGCTACAAAAAAGTTTACGCCACTCCAGCGGGGGTAACTTTGTGCCCTCTGGGGATAGAGGTTTAGAAAGGTTAAGGTATTCTATTAACAACTGAAACCAGAAATTTACCGCAAAATCATGGCAAAAATAGTAGCGCTTCATTCCTATCGGGGCGGGACAGGAAAGTCAAATATCTGTGCCAATGTGGCGGTGGCTGTTGCTCTGCAGGGGAAGCGGGTGGGTTTAGTGGATATTGATATTCCTTCCCCAGGGATTCATTTTATTTTTGGCTTAGAACAGGACATTAGTGCCCCTAAAACTTTGAACGATTATCTCTGGGGGCGTTGCGCGGTAGAAGATGTCGCCTATGATGTTACGCCCACGGCAGTCAGGGATGAAGCAGGGGTGATATACCTTGTTCCCTCTAGTGTCAATGCCGATGACATTGCCAAAGTGTTGACAGAGGGCTATGACTTCAAAAAGCTCAATGAGGCATTCCGCCGCTTTGGGGAGTACTACAACCTAGACTATATTTTCTTGGACACTCACCCAGGGCTTAACAAGGAAACTCTATTGGCGATCGCCGTATCTCATTTACTGCTGTTGATTTTGCGCCCCGATCGCCAAGACTATCAGGGCACTGCGGTGACGGTAGATATTGCTAGACGACTGCGGGTGAAAAATATCCATCTGGTGATCAACAAGGCTTTGCCCACTATGAATCTGGAAGTTCTGCGTCTGAAGGTACAGCAGACTTACAACCTGTTGGTAGCGGGTTTACTGCCCCTGTCTCCCGATATGATGCAGTTGGGCAGTACGGGAATCTTCTGTCTCAAGTATCCCGACCATGCCTTTACGGCAGAGATCAGTAAGATAGCCATGCAGGTATTGAGTATCTGGGAATAGACGATGGAGAAGCCGCCACTGCTGGAATTGCGAGGCATTTACAAGCGGTTTGGCGACAATGTGGTGCTAGATGGGGTGGATTTGGCTATCTACCCCAATGATGCGATCGCTATTATTGGTCCCTCAGGTACGGGTAAGTCCACTATTTTGCGCATTATCTGCGGGCTACTAGCCCCCGACGCAGGACAGATTTTGATCCGCGGCAAGGAAGTGCCCCCCAATGAAATCCATGCGGGACAGCACGGTTTGCACATGGGAATTGTCTTTCAGAATGCCGCTCTGTTTGACTCGCTGACGGTGGCGGAAAATGTGGGCTTTTATCTCATTGAGCATTCCCGCTTGCCTCCCAAACAGATCATGGAATTAGTGGAGGAAACCCTAGCCAAAGTGGGACTGGTGGGAGTAAGTCATCTCTATCCCAGCCAGTTGTCAGGGGGCATGAGAAAGCGGGTCAGTTTTGCCCGCGCCATTATCAGCGATCCCACGGTTAAAGATCAGCCCAGTAAGCTACTGCTGTACGACGAGCCGACCGCAGGGCTGGACCCTGTGGCTTCTACAGTGGTGGAGGACTTGATGGGTAGCCTGAAAGCAGAGGGGATGTGTGATAGTTTTTTGGTAGTGACCCACCAGCACAGTACCATTAGGCGCACTGCCCACCGCGTAGTTTTGCTCTACAGAGGACAGATCAGGTATGCTGGAACCGTAGATCAGATCGACCATACCGACGATCCCTACATTAGACAGTTTTTTAGTGGCGAGAGGACAGGACCAATGCAAATTATGGTAGGGAGTTAGCACGGTGAGAAATACGCTGAGTAGGGATGGCATTTTGGGTCTGCTGATCTTCTGTGGCATTGCCGCCATAGCAGGCACTTTCTACTGGCTAAGAGGCGGACTGCTGGGAGAGGCGGGCTTTAGTTTTACGGTGCGTTTTCCCCAAGCCAGTGGACTGACGGTTGGCTCCAGTGTGCGCTTTAGGGGGGTGCAGGTGGGTAGGGTAGTGAGTATCACTCCCCAGAGTAATGCGGTGGAAGTGACAATAGCCATCGATAACCCCAAGCTGGCAATTCCTGTGCAGTCTAGTGTGGAGACTATTCAAGGGGCACTACTGGGCACTACCAACATCGAGATTTTCCCCAAAACTACCCTGACGGCAGAAACAGGCATTGATCCCACCAGCCCTGACTGCAATTCCCAATTGATTATCTGCCAAGGGCAAACTGTAACGGGGGAGGTGGGGGTGAGTTTGACTGACCTACTGCGGGATTCGGCGCGGTTCTTTCGCCGTCTCAATGATGATCAACTATTTGCTGATTTGCGCTCTACCCTAAAAAATGCCAGTACTGCCGCAGAAAATATCAGTAAACTGACTGCTTCATTTAATCGCCTGCTGGGGGTGGTGGATCGCGAAATTGTCAAGTTTGGCGATACCGCTACCCAGATCGCCCAAGCCGCTGAAAATGTGGGCAATGCCGCCAATAGTGCTGATAGCCTGATCCGTGAAAGTCGGGATAGGTTGGCAATTACTCTAGATGGTATTGCTAGTGCTTCGCGGGAAGCGGAGGCTTTACTGGTGAGTGTGCAACCTCTGTTCAGCGATGGCAGGTTGATTGCCGATCTCCAAGACTTGGCCACCAATGCCGCCGAAACTGCTGACAATCTGCGCAAAATTACGGGGGAGTTTGCCGATCCCGCTACCCTGAATACTCTCAAGGAAACCTTAGAGTCGGCGCGGGTAACCTTTGCCAATGCCCAAAAAATTACTACCGATCTGGAGGAACTGACGGGCGATCCCCGCTTCCGCAGAAATATCCGCAATTTGGTGGAGGGATTGGCAGGTTTGGTCTCCGATGCCCCCTCTGGCAATTCTAAGGAAATGCCTCCTGCTTCCTCAGGGAAGCCCTAGAGCTTGTTCATTCACAAAGCTCCTTGAGTGGTAGTGTCCAACACAGAATCCGACAGATGGGTAGTAATATTCACTGCTTGCAGGTGAGGGGCATGCTCCCTGCCTTTGGGATAATCGATCACCGTAATCCCGCCATTGCCCTGCTTGAACACCCAGAAATAGCTAGGAGTTAGTCCAAACAACTGACAGAGAATAGCTTTATTCACTGCATCGTGGGCTACTACTAGGCTAGTTTCCCCTGGATTGGTCATCTCAAGAATTTTCTGCCAGCCCTGCGCCACTCGCTCCCACACTTGATTTAGGTTTTCCCCTTCAGGCATCTGGACAGTCTCTGGCTGGGTTTGCCAGCGGGCCAGTGCTTCGCCGTAGTTGCTTTTGACTTCTGACTCCAGTTTGCCTTCCCACAAGCCGTGGCAAATTTCCCGCAATTCAGGCACTAGCTCCAAAGTAACAGCAGGGTGCTTGGTCAGAATCAGAGAAGCAGTTTGCTTGGGGCGCAGTAGAGGACTGGAGAAGGCGCGATGGATAGTTACTTCTGCCAAGAAATCAGCGGTTTTCAGGCTTTGGGTTTCCCCAATGCCATTGAGAGGAATGTCTATCTGCCCTTGAAAGCGTTTTTGGCGATTCCACTCGGTTTCCCCGTGGCGGACGAGAATAATACGCTGACCTGTGTGGTGCTTGCGTACTGGGGGCAGAAAACTACCTGTGAGAGACTTGAGATGGCTGGTCAGATTCAGCGCTTCCAACTGCCACTGCCCTGAGCGATAGTTCAAAACACTGATGCCGCAGTTGTTTTGTTGCAAATGGTGGTAGTGGACAATGTCAATACCCAAGGCAGTGCAAATTAGAGCACGGTTGATGCCACTGTGGGCAACCAGTAGGAAATTGATTGGCGTTTCTACAGTTTGCCATTGGCTTAGTAAGTCTTGCCAGAACCGCTGGGCTTGGTGAAATAGCTCAACCACTGGGTAAAAACCATCCAGACAGAGTTTGTGAGGGGCATCTTGCCAGTGGTCAAACTGCTCGGGAAACTGGGCTTGAATTTCGCTGAAGGTCATGCCTTCCCAACCTCTGAGGTCAATTTCGTACAAGCCTTCGTGGGTAATTAGCTGGGGAGGGCTGGGCTGATAGCTGAGGATGATCTCGGCAGTTTGCTTGGCGCGCTGGAGAGGGCTAGAGTAGGCTTGCTGAAAAGGAATGTTGGCGATCGCCTGTCCTGCCAGTTGCGCTTGGGCAATTCCTTTGTCTGTCAGTACTGATTGGTTGGCTGTGCTTCCTCTGCCCTGTACCATGTTGGCAAGGTTGTAGGTGCTTTCCCCGTGGCGCACCAGAATAATGCGGAGCATGGCTTTAGGATTTTTTTTGAGAATAGTGCTATTTTAACTTTGTCTGCTACACTGTAGAGCTTCCTCTAATCCAAGGAACACTGAACTATACTGAACAAATTGTGCACTGTATTCAGTATGAGACATGTATCATTTCGTCTTTAGTCCGAAAAAACAGTGATATAATAAGT
>Ga0308394_1000973_pt1 | contig 14134 bp, 13 predicted proteins | sample Hotspr2Sampleme2_FD_202366 | JGI IMG/M metagenome (GOLD analysis project Ga0308394, IMG submission 202366) | Hot spring phototrophic mat microbial communities from Mushroom Spring, Yellowstone National Park, Wyoming, United States - 20050701_me2 ...
CGCGTGGACGACCTGCGCGGCCTGAAGGAAAACGTCATCATCGGCAAACTCATCCCAGCCGGGACCGGCTTCACACCGACCTATGAGGGAATTGCGCTACCCTCACCCAAGCCAGCAGAGCACGCGCCCGACCTGAGCACCTTGCTGGACGAGCAGTAAACAGTCGCCACTTGGTCTACTCCTCTCCCTCCCCAACGAGTTGTCTTTCAACCCACGCGACGAACGCGTCCGGGCCGACGATAAGCAGAACTCATCTCAGAAATAGTGTCTCAGCAAAATTCTGATGTACAAAGCCGACATAGTTTTCAATCTTACGCTCGTAGCGCACTGCAACCGCTCAGCAACCAGCTATTCATCTTCCATCGCCGCTTGTTGACAACCGACCATCCTGTATTTTAGGAGCGGTGCAATTTGCAGAGCAATCATCTCGATGCCACGCTGAGCCAGTGCAGCATCCAGTCGGCCAGAGTTTGTCGCCAATATCTGAAATAAACAGTTTAGATATATATTCTGATTTACATTTTATAATTTATGAAATAATCTTACCAGGCTTACTCATAGCATTATTCTAAATAGTATCTTGGAGTTGATCTCCTTTGGGTCATAATTTGTCCATAATATTTCAGTTCGTTTATCTTTGACTGAGTGTATTGTTCTTGTCGGCGCTATGCTCTTATACCACTTAGGAGGAGGATATAAATCGGCCATCAAGTCACAATCATAACCTGAAATAGCCACAAGTCCTTGAACCGAATTTAACACTGAGGCCAATTCCATATGTTCTTCATCATTCATTTCGTAAGCATAAGCATTTTTATCGCCTCGTGTCTTATGAATATAAGGCGGATCACAGTAAAAAAGTGTTTCAGACGAATCATACAAACGTATAATTTCAATCGCTGGTCTGTTCTCAATCTGAACACGTAGTAAGCGCAACGCTATATCTGGTAAATCTTCTATTGCACCAAGCCAGCGGGATACAGCGCCTGCCATACCTGCTCTACTTGTATGCTTACAATTGGCCCATCGTCCGAGCGTTGCGGATTGAGCTAAACCTGTGCGTACTTGACGAGCACGTATATAAAATCTCCTTGCACGTTCAACAGGATCTAAAGAGGTATCAATTTCACATGCTATTGCGAATTCCTCACGCGAAAAAGGTGTGAGTCCGATAGCTCTTATTAAGTCTTCTGAGTTATTTCGTAAAACCCTAAAGAAATTTACCACTTCACCATCAATATCATTATATGTTTCTACATGCGCTGGCTCTCGGTTTAATAAAACAGCAGCCGATCCACCAAATGGTTCACAATAATGGTGACATGGAGGTAGTAAGGGTAGAAGCCAATCAAGATGTGAGTACTTTCCGCCGTACCATCCAAATGCTATAATTCGCTTCTTGCTTTGCTTAGTTATAGGAGAAGATTTTATATTTCTTTTCATTAGCGCATATATCTCTAAGAATTACATAACAAAGGTTGTTGTATGCTGTCGCAAAGGAACTCAATAGCCTACACTTTACCTGCGCCGCGCAGCGGAGCGGCGTCGGCTAAAAGCCCAGATTGAGTGAGTCTGTACTGGTACCCTCTGCTAACACTCGCTACCGATATCTACCTGCTTGTCCAACGGCTGTTCGCTGGCCTATCTCAGACCCAGCAAACACATGCTAGGTGATATCACCGCTAGCACGAGACGTTACTCACATTATAAGATCGGTTTTAGTATGCCGACGATGTGCGCAGTAGCCATTTGAACTGCTCAAACTGGTCGGGGTCGTTTTCGATCCCGCAACACAGGCTGAAGACGCTGCCGCCCAGCAAGAATTAGCGGACGTGCTTAGCACTAGAACTCATCCCAAAAAGTAGTACAACGCGGTCACCTGACAAAGAGGTGACCGCCAGATGAACCTAAACAATGGCGTCTAATCAAACCGCTCATCTGCGTCGTGCTGACGACAGAGGTTGACTGCGTTGTCACCCGCGCGAGGTGATGAACGGCATTTTGTGGGTCATGCGCACTGGTGCAGATTGGGCTGGCATCTCGAGTCGATAATCATCCAGCTCGACCTGTCACCGATACTTCCAAGCCTGGGTCAGTGTTCGTCCAGATGAGGATTTGTGTGCACGTGGCCAGATCGACTTGGCAGTATCGACGGCGCACTTGTGCCAGCCAAAAAGGGGGCGCTGCCATCGTGAGCGCGGTACAAGATCATGGCAATTCCTGTCGCCATTTACGTATCGAGTGCGGCGAATCCAAACTTGTTGAGTCCACGATTATTTTGTGTCGGATGAACCAAATTGACGACAAGGCGTATGACTTTGGATAGGCGAAGCGTGGCATCGAGATGAGTATCGTCACCGCTCCTAAAACGCAGGACGATAGCAAGCGCCGATGGAAGGTGAACAGCTGGTTGCTGAGCGATTGCGGCGCGCTATGAGTAATCGGCTTTGTTCATCTGGCATGCATTGCTTAGACACCATTTCTGAGATGAGTTCTAGTAAACCTTGGAAGCACAAGCTCAAAGCAGTGCTGAGGCACGAACTCAGCAGCACAGAGATAAGAGGGTCTTCCTAAATTAACTATGGTTCTCCTGTATAATCACCGGCGTGGCACTTATGAGCCAAGGAGCGATTGACTAACTAAGGCGACCAGTGCTATCTTGTTAGGTAAACTTCAAAGGGGCAAAAAGGCGAGTAGAGCACCAAACCTAAAGGAGATATGATATAATAAGGTCATCCTAGATAACTAAGGAGGTTGATATGTCACGCCAAACAACTGATGATACAGTGGAGAAGCTAATCCAGGCCAAACCAGTCATTAAAAACGTCCACAAACACTATGGGCCGTTTGGTCTAATTTGGTCCCCAAAACACGTCGCGCTATTGCAAGAGCATGTGCATGAACCAGATGAGATCGATAAGATCCTCGCACTCTGGGAGAACCCAAAGGCAGCGAAGCTGAGCGCGGAAGCAAAGCTGACGGCCCTCCGCATCTTGCGCCTCAGGCGCGGCGGGTCGCTCTTGGTGCAACGCTACCCCTTTGGCTATCTGCCCACCCCAGCGACCTGTGCTGCGCTGGGTGTGCCGTCGGTCTCGCCGGAGGACATTCGCCAGCACCTCAGGGACGCACTCGAGGCACTTAATCTGCCTCCGGCGCTCACGCCGGCGCGCTTGATCCTGCTGATGAGGTATTGGCGGGGGAATTTGCTGGCAGACAAGTTCAAGGAGCTGTTCAATGCCAGCCCTCAAATACAAGCTAAGGAGTGCCCGAAGACTGAGCAGGTGTATGCGCGCAGGTTGCTCCAGAACCTCGAGCTCAGCGGTCTGGTTCAAAAGGCTGGACGTAATACCTATCAGATCGTTGATTCAGCGGTGACCATCGCGCCGATGCGCCAGAAGAGGGCAAGGAATCTGTGGAAGAAGGTTGAGGCGTATGTTGCACAGCACAAGGACGTCGAGCTGAACGCGGTGCGCGCGTGGTTGATCGCAACATCTGACCAGCCGGAGTCACATCCGTGGTGGCAGGAGGACGGCAAGGTGGACGATCTAGAATATCGCATGGCGCAGCGCAGCGGCTTAAACATGCTGAAGCGGCTGAGCTCGGTGGTGCGCGTCGATGCGGATCAATATCTGCATATCGACGAGGCGCGGCGGCGCGGCTTACAGCCTTATCAGCCCGGGCGACGACGAAAGCGGCGCGGCGAGGAATGGTGGAACGAGGTCATGCAGCATCTCGGGGAGATCTTCACCACGCGCCAGTTCGTTACCGCGGCTGCCTATGTCGATAAGTTGATTAGCGCATCAGATCTGCGGGCATCCTTGGAGGCGGATGATTTGCCGAATACCGTAGACATAGCTGCGCAGCGCAAGTTCAACCAATTGCTGTATCAAGCGACTGGCGTGCGCGTGCATCGCACGCGTGTGCGCGGCGTGTTCGCCACCAGCGAGGCGAAGGCCGCCGAGTTCAACGCGAGCAATGATGCCAAGTACACCTTGCAGCGATTGGGCGTTCAGTTGCCGCGCAGGCGGAGCCACTCCAAACGGCTTTTGAAGATCATTCAGCAGGAGGATCTCAAAGGCCCGCTGAACGCGCAGCGGTGGGTCTTGCTCGACCTTTACGAGAGGGGTCATCTGACCGTTGAAGAGTTGAAGAAGGCGTGGGAGATCACCTCGCTGTTGTCACTGGACAATGCGCTGAAAATGCTAGAGAATGAACGAAAAAAGGAACAGGAGACCCCGTCGCCTCTACTACCCGAGGAAGTCTACCGCGACCTGGCAAAATCCACGCAGCGGGCCAGAACCACCCTAATCAACTTGCACAAGGCTGGGGTTCTGGTTCGCCAAGCATCGGCGCGTGGCAGCTATCTGCTGAAGGGTGCCAGCGTCGAGCCTCAGGCTGCTGCGCTGTCCATGTAACCATGATTCGCCTTGCGCTGGCCCGGTTGCCAGCGCAAGGCGAATTTTTAATATAAAATAAATTTAAGTATATATAAATTTTTTAAGAAAAAATAAGGCATTGAAGTTAACTTAATATCAGTTCGGATTTAGGAAGCGCCAACTATCTCTTTAAATAGGAGCAGGCGTTCTACGCGCAGATTAGCGTTACCCTCGATAGCCTTATCGCAATTAATCATTAAGAGTTTGTATTATAAATTAAAATAAGTAAAGCTACTAAATAAAAATTATGTAAGTTACAATTTAGATAGTAATGGTATAGCTTTTAAACTTGAAGAGTAATATTTCTCGTATTTTTCAACGCCAATAGCAAAATATCCTACAGATTCAGCTGCTGCAATGGTAGAACCGCAGCCCATAAAAGGATCAAGCAATATTCCTTCACCGAGCGGTAAAGAAGCATATACTATCTGTCGCATGAAAGATTGCGGTTTCAAACTGGGATGATCTGCAATTTTGCGTTCTCTTTTAGGTGTGCGTTCGCTTTCAATAACATCTTCAAATGGTCTACCATCTGGTTTCCTGCGTAAGCCGCCTGTCTGGAAGCATCTAAGACATTCGCTTACTTTCATTCCTTTTGGAATAGGTTTCCGAAAAATACCCCAAGGTTCATAACATCCTCGTGGAATTGAACAAACATCATAAAATTCGTTTTCAGCGTTCTTAGGTCTATTCCCACCTCGAAGTGTTCTAACTAACCGAATAACTTGCCCGCGGAATTCTAAACCAGCATTTATGATAGCACTAAACACTACTTGTGAAAGAAAAGCGTTTGACGCAAAGAAAACATGAGCACCAGGACGCAGCACTCTCAACGCCAATTTAGCCCATTCATAGAAATATTCTTCTAAATAATTTATTTCTTTTGGATTTAACGCAGTAAATCTTGGCAATGGCGATCTGGTATGACCATCGAAGGATGGCGGAATGCGCCAGATTCCCCCATTACCGTTTAAGCGCTTCTCTAACTGCTCAGGGTCATATTCCTTTATACCATAAGGTGGATCGGTAATAATAGCATGAATACTATTTTCTCCTACTCTACTCATCCATGTAAAGCAGTCAGCAAGTATCACAACTGATTTATCAAAAGTATTAAACTTAAAATTATAAGTGTAATATAATAAACTATTCATGTTTGTTATTTGTAATAAAATATCATTTAGCGGTTAGTGGCGAAACTATGCACCCCTTCCGGCGTGCGGAACTGCCCGCCGGTTGCCGTGCGCGCCGTGAACACCGGCTAGTCATACTCGTACGCAGTGACGGGCTGCCCCTTTATATCGACCTCGATGCGCTTGTGCGCCGGCGGTACGTCGGGCGAGATCGGCGCGAAGGCCTCTGGGCTCAGCGGGCGCTGGTGTTCCGCCCGCGCGTGGCCCAGGCCGTAGTTGCCGGCGTTGCCGTCAGCGATCAAATACCAGGGCCGGCCATCGCTGCCCTCCACCACGCACAAAATTACAGCCGTAATAGACGATGTGGCGCACGCTGGCTGTCGAGTTCGCAGTCGCCCGCACCTCGGTCAGCGGGACTGTCACCTCCGACCACAGGCCGTCCTCGCCTACCTCGGCCAACGGCTGATTGAGCACATGGCTGCACGTTCGACGAATGCACATAGCCGTCAGTGGTCAGATGCCAGAACGGGTTGTAGGCCCTTCGCCGACGACCTGGCCGAAGAGCGGGATGACCTCGTCGGCGCTCAGCCGGCGCAGCGTCACGGCCTTGGCGATGGCCTGCTCGCGCACCACAGCGCTGCTGAAGAAGACGCGGCCAAACTTGAGATTGCTCTCTTGCGTCACAGGTTCGCGGATGGCTGGGCTGGATTTCGTTGGCTCAGCGTTCGCGTGAACTGGTCTGAGCAGCAACAGCGGGCCGCCCAGGACGCCAATCTTCAACAGACTGCGCCGTGTAATTTTGGAATCGTTCACTCGTCTCATGGCGATCCCTCACTTTTGTTCAACGAACGACGACAGGTGTACCTAACAGGGACCAATAATAAATATAGCAAGCGCGCGGTGCGCGTCGGCAAGAGTACATTCACCAATAGGGGCAAAGAATAGGGGGCATGGAAGCTAAGCAGCTGAAAGCAGAACTGATAAAAGAGATGGAATCTGAGATAGATCAGCTGGTAGAGATCTATAAGCACAGTGGACCACTCGCCATGACACAACTTCGCTACTGGCAGCACCGCATAGCGCCTAATAGCACTACAGGAGCAAGAGGTAGCAGCACCGATAAAACAGGCAAGGTGCTGCGTTCGGCGGTGGGGCTACTATCCATTTAACCAACAACTGGGAATGGCGGGGGGAATAAGTGATTGATGAATGCACCCGCATGCACTATCAGCCCAGTGCTAAAGTCCAGCGCATGGGTTTGCCTCCTATCGCCGCGTCAAGTCGTCGTGACGGCCTCCTCTGCCTCAGCCAGGCATACCTTGACGCCTAATGCAGACCCTCGTTACGGAGGATGACAGGCCGGTGGCCAACGTCCTCTCTGCTGTGCAGGCGCATCTACTCGTTGATGCCTCCTGGAAGCATCCGCGTTTTGGACGCCGCTTCATCGCTATAGGCAACGTTGGCGTGTTCTATGCCTTCCATCAACTGCCGGTCGTCCCCGACATGTTCCTCAGTTTGAACGTGATCCCGCCGGCTGACCTTTGGAAGAAGATGAGCCGTTCGCACTTCATCTGGGAGTAACGCCGGCGGTGGTGGTGGAGATCGTCTCCAACATCAATGGTGGGGAAAACGCGCAGGACGGGACGTTGGGGATTTATGGGCGGATGAAGGTTGAGCACTACATCGTGTATGTTCCAGGGCAGCAGAAGGGTAGCGAGCCGCTGCGCATTTATATGTATCGAGGTGGTCATCTGGTGCGTACGAATGAGGCATGGTTCGACGACATCGGCCTGGGCGTGACGCTGTGGCGCGGAGAGTATCAGGGCTGCGAGTCTCCCTGGCTGCGCTGGTGTGACCGCGACGGCGTGATCATCCCGACCGGCGAGGAGCGCGCCGAGGCTGCGAAAGAGCGAGCAGAGACAGAGCACGCACGCGCTGAAGCTGAGCGAGAACGCGCCGAGCGCCTGGCGGCCAATCTGCGCGCCGCCGGCATTGACCCCGACGCCTGACTGCACGGGTGCATTCACCAACAGGGGTAACCTTCCACCAAGCGGTGCTGTCAGCGAAGTGAGAGTGTGGGCGATGGCAGCGCCGTCGCCGGCACAGAGCGTTCTGCCCCTATCCATGAATGCATCCGGGGTATCCACCAATAGGGACAACGCGATTTTCTGGACGCCCTGCGTCTAGGCAGCAGAAGATGGCGGCAGGGAGGCTGTGCCTTTTATTTCTGCGCCCTCCGCGTGAGAATCAGCTAGCTGTGAATGCACCCCGTCGGCGAGTTGACGCATCCGTGCTCATGGGCCGTCAAAAGACGTTTTGCCAATACGCGCCGTGCAAGGTATAGCCATCCGCGCGGAATTACATCACGTAAGGCACGCGCGGCAGATCATAGCCGGGGACACGCATGCGCTGCCTGAGGTGCTTCCGATAGATGCGAGAAGCGCCGCGCCGCGTGGGCGTCGCATGTTTGCCTGTGGAGACTGCGGTGGACATCACCATGCGCCGGCCTTTCTAGCTGATCAGGTGCTGTTCGGACAGCGCGATCTCGATCCATGACACGCCGCGTCATCAGCGTCCGGCGTTGCGACCGACGGCCAGGCCAGTACACCCAACATCAAGACCGAGGCTACCCTGCACACCACCATCTATTGTCCATGCAGCGCCGCTAACGCGCAAGCGCGCCCACGCGCAAAAAGATCAGCACAATGGCTGCCTGTAGCAGCAAGGAGAAGAGTGTGGCGGCTAGCGAAGAGGCGTCATACTCAACGCGCTGCCGGCGAACCAGGCCAGGACATACTCAATGTTATAGGCCGCACCCCGAACTGATCAGCTCAGCTACTACCGTTGTGCGCAAGATAGATTCGTGGGTGCTCATGCCCACCCCCCAAGCACACCATGCCGGCCATGGCCAAAGGCAAGTCGCCAAAGGAGATAAACAGCGCAAACTGCGCGCTGACGATCGTTGTGCCAGCCATGGGCTTCAACCTGAACCGGTCGAACAGCTGCTCGAAGACCAGGGCAAACAGAGCACCCAATCCCATCGCTACGGCATATAAGACGGGGAACAGGCTCGGTGAGGCAAGGGGAGTCCTCTGGAAGTGAAATACAAACAGCGGGAACTCGACAAAGCCGGCGGCCAGCGCCGCGCCGGATAGGTTATGTTCTGTGTAGTCCTTGCGCAGCCAGGCGCGGCGAAGCGCGCTCTAGGTCATGGGGGCACGGATAGAGTCGTTGCGCTGTCATCAACGCTGCGATCATCAGGCTGGACAGTATGGCTAAGCAGGCGAACGCAGTTCGGTAGTCGCCGCTAGCTACCAAGACGAGTGAGACGAGCAACGGGCCACCCACCACGCCGATCTGATCCATGGCCTCGTAAGCCCCAGCCGCGACCGGTGACCTAGATGACGTGCGAGAGCATCGCGTCGCGCGCTGGCGTGCGAATGGCCTTGTCGACTCGTTCTATGAGATCATCAGGCAAGCGACGACCTTCCAGCGACCAGTCAGCGCCATCAACGGTACGGCCAGGAGGTTTAGCTGGTCAGGCTCAACAGCCAGTATTGGCGGGTGCGGTCGCTGACCAGCCCAGAGAGCAAACAGCCGAGCAGCTCGCCGGGGCCGGCGACGACATCGCTGCACAGCCAGAAACGGACCAGTGACGCAGCGTACCCTCATACGTCACGTCGACGCACAAGCTTACCAGGCATAGCAAGGCAACGAAGTGCACCACCGCCTTTTAACTATTTTATTTTCTTGAGATTTTAACCTATGCCACGGCGCGCCGTTCATGTGCGTAGCCGGCATACACTATCAGGCAATCCTCTTCCGGTTCTCCAATTACGACGAAGCAGTCTAGGGCATCCGCAGGGACAACCTCACCATCCTCTCTCCACTGTTCTGCGTATGCTTGGGTCTTCTCGATGAAGTACAAGATGTTCCTTCACAGAACAGATTCTATGATCTGTGTCACAAAGCGCTCGTCCTCCGCGCTTAGCCAGCATTCCGCAATACCAGCTTGCCGATGATCATCTTGCCTGCTCAGGCAGCGCTTTCACTGACGTGCTGGTCAAGAATGCGCATAGTGTGGGAGACAACTGCAATCAGTCATGCTCTTTATCTACACGTCATCTCCCCAAAGCCATCGGATCGCGCCATTCTATTATATCATCTTTTTGAACAAAGATTTGTCGGAAAGTTGCCTAGAGCAAGTATAACCAACCCTAAATTAAGTAAGCACTGGACCAGTATTTTATATGTAAAATTTCGCATATCTTTTGATCTAAATTATTGTCTTTTATAAATTCTCTATTCCTAATAAATATATTTCTTAAAATTTCTATTTCTCTGGGATTTATCTCTAAATAATAATTACTTTTTATTAAATATATAAATAAATTTTCTATTGTTTTTTCTTTTGCAAATCTATTTGGAAAATTATAAAAATATATTTGATTTATCATTGCCTCTATTACTTTTCCCGCCTCAACTGAAGGGTTTGGTTCAAACTTTGCTTTTAATTCTTTGAATATTTTTTTACATATATTATATATAAATTTATTATTAGTATAATAAAAATAATTAATAGACCATTTCTTTTGAATGCCAGCGTATATTAATAACTCAAATTTGTAAATTTCATATACATATTTCGATTTTGTTTTTAATAAATCTAAAAGTTCCATAGAATCTTTTAAAAAATTTTTTGAATTTAAATTTTCTGCGTTTAAAATTTTAAATTCTTTCAAAATATATTCAGTCAAATATTCTATACGTAAATTATAACAATTTTTAATTATTGTCTTTATACAACCAATACCATCTTTTAATTTCTTAACTTCTATAATATTATTTCTAATATACTCGTATGAATCATAAGAAAGCATATCAATACAGGTCTTAAGGTCTATATTTTTATTTAACCATTTAATTATGAAATCATCTCCTGAGTTTTTTAAATTATAAATAATGTCTGCGATATAACAACCAACAAATATTATGTCTTTTATTTCTATCCCTTTGATCAAATACCGCTTAAAATAATTTAATGCGTATTCATTCTTATATTCTGGCGTTTTTATAGCATGCTGTTTGTCTATGACAAGTAAGTAATTTATGTATTTTCTTAAAAATTCAATATCTATATTTTCAGATGAGCCTAGATAAAAATTTATCAATTCTATTTGTTTATCACTGAAATTATAAAATGATTTTTCTATAATTTCTGATATTTTTTCCAAAAAATAATTGGTTTTTCTCTCAATTTTACCTTTAAATTTTATTGACATATATAAAAACATCGCCGCTTCGCATACCCCCTCTGACCAATACGGCGCAGTCAGCGCCGCTCGAACCCGCTGCGCCACTTCCTCGTCTTTCTCTATGTCGTCAAGATTCACCAAGCCACAAATCGGGCGGTCAAACCCACGCTGCTTAATATAATCACTAGGCAACTGCTCCGGAGAAACTAAGCTATCGTATACAAAGACCGTGCATGGATCAGGCGGATCGCGGACTACGCCAAACAAGGGGTCAAGTCTTTTAAGCATCTCAGCAAGCGCACGGCGCTCGGCTCGTTCATCCCACGTTCCCTCGTAAATCAAGCACTTCACTGGTCGGTAACTCACCTCATCCATCAACCCGCGCGCTGGCCACAAGCTCGCCGCCAAATATGCTGCCTCCTCACTCCCGCTCTTCACCAAGCGCTGTACCCACCCCCGATAGACCTCTGCCGGCCACGGCGCACCGTTCATGTGCGTCCAGACCAGTCCAGCATGGGCAATGATGTGATCCTCTTCCGGATCTCCGGTCGGGCAGAAGCCATCCAACGCCCCTGCCCTAATCACCTCTCCTCGAGTGCGCTTGCTGCGTGCCAGCCCACGGCGCGTCTCTTCGATGAAATACAGCCCGTTCCTCCCGAAAAGGGCTTCTAGAAACTCATGCACGAAGCGCACATCCGCTTCGTCCGGGGCGCTAAACCAGCGCTTGGCATAGTATCTGGCCAATGAGCAGTTCATCGCTGCTGCTTTATTATACGCTGTGTATGTGATTAGAAAGGCGGCCAATATAGCACTATCATAAAGTCAGATTTATATTTCTTAACCATCTCCGCGAGCGCACGACGCTCAGTCGCGTCTTGCCATCGTCAATCAAACACTTTATCGGTCGAGTCGATAATTCACCTTGCTTATCACAAGCTCGCCGCCAAATACGCCGCCTCCTCACTCCTGCTCTTCACCAAGCGCTGCACCCACCCCCGATAGACCTCCGTCGGCTACGGCGTGCCGTTCATGTGCATCCAGACCAGTTCGGCACGGGTAATGTCGGGCAACAGCACCCCTACCCCAATCACCCCTTACCGAGTGCGCTTGCCGCATAGACGCGTGTCTTCGATGAAATACAGCGCGTCGCTCCCAGAAACCTCTGCAGGAAGTGTATCGCTTAAGCCAGCGCTCGGCATAGTGCTCAGCTAATTCATATTACAAGCAACCGCTGACGACAGCGCACACCAGTCAACGCTGCCAGTGCTTAACTCGCTCAGTTTGTACCTGCGCACACACATGCCAGCTCACAGCAAGGCGTGTCTATCACGCCGCCCTGATCTGAAAGGTTACCATGCCGTTATCTATATCCCTGATCGTTCCTATGTCGTGCGTTACAACTCGGCAAGGTCAATCCTCAGCGTGCTCGGATTGCGTGTCGCAGGTTATCTGTTCTGTCGCTTAGACTCGCACACGAGAAAGCAAAACTATTTTTTATATATATTTAATAAATTTTATTATAAGAAATCCTATTTTTTATTTACATTTATAATTAATAAGAAATATTATCTTGCAAATTAAATATTTTCATATTCCCAGTAACGACAAAGCCATCTAAAGCCTCCACCAGCATGATCTCATTACCCTTTACCCCTGTCTCTAAATGCTCCTTGGTCTTCTCGACAAAATATTGCCTCCAGACAGCCTCCAAGAGGCGCTGCACGTAGTGCAGTTTTGCTGCGCTTGGCGATTCCAGCCAGCGACTAGCAAAATGCTTCGCTAACGTCCACGGTTGGGGATGATGCCCTTCACTCATACTCAAGAGGTAGATGGGAAGCGCGATGGAGAATGAAAACGAGAGATTAATTTTACAAAAGTATTAAAAATTATTTATATAGAAATTACTGTTTATAATAATAACTGCACTGTGAGTAACCTCTCCTTAAGTATTTATGCATAATGGGCTACTATACGAATGCCTCTTTTTTATAAGTAAAGTAACAACAACGGCGAGCAAAGCGGTCGGCTGGAAGCACAGGTTACAGATACTTTTGCAACACCGCCTGCCGTTGTGCCGGAGCGGAGGCAATGATCTTGCGGGCGGATTCAATTTTAGTTTGAAGTCGTTTGATTTCATTAACAATACTTATCAAGTCATTTCCCTGCGGCACTCTAACTTGCAGGTTTCTCATCTCTTCCCAGGATGTTCTGGGCAATTGCTGCCCGCTGACCGTAGCAAGAACTTTTTGCTTAAATTCATCGGTTAGCAGGTAACAGCTCAAATATATACCCAACTCGGCGTTGACAGGGCGCAAGACCAGAATATCAGTTGAACAGATGCCGTTTTGTCGAGCAAGATGAACCTTGTTCAAGGTTGGGCGTAACTTACCATATAAGATGTCACCCGTTTTGAAAGCGGTCTTGATGCTTTTGATAGATGAGTAATCTGTTATCAAATTTCCAGTCAGTTCACCCGTATCGCTCTCAATATTTTCCAGACCTACATAAAACACCCAACCTTGTTGCTTAGCAGGGTTAATTCGTTCATTAACAAGAGAAACTAATTTATCAAGTCGCATAAATGCCTAAACATCTTGTAATACTTTTAGCGTTTCCTGCGTCAGACGCCTGATATTCTCCTCTGCCCGCGCCGCTTCATCATCAATCGCCTGACACTCCGCCACAATCTGCGCCTGCACTTCCAACGGCGGGATGGGGATTTGAATTTGCCTAAGGATATTCAAATTCAAACTCCTACCAAAAATATTGGCTGTTTTATCTTCAAAGCTCACCAATCCTGATTTTAGAAAATAATAAAGATATTCGTTGCTAATGATTTTTTCTGTTCCTCGTTTTGGAATAAAAGCCGCAATAGCTTCGTTCGTGTATAAGTTATCACCGGCAATTGCTACTCTTCCGATAGTGAGTTTAAAACTATAAAGTACTGTTCCTTTAGGTACAAGTTTAATGTTGGATACTTTTGCAGCTTCGTCGCTTATTTTCTCTTTAGTATCAGTAATATATTTTTGTTTCATATCAGCTATGGATACCCATAGATTACTTCCACAAAAGTAATTGGGGTTACTTCGTTCAGGGGTTCTGCCTATCTTAATATCAAATAGCTCGCCTGTTCTTTTGCTTGGATATTTACAGATTCTCTGTGTCTGTAACGTTTTTTGTTTGGGCGCGAGCGAAATCTGCTTCTCGAACGTCACGCGGCTGAAGTCGAGCAAGTCCACCAGGCGGGCAACGGTGACGTACGGCTGAAGCGATGCAGGGACGCTTACGCTTTGCCCCATAAAGTTCTGGC
>Ga0308394_1000977_pt1 | contig 14062 bp, 16 predicted proteins | sample Hotspr2Sampleme2_FD_202366 | JGI IMG/M metagenome (GOLD analysis project Ga0308394, IMG submission 202366) | Hot spring phototrophic mat microbial communities from Mushroom Spring, Yellowstone National Park, Wyoming, United States - 20050701_me2 ...
GCAGGGTATCCTGATCCATGGGGTACCTCCCTTCTCAACTGGTACCCCCCTTTTTTACACAAAACCTTACACATAATTCCTTACACGACCGCCAGCGGGCGATGTTGTGAATGGAAAGAAGGAGGTCGTACATGCCTTAAATCCTACCTGGCGTGGACCTTTAGCCTCTGCTACCTGCGGGGTGAGCTGGTTCTCTGGGACCCTGGTTGCAGGGTAAGTTACGCTTTGCGGGAGCTATTTCTTGCATACCACTTTTCATTTTTGAATAGGCTGATATAATGGAAAAGTAGCAAAAATCCTCCCCTTAGCACCGATCAACCAGCCCTACCGCTTGGTATAGGGCCCGGGTTTCCTCAGCGGTCAGTTTGCGGCTGGCACCCAGGGGCAAGTTAGCGGGGAGCTCCAGCGGCCCAAAAGCTACCCGCTTCAGATAGATGACCCGGTTGCCCCGGGCGGCAAACATCCGCTTAACCTGGTGGAGCCGGCCCTCCTGGATGACCAGCTCGGCGCGGTGAGGCTCGGGCAGCAGGTGCAGTTCAGCTGGCTTTAGCGGCTTGCCATCGAGCTCGAGGGTCCCCGCAGCAAACACGGCCGCATCGTCAGGGGTGGCCGGGTAGGCCAGCTCCACGTAGTAGCGCTTACTCACCTTCCAGCGTGGATGGGTTAGCCGGTGCAGCAGCTCCCCATCGGTGGTGAGCAGCAGGAGTCCCTCAGCATCCTTGTCGAGGCGGCCTACTGGCTTCCAGTCGTCCCTTTGCAGTTCTTGGGGCAGCAAGGCGGTGATGGGGATGCCGTCGTGGTCCTTGGTGGAGGTGATGTAGCCCGCGGGCTTGTTGAGCATCAGGTGAAAATGGGTCTGGTACTCAAGCCGCTTCCCGGCTACCTCAATGCATGCGAGGGTGGGGTCGAACTTGAAGGCTGCGTCGCTGACGATCTCGCCGTTAATGGCAATCAGGCCTGCTCGAGCCAGCCTGTGTATATCTTTGCGGGTACCCACGCCCAAGTGCCCCAGCACTTTGTCTAAGCGCTCTCTGCTCATGTTAAATGAAAAGGCCCCGATTTCCGGGGCTGATTAATCGAAGTATACACCCATATACGTTATGCGTCAAGGCTATGCAGGGCTCGAGCCCTCCTGCCTCCGGTCAAGGGGGCGGTTTGTGATATAAGGGAGCTTGAATGGTTCGCGGACGCTATGCTTTGGTGATAGCCCTACCCAAGGGGCGCAACTTTGCCGATGGTTATGAAGCCCTGGCAAGGGCCGGGCTCGAGCTGCCGCCGCTGCAAAACGGGCGGACCTTGCTGCACGGTAACGAAGGGAGCATCGCTGTTCTGGAGCTGCGCAACCATGATGTGCCCACCTATGTGGACCTGGGCATTGCCGATGTGGGGGTGGTGGGCAACGACGTGCTGCTGGAGTCGGGGCGCGATGTGTACGAGCCGGTTGACCTGGGCACGGGGGCCTGCCGCCTCTCGCTTATCCGCCACCCTGCTGCCACTGGGCCTATCCGCCGTATTGCCACCAAGTACCCTCGCTTCACCGCCCAGGTGCTGCGCGAGCGGGGAATGGCCGCAGATATTATCGAGCTGGCCGGTAATGTCGAACTGGCGGCCCTCACCGGGCTGGCCGACGCGGTGGTGGACGTGGTGCAGACCGGGGCTACCCTTAGGGCAGCGGGCTTGATAGAGGTTGAGGTGCTGGCCCACTCCACCGCCCGCTTCATCGTCAACCGCCAGTCGCTCAAGCTCAAGCGCGATCTCCTACGCCCCCTGATTGAGCGCTTGCGCGCCAATCTCCATAGCCCATCCACCACCGGCTAAAGGGGCCTGCGCCGGGTTTTCCAATCTCCACAACACGCTACAATGAGCCTTTGTGACGCCTGAACGCCTGGCCAAGATTCGCGCGGTGTTGGATAAACGCCAGCCCGACCTAACGGTGTTGATGGAACGGGTGCACAAGCCCCATAATTTTTCGGCCATACTGCGCTCCTGCGATGCGGTGGGGGTGCTCGAGGCCCATGCCATCCCGGCTAAACACGGTCTTCCCGACCTCGAGGAGGCCGCTGGCCTGGACTTAAAGGGCAAAACCTTCAACGAAACCTCTGGTTCGGCGGCCAAGTGGGTGGGGCTGCAGGTTCACCCCGACACGCCGTCAGCCCTTAACCACCTGAGAGCGCGGGGGTTCCAGGTGCTGGCAGCGCACTTTTCTGAAAGGGCGCTGGACTACCGCCAGGCCGACTACACCCGCCCCACCTGCATCCTGCTGGGCACCGAGAAATGGGGGGTCTCGCCAGAAGCCGCTGAGCTAGCCGACGGCCACATTCTGATTCCTATGATGGGCATGGTGCAGAGCCTGAATGTCTCGGTGGCGGCGGCGGTGATTCTGTTCGAAGCCCAGCGGCAGCGCCTGCAGGCAGGGTTTTACCAGCAGCCCCGCCTCTCACCAGAAGACTACGAGTTCTGGCTGCGGAGCTGGATGGAGCGGCACGCGCGGGGCCAGGGCTAAGTGACGCGGTTGCCATGCCTACGGAACCGCAGCTCTTTGGTGGGCACCCGATGTACGGCCAGGGCGCTTTTCAGGGCTCGAGCCGGGCCAACACGTCCTCGCGCCAGGGCAGTGAGGACTGGGCCCCCAACCGGGTGACGGCCAGGGATCCGGCCACACAGCCGCGCTTCACGGCCTGGGATAAGGGTACACCTTCGCAGATGGCAGCAGCCAGCGCCCCGATGAAAGCATCTCCACCCCCGGTGGTATCCACCGGATCCACTTTGAGGGCCGGCTGGTGGCCTTTGCCCTCCGGGGCCACCCATACTGCGCCTTGTTCGCCCAGGGTGATGATTACGATAGGTACTTTTTCAGCCAACACCTGGGCGAGCTCGAGGGCCATCTCGGGCGAGTCGGGCCGCATTCCGGTCAGGCCAAGGGCCTCGCTTTGGTTCACTACCAAGATGTCGGTATGCTCAAGCAGCCTGGGGGGCAGTGGCTGCGCGGGGGAGGCGTTGAGGACGACCTTGGCTCCAGCCTGTCGGCCCAGCTCGGCGGCCCGGCGTACGGTCTCGATGGGAATCTCGAGCTGTAGCACCACCACCCGTGCCCCCTCGAACTCGGCAGGGGAGAGGTTTTCAGGCCGCAGGCGGTGGTTGGCCCCTGGCGAGACGATGATGGTGCTTTGGCCTTCTTCACTCACTGCAATGAAGGCTACCCCGGTGGGAGCGGCGATGGGAATAGTGGCGTGTACGTTGATGCCCTCGCGCTTGAGGGCATTGCGGAGCTGATTGCCGAACTCATCCTGCCCAACCCGCCCAATCAAGCGCACGCCCAGGCCCTGATTGGGGAGGGCCCCCTTGCAGCGGGGCAGCATGCGGGCGGCTGCTACTGCCTGGTTGGCCCCCTTGCCCCCGTGGTGGGTCTCGTGATCTGAGCCCAGCAGGGTTTCTCCAGGCAGCGGGTTCCGCTTGACCCGCACCACCAGATCCATGTTGATGCTCCCAACTACGACGATGCCCATGGCCCATAGCTTATCGCACTTCACAGGCGTGCTCTCCCATCTGGGACGTGCAGGCGACGGCAGCTGTGGAGGCTGCTCCATACCAGAGGCGGCCAGCCTAAAGCGCGGGATTTGATCAGCGAGACAGACTGGGCTATTCGTAGCGGGCAATACGCTCCAGCAGCAGCTCGTAGAAACCATTCGCGTCGACCTCGAGGCCCACCTCAAAGTTGGGCTGCTTGCCGGTCACGCGCCAGTAATCGCAGACCGTGCGGCCCAGGCTCAGCCCTTCGTTGGCCTCGATCTCCACGTGGAAGTGGGCGGTTTTGAAGAGCTCGGGCCTGATTAAAAAAGCCACCGCGCAGGCATCGTGGAGGGGAGCTCCATCCCACCTGTAGCGCTGGAGGTGGTGGGCACGAAAAAACTCGAGCAGATCCGCCACAAACCTCCCTACCCGCGTTCCTAGGGCGCGGAAGCGCGCTATCCGGGCAGGGTGGGCGATGGTTTGGTGGGTCAGGTTGAGGCCCATCATCACCAGCGGAATCCCAGACTCAAAGACGATTTTGGCCGCATGGGGGTCGCACAGGATGTTGAACTCCGCGCTGGGGGTCCAGTTGCCAATGTCAATTGAGCCGCCCATCAGCACAATTTCGCGAATCTGGGGGGTGATCCGGGGCTCCAAGCGCAGGGCCAGCGCAATATTGGTCAGGGGGCCTACCGGCACCAGGGTCACCTGGCCCGGGTGGGATCGCACCTGTTCGATGATGAAATGCACGGCGTGCTGGGGCTCGGCCTGGCCGGTGGGGGTAGGCAGGTGGGGGCCATCCAGTCCCGAGACCCCGTGAACAGCCTCGGCGCTGATGCGCGGGCGTACCAAAGGGCGGTCGGCACCGGCGTAGACGGGTACGCTGGAACCCAGTAGCTCCCGCACCACCAGGGCGTTGCGGGTGGTGCGCTCGAGGCCCACATTGCCGTACACCGTGGTGATGCCCAGAACCTCCAGCTCCTCGCTGGCCAGGGCCAGCATCATGGCGATGGCGTCGTCGTGTCCGGGGTCGCAGTCCAGAATGACCTTGCGCGGCACGCTTGCCAGCTTACAACGGAGGCGGCGTCCAGTAGGCTACAATTGCTGCCATGCTCGAGGTCAAGGAGGCGGTCAGGATTGCCACCGAGTACATCCAAACGCTGTATAGCGAGAAGCAGATCCCTGAACTGCGGCTCGAGGAAGTCGAACTCACACCGGACAACCAGTTCTGGGAGGTTACACTTTCCTTTGTGGTGCGTGAGCCCACGGCCTATCTGAGCCTGGGCGATGCGGCCCGCACCCGCGAGTACAAGGTCTTTCGCATCAACGCCGAAACCGGCCAGGTGCAGAGCATGAAGATTCGCAAGGTATAGGTAAGGTATAGGGTTGGATGCGGCAGATTCGCTTGCGGCTCGATAGCAGCTTCTGCCATGCGCGGCCTTAGGGCCTCTGCGCTGCGCACCCGTGCGTAAACTGTGTGCCATGCGTCCTGCTTGGTTGGAGATAGACCTCGACGCTCTGGCTTACAACTTTCACCTGCTAAAAGCCAGGGCAGGCAACGCGCAGGTAATCGGGGTGGTCAAAGCCAATGCCTACGGCCATGGGGCGGTGGAGGTGGGCAAGGAATTGCTGCGCCTGGGAGCCTGGGGACTTGCGGTGGCAACCACTGAGGAGGCCCGCCAACTGCGAGAGGCAGGTATTACGGCCCGCATTTTGCTCATGGGAAGCCTGCATCCCCAGCAAGCCCAGGAAGTGGTGGAGCTGGACTTAATTCCCTCCATCTCCACCCTCGAGAGTGCCGAGGCCCTCAACGCACTGGGAAAGCCGGTGAGGGTGCACCTCGAGTTCGACACCGGCATGGGCCGGGTGGGTTTCCAGCCTCAGGAGGCCGCGCTGCTCAAAGAGCGCTTTGCCCGCTACCAGAACCTGCTCATCCAGGGCATTTACTCGCACTTCGCCGATGCTGAAGAAGACGAATCCTGGACGAGAGAGCAGCTAGCCCAGTTTCAGCAGGTGCAGCGGGTCTTTGGGCCAGGTTACTTCTACCACCTATGCAACACCGCAGGAGCCATCCGCTACGGCGCCTGCGGTCTGAGCGCTGTGCGAATAGGCATCGGCCTGTACGGCCTGCTGCCAGGCTTGGGCCTGAGACCTATTGCCCGCCTGCTGGCCAGGCCTACCCAGGTCAAGGCGCTTCCAGCAGGCCGCAGAATCGGCTATGGCGGCCTTTACACCACCCAGGGCCTCGAGTGGATTGCCACCCTGCCGGTGGGCTATGCCGACGGGATGCCCCGGCTGGTCTCCAACCGGGCCACGGTTCGCTACCACCCGGAACCTCGAGCCCCCGACGACCCACCCTGCGTCTGTCCGGTGGTGGGTCGGGTCTCGATGGATCAGATCACCGTGAGGCTTCCAGGGCCAGTGAGCCTGGAGCAGGTTTTTGAAGTGGTCACCCCCGATTTCAATCCCACCAGCAGCCTGTGGGGCTGGGCCGAGCTGAGCGGAAGTGTGAGTTACGAGCCTGCCGTGCGGCTTTCTTGGCGTTTGCCCAGGGTGTACCTGCGGGGCGGGGTGGAGGTGATGCGGCTGGACTAGGCATTAGGCCTAGCAAAGCCACCTTTTGGGCTGCGAGGATCAGGTACGTGATTGCTATGAAAGCCATCAAGCTGTTTCAGGGGTACTTGTGGCACCCGAAGGAGCTGCTGTTTAACCCCCGCGAGGCAATTCCCCGCCAGCTGGGGGAGGTGTATGTGCTGATTGACAAAGTGCGGCCCCCCGTGACCTTTTTTGAGGACGGTACCCCCACCGAGACCCAGCAGTTTTATCAGATAACCTTGCTGGTGCGCACCGAGCAGGAGCCCGCCGAACTCAAGCCCTTGGCCCTGTGGGTGAGCCAGGCGCTGAATCCCTACCTCGAGGCCACGCCCAAAGAGGTCGGCTGGCAGCTGCTAGAGGACCTGCGCCAGATTTGAGGTCTGCCGCTCTTGCGCGACAGCCGGGTGAGGCGGCTTAGTGATAAAGCCGAGCCTCGAGCGCTTTTTTCACCTGAGGCCACTCGTCGTCAAGGATCGAGTAGACCGCGGTGTTGCGGATGGTGCCATCCGGATAAATCTGATCCTTGCGCAGAATGCCCTCAAAGGTGGCCCCCAGCTTCTCGATGGCCTTGCAGCTACGGGTATTGCGGGCATCGGCCCTGAACTGCACCCGGATAGCGCCCAGATCTTCGAAGGCCCGACGCAAGAGCAGGTACTTGCTTTCGGTGTTGGCGTACCCCCCTTGGAAAGGGGTAAAAATCCAGGTGGTGGTCTCCAAAGAGCGATGTTCAGGGTTGATCCGCACATAGCCGGTGCGACCGGCCATCCGACCGCTGGCCTTGTCCATGATGGCCCAGTTGGCCCGGTCCTGGGCAGCCAGCAGGGTACGGATGTAGCCCTGCATGGCCTCTATGGTGGCCTCCTTTGGTGCATTACTCAGGTAGCGCACCATCTCAGCATCGAAGTGCTCAAGCATGGCTGGGGCGTGCCCCAGGTGCAGAGGCTCCAGATAGATGTAACGGCCTTCCAAGGTTGAGCTCTCGTGCCACATATAACCCGAAGCCAAAACCATTATGGTCTAAACTTTGTAGCAAATGATTCGAGTGGGCATCCTCACCATTTCCGATCGCGGAGCAAGCGGCGATGCCGAAGACCGCGCCTACGAGGTTTTGCGGGAGGTTCTGGCCTTGGGCCCTTACGAGGTTGCCAACTATGAGATCATCCCCGATGAGCCCGCGCAGATAAAGCGGGTGCTGCGGCTTTGGACCGACCGCGAGGGTCTCGATCTGATCCTGACCGTAGGCGGTATCCGTCTCAGTGGCCGCGACCATGCTCCTGAGGCCACCCGCGAGATGCTGGAGAAGGAAGCCCCTGGCATCGCCGAACTCATTCGAAGGGAGACCTACAAGCAAGACCCGCTGGCGGCGTTGTCGCGTGGGGTGGCGGGCGTGCGTGGCAAAACGCTAATCGTCAACCTTCCTGGTGGGCCGCAAAGCAGCAAGGACTCCCTCGAGGTGCTGCTGCCGCTTCTTCCCGGGGCCGTGCAACACGTTTCTGGCCGCCCGGTAGCTCAGCTCGCCGGCGGTTTGCTTTTCGACTGAGCGCCGCGAAAACTGGGCTGGAGCTGCCCATATAGCTTTTTGCAGCGCTGCTGTATAAGGCTCTAAACTTATGTGAGCCGTACTTTTTTGATGCGGGCACAACAGGATAAAGTACGGGCATGACGCCGCACATTTCCGCTCCTCAGGGCGCAGTTGCCGAGACCATCTTGCTTCCGGGCGATCCTTTACGGGCCAAGTACATCGCCGAGAACTTTCTGGAAAATCCGGTGCTCTACAACCAGGTGCGCAACATGCTCGGCTATACCGGAACCTACAAAGGCAAACGGGTGAGCGTGCAGGGCACCGGGATGGGGATTCCTTCAGCCAGCATCTACATTCACGAGCTGGTCCAGTTTTACGGCTGCAAGACCCTAATACGGGTGGGCACCGCTGGGGCCATCACCGAGCGCCTCAAGCTGCGCGACCTGGTCATCGCCCAGGCCGCCTGCACCGATTCCTCCATCAACAACCTGCGCTTCTCGGGGCAGAACTATGCCCCTATCGCCAGCTTTGACCTTATGTACCGGGCCTACCAGCAGGCCTGCTCCAAGGGCGTACCGGTGCATGTGGGCAACGTGCTTTCCACCGATACCTTCTACCACGACCTGCCCAACCCCTACCAGATATGGGCCCAGTTTGGCGTGCTGGCTGTGGAGATGGAGGCTGCCGGACTCTACACCCTGGCGGCTAAGTTTGGTGTGGAGGCGTTGTGTATCCTCACCATCAGCGATCACCTGATCACCCGCGAGAGGACCACCCCCCAGGAGAGGCAGGAGACTTTTAGCCAGATGGTCGAGGTTGCACTGGAAACCGTTTTCGCCGAGCCGGTCCAGCCGGCACCCGGGGTGTCCGGCAGCCATGGCCGGTAAACCCAATTGCGAATGTATAATCAAACTCTGGAAATGTGTTTTTATACGTGTGGGACGCCTGCGGAGGTGACCTATGGTTGATGTTATCCAGCCTGTGGCCAGCCTAAAGGGCCGCGATTTCCTCTCCAACCTCGATCTATCGCCTACTGAGTACCGGGCGGTGCTCGATACAGCCCACGCCATGAAGCGGGGGGCCTTCAAGGGGTTGAGGCCCCTCGAGGGCCGGACCCTGGCCATGATTTTTGAGAAGCCGTCCTTACGCACCCGCACCACCTTTGAGGTGGCCATGAACCAGCTAGGTGGGCACGCTGTGAACCTGACCAACGCCGAAATCGGCCTGGGTACCCGCGAGCCGGTGCGCGATATTGCCCTCAACCTCGAGCGCTGGGTAGACGCCATCATGGCCCGGGTCTACCTGCACTCGACCCTGGAGGAGCTGGCCCGCTACTCGTCTAAACCCGTGATCAATGGCCTTTCCGACTTGTTACACCCCGTGCAACTGCTGGCCGACTACCAGACCATCGAGGAGACCTTCGCTGACACCAAAGGGCTTCGGATTACCTACATCGGCGATGGCAACAATATGGCCAACGCCCATATCCAGTGCGCGGTGCTCTCTGGAGCCAAGCTGACCATCGCCACCCCCCGCGGCTACGAGCCCAATGCCGTCATCTTCATGGAGGCGCTCAAGCTGGGCGCCGATATCACCCTTACCCACGACCCCTGGGCGGCGGCCGAGGGCGCCCAGGTGCTTTACACCGATGTCTGGGTCTCGATGGGCCAGGAAGCCGAGGCCAGCCAGCGGCGCAAAATCAAAGACTTCGCTGGCTTTCAGGTCACCCCAGCTATGCTAGACCTAATCGACCCCGACGGCATCTTCTTGCACTGCCTGCCGGCCCACTACGGCGAGGAGGTGGTGGAGGAGGCCACCCTGCACAGGAAGTCGCGCGTCTTTGACCAGGCCGAAAACCGGCTGCACGCGCAAAAGGCGCTGCTGTACCATCTGCTAAGCTAAAAGCGTGGGGCGGGGAGAGCACATCCGCAAACAGGTGGGTTGGCTGCCTCTTCAGTCGCCCCTGGCCCAGGTTTTTCTTCTGCGACAGGCGCTTCTAGAGCTGGGGATTCAACCGAACCATGCGCACCCACATAAGTGTTGGCCGCCCTGGGCCGGGGGCCAAATAAGGAAGACCCATGAGCAAACCCAAGGTTTTCATTGACGGCGAGGCCGGAACCACCGGCCTGCAAATCCGGGCCCGTTTGCAGCATAGAGACGATATAGAGCTCATCTCCATTGACCCCGCCAAACGCAAGGACGAACTCGAGCGCAAGCGCCTGCTGAATGCGGTGGATGTGGCCATCCTTTGCCTGCACGACGACCTGGCTAAAGCTGCGGTAGCCATGCTGGAAAACCCACATACCCGCCTTCTGGACGCCAGTTCGGCCCACCGGGTGGCCGAGGGCTGGGTATATGGTTTTCCCGAGCTATGCCCCGAGCAGCCCGAGCGGATCCGCCAAGCCCGCTTCGTCGCCAATCCTGGCTGCTACCCTACCGGGGTGATTGCCCTGCTGCGGCCCCTGGTGGACGCGGGACTTCTGCCTACAGATTTTGCCGCTTCGGTGAGCGCCATCTCGGGCTACTCCGGCGGGGGGCGGTCGCTGATAGACGCCATGGAGGGCCGGGGGGAGCACCGGTTGGCCGGGAACTACCGGGCCTATGGCCTCGAGCTCACCCATAAGCACCTGCCCGAGATGACCCGCTATGCGCGCCTGCAACACCCTCCCATCTTTACCCCGGCGGTGGGGCGCTTTCGCCAGGGCATGCTGGACTTCATCCCGGTACACCTCTGGGCCCTGCCCCAAAAGGTGACCGCCGCCGAGCTGCACGAAGCCCTGGTCGAGCGCTACCAGGGGCAGCGCTTCGTGCGGGTGATGCCTTTGGAGACCTACGGCCAGTACCACCCGGTGCTCGACCCAGAGGCGCTAAACGGTACCAACCTGCTCGAGCTCTTTGTCTACGAGAACCCTGCCCAGGAACAGGCCCTGCTGGTAGCCCGCTACGACAACCTAGGCAAGGGGGCCTCGGGGGCAGCGGTGCAGAACCTGGACCTCATGCTGGGTCTGGAGGGCCCCCACACCTACGAGTACTTTGGCGATTGAGGTGGGGGACGATCTTCTTCGGGATACACGGCTGGTGCTGCTGTTCATCCGAAGGTTGGCGGGTTGGGGGTCTGTGCAGTAGGCTCGGGCTAATGCAGACGGTGACCATCTACCTCGACTACCTGTGCCCTTATGCTTGGCGGGGCCTCGAGCTGGCCGGTGCAGTAGCTCCCCACCTGGCCCTGGACCTTGAAATTCGGCACTTTAGCCTGGAGCAAAGCAGCCACCCCGACAACCAAGGTCTGCCGCGCAATGCCCCCGTTTGGAAGCTGGCGGAACAGCCGCTAGAGGGTTCCAGGTCGCTTAGGAACTTTCTGGCCTCCCATGCCGCGCGGCAGCAGGGTAGGAGGGCGCACCTGCGTTTTGCCCTCGAGCTGTTTCGCCTGCGCCATCAGGAAAGGTGCAGCCTGGACGAGGAGACCCTGGTCGAAGCGGTGGGGCGGGCCGGGCTGGATCTGGAGCGCTTTATGGCCGACCTGGAAGACGAGGAAAGCCGGCGGCTCGAGCTGGCTCGAGACCTGGAACAAGCCGGTGAGCTGGGGGTTTTTGGTACCCCTACCTTTGTGCTCCCCTCGGGAGAGGCGGCCTATTTTCGCTTTGCCCAGCTTACCACCGAGCCCGAGCTGGCCCTGAACTTGTGGGAGCTTTTTACCAGCGTGCTGTATAACGGCGCCTACATTGAGACCATCCGGCGGCCTCGCCCCTAGGCTGTGGTGGTTCCCTTGCCCCACCCCAGGAGGGGTGGGTATAATCGGGCCGTGCAGAAGACAACGCTTCAACTCAAGATTGAGGGTATGCGCTGCAACAACTGCGTGCGCCACGTGACCGAGGCCCTCAGAAAGGTACCGGGGGTCGAGCGGGTGGAGGTTTCGCTACAAGAGGGTCGGGCTACCGTGAGCGGAGCAGCGCCGGTGGAGAAGCTGATCGAGGCCGTACAGGAAGAGGGCTATACCGCTCGGGTGGCCTGATGACCCACGAACACACCCTGCACCTCGATCCCAAGGTGCGCCAGGAGGCCCGCAACCGGCTGCTTTCGGCCAAGGGGCACCTCGAGGGCGTCCTCAAGATGCTCGAGGGGGAACCCTACTGCGTGGACGTGCTCAAGCAAATCAAGGCCGTGCAGGGGGCCCTCGACAAGGTGGGCGAGTTGGTGCTCAAGAGCCACCTCGAGCACCACGTGGCCAGCGCCGCCCAGCGGGGCGACACCAAGCAGATGGTGGAGGAGCTGATGGAGGTGCTCAAATACCGCTGAAAGAGTTGCATATCGGCATCCAGGGCATGACCTGCGCGGCCTGTGTGAACCGGGTGGAGCGCGGGCTGAAGAAGCTGGAAGGGGTCGAGCTGGCCTCGGTGAGCCTGGCAACCGGGCACGCCCACGTGCGCTACGACCCCCAAAAGACCACCCCCCAGGCCCTGCTGGAGAGGGTGCGCGAGGCGGGCTATACCCCGGTGGTGGCTGAGGTCGAACTGGGCGTGACCGGCATGACCTGCGCGGCCTGCGTAAACCGGGTGGAACGGGCCTTGAAGAAGCTGGAGGGGGTGCTGGAGGCCAGCGTCAACCTGGCCACCGAGCGGGCTCTGGTGAAGTACCTTCCGGCCAGCACTGGGGTGGCCCAGTTCAAGCGGGCCATCCGCGCGGCGGGCTACGGTGCGCTCGAGCTGGGAGCAGGCCCAAACCGGGCCGACCTCGAGCGCAAGGCCCACGCCCAGGAAGTGGCGGGCCTGCGCCGTGACCTGCTCATCTCGGCGGCATTCGCCCTGCCCCTCTTCCTAATTGCCATGCTGCCGATGCTCTTCCCACCCATCGAGGCCTGGCTGATGACCACCTTCAGCCACGGCGCGATGACCGGCCTGAACTGGGTGATGCTGGCCCTGGCTACCCCCATTCAGTTTGGCCCGGGCCTGCGCTTCTACCGCCACGGCTGGAAGAGCCTCTTCTCCGGCTCGCCCGATATGAACAGCCTGGTGATGCTGGGCACCAGCGCGGCCTACTTCTACAGCCTGGGGGTGGTGCTCTTTCCGGGCCTCTTTCCCCCGCAGGCCCGCCACGCCTATTTCGAGGCGGCGGGGGTGGTCATTACCCTGATTCTCCTGGGCAAGTACCTCGAGGCCCTGGCCAAAGGCCGCACCTCCGAAGCCATGCGGCGGCTGCTCTCGCTAGAGGCCAAGACCGCGCGGGTGGTGGAGGGGGCGCTCGAGCGGGAAATCCCCGTGGACGAGGTGCTGGCAGGCGATCTGGTGGTGGTGCGGCCCGGTGAGAAAATTCCGGTGGACGGGGTGGTGGTCTCGGGACAGAGCCATGTGGACGAGTCCATGATCACCGGTGAGCCCATCCCGGTGCGCAAAACCGAGGGGGATAGGGTAATTGGAGGAACCCTTAACCAGAACGGAACCCTTACCTTCCGGGCCACGGCGGTGGGTGAAGGCACCGTGCTGGCGCAGATTATTAGGCTGGTCGAAAACGCCCAGGCTTCCAAGCCCCCCATCCAGAACCTAGCCGACCGGGTGGTGGCGGTCTTGGTGCCCATCGTGCTGATCATCGCTGCGATGACGGCGGCGGTGTGGCTGGTGTTGGGCGGTGAAAAGGCCCTCACCTTTGCCCTGGTCAACACCGTGGCGGTGCTGATTATCGCCTGCCCCTGCGCCATGGGCCTGGCCACCCCGGTGAGCATCCTGGTGGGCACCGGCAAAGCCGCCGAGCTAGGAGTGCTTTTCCGCAAGGGCGAGGCGCTCCAGACGCTGCAAGAGGCTCGCATCATCGCGCTGGATAAGACCGGAACCCTCACCAGGGGCAAGCCCGAGCTGACTGACCTCGAGGTGGCCCCAGGCTTCGACGAAGACGAGGTGCTTTCGCTGATGGCCTCCCTCGAGCAGAAGTCGGAGCACCCCATCGCCCGCGCCATCGTGCAGGCAGCCCAGGCCCGGGGGCTACCGCTCAGCGAGCCGCAGGACTTCGAGGCTTTCCCCGGCCTCGGGGTGAGCGGCCAGGTGGGTGTCGTCCGCCCGGTGAACAGCCGCGATAGCGGTCTGTCCCAGCAGGGGATCGTCCGCGTGGACGTAGGGGCCGACCGCTACATGGCGCGGTTGGGGTTGGATGTGTCGGTCTTCGGCAGCGAGGCCACCCGCCTGGCCGATGCGGGCACAACCCCCCTCTACGCCGCCATCAACGGGAAGCTGGCAGCGGTTCTGGCGGTGGCCGACCCCCTCAAAGAGGGTAGCCCGGAGGCCATTGCCGCTTTGCGCCGCCAGGGCTTCAAGGTGGCCATGATTACTGGCGACCATACCCGCACCGCCCACGCCATCGCCCGCCAGCTGGGAATCGACGAGGTGCAGGCCGAGGTTCTGCCCGACGGCAAGGCCGAGGCCGTGCGGGCACTCCAGGACAGCGGCC
>Ga0308394_1000979_pt1 | contig 14055 bp, 15 predicted proteins | sample Hotspr2Sampleme2_FD_202366 | JGI IMG/M metagenome (GOLD analysis project Ga0308394, IMG submission 202366) | Hot spring phototrophic mat microbial communities from Mushroom Spring, Yellowstone National Park, Wyoming, United States - 20050701_me2 ...
CCTCCCGCAAGTAGTGAAACTGGCGCAACTGGTGGGGCACGCCCGGAAACACGCGCGCCACCGCTTGGCGAATCGGGTGCTGCCCATCACTGATCACCCCCGCCACCGTTTAGCCCAGCCCGCACCGCCTCCAGCAAAGTCCTCGGTCGCTGCCGACAGCATTAACCGCGCCAGCATAATCTCCCCGCTCACACACTCCCGCACCACCCACAGCACCTCGTGTCCCACATCCGGTTGCAACCCGTCCACCGCAAGGATGACCCGTCCCTGCTGTTCTCGCAACCGTCGGCTATCGGTCAACGACACAGCTAACACCTCGTCGTAGCGATTCAACAAGTGTCCGACCGTGCGCTCGCTGATCTCGACCCCGCCTTGCGCGTGAATCTCCGGCACACTCCGATGCTCCTAGCAGCGTAACGCACCGACCCACGCGATGACCGGCCAGCCGAACTCGTGTCCCGTCAACGCCCACCGTTATGGCCGATGGTATCGCTCACAGGTCACCTCCTCGCATCGCCGGATCTAGGCGCACAATCCTTCTATCCAGAAGCGACACGCTGCGCCAGTTGTCGTAAGCGTAGCGCATCCTCTGACCACAACTCGGACACGTCGTAATTCAGCGTCTCGCTTTCTGTCGGTCTGGGTCGTGCCTTTTTCCTTGCCATTTGACTAGAGCTCATCCCAAAAAGTGGTAAAACGCGGTCACCTGACAAAGAGGTGGCCGCTAGATGGACCTAAACAATGGCATCTAATCGAACCGCTCATCCCTGTCCCTCCGCGTCGTGCTGACGGCAGAGGTCGGCCACGTTGTAACCCGCGCGAGGTGATGAACGGCATTTTGTGGGTCATGCGCACTGGCGCGGCTTGGGCTGACATCCCGAGTCGATATCCATCCAGCTCGACCTTTCACCGATACTTCCAAACCTGGGTCAGTGTTCGTCCAGATTCTGAACATTCTAGCGAAGGATTTGTATAAACATGGCTAGATCGACTTGGCCAAGTGCTTTATCGACGGCATGTTTGTGCCAGCCAAAAAGGGGTCACCGCCGTTGTGAGCGTGGCACAAGATCATGGCAATTCCTGGCCTTCCTATCGCCATTCACGTTTCGAGTGCGATGAATCCCAGCTTGTTGAACCCACGCTTATTTTGTGGCGGATGAACCCAATTGGCGACAAGGCGTATGACTTTGGATAGGCTAAGCGTGCATCGAGATGATCGCTTCACATCGTAGCAATCGCACCGCTATTCCTGCTGCACTGAGAAGGTGCCATCTGCACTGAAGCTGATCTGTCCGGGTGCACTGTAAACCCAGAAAACACCGACTCTCATCTGGCGTGTCCTTTTTTCAAATGGGAATTATCAGGCCAGCTATTACGTTTGCCAATACTCACCGTCTCATCGTCAAAAAACTCCCAAAGGGTCCCAGGCCCGCCAAAGAAAAGCGCCAAAGGGGTTTCAGATACTTGTTCCCACCTGCCCTTGATTGAGGATTTTCCTCCGCAGGCGGTCAGAGTGAGAATAAGCAGAACAAGCAAAGTAGCGAAAGCATAATGGTTTTGTTTTTGAGAAAACATGGTTTACCTCCTGATTCGATAATGCGGGATCACGGCCTGCGCTTCAGCCGCCGCGAAGCGAGCGAAGCGTTTCGGCTGAAAGCACATGTTAGGCGGCGTTTAGACTCATTTTATCAATAAATTTGAATATATCCTGTTCAACAATTCGAGTAAAGTTATATCAGGGCGATTTTGTAAAATACTTACACGATAGCAATTAAATAATTCTAATATTTCTCTTGCGCTATTCTGTGAAACAGCTTGTAAATCTATTACTTTAGAGTTATTCAAGTCGTTAGGCTCAAACTTCTCTAACCCATCACCATATTCACGACGATTATCATTGAATATTTCACGAGCAACGTCCGTGATCAAATAGGCCATCAAAATATCTATTTTTTCCATTGCAAACATATCGAGATAAAAGCAATGAAAACAAGTTAGATTTCTGACATCCGCTTCATTTCTCACAAACCGCAGACCGTTGCGATTAAATACGGTTACAAGAATCGGCGCGGATGGGCGACTTTCTATCGAATACCAAGGCGTTCTGTGGCTTGTGAGGTACTTTTTATGTACACCGAGTTTTTCTCCCAGCTGAATGTATCGGCGGACTGCGGAACTGGTAACATCAGTGATATTGAGGAGATATACGTTCTTGCCAGCCACTCTTAATTTTTCAAAGTCTTCCTTTGTGAAGAAATAGGAACTGGCTTGATTAGCCTTCGTAAGGCAAGGTAGCAAGTATTTATCTTCAATTTCAAACTCACGCTTCTTTTGTTCATTAAACGTAAAGTAGTCATTGTCGCCAGTGGCAATGCCCCTGACGATTTTTCCGTATGTTGAAAGCGGAACTAAGTTCTTATACTTACTCCCGTTTTGTTTTTGATAGTATGCCCGCCATTTGATATTCTCGTCTAAATCTTCATATAAAACCGCTTTTCCACTTGTCTTGATGTTCGGATAAAGAGGAAATTGACTTTCAAGGTATGCTAAATCGTCAAGCGACTTGACCGCGATAAATTCAACTGCTTTTATATCAGCAGAATTATCAAAGAGCAGAATACAGGACGTAGTTATAACATTATCAAACAAGTTTTCAGTGAAATCAAAGACTATAACATATTTCAGGCTCTTGTGTGTGATTAGATTCCGCTTTATGAATACTCCATAATCTGCGTTTAGGAACTCTGATGGCAGAATATAGGCGGCTCTGCCGTTTTCTGAAAGTTGGTTTACAGACTTGAGTAAGAAAAGAGTATGCAAGTTTGTTAGCCCACTCAATGCCAAACCCAGGCGGCTCTGAAACTCTGCAAGTATTTCATTGCGGTTCTTGTAGTTTTGGAATCTTTTATATGGTGGGTTGCAGATTATCCCATCATATCTATTGTTCCAATCATTAAACATATAATCGCGGTTGATAAGCCTAATACTGTCTTCATAACCCTGAAACAAGATTTTTGCTTTCTTCAAAACTTGCGGGTCAACGTCGTAGCCAATTAATTGATATGAAGTCACGTCGGCTTCTTTGAGAATTGCTCTGAAAAACACGCCTAATCCCACTGCAGGATCGAGAATAGTATTGCACTGTGGGTTACTGGTAATCCATTTCGCCATAAATTGAGCAATAGGAAAGGGAGTGAAGAATTGTCCTAAACTCTTCACATGCTCACTACTGATATTTGCAGCGTATTCTCTTTCAGGTGTGTCAGAAAAAAAGATGTCGGCTTGAATCTGCTTAGTAACGGTCATTGCTTTACTCCCAACGTGGTAAATTCAGCAGGTTCAACAGGTTTTCAGTTTTCAGATAAGCTTCTCCGCCTTCAAACTTCACAAAAAACAACAAACGGCACCTGTCAAGTTCCCGAAAGTCGCTTTGGTGGCTTGGCATTTGCACCTTTAACGTAATTTCGACATCTTCCTTCCCATTTATCTTGATAGTTGCCTTCTGCTGATTCTTTTAATCTTTCTCAATGAAGTATTTTGTGTTGCGATTGGCAGGTTCTCTAATCAACCCAACCCAGGCTTGCCACAGCAAGCTGCCTGACGGGGGCGCGATGTGAACCCCTACCGGAATCAGGCGCTCGCAGCGCTAAGTCGGCTGGAATTATAAAGCTCGCTAGCCCGCCTTGCCTGGCCCCAGGGCTGGCTCAGTCAAATGGGATACCAACAAATCGAGGCAGCACCTGCGGGTGGACGCACCCCGCACTGGGCGGGTCGGTGCTATAGTTGCTGCTATTGCCGGATGTGCTCAAGGTGGAACTTCACAACGCCTTCCTACTGAATGCTCACATAAACAACATACTTTTACCGAAGCGCTGCTTTCTTATTTATATACTATACCCATGATTTTTTATTTTTATTTTAAGTTTGTTTAGGTAATCAATTAACAAATTTTCCTTTCCAGATTTCATCACGTCGCCCAAGTCCTTTTCCTCCGTGATGCCTTGTACAGCGAAGGGGATGAACGGCGTGTGTTCTTCGCCCCCTGCGTGCCAACTAAAGCAGGAGACGCCAAATTGCCGAAAGACGTTGCCGATCTTCTGCGCCATGATATATCCCGCTTGATCCCTGTCCAGCATGAGCAGGCACGGCTTGTGGTGTTTTTTCAACCAGCGCGCCAGCGCCAGCCAATCCTGGGCCCTCCCAGCGCCGAGCATCGCGATGACTGCGTAATCTTGATGCGCATTGGCTTGTATCAGCGCAGCAGCGTCCATGATCCCTTCGACGATAATGACGCCTTGTCTTGCGCTCCCGATGCGATAGGGGCAGCGTTTTGCCAGCGATGACCCCAATCCGATATAGCGCGGCTCGCGATCGGGATCGATGGCGCGCCCAACCGCGTATGAAGCATACTCGCTGCTTGCGCGCAGGATGGGGAAGACAATTCGCCTAGCAAATATTTGCCTGCCGCTTGCAGTGATCAGGCCGGCAGCAGCGAGATGGATAACGTTCGTGTTCAGCGTCTTTGACAGCTTTTCGATGTCCTCCTCGCCGTTGCACCAGCCTAATCCCATCAGCCTGATCGTCTCGTCACGCATCCCACGGCTGTGCAGATATGCCAATGCTTCCTCAGATTGCCACAAGCACGCTTGGTAATATCGGCAAGCTTGTGTGATAAGCTCTGCAACATAGGGGGGCGTGCTCCACTTCCAACTCGGATGACTTGGCAAAAATTTATCTTCTGATTTTTCATGTAAATTTATGTTTATATCCTCGTTTTTTCTCTTGTAGTGGGACTTGATCAGCTCGATAACTTCGTTTATGCCGCCGCGATGGTCGCAGCCTGCAGAATAGCATTTAAACCTGTCGCGGTCGGTATAGACGGCGACGGATGGTGTGCGGTCTGGGTGTTTCTCGCACAGGCAATGCACATGAACGATGCGCTTGCCGTGCCAGTGGGCATTTGGAAGGCGATCCGGCCAGTATTTCGCCAAGAGCTTGAGGATTGTATCGCTCATCGGAATCAGTTCTAGATATTATACACCCATGTTTGGTCGGTGCGCCTGTATATTAATTTAATTTTAAAAGAAATTTTAATACTAATTATTTATATTTAATGCATAGGATAAGCTTGCTTAACCAGGTGTGTAGCCTTTCAGACAACTCCTAGCCCAGTTGAATTCACTGGGGCTGACTGAATAATAGGATATAGAGAACACCAAGGATGCATGACCTTATGCAGCGAGGTTAATTGCCATGACCAACATACAGACCATCACAGAGCTTCCCGAATACGTTGCCCATCTACCGGAGGATAAGCGCATGCGTTTTGAGCGTGTGTTTCGCATCGATCGGAGCACTGGATACTGCTCAGTTCCTGAGACCATGCGCGCTTGGGTGACAACCCGCTTTGGCGGGCTGGAAACCGTGCAACATCAGCACGTTATCCGCGTGACCAACCTGGTGACGTTCGATGGCGCATTATATAACCCATTGCGTCGCCGCCGGTCACAAAGTTTTCATCAGTCTCCGCCTCCATCTGATGATAGCTTTAGCCAGCCCTTGCTCTACACTGCTGAAGATAAGTTTGGAAGAATTTACGGCTCTTCATGTCTAACTGCAAGTAATATTGCAAAATGGGATGGTCTTTGCTCTATTTTGATTTTTAAAGACCCTGACGTGCTCTCTTTTACCCAAGAATCGATTCGAGATTGTTTGCGCACGTCACTTGTGTGGGCAGAGCGTGCCCATCAATACGATCCGGAGGCACGTTACTTTATATGGATATGGAATAGCGGGGCGAAAGCAGGAGCTTCTATGGCCCATGCCCATGCGCAGATGGCGCTCACACGAGGCATGCATTATGCAAAAGTGGAGTGGCTCAGACAAGCAGCCCTTCGTTACAGCAGACAGCATGGGGCGAGCTTTTTCGACGACTTACTCGCCATCCATGAGGACGTTGGGCTTGCGTTTCAAGCCGGCAGGTTACGTGGATTTTTCTACTTAGCGGCGGGTCGCCCGAAGGACACTTGGATCTATGGGCGTGCGATCAACGATGACTTGGCCGATGCGATGTATATCGCGCTCAAGGGCTTGGTCATGGGCTGCGGAATGCAGTCGTTTAACGTTGCCATCCTCGCTCCCCCCCTGTTTCCTGAGTCCAATGAAGAAGGGTGGGCCGAGTTTCCTGTGATCGTGCGGATCGGTGATCGCGGCGCGCAGAACGCGGTGACCTCGGATATAGGAGCGCTGGAACTCTATGCGCAAAATGTCATCCCAGAAGATCCGTTTGAGGTCATGGCTGCTTGGCAGCACCATCGCGCAGAAACTAATTACCAAGCAGTCCTGCACTCCGCGATCGCATAGCGGCCGATTTATAGTATAATAGCGTGGCAGTTGTGATTTGATTATGGGATGGGCCTGTAGCTCGGTGGTGAGAGCAATCGGCTTATAACCGATAGGTCGCTGGTTCGAGTCCAGCCAGGCCTACTCGTGGAGGTATGAACATTTACTGGGATTTATATTTAATCGTCAAAAATATAATTACTTAAAAATAATTTAAATTCACGTAGTTAACAGCCTCATCAATAGAGGCTAATCACATAATAATTCTTACTATCTCGTCCGTATTAATAAAATTTCAATTTTATATCGTTCTCGATATATATATCCGGCTCATCCTCTGCATCTGCGTATTGAGCAAGCGCGTGCAAAGCAAGTTCATTGAACGCCTCGATTTCTTCCTCCTCTCGGAGCGACCGTGCAAATGCAAGTAGCTTGTCTACCTGCGACTGGTTAAGGTTCCTCAAGATCTCTATAATCTCATCTACAGCGTTCATCTTCACTACCTCACTTGCGCTAATTATACCACGATTGACCTCTTGATGCTTGGCTTAATACAACCACTCAGTGCATTCCGCGCTCGTCCTTGGCGATGTAAAGGTATGCTCAGCACAGAAACTCCGCCACCGCCATCCTCACAGGCACGGTCTCTCATACTTCAGCGCCAGACGTCATTACCCTCGCGCAAGTGCTGGCCAATCACCCGCTGAACTGAGTTATAATCCCATCAACCTATGCAGTGGCAGGATTACATCACCATTGACCGAGAGGTCTTCCATGGCATGCCTTGCCTGAGAGGGACGCGCATTCCGGTCACGGTTGTCCTAGACAACCTCGCGGCTGGCCAGTCGTTCGACGAGATACTGTGCGACTATCCATCTCTCAGCCATGAGGCAATACGAGCAGCCCTGTTGTTTGCATCTATGTTGATCAAGCAGCTACATAAAAGCGGGCAAGAAATAAGCTTAACATAATCATCCAATGAACATAAAGGACGTGAAACATATTGGGACGCGCGAGACTGATACGGAGGGCACGGTCTTCGTAGAAGTTGAAGTCATCTTTGAAGATTGTCCTCCTCTTCGCACAGGAGTGTACTACAACTGGCGAGACGATCACATTGACATCTCCCGCTCACCGGAGCTTGCGCAGAGCGTCCATCGCGAAGTCCTCACAGCGATAGTACAACACATAGAAGAGCATGAGATAACGCAGATATGCGAATCTGCAAGCGCTGATGCGCAGAACTTATTTGAAACACTGGGGAAAGATATAGTCACAAAGATTGAGGATTTTGAACCGTTTGCCGAGGAAAGATTTAATCCAGAAAAGTTAAAAGTTCCGGACAACTGGACGATGCGATCAGCGTATATACAGGGTTTCTGCGAAAAGATGCGCTCACTTTCCCAAAAGGCAACATATGCTGATAAGGGATACGATCTAGGCGGATATCATCTCGACCTATTTTAGGTATTTAATTGTGCGGATCATATAGATTTATATATCAATTTCAAGAGGAGCGATTATATTATATTTAATATCCGCGCATGATAAGCTCCCTTTCTCTCTCCTCCCTTATATCTTCAACGTCATATCGGTGTGTGTCGTTATATAAGATACTTTCAACCCATGCCTTAACTTCAGACTGAAGATTTGAGAGCCCAAAGGCTCTGACTGCTGACGTGCCAATCATATGCGCAAGCTTGTACTCGATGAAACTCACGTTGCGCCTTGGGCATAGCAATGCCACGCGTGCGAAGTTACCGGCCAGTCGACGCGCTGCTTGGTAGACGGCGTTGGCACGATCAATACAGGATTCTTCATTGACTTGTGTCACACAGGCGAAGGCGACAAGACAGTAGTTACACGTCGCAGCAACATCAATGCCTACTCCCTCCATGGAAAATCTAACGGAGTGGGCAAGATCGCCGATTGCATCTATGTCCTTTAATGAGTGAAATAAGTGCTCTTTGAGCCATCCATGTCTTAACCAATTTTTATCCTTTTTAGATAGTTGTGGGATTATATCAACAATTTTCTCTGGCGGGGCTTCTTGGCGATATACCCACTTAAGCCATTCTATCGCTCTTTCCTCGCTACTGTGAAGGTCAACAATTTGCATTGCCAAATTCGGATCATCGACTGACCTGCTGAGCTCGTACTTCATTCCCCGCAGCGCAAGCAGTGTTTCAATTTGCAGCTTGTCCTTCATGCGGATATAGCCGCGTGTCCTGCTCATAACGACGAGATCCCTGTCGTTACACATGGTCACCTTGCCGGTTCCGCGCATTGCATGCACGAGGCTCAGGGCCAAAGGGGTTAGCTCACCACAATGCACGATAAGCTCTTCTCCTTCCTGCTTCTGCACGAATCCCTCTGCATCGTTCTCGCTTAACTGAGTGATGCGCTCAACGCGCCGTCCCTCTTTTGCTAGGCAGGCTGCAAGGCGTTGGGCATGAATGTACTCCTCTTGGCTGGTCACGATAGTTACTGGTTGGGTTGGGAATGCCTTGACTGCAACGTATGCCGAAAGTGGATTTGAACCAGGAACAACGATTAACATTTCTGTCCTCTCCTTTCTTTGGTTGTGTATATTATACATGACATGACAGCAACGCGCTCAAACCGGGTTGATTGGATTTGGATAGGTTTATGATGGGAGCAGGACGGCTAAATTATATATTTGATTTTTATTTGGTATATCGCTTAAAATAGTATATTAAAATATAGATCACTTTCTTTTAATTGAAGGTATTACGAAAATTTCTTAATGTTTTGATCGCTCGCTCTGTATAGGGGTTAGCCCCCCTTTGCGATCGCGATCGCAAAGGGGGGGTGAGTATAAGAGGCCAAAACCATCCCCGTTGCGATCGCGATCGCAGCAAGCTAGTTTTAAGTAGACAGGATCAGAATTACCTCTTTGCGATCGCGATCGCAAAGAGATGGGTTTCTAGTACGAGAACTCGGAACTATCCCCGTTGCGATCGCGATCGCAGCGGGCTAGTTTTCTAGCAGACAAACCCATAGTTAGCCCTCTGCGATTTACTAAGTACATGCTCTATACTCTCGTCGCTCCCCCTCTCATTTTTAGTTCTTTGATTTCTTATCTGTTTAGCCATAATGACCTTGTATATATATATGAGAAGGACAAACCTCCTACTTAAAAGGAGGTAAGTTATGCTTAGACTATTCCTCTTCTTCATTCTCGTTTGCTTGGCTCTTCGCTTCTTCGGTAACCTTCAAGATTCTATTCAACGTTATACCAATTGCCTTGGCTTCATGATTGTTGAGCGTATGTACGATCCTGAATACAGTTGTAGATTTAGAGTTGATTTCTCGTTTGGTCATAGCTGGTAGTTTTATTATCCACTTATTATCCAAATTTTTTATTATTTTTATTTTTAGATAGGTCGGTTTTCTTATTATATTTCATATAAGCTAAAGTATTTATTAATTAGAATTTATTTTTTATATCTTGATTGTTGGGTAGATAATGGTTATCCCTCTGGCTTACCAAAGCACGGGCTGATTCAGATTGCCTAGATTCAGCAGCGCATGACGTATGCTGCATCAGCAACTCCGTTTTTCTTAGTGCTTGATCTATCCAACCACTCCACTAAGGGCTTATCCGAGTAACTCGGCGGCAGGAAAAGCAATAGGCGAGATGGGGAAAGGCCAAGTCATGGGTTCTCCCAACGCATCCGCAAGTGGCAAAACCTGTTGAACTAACTGTGACTGTGCCCCACTACCCTGTGCTGTGCACGCTTGCCTGCTTCACGCGCAATTTCCTTTGGGTCCAGTTGCTGAAAGATGCGCTAGGAGCATACATCACGCGGAGAGATGAGATTCCGCAGGTGTACCTGCCGCATAACCCATTAGAGCCTAGCCTGGCTGGAACGTTCTTTTGCAAACACGAAGAGACCTTCTGCTTCATTGAGAATGTATTAGGCGATAGCCAACCCATGACGCTGATTCTATATGGCGCGCGGCGCATAGACAAGACCTCGCTTTTGAACTGCCTAGCGAGCCGGCTCCTGCTAGACATTTTACCTTCATTTGCAGTCCATCGCGGGTCGCGTGACCTTATGTCAGCTTGCTACGCATATCGTGCGTGATAATTCTCAACAATTCCCATCTGTGTAGAATATTGCTGTTGTCCAAACAAGCGGACTTTTAGCCTGACCCATTTCTAGCCCTAGATCGCTGGATTGATCAGGTCGAAAGCGCGCAGGGGCAGCCGTTTTGCCTTGGTAATTACGAAAGGCTAGGTAAGTTTTCAGAGAATTTCAACAGTTAGAGCTTTCTCGGCCACGTCATCCGGACCGCTGGCGTTGAATTGTGTTATTCAGCGGGTTGCGCTTACCAGATGCACGTCCTAGATATTGGAGCAGTTACCTGATCAACGCCTACTCAGTGCGCATTGGCTTGCTTGACCGCAGTGCAGCGCATGATCTCATCGTCTGCCCCGTGCATGGCTCTTCAAGTATGTATACGCCGTCAGCCGTCGAAGCTATTTTAGGGGCTAGCCGTTATCACCCATACTTGGTGTAATTTATATGCGATAGTATTGTTTAACTTTTAAATCAAGAACGCTGACGGCAAGAGACGCTCGAAGATGTTTATCTCACAGCGTCTGGTCAGAAAATCACCTTACAGGAGATTTCTGTCAGGTCCAGTAATACCTATTTTTTTAAAATTACTTATCTTTTTTATTTTTACTTGTAACTCTTAATTTTTCTTCTTCAATTATAATTAACACGTTTTTACTTATTTCAAATTCTTTATCTTTATACAAAACGCTCATGAGCTGTACTCCAATCACTTCCGACTGCAGCCCCTCACTGGCAACGATCTTCAAGACCTCAAGCAGATTTTCGCACAGCTCATCCAATGTCGCGCCTTGTGAATGCACGCCTTGCACATTCGGCACATAGCCGACATACAATCCCGTCTGCGGGTCCCTTTCAATGATTGCGCATACGTTTCTGGTCATCTTCTTTCCAAGAGGTGATACATCAGGATTTGGGAGGTACGCTTGGGTGGTATGATTAGCTATGTCAATGCCTTGTGAACGTTCGGTGATTTCCTGCCATGCTCGCAAATCCCCTTTGGCGGGTGATAGTGGACGCTGTTTAGCCATTGCTATGTCCTTGGATTATACATCGCCTCTACAAACCGATACGTCCATTGCCCGCTCTGGCGAGACGCTGGAATGGCGCGACGAGCTCTTACGCAACGGCACTCGCGGGAAGAACAGGCAATACATCCGCTTTGCCTGCTTGGAGTCGCTTCCTGGCTGCATGCCGATGGCGAAGTAGTGACGAGGGGATAGTGCATGATAAGAAAACGTTCGGAGGCGAAAAATCTTCTACCAGTAACAATCCACTACCCACAACCGCGTTGTCGTCTCCTTCGACCCGGAATTCGAGCAGCGGCAGTTAGAGCACGCCTAGCAAGAGGCGCGCAGGCTCGTCCTGCGACCAAAACTGCTGATCTTCGCTGCCTTTCAATTCGACCCCGAAGTGGCTAAAGATATTGACGAGATGAAGCCCGATTCCATCGACGAGGCCCACACCGCCGCCCTCTGGGCGCGGGTGCGCGAGTTGTTCGATTACCCTGTGTTCGTCGCCGCGCCCAAGACCGTCGGCATCACCTCTACTGGGGAGACCGGCGAGGGGGTGCCAAGCGAGCTACCTGGCATTCTCAAAGCCTATCGGGAATTCGAGCGCTGGCTGGCGCAAGGTGCGAAGCCGGAGGCCACGCCAAATTTTCCGTCACCCTCCACTGCGTAATCCGGCGGTGGAGGGAGACCGAGCGCTGGATTGAAGACGGAGCGGGCGCAAGACGGGCCAGTGGCTTCCCATTACTACCGCTGATCGATCTCGTTGTTCAGCGTCACGAGCCCGTGCGAGTCGATGGCGTGCTTGGCGAGTGGCGCGCCATCACGATAAAGTTCTCCGGGGAAGTGATACCCCGTGAGCGCGACGACAAGGCATTCAAGGGGGCGATGTTCGCGGCCTATCCCGGCGATCTCGTATTCTCGAAGATCGACGCGCGCAATGGTGCTGTCGGGCTGATTCCTGACAGCATCCCCAAGGCCGTGGTTACCAGCGAATACCCGGTGTTCACACCAAAGACAGACAAGCTGCGCGCAGGCTATCTCCATCATCTACTGCGCGCCGATCACTTCAAAGCCGATCTGCAGTGCAAGGCATCAGGTACCAGCGGCCGCAAACGTGTCACGCCCAAGGGGTTTCTGAGTCTAAAGATTCCTGTCCCGAGACTGGCCGAACAGGACGCCCTGATCGCTGCCTACACCAACGCGCTGGCCCGCGCCGCGCAACTGGAGCAGGAGGCGCTGGAACGTGTGTCGGCCCGCTTGAATTACCTGGGGCGTGCTGAGGCATGGTGCGCAGCACGCCTATGTGATTGAGACGCCCTGCCTGGTGAACCATGCGCCTGGGTGGATGCGGACACTGGCAAGGTCCAATTGCTAGCCCCGCCGAACCCGTGCGACTGCTTTGTCTCGATCCGCAAAACTGGAATACCTGGACTTACGGGCGCAAGGCCCGCCGGCCCAACCCGCCGTGGAACTTGCTGGCCGAGACCGCTGACATGCACGACGAACGTTGGTCAGATCCGCCCGGCTTGCGCTGGATAACATACCTGCGCCCGGCCGATGCGCTGACGCCCCCGCTGCCCGTTCGCCGGCGTGCTGTGTCACAGGCCGCGCACCCGCGGCTACTGCGCTTCGCGCTCGATGGCCCCGTCCTGCCAAGCGTCACCGAAACTGTGTACGTGGCCGAGCTGGCGCGCAGGCGAGTCCAGGGCATCTTCGGCAAATTGTTCGAGGGCGCGACCTCGCCTCTTTTCTCCGGCAAGCGCTCTGACGGCACACCGATGACCGAACACCTCCATGCCTTCTTTCTGCCGGCCGATGAGGACGGTGACGGCAGGCTCGATCGCCTCATCCTGTATGCCCCTCATGGGTTTGCTCCCGAAGAACAGAGGGCGCTAGATGCCTGGCGCAAGATGCGCGGGCCGGCCGAGATCGAACTCAACGTGGTCTGGTTAGGAGTCGAAGAGAATCTGCCATCTGCTCGTTGCTGGCGCTCGGCCACACCTTTTGTACCCACCCGCCATTACAAAGAGCGCGGCGCAAAGCGCGATCACTTTCCGCGGCAGCAACTGGCCGAGATGAACCTGCGCAAGGAGCTGGCTCAACGCGGCCTGCCTGCGCCGATTCGGGTTGAGGAGGTGGACGAACTACGTTTGCGGGGTCGCCCGCTGGCCTGGCGACACTTCCGCCAGTGGTGCGTGCTCGGCAAGGGGCGGCGCGGCAGCGATTTCGGCAGAGGTTTTGAAATTGAATCCCCTGAACCGGTGAGCGGCCCACTGGCCCTCGGCTACGCCTGCCACTTCGGCCTCGGTTTGTTCGTCCCCGCCGATACGCCGCCTCCAAGACCCGCGTGACCGTCGTCTTCGACGAAGCGCTGATCGCCCGCACCCGCCAGGCTGTCCGCGACCTGCGCGCGATGGCCGCCGCCGGCCGCATCCCCCCGCCCCTGGTGGACAGCCCCAAGTGCCCGCGCTGCTCGCTGGCCCCGATCTGCCTGCCCGACGAGGTGAACTACCTGACCGCCGCCGGCCAGGCCGAACCAGGCCGCGAAATCCGCCGCCTCGTCCCCGCCCGCGACGACGCCGCCCCGCTCTACG
>Ga0308394_1000985_pt1 | contig 14032 bp, 13 predicted proteins | sample Hotspr2Sampleme2_FD_202366 | JGI IMG/M metagenome (GOLD analysis project Ga0308394, IMG submission 202366) | Hot spring phototrophic mat microbial communities from Mushroom Spring, Yellowstone National Park, Wyoming, United States - 20050701_me2 ...
CGAGTGGTACTCTGACCCGCCCGTCTTGTAGCTTAAGCCACTTCTTGGGATAAGCAACCGAAAACATACCAGCTTTGCGGTAGCGTGGTAAATTTGGCTTGGCATTCAACTTTCCTTGCAAGAAAAGTTGCAGGTTTTCCTTGAAACCAAGCAGTTCTTCCGCCACTGCTTTGCAAGTCTGCTGTGCTGAAGATGCATACATCGCCATAAAGTGCTTGTTTTTCGTTCTGGTCATCTCTGCACAAAGAGTGGCGTAGTTAACTAGGCGTTTAGTTTTGAAATACACCTGTCGGGCATAGTACAAAGCGCAGTTATACACCTTGTTGGACTGCTGGCACAGGTATGCCAGTATGGCTATTAGTTCCTTTTCTTTGATTAGGACTTGTTGGCATCCGTATTCCATTGTTGATAGGGGGTATGATAACTGCAACTTACCATAAATGGATTGTCAATGCGCCAAGAAAGTCAAAAGTATAACCACTACAATCCTGCGCTAGGACTAGCGGTTGTCCATCTAGTCTTTTGTCCTAAAAGAAGAAAAAAGGTTTTAGTGGGAGAAGTAAGAGATAGGTTGTGTGAGTTATGGCAGGAGCTATCTAGCGAAAAGGGGTGGCACATTAGAGCAATTGAAATAGCTCCAGACCATGTTCATTTATTTCTTGAAATTAAGCCTGCTGATCCAATTCATCTGGTGGTCAAGGCATTAAAGGGCAGAGCGTCAAGGTATTTAAGACAGGAGTTTCCTAGTTTGCAAAAACTACCTAGTCTTTGGAGCCGATAGCGTAGCGTGGCGTGAGCCATAGTTACTTCTTCTGTACTGCGGGGAATGTCAGTGCCGAAGTAATCCAGAACTATATTAACGATCCGCATCATTGGTGAGGGACTAAAGTCGCTTAGGGGCTTTTCCACTGGAAAACCCGTTCTTGAATTATTGCTCCTTCTGCTGATTGGAGAAATAGGGTTTTCCACCCCGTACTTAAGTACGGGGCTACCAAGCTAACCCAATGTGTTTTAAGCTGGTGATAGTACGGTATTGGGAGGTTTAGCATGAATTTATGGCAACGCTATCAGGAATGGCTCTATTTTCACCCTGAGCTGGGCATCTACCTAGACATCAGTCGCATGCGCTTTACCCCAGAGTTTGTGGAGGCGATTACTCCCAAATTTGCCCAAGCCTTTGCGGACATGCAATCCCTAGAGTCAGGGGCGATCGCCAATCCCGATGAAGGGCGCATGGTGGGACACTATTGGTTGCGCGATCCTGAACTGGCACCCACTGCCGAGATTTGCCATGAAATCAAACACACCTGCGATCGCATTGAAACTTTCAGCCACCACATTCACAGCGGCACTATCCATCCTCCCCATCACACCAAATTTACCCACATACTAGCGGTGGGCATCGGCGGCTCTGCCTTGGGGCCCCAGTTCATTGCCCAGTGTTTTGCTTCTCCCAAGCCCCCTTTGGAAATTGTCTTTATCGACAACACTGATCCTGATGGCATTGACCTAGTCCTAGATCAACTGGGAGACAGACTAGCTACGACTCTGGTGCTCATCACTTCTAAGTCTGGAAGCACCCCTGAGACCGCTAATGGCATGAAGGAACTGGAATATGTATTTGCCCAGCAGGGGCTAGACTTTCCCAAGCACGCTGTAGCCATCACAGGGCGGGATAGCAAACTAGATCACTACGCCAGACACAAGGGCTGGTTAGAGGTGTTTCCTATGCCAGACTGGGTAGGAGGGCGCACCTCTGTCATGTCTGCAGTGGGATTACTGCCTGCCAAACTACAGGGCATTGACATTCGCGCCCTGCTGGCGGGTGCCAAAATGATGGACGAAGCGACACGAGTGCCTGAGCTAAAGACTAATCCTGCGGCGCTGTTGGCTATGGCATGGTATTTCGCAGGGGATGGCAAGGGCACAAAAGACATGGTAATTCTGCCCTACAAAGATCGCCTGCTGTTGTTTAGCCGCTACCTGCAACAGTTGGTGATGGAATCTTTGGGCAAAGAACGGGACTTGAATGGCAACATTGTACATCAGGGCATTGCGGTCTATGGCAATAAAGGCTCGACGGATCAACATGCCTATGTACAACAGCTAAGGGATGGCATTCCCAACTTCTTTGTCACTTTTATCGAAGTGCTCAAAGACAGCGATCACTATCACCCCGAAGTAGAACCAGGGATTACCAGCGGCGACTACCTGTCGGGGTTACTGCAGGGCACAAGACAGGCGCTGTATGAAAATGGCAGAGACTCCATTACCATTACCCTGCCTGAAGTTTCTCCTCAAACTATCGGAGCATTGATTGCTCTCTACGAACGAGCGGTGAGTTTCTACGCCTCGCTGGTGAACATCAACGCCTACCATCAGCCAGGGGTAGAAGCGGGCAAAAAAGCCGCCGCCTCCGTGCTGGCACTGCAAAACCAAGTGGTCAAATTACTGGCGCAAGGGCAAGCTCTCACCCTGCGGGAAACAGCAGAGAGGTTGGGACAACTGGAGCAGATTGAAACCATCTACAAAATTGCCCGCCACCTGCATGCCAATCAGCGGTTGGTGATGACAGGGGAAGTGTCGGACTTAGAGAACTTGGTACTGCGATCACCGTAGTTTCAAAACACAGGCAGGGTAAAGCGAAAGCTACTACCAGAACAGCCATCCGACTCCACCCAAATCTGTCCGTAGTGAGCGCGAATGATGCGCCGACAGAGAGCTAGACCAATGCCATAGCCTCCCTGCTTCTCATCTCGCTCTAGGCGAAACCCCTCTTCGAAAATGCGCTCCCGCAGTTCAGGGGGAACCCCCAGCCCTGTATCGGTAACGCTGACTTCCACCTTTTGGGTAGTGCGGTGCATTACAGTCAAGCTGATTTTGCCATGTTCAGGAGTGTATTTGGAAGCATTTTCCAAGAGATTGATCAACACCTGACGGATGCGCTCCTCGTCTCCATAGACGGTGGGTAGATCAGGGGGAATGTCCTTGATCAGTTCTTGGTTTTTGGCTTTGAGGCTGTTAGTGATGTACAGGTCTTCGGTGATGCGATCGCAAAGTTCCCCTATCTGCAGGCGCTGAGGCTTGATCTGGAGCTGTCCCCCCTCTAGAATGTCGGCGATCATAGCATCTGCCACCTTGGTCTGGCGGCGAGCATGGTTTAGGATTTGTTGAATTTGGGGCTGGCTGAACTTTTCCCCGCTCAATTCTATGGTCTCCAGCGCCAGAGAGACTGCGGTCAAAGGTCCTCGCAAATCGTGGGCGAGCATCGCCATCACCCGCTCTTGAAAATAGTTTTGCTCCTTGAGCTGGGCAATTTCCTGCTTGAGGTGAAACACTTGATCCGCTAGCTTAATTAGCTCAGCGGTGTAATTGAGGCGATCGCTCAGTTCCGCAAAATCCCCCGTCTCCCCAGTCAAGGTTTGCTTTTGCCAATCCACCCAAAAAGTTTTCAACTGGGAGACCAGATTTTTCCCAGCAATGGTCTGACGCGGCGCTGGCTTGATCTTGATCAGGGCAGGGGTAAACACCACCCGAAACAACTCCGCCAACTGCGGCTGAGCCTTCACATCGATTACCTGCAAATCCACCTTGCAGGCTTGCTCGGTCTGAATAAATGACTCCACCTCCCGCACTATTTCTTTGGTGCTAGGGCGATCATCCACAAACAGCAGTATTTGCAGAGTGGCAGGAATAACTTCCACAAAACAACGAATTTAATCTTGTTTTAATGATTATATTACTCCCTATTTCTCAGCCAACTATCCCTTATCACTCAACAGTAGCTCCTGTTTGGGGCGTTCCACCAGTTCCAATGCCTCCTGCCGTGCCTTGGCTGTATCGGGCAAAAACTCCCTGCGGGCAAGGATGATAGCACCGATCAGCCCCACCAACAGCAGAACGGAAGCCAACTCAAAAGGCAAGAGATAGTCAGTAAAAAAGTGCTGAGCCAGCACCACCAGCGTCGACGGCAGAGCCGCTATGCTAGGAGTAGTGCGCCACGGCGTAGAAGTTATAGTAATTGCCAGCAGGACAAACAAACCAATGCACACCACCGCCGTTGCCCCATTTCTCACCAAGCCCGCTTTTAGAGGGGGGTAAGCTCGCTTCTTGTTCACCAACATAATGGCAAACAGGATTAACACATTCACTGCCCCGACATAGATCAATACCTGAGCGGCGGCAACAAAATCCCCATTCAGCAAAATATACAAACCCGCCACACTAATAAAGCACAGCCCCAGCAAAAAAGCGGCATAGACTATGTTGGGAATCAACACCACCGCCATAGCCGACCCTGTGAGCAGGGCGGAGAGGATGGCAAGAGCAACTACCTGTACCCCACTACTGAGACTCATTACTGCGCTCCTGTTCAATAATTTCTTCAGGGCGTTTGCCTGCCCGCCGTTCAGTATAGCTCACCGCATGACCCTCCATCACCCCTGCGGGCAAGTAGGCTAATTCTCTGATGGGAGTTACCAATGCATCTTCAGTTACTTTAGTGGGCATGCGTCCCAGCGCCACACTGTCAAAGTTCAACTCGTGGCGATCATAAGTTGAAAGGTCATATTCCTCTGTCATGGACAGGGCATTGGTGGGGCAGTATTCCACACAGTTGCCGCAGAAAATACATACCCCAAAATCAATGCTGTAGCTCTTCAACTCTTTCTTTTTGACTTGGGAATTGAACTCCCAATCTACTACTGGAAGATTGATGGGGCAAACCCGCACACATACCTCGCAGGAAATGCACTTGTCAAACTCAAAATGAATCCTGCCCCTGAATCGCTCCGAAGGAATCAGCTTTTCGTAGGGGTACTGCACCGTGATAGGGCGGCGACGCATATGGTCAAAAGTAACAGCCATACCCTGACCAATGTACTTAGCGGCTTGCACCGCATCCCTAGCATACTCGCCCACCTTGTTTAAGAATTTCAACATAGACACTCCTTGATTGAGATAGTTAACCGCCAAACGCAAAAGGGAAAGAAAGCTTGAGAGCCGCTGTCAACAGGAGGTTAGCAAGACCCACTGGCAAGAGAAACTTCCAGCCCAAGTCCAACAGTTGATCGATGCGTACCCGCGGCATTGACCAGCGCAGTAGCATGGCAAAGAAGATGAACGCAAAGGCTTTCACCAAAGTAGCAGTGATCCCCAGTACCCCTGCCACAATCTGCCAGAGCGCATTATTGGGGTCAATTTTCAGCCAACTAGCCACCGCATCAATGGGGAAGGGTAATTCCCAACCGCCCAAGTAAAGAACTGCCGTCAGCAAGCCCGCCAAAAACAGGTTGGCATAGGAACCGCCATAAAATAAGGCAAAGCGCATTCCCGTATATTCTGTTTGATAGCCTGCTACCAGTTCCTCTTCCGCTTCTGGCAGGTCAAAGGGCAAGCGCTCGCACTCAGCCAAAGCGGCAATGATGAAAATCACAAACCCGATGGGCTGTCGCCACACATTCCAAGACAGAATGCCATAGCCCGCCTGCTGTTGCACCACATCAATCGTACTCAGGCTGTTAGACATCATGGCGATCGCCAACACTGCCAATGCCAGAGGAATTTCATAGCTAATGGACTGCGCCGCCGCCCGCAGACCGCCCAGCAGGGAATATTTGTTATTGGAGGAATAACCCGCCATCAGCAAGCCAATGGGGGCAATGCTGGAGATAGCAATTACCAAAAACATCCCCGTTGCTAAATCGGCGATGAGCAAATTCTGCCCAAAGGGAATAACCAAATAGCAGAGAAACACCGAAATAAAGACGATCGCAGGTCCCGTACTATACAAAAAAGGGTCAGCCTTGGCAGGGGGAGTACCCTGCTTGATTACCAGCTTGATCACATCTGCTAGGGGAATCAATAGACCAAAAGGACCCGCATACTCAGGACCAATGCGTTGCTGGATTGCCGCCGACACCTTGCGCTCTAACCAAGTGCAGATCAGAGCACCTATAGTTGCCACCAGCACCATTACCAGCATGGGCAGGGGAAGCCACAGCGCCTGCGCCACAGGTAGGGGTAACCCCCACCCAGACAGTAAATCCACCGTAGAAGACTGTAGATCAATCATCAGCGATCCACCTCACCCATAATGATGTCCACACTGCCCAGAATCGCCATAATATCTGCGATTTTCACACCCCTAAGCAGTTGAGGTAACACTTGCAAATTGATAAACCCAGGTGGTCTAACCTTAAAGCGCCAAGGAAACACACTGTCATCGCCGATGATGTACACCCCCAATTCCCCCTTAGGAGCCTCCACCCGCACATAGTGTTCCCCCTTAGGCACCTTAAAGGTAGGGGATGGCTTTTTACTGATGAATTGATAATCCATGGAGTTCCATTCACTCTTAGGACCCGCCAAAACTCGCTGTGCCTCTAAATTTTCGTAGGAACCCCCTGGCATCTGCTTAAGACACTGCAAGATTATCTTGGTGGATTCCCGCATCTCACGCACCCGCACAAAGTAGCGGGCTAGGCAGTCCCCTGAGGTTTCCCACTGCACTTCCCAATCTAGCTCATCGTAGAGTTCATAGTGATCCACCTTGCGCAGGTCCCATTTCACCCCCGATGCCCTGAGCATGGGACCCGACAACCCCCAGTTGATCGCTTCTTCACGGGATATGGTGCCTACCCCTTCTACCCGCTTGCGAAATATGGGGTTGTTAGTCATCAACCTTTCGTACTCATCCACCACGGGCAAAAAGTAATGGCAGAAGTCAGCGCACTTGTCCACCCAGCCGTAGGGCAAATCGGCGGCTACGCCACCAATGCGGAAGTAGTTGTGCATCATGCGCATTCCCGTAGCGGCTTCAAACAGGTCATAGATCATCTCCCGCTCACGGAATATGTAGAAAAAGGGAGTTTGCGCCCCAATGTCTGCCACAAAAGTCCCTAGCCACAGCAGGTGCGAGGCAATGCGGCTCAATTCCAGCATGATCATACGGATATAGCTGGCACGCCTTGGTACAGGCACATCTGCCAGTTTCTCGGGAGCATTGACCGTAATTGCCTCAGTGAACATGGTCGCCAAGTAATCCCAGCGAGTCACATAGGGCAGGTATTGGATGATGGTGCGATTCTCTGCAATCTTTTCCATTGCTCGATGTAGGTAACCCAGCACAGGTTCACAGTCCACCACATTTTCCCCATCGAGAGTAACTATCAGTCGCAAAACACCGTGCATGGATGGATGGTGTGGTCCCATGTTGAGCACCATGCGTTCCGCTTTGGTTTCGATCGCCAGCATAAATGTTAAGAGGTGAGAAACTTTTCTACACCTAAGTATAGCCTGTTGCTAGCAGTACTAAATTGCTGTCCTACTATTCTGAACAGAGAATTTTCTGATAGGGCATATAGAATTAAGTTAATCCTTGGCTCCCCCAACAAATAGTACGATCTATGGAAATGATTGCTCGGAGGTAATCCATCCCATGGCGATTGGTAAACTACTCCCAGCTAAAGCGGGGAGCTTTTAGTAGCCCTGCAGTTGGCAAGCCAACCACGCTCCGTAGGTGGCGTAAGCCATACATACCTCTGGGGTGGTTTACAGCCCCCCCAAAGCGCTACGCGCCACCGTAGGTGAACGACCGTTACCAGTGCCTTGAACAGCCGTTTCTGGTGCCCGCACAACAATAATAGCACCAAGGCAAGTTGAGTTGCTCAAGGAGCTTTCCTCCCCGTATAAGTACGGAGCTTTACCCAATGTGAAAAACATTGCTGGGGGTATCCACGCCGTGCGTATTGACCCCAGTATGCAGAGATATTAAAATGGAAGCTAGACAAAAAACTTGAGAGGTAAGCTAGGCAAGGCATGACACAAATTATTGTGGGTGAAAACGAGGGCATTGAATCAGCCCTGCGGCGTTTCAAGAAAAAGATTCAAAAGGCTGGACTGCTGGCAGATATGCGGCGCATCCAGTATCACGAAACCGCAGGGGAAAAACGCAAGCGCAAAGCAGAAAATGCCCGCCGCCGTAACAGATTTCGCCGTCGTGATCTGGTTTAATCCCTCCCCAGTGTAACAATATCCCCCTCGTAGAAGAGGGGGAATTTTTAATCAAGGAATCACTGATTTAGATGGCGTTTAGACGGCGACAGGCAGTAGGGGATTTTTCACCTGAGCTAAGGCTTTCTCAAGAACTTCGCCCTCGATTACTTCATTCTCAAGTAGTTGATTGGCGATCGCCTCTAGCAAGTCCCGATTGGCTTCCAAAATTTTCCTTGCCTGTTGGTGTGCGGTCTCCACTATCTGCCGAATTTCGCGATCGATCATCTCTGCCGTGTGGGGGCTGACATTGCGCCACATGCCCATACCATTGCCAAGGAAGTCATTGCGCCGCTGTTGATAAGCTAGTGGACCGAGAGTATCACTCATGCCATAGCTGGTGACCATTTGTTCCGCCAACTCAGTGGCGCGCTGTAGGTCATTGGCGGCTCCTGTGGTGATACTGCCAAACACAATTTCCTCCGCCGACCTGCCTCCCAAGAGAGTAGCAATCTGGGCTTGCAGTTCTTCCCTGCTGGATAGGAACCTATCTTCCGTGGGCATCTGCAAGGTGTATCCCAGCGCCGCCATACCCCGCGGCACAATGGAAATTTTCTCTACTTTGCTACTGCCTGGCATCAGCGAACCCACGATCGCATGACCTACTTCGTGGTATGCCACTATTTTTTTCTCCTTGTCGCTAAGGACACGGCTTTTTTTCTCCAGACCCGCCACTACCCGCTCGATCGCTTCGCTGAAGTCTGCCATGGTCACCGCATCTCGCCCTGCCCGTGCCGCCAGCAGAGCCGCCTCATTCACTAGATTAGCGAGATCAGCCCCCGCAAAGCCCGAGGTGCGCCCTGCAATCACCTTTAGGTCCACACTGGGATCGAGTACTACCTTGCGGGCATGGATTTTGAGAATGGCTTCCCGCCCGATCTTATCGGGACGATCCACCAGTACTTGGCGATCGAAACGCCCAGGGCGGAGCAGGGCAGGGTCTAGGGTCTCAGGACGGTTAGTAGCGGCAAGGACAATTACTGTAGTCCCATCAGCACTAAAACCATCCATTTCCGTCAGCAACTGGTTTAGGGTCTGCTCCCGCTCATCGTTGCCACCGTAAAAGCCGCCTGAAGTGCGGGACTTACCAATGGCATCCAATTCATCAATAAAAATAATGCAGGGGGATTGCTTCTTTGCCTGTTCAAATAGATCGCGCACCCGTGCCGAGCCTACGCCTACGAATAGCTCGATGAACTCACTGCCCGAAATGCTGAAAAATGGCACCCCTGCTTCCCCTGCCACTGCCTTAGCGAGTAGGGTTTTACCTGTACCAGGGGGACCTACTAACAGCACCCCTTTGGGGATTTTCGCCCCCAGCTTGGTGTACTTTTCGGGGGTTTTGAGAAACTCGACAATTTCCTGCAGTTCTTGCTTTGCCTCATCTACCCCTGCCACATCAGCAAATAGGACTTTGGGAGCAGAACCCTCCACATAAACCTTAGCTTTGCTCTTGCCAATCTGTAGCCCTCCTGCTCCCCCAGAACTGCGGGCAAACAGTTGAAAAATCCCTACAAAAATTAGGGGTGGTAGCACCCAGCTTAGGAGTGTGCCAAACCAGTTATTTTTGGGCACGGGGGCGGCGGCAAACTCCACATGATTTTGCTCTAGGCGCTGGGGTAAAGTGAGGTCAAAAATTGGGGTAGTTGCCAGTACTTCCCCTGGTTGATCAGGGGTAGCGGATTTCAACTGATAGGTGATTTGATCCTGAGCAATATACACCCTAGCCACCTTGCCCGCCTCTACTTGATTGACAAAGAAACTATAGGGAACACGGGCAATGGGGGGGGCAAACAAGTTGGGGAAGAAAAGGTTGATTACCAATAAACCTGCACCAACCAACAGCAGAACATTGCCAATCAGGCGCGCTCTACTTCTGCGAGGGTCTTCATTTTTAACAGCCATGTTCTTAAACTATCCTGTTTAGGGGTTATATGGCAATTATAGATTTCGCCTCTGGAGTGGATAAGTGCTGTTTACCGCCTCTCTCAAGAGAATTATTCCCTGATTGCCATTCTGCGAAAACTCTCTGATTTCTCCAGCAGTTCCTCATAGGTGCCGCTGTGAATTACCCGCCCTTGGCTGAACTCAAAAATGCGATCGCACTTTTCCACCGTAGTCAAACGGTGGGCAATCAGAATAATCGTCAGCTCTTGGCTAAGGCTATCGATGGCAGACATCAACTCCCGTTCCGTGTAGTTGTCTAGGGCACTAGTAGCTTCATCAAAAACAATTACCTTTGCCTCACGGTATAACGCCCTAGCAATGCCGACTCTCTGTCTCTGTCCTCCCGATAGGCGAATGCCTCTCTCCCCTACAGTGGTGTGGTAACCTTCGGGCAAACTCTCAATGAAATCAGCGATTTGCGCTAGCTTTGCCGCTTTAATCACCCGATCCCAGTCAATCTGTGCTTCTGGGACGCCGAAGGCAATGTTGCTGGCTACGGTGGTATCGGCAATGAAAATACTCTGGGGCACATGGGCAACCCCCAACTGCCAAGCCCGCAATCTTTCTCCCTCAAGAGGTAGGTCATCTACTAGGATTTGCCCTTTTTCTGGCTTGAGTAAACCCAAGATCAGGTCGGCGGTGGTACTTTTGCCACTTCCTGTGGTGCCTACGAAACCCACCCGTGATTTAGCGGGTATGGTTAAACACAGGTCTTGCAGTACCCAGCCACTGTCTTCTCGGTAGCGAAACCAAACATTTTGCATGGTCAAGGATTCTCGCAGGAGCAGGACTTGAGCAGGTACTAATTCCTGCAGGGGATCGTAGGAGCGCTCCAAGGCTTTGAGTACTGTGCGCATCTGCTCCCGATACCCCTGTATCTGGGAGACACTGGCAAAGGATTGTTGCAGGGCAGGTAGCAGGCGGTTGGCGGCAAGGGCGAGACTCCCCAAAATGGGTACGGAACGGCTGAAATCTCCTCCCCGCCCCATGGACAGTGCCAGCAGGGCAATGCAGGTCATGGCTAGCATTTCAATCAGGTAGCGTGGGGTCAAAAAAACTGTGTTGTTGTCTGCGTTTGCTTTATTGAAACCCCAAAGAGACTGTTGATAGGAGAGGTTGAAAAAGTTGGCTTTGGCACTCAGGATAATGTCTTTGATATTGCCTAGGCTTTCATAGGTTACTTTGCTCAGGTTGGTTTGCGCTTGGCTCATTGATATACTATTTTGCTGTAGTTTATATTTGCGCCAGTTATATATCGCAATGTAGGCAGTTGCCAGTATGACACTCATAGCGATCGCCACTTTGCCGTCAATGATGAGGATGCCTAAAAATAAGGCGATCGCCACAAAAGAGTTAGTAATAATTTGCAGTCCAGGCATGAATAAATCGCCAGCCATATTATTAGCGAACACCATTAGAGTACCTAGCTCGCTGGAGTGATGCTGGGTGTAAAAAATATAGGGCTGAAACAGTAGATGATGATAGAGCTTACTACCGAGATCAAGAGAGAGCCTAGCGGCTAGCTGATTCTGGACATGGATACTGACAACTCGCAAAACATTAGTGCTAATGGTAATGCCAATAAAAACAATTACTATGGCAAGTAGTAGTTCTTGGGGTGTGGTGATAGCTAAATAGCCAAGGATGGGTTTTATTCGCTCATTATTTAATAGGCGACTAGAGTTTTCTAGTACTGCCAAGAAGGGAATAATTGACGCTACCCCTAATACTTCACTGCAGGATACTAAAATCATCAACACCAGTAATAAAATGAGCTGTCCCTTACGCTTGCCGCTGAGATGCTTGCTTATGGCAGAAATGTCCTGCAGTAGGGTAGTAGAGGTCATGATTTTGGCATACTACAGAACTCTGTGGGTATGGGGATGTTGCTTGATGTTGTCTTCATCCTTGATCACCCGTTTGACATTGAGAATGCGCTTTTTTTCTAGGGAAAAATTAAACTTGGCAAAAGTTGTCCCCAAAGGAATATACTGCTGTGCCTGCGGGTGGGATTTATAGGTACGGGCTGTGGCGATCGCCCTTTCTACAAACTCACTGCACAGTTGGGCTTGATAGGGACGCAAACTAGGGGGAATTACTCCTTCCCCTTGCTCTTGCAAAACCTCCCCAAGGGTAAATGCTCCTGCCACCGCATAGGCAGTGGGAACATGTTTGCACAAAGTTTCTAGGGAAGCTGAAGGAATTGGCTCGATCAGTTTGATTTCTTGGAGATCGCCCTCTGCCTTGTAAAAACAATGGGCAACTCCAAGCACTAGGTAGCTATCGGGAGAGAGATCGGGGGGAATCACCATAACTATTGCAAGATTTGTTTCAGGGCAGAACGGATGTCGGGATAGGTGAACTGGAAGCCATTGCTCTGAGCTTTCAAGGGTAGCACCTTTTGCCCTTCCAGAATAATACTAGCGGATTCCCCATACAACAGTTGTAAGGCGATCGCAGGTACGGGGAGAAAAGCGGGACAGGAGAGTACCTCTGCCAACACCTTAGTAAACTCGGCGTTGGTAACTGGCTCTGGAGCTGTACCATTGACGGCTCCTTGCAAGTTTGGATTGGCGATCGCAAAGGAAATCAGGCGCACCAGATCATCCCGATGAATCCAGGAAAACCACTGCTTCCCTGAGCCAATTACGCCCCCAGCCCCCGCCCGAAAGATGGGCAAAATTCTTGCCAATGCCCCCCCGTAGCCCAGCACCACCCCGATCCGCAGTTTCACTAGCCTGATCCCCAAATCGGCGATCGCCTCCGCTTCCTTTTCCCACGCTTGGCACACCTCTGCCAAAAAGCCCCTGCCTGCAAAACTATACTCATCAAAGGTCTTGTGGGGATCAGTGCCGTAGTAGCCAATTGCCGAAGCATTGATTACCACAGTGGGACGGCTGGAGACTTGCTTGAGAGTCTCTGCCAGCCGTTTTGTGGTTTGCACCCTGCTGTCAAGGATTTCTTGCCTTACCTGCCTTGTCCACCTACGCCCCGCCACGCTTGCCCCTGCCAAGTTCACCACTGCTCTACAGTCTGCTAGTTCCTCCTTCCAGTTGTCATAGCCAGCCACTTGCACTTGGGGGAAAAATACTTTGGGAAATTTGCGACTGGCACGGTGGGGATCACGGGAAAACAGCTTGATCTCTTCCCCCTGCGCCGCCAACTGCTCCACCAGCCGTGTGCCAATAAATCCCGTACCTCCCATTACAGCGATCGCCATGCCCTATCCCCTAGACCATAGCTTGCTGAAAAGCAGGGCGTTCCCGCAGTTTTTGCACATAGCTGGACACATGGGCATAGGGACTCAGATCAATTTTCACCATCTGCACTGCAAAACCCAGCACCGCTCCCACCGCCACATCAGCCACGCTAAACTGCTCTCCCATCAGGTAGTCTCTTCCTGTGAGCACCCGCTCCAAACCCGCCAACAATCTAGGAGTTTCCCGCTCACGGTTTGCTTCCAAAAACAACCCGTTGCTTAAAGTGGAGTTGGCAAACAATACCCACTGACTCAAAGTAGCGCGTTCTGCCACTGACTGCGGGAAATTGCCCGTTTTCTCAGCCAGATAGAGCAAAATCGCCCCCGACTCCCACAGGACAAAGTCCCCATCTACAATGGCTGGCACCTTGCCCATGGGATTAATCTGCAGGAAATCCGCCTGCAAGTGCGCCCCACTCTGCATATCCAACAGGACAAACTCGTAGGGCAGGTTTAACTCCTCTAGATACCAGCGCACGATATTTGCTCGACTGCGCTTGCCGCCGTACAATTTCAACATTCTCAACTACTCCAAAAGATACTGTAGTTTGGCATTGGGAGCTAAAGTGATGTAATCGCCAGGGGACAGTTCCCACGACGACACCTTTTCCTTGTCATTGATAATCACCCCATTGACACTGGCTTTGCCAGACAAATCCCCGTCAATAATACGGTAGGTGTGTCCTCCTGATTCCTTTGGCACTCGCAACATCACAGCGTGCTGGCGTGACACATAGCGCGAAAAAATTTGGATGTCATTGTTTTCATCACGCC
>Ga0308394_1000993_pt1 | contig 13951 bp, 14 predicted proteins | sample Hotspr2Sampleme2_FD_202366 | JGI IMG/M metagenome (GOLD analysis project Ga0308394, IMG submission 202366) | Hot spring phototrophic mat microbial communities from Mushroom Spring, Yellowstone National Park, Wyoming, United States - 20050701_me2 ...
GCTGTCAGGTGCTTTCGGCAGACCCCGCTACGGTTCGCAAGCATACCCTCTTCCACTGGTGGCCTGGGATGAAGGAATCAACGTGAAAGGGTATCACACCCCTGGGGGCAAAATCAAGTAGCACACGAAGGAATACGCTATTTTGGACCCATCGGTCAGACCGCGGTGCGCGAAGCCCTGCCGCCGGTTTTCGCTGCCGGGGTACAGCAAGGTCTGCTGGGAGGGGTGGCGCTGGACGAGAGCCGCAACTACCTGGCGCTCATCAACGGGCGACCCCTGTGCCTGCCCGACTGCGCGAAGGTTGCTGGCTCGAGGGTGCTTCGCCTGGTGCTACTGGGCCTCAATCCCGATGGTCTGTTTGCCGAGTATGCTTACCTGCTCGATGCGCCCGGCAACCGCGTGGTGGGTTTGGCCTGGCCCAAGCCCCGGCTGCTGCTGGTGCACGAACACGACGGCAAAGTGAGCCGAATCTACGCGGTAGACCTTAACCAGGCCGACGACATCGCCTTTAGCGAGTGGGATAGCCCCGAAGCGGGCCTGGAGCTGAAACCCCAGGTGAAGCCGGTAGTCAAAAAGCTGGTGCTCGAGGTGGCCCTGGAAAACCCCAGCGGTCTAGCTGTCGTGAGCCCGAGCGAGGTCGCTACGGTTCAGAGGGGGCTTTTGCGTCTGAGCCTAGAAAAACCCCTGTGGTAGCTGGCCAGGAGCGGTAGGCCGAGCCGGCTGTGCCTATTCAAATGCGTACTTATTTTTATAAGTACGCATTTCGTATACTGGGACCATGTTAGTACCTCTAGCCAACTGGCACAACCCGGCCAAGCGTCGCCTCGAGGCCATCCGGGCGGCTCATGAGCGTAACCCGGCAGCCTTGCTCGAGCTGCTCGAGGCCTACCTGGTTCTAAAAGGCCGCAAGCGCGCCACCTTGAGCCTACGCACCTTGGAGAACTACCGGCTGGCAGTGCGCGATTACCTGGCCTGGGCCTGGTCGGGCACGCAGTCTCTGGAAATCCTAAAGGCTACCGCCGACGACCTTGACCGCTACATTGCCCACCTGCAACTGCGCGGCGGACACCTGGAAAATTCTGAAAACCAGCCCCTCAAACCCGGTTCCATTGCCACCTACCTGGCGGGTGTGCGGGCCTTCTACCGGGCGCTCGAGTGGGCCGGTGTGGCCCAGCTGCCCCAGGTGCACTCGCCCCGCGACCCCACCCCGCCCGAGGAGCGCCGTCCTGCCCTGCCGGAGAGCCTGTACCACAAGCTTTTGCAGCATCTTTCGGGCGCCGAACCGCCAAAGTGCCGCGACCGCCTGGCGGTGCGCTTGATGGCCGAGGCCGGCCTGCGTATTAGTGAAGTAGTTAACTTGTCGGTAGACGACCTGAGCTTATCCGAGCGCATGCTGCGGGTGAGGACGGGCAAAGGTGGTAAGCAGCGCTCAGTTCCCCTCTCCCGGCCCTTGGTGCAAGAGATCCAGGACTGGCTCCGGCTGCGCCTGGCCTATGCCGCCCCCGGGGAAAAAGCCCTGCTCATAAACCTGGGCGGGCGCAAAGCCAGCGGACGCTCCATGACCGACCGATCGCTGCGCAAAATTCTAAACCACCACTACCGCGACCTGGGCTTCCCCGAGCACTACTATGGGGCCCACATGCTGCGTCACACCGCTGGAACCCGCTTCTACAAAAAAAGCCGTGATCTGCACGCAACAGCCCGCCTGCTGGGTCATAGCAACATCAACACCAGCGCCATTTACGCGAAAATGGATATGGAAGGACTTTTTAAGGTGGTGGATGCCATAGACGACCAAGATTAGGAAAATGTGCTTGCAACTCACTCCAGCCAGGCCGACAAGCGCGGCTTGCAGACCTCAAACCAGCGCCTCGTCGCGCTTGATGCTGTAGACCCGGCTCAGGCCCTTTTCTGTGGTGACGCCGTACAGCGCATCGCAGGCCTCCATGGTGCGCTTCTGGTGGGTAACCAGAATGAACTGGGTCTGGCCCTTGAAGCGCTGTAAGAAACGGCAGAAGCGCAGGATATTGGCCTCATCCAAGGGTGCATCTACTTCGTCCAGCACAGCGATGGGAAGGCCGCTTCCCTCCCCCACTTCCGAAAGGGCAAATAGAAAGGCTAAAGCGCCCATGGTGCGCTCGCCCATGGAAAGCAGGCTCAGGTTAGTCGTGCGCTTGCCTGCGGGCCTAAGGAGCAACTCGAGGCCCTGTCTGCTGCGCTCGAGCACCACTTCTGCGTCCAGTAAGGCGCTGGCGTAGTGAGAAAACTTCTCTTTGAACACCTGATAGACCTGCTCGATGCGCTCACGGTAGGCCGATTCTACCAGGTACAGCTCGGCCTCGATCCTCCGCACGGCCTCAGCAGACTCCTGCAGTGCAGCCTCGAGCCTGGCGACCTCCTCGCACAGCAGGGCATACTCCCCTTCAGCCAGGTGGTTCACAGCTCCCAAGGCCTCCAGGGCGGCCTCGCTTTCAGAGAGGGCCCGGGCCAGGCTGCGTGATGAGCCCTCCTCTACCGGGCCGGGGGGCAGCTGGGAGAGCTCCTGCTGGAGGGCTTCAACGGTAGCCTCACGCCGGGCCTGGGCCAGGTGCAGGGCCTCGAGGTCGGCCAGAAGTGTGTTGGTGCGGGCAACCAGTTGGGTTTCTTCCTCGGATAGAGTACGCATACGGCTCCGGGCTGCCTTTAGCTCCTCCTCTAGCTGCTTTAGGTTCAGGCGGTCGCGGTCTTGCTCCAGCTTGCCCTTGCGGGACTGGACTGCTGCCAGATGCTGCAGTTCGGCTTGCTCGGTACGCAGCCGGCACAGGCGGGCCTCGAGTTCTGCTACTTCCTTCTGCGCAGCGTTATGGCGCTCCAGGTCCTCGCGATAGCGCTGCCAACGGGTAGCCGCCTCACGCTGGGCGGTCAGCTCGGCAGCCAGGGCCTCGCGTTCCTTGTACAGAGCATGTAGGCGCCCAGGCTGAGGGGGGTCAACCGGGGCCGGGGCCTGGGGTAGGGGGCTCTGGGACAGGCGGGCAAGCCCGGTGCGCATAGCCCTGCGCTCAGCCTCTAGCTCGGTCTGGCGGCGCTGGAGCTGAAGCAGGTTTAGTCCGGCCAGCTCGGCTTGCAGCTGCTCGCTTTGGGTGTGCAGGGATTGGGCCTCTGCCTGCAAGCGCTGGGCCTCGGCTTGGGATTCTTGCAAGCGACGGCGCAGGAGGAGCATCTGACCGCCCTTTTGCAGGCGTCCTCCCGTGATGGCCCCGCTGGTTTCCAGCAGCTCGCCATCCAGGGTTACCATGCGGGGGTGGTCAGGGTGCTTGCGAGCCAGGGCTAGGGCAGCCTCGAGGCTCTCCATTACCAGGGTCTCCCCCAGTAGGGTGGGCAGGGCCTCCGGGCATTGGGGCAGTTGAACCAGCTGGCGGGCCAATCCCACCACCCCAGCCTCACCGCCCCAATAGCGGCCAGGCGTTCTGGGGGGTTTTAGCAGGGTACGCGGCAAGAAAGTAGCTCGTCCACCGTGCTGCTTGAGGTATTGGAGCGCAGCCTGAGCAGCCTGCTCATCCTCGCACAGCAGCCACTGCATACGGGCCCCCATGGCCACCTCAATGGCTAGCTCCAAACCCTCGGGTACCTGAAGCAGATCTGCTGCCACTCCCATCAGTCCGGGAATGCCCGAAGCCCGCGCCCGCCTGGGACCCTCAGCTAGGTCGGTGCCTGCCCGCAGCAAGGCCTCGAGGCGCTGCGCTTCGGAGAAGGCTACTTGGGCGCCGTTGCGGGCCTGGCTCTCCTGCCGAAGCAGTACCTCCAGGCGGGCCCGTATAGCGCCCTCGCGGGCCCGGGCTGCATCCTGTTGTGCCTGTATGTCTGTCAGTTCCGCCTCGAGCCGGGCCAGGTCAGCTTCCAGGGACAATTTTTGTGCCAGCATCTGTTCGTAAGCCTGCTTTTGTGCCTCGTAGGAGGCTTGGGCCTGTAGGTAACGCGCGTAGGATTTTTGCGCTTGGTCCAACTGCTTTTCTTCAGCCTGAATAGCGGCTTGCAGTTCCTGCAAGCGCAGTTGCTGGCTATTTAGCAACCCAGGGCTGGGCTCCGCTTCGGCAGGGGGAGACGGCTTCGGCAAAGCGCGCAAGCGGGCCAGGCGGACCTCCGTCTCCTCGATGTCGGCGACCACGCGGCGCAGCCACCCCTCCAGCGAGGCTTGCTCCTGCAGCAAAAGCCGCAGCGCACCGCCCAATGCCTCTGCCTGCCGCAGGGCCTCGCCGTAGGCGTTGTGTGCGGCTTCCAAGGCCTCTAAAGCCTGCTGCTTTTGGCGCTCGAGGTTGCTCTGGCGTCGGGCAACCTCGGCCTGCTCATCTTCTAGGGCCAAGGCTTTTTGTCGCGCGCTTTGAACTTCCAGATCAGCCTCGCGTATGCGTGCGGCAATCACGCTGCGCCGCAGCACCAGGATGCGCCCTGCCAGCGCGGTGGCTTTGCGGGCAGCCTCGACCTGCTGGGCTTTTTCCAAGAGCTGGGCCTTCTGCTCAGCCAGCTCTTGGCTGCGCGCATGAAGCTCCTGGGCTGCACTTTGCAGGCGTTCATGGGTGATCTTACTGGCTTGGGTTACGGCCCGCAGCCCTGCAGCCTCCTCCAGGTAGGCAAGCAGCACCTCTGGCCCAGCTTGTAATATCTGCCCCACCTCGCCCTGCCCCACTATGGCATATCCATTACGCGAGAGTCCTGTTCCCATCAGCGCTTGCTCTACCTGACGCAGCGTGCTGCGCACACGGTTGAGCCGCACCTCGCTGCTGCCGTCGCGCTCGAGGCGTCGGCTTAGGGTTAGCTGTCTGCCGCTGCCCTTTAGCTCCAGTTCAACCTCCGCAAACCCCAGCGGAGGCTTACCTTCTGAGCCATGAAAGAGTAGCGCCAGGGCCTCCTCACCCCGCAGCTCCTTGGCCCTGGCTCCCACCACCCAGCGCAAGGCTTCCACCAGGTTGCTTTTACCTGCACCGTTAGGCCCTACTATGCCGCAAACGCCGGTGGTAAACTCGAGGCTGGTGCGCTCACCAAACGACTTGAAGCCCTGCAAAACCAGCCGTTCAATCTTCATAATGTACCTTACTGACCGGACCGCCTAAACGGATCCAGCAGTGAGAGGTGCCCGAGGCTTTCTACTTCCTTGCCCTCCAATAAAAACTTGACCTGCTCCACTTCCCTGAACTCCAGCAAAGTGCTGGCAATGCCGTAGATCAGGGCCGCCTCACCCGCCGTGCCGTAGCCCAGACGGGCGTATGCTGCCGGCAAGTCTACCAGAGCGGTGCCCTCTCGTAAGAAAACCGTGGGGACTGGTGTACCTGCAGGAACTAGTGGTGCGGCTCCGGGAAGCTGAGGCCCCCGTACCAGCTCCTCTAGCACCCGTCCCAAGGTGTACTCCCCCTCCGAAACCTGAATGGTGCGCTCCTCGACCACCAAGCCCTCCCCCGTATCCTTGGCAAAGTACAGCCGGACGGTGCGCGCCCCCAGGTTATCGAGTTCTGAGGGCAGGCTGAGCAACTTCGAACCCTCATCGTCCTGCTGCACCGCCCACAAAGCCCAGCCCCCCAGCAGCATTACCAGCAGTCCTAAAAGGTTGATGGGCGTTAGGAGCCGCTTCATGGTCGGGCACCTCCTGAGGAGGACAGACCCAGGTGAGTGCGTATTGCCTCAGCCAGCACAGCAGCTACTTGTGCACGCTTCTCAGGGGTGCGCAGATGCTCAAAGCCCACTTCAACTAAAACAGCAGCACCTCCTGCCAGCGAGAGCACATACATAGGGTCCTGGCTGGTGTTGGCGAGAATTCCCGCAGAGGCGAAGCTCTGGGCAATGCTCTGGGCAAGCCGCGCTGCTGAGCCAGGGGGAGCCACAAAACGCTCCAAAATCGCCCGTTGTGCAGCGGGACTGCGCACCAAAAGTTCGCGGCCTTTTTCCAGCAGGCGTAGGGTCTGGATTTCAGGGTGGCTAAAGACCGTAACCCGGCTACCAGGAGCCGCATGCAGGCTAATGAATACCTGGGCTGTAGAAGCATACTGGGCGCGAGCCAGCAGCGGCACAGCACGGTCGGCATTGCGGGTTAGGAGTACCTCGAGGCCCCCTTGCACTCGCTTTTGCACTTGTTGAGCTAACATTAGCACCAAATCCTTCTCACGTAAGCTGCCCACCACTACCCCAGCATCAGCGCCGCCATGTCCAGGATCAAGTACCACACGGGGTAAGCGCTGCGTGGAGGTCCGTTCCACCAGCACCTGCTGGGGCAGGAAGATTAGACGGGGTGTGCCGCTGCCCTGAGGTAAGTAAATTTGACTGCCCCAGCTTTCTTTACTGAAGCTGATGGGTAAATCGGGCGGCACATCCGGCACCTCCGTGACCCCGATCAAGGCCAGGCGGGGTGGGTTACTGGCCAGAAGCCGCACCTGTACGTCCCGATCGAAGCGCAGGATATAGCGCTCGCTCGAGGTCACAGAGGCCCGCCGTACCTCCAGCAAGCGGGCTGGCCGCAGGGCCAGTACCAGTGCACCGTAATCGTTGCGGTAATAGAGGTTAAGCACCCGCGCCAGCTCGCGCACCGGTACCCACAGCTCCCCCTGGGCACTGTAGGCGTTAAGCCGCCGAGCTGCCTCAGCACCCTGGCTGCTGATAGAGAAAGTGGCAACGCGGCTGCCAAGGCTCAGATAGACCCTGCCAGAGGCCTCGAGGTACCCCAGGCCCAGGGCCTCAGCAATAAGCTTGGCCGGGCCGTAGGCAACTGTACCGCTTGCCGGGTAGATGACTTGCCCCTCCTGCTGGCCCAACAACAGACGGCCCTCATACTGGCCCCAAGCAAGGCCGAGCAGTACCAGTAAAGCTGTAGCTATGACCCTCATCTCAAAAGCGTCGCAGTTTTTCACCAGCCCTCTAACGCCCGCCGAACGGCAAGTTTTTTGTCTTCAGCTTTCTTCTGGTAGGCCCGCTTGCCTCTAGCCAGAGCGAGCAGCAGTTTGGCTTTCCCGCGCTCATTAAAGTAGATCCTGAGAGGCACCAGGGTTAGGCCCTTTTGCTCAACACGCCCCTTTAGCTTGTTGAGTTCGTGCCTGTGCATAAGCAGCTTGCGCGAACGATGTGGGTCATGATTGGCATACCCGCCTTTCTCGTATGGGGCAACGTAAAGGTTTTCAAGAAACAACTCCCCCCCCACAAAGTGGGCGAAAGCGCCGGTGAAATCTACTTGACCGGCCCGGATGGACTTAACCTCGCTGCCCTTGAGGGCCAGGCCAGCCTCAAAGGTCTCCAGGACCTCGTAGTCATGTCGTGCCTTGCGGTTTTCCAAGCCGGCCATAAGGCCCCTTATTTTACTGCACGGATTTAATGATTTTATTCACGATAAACACACTTTGTGACGCTTTTATGTACTCAAGAATTGAACAAACATCTCGTGCACCCGCGCATCCCCGGCTAACTCGGGATGAAAAGTAGATGCCCAAAGACGACCCGACTGGACCAATACGGGCACACCCTGGTGTTCTGCCAAAACCTCTACCCCCGGGCCTACTTGCACAATCAGCGGAGCACGAATGAAAAAAGCCCGGAAAGGTTCACGAAGACCCCTGATTTGTAGGTCCGCCTCGAAGCTATCTACCTGACGACCATAGCCATTTCGCTGAATCGTGATGTCCATGCAGCCCAGACGAGGCTGGTCGGGATACTGGGGTATTTGTTTGGCCAACCAAATAGCCCCAGCACAAGTTCCCCAAACCGCCAAGGTGTTGGCCCGAACACGCTCACGTACTGCTTCCTCGAGGCCATACTCCCGCGCCAGCATCCCTATAGTGGTGGACTCTCCCCCAGGAACAATAAGCCCAGCTAAGCCTTCCAGGTGCTGGGGGAGGCGCACTTGAACCACCTCTAGCCCTAAGCTGCTCAGCACCTGCTGGTGCTCACGGAAATCACCCTGTATAGCTAAAACACCGATCTTCACAAACAGCATGATATTCCACTTACATACCAACCCACCACCTCAGCAGAGCGCATTACATGAAGCTGCCTTAGGGCAGCTCAACGCTCCGCCCGCGCTTCAGGCAGGCCAGCAGGAGAACAAGCGTGAAGAATTTCTTAGTATCTGCCTACGCTCCGCAGGCAAACTAGACCGGGCTGGTTACCAAGCCCGGGGCCGGGCCGTGCTGGCTCTCTTCGCGCTCAGCCTTAAGAAGGTGCTTTTCATTTTCCTCACCAAGTGCTTTCAGAAGCCGCTCACGCGAGACAAACTCACCACCAAGCATGTAATAAAAGCCTTTCCTGCCCAACACCACCACATAGCGAAGCCCCTGGTGGTTACGCACAAAGGTATTGTGCTTGAGCGCAAAACGGTGCATCTTTGTGAGGGCCATAAGTTCACGCTCCTAGCGGCGACGGTTGAGCAGCGGTATTAGCCAGAGTGGGAGCAGTACCAGCAAAGCCGTAACTAAAAAATAACTATACCAAGGGTCTCTGCACGCATAGCGTTACAAGAATACACTAAGAAGTTACGTTTTACATAACGCCGACGGAGCACAACATAAATGGACCCGCTCCGCAGGCGAGAGGGGTCCAGCTACTCAATTGTCACCAGCCACGCTTGGCCAGCTTTTCCTCCTCGGCCAAAAAGTCCAGGTTGACGCCTACCATTGCCTCACCCAGATCCTCAGAGACCTCCGCCAGCACCTCTGGGTTGTTGTAATGTGTTACAGCGCGCACAATAGCCCGGGCGCGCTTGCGTGGGTCACCCGATTTGAAGATGCCGGAGCCAACGAAAACGCCGTCCATACCGAGCTGCATCATGAGGGCCGCATCGGCAGGGGTGGCTATGCCCCCAGCGGCAAAATTTACCACCGGCAGCCTGCCGTTCTCGTGCACCCACAGCACCAGCTCATAAGGAGCTCCGTGGTTTTTCGCATAGGTCATAAGCTCTTCGCGGGGGAGTGCCTGAATCTGGCGAATTGCACCTAGAACATTGCGGGCGTGCCGCACCGCCTCCACCACATTCCCCGTGCCTGCCTCGCCTTTGGTGCGGATCATGGCAGCCCCTTCGGCAATACGGCGCAATGCTTCGCCGATATTGGTAGCACCACAAACGAAAGGCACCTTGAAGGCGTGTTTATCAATGTGGAAGGACTCATCCGCTGGGGTAAGTACCTCCGACTCATCGATGAAGTCTACCCCGATGGCCTCGAGAATCTGGGCTTCAACGATGTGCCCGATGCGGCATTTGGCCATCACTGGAATCGAGACGGCGCTCATGATCTCTTTGATCAGTTTGGGGTCGGACATGCGTGCCACCCCGCCCTGGGCACGAATGTCCGCTGGCACACGCTCGAGGGCCATCACCGCCACGGCACCGGCCTCCTGAGCGATCTCCGCTTGTTGCGCGTTAACCACGTCCATGATCACGCCGCCTTTGAACATCTCGGCGAATCCAGTTTTCACACGTAAGGTTCCTCTTTCCATTAACACCCTCCAACGTTGTAGCATAAGGCTTTTCTTTTTACCCTCCTAGGGGTTTGGCTTACAGCTCGAGGTCGCCGCAGAGGCCCCCAAGAGCACAGATCCCTCTCAGTCGGTCATCTGGGTAGCCACGAAATTGGTGTAGACCATGCCCTGCTTGTAAACAGCGTTGTCCATGACCTTGAGGTGAAAGGGTACGGTGGTCTTAAGCCCGGGCCCCTCGATGACCGTCTCGGCCAGGGCACGACGCATACGGGCGATGGCCTCTTCGCGGTTCTCCCCGTGCACAATCAGCTTAGCCACCAGCGAGTCGTAGTTAGGTGGGATGCTGTAGCCCACATAAAGGTGCGAGTCCACCCGCACGCCGGGGCCACCGGGGAAGTGCAGCGTCTCAATTTTGCCGATGCTGGGACGGAAATCTTTTTCGTGGTCTTCTGCGTTGATGCGGCACTCGATAGCGTGCCCCTGGAGCCTAATCTCACTCTGCTGAAGGGTGAGAGGTTCGCCTGCGGCAATCCGAATCTGCCACTTGACCAAATCCAGACCAGAAATCATCTCAGAAACGCAATGCTCAACCTGGATACGGGTGTTCATCTCCATGAAGTAGAAGTTGCCCTCAGGGTCTACGATGAACTCGAGGGTCCCTGCCCCCTGGTAGTTGACGTATTTTGCCAGGCGTACCGCCGCAGCCAGAATTTCCTGGCGGAGCGGTTCTCCCAGCCAGCTAGGAGCTTCTTCGATGAGCTTCTGGTTGCGCCGCTGAATGGAGCAGTCGCGCTCGCCGATATGTACCACATGACCCTTGCCGTCCCCCAGTACCTGCACCTCAACATGGCGGAACAGCTCGATGTATTTTTCCAGAATTAAAGCAGGGTCAGAAAAGTAGTTCTGGGCCTCAACCTGGGCCTGGGCAAAAGCGGTTTTCATCTCCTCGGCACAGCGCACCACCTTCTGGCCGCGGCCTCCCCCACCTGCGCTGGCCTTGAGCAACACGGGGTATCCGATGGTTTCGGCAGCCTCGAGGGCCTCCTCCACCGACTGCAAAACCCCCGTCCCCGGCACGGTAGGCACATTGGACTTGGCAGCAATCTCACGGCCACCTGCCTTGGAGCCTAGGCTATACATCGACTCCGGGGTAGGTCCTATGAAAACGATGCCATGGTCGCGGCACATCTCGGCAAACTGGGGGTTTTCTGCAAGAAAACCATAACCTGGGTGAATGGCCTCGGCCCCAGTAACTATGGCCGCAGAGAGCAGATTGGGGATGTTGAGGTAGCTTTGAGCTGAAGGGGGTGGCCCTACGCAAATAGCCTCATCTGCCAGCAAGACTGGCAGCGACTGGCTATCAGCTTCGCTATGGGCAACCACCACCTTCACTCCCAGCTCCCTGGCTGCCCGCAGTACCCTTAGGGCGATCTCACCTCGGTTGGCCACCATTATCTTCCTGAACATAGGTCTCTCTCTTGCCGCTAGGCGGGTTCGATCAGGAACAGCACTTGGCCATACTCCACAGGCTCACCATTGGAAACCAGAATTTTGCGAACGACACCCGAGACTTCACTCTCTATCTCGTTCATAAGCTTCATGGCCTCAATGATGCACAGAACCTGGCCCTTCTTAACAGCATCACCCTCCTTAACAAAGGGCTCCGCCTCGGGGGAGGGAGCGCGGTAGAACGTACCCACAATGGGCGCTTTAACCTCGACGTACCGGCCGACTTCCTCCCTTGGAGAAACCGGGGGCGCTGCAGGTGAGGATGACTGTAGGGGCACTGCAGGGCTGGAGGGAGAAGCGGGTGGGGCTGCCACCTGGGAGTGCGGCAGCGCAGGGCCAGGGGCTACGTACTGGACCTCACCCGCGCGCTTAATCGTGAGTTTGTAATCAGGGGTCTCGAGGGTTAGCTCGGCCACCTCGTGCTCTTGCAAGGCCTGGAGGATCGACTTGAGTTCTTTTGCATTCATGACAGCCTCCAAAACGGCAGCAAACTACCACTTCGTAAACTGTAACCTATAGAAGTATAAGCTACAGGGGCGCTTTTACCCTCGTTCCTCCTAGAGCGAAAAAAGCAAGCTGGGCTTCACAAAGGAAGCCAGCTACCCTTTGTTTGGGATGTGGCTCAGGCGCGGCCCAGATATTCGCCGCTGCGGGTATCCACCCGGATAACCTCCCCGCTTTCGACGAACAACGGCACCTGCACCACCGCGCCGGTCTCGAGGGTGGCCGGCTTGGTACCACCCGAGACCGTATCGCCACGCACGCCCGGGGGGGTATCAATGATCCTGAGTTCAACCGAAGCGGGCAAGGTAATCTCCAGTGGGCGTCCGTTGTACATGGCACCTTGTACAGTCATGCCCTCCTTGAGGAACTTGGTGTTCTCGGAGATACTGCGCGGGACATGGAACTGCTCGTAGGTCTCTAGGTCCATGAAGACCAGCTCGTCACCCTCGGAGTAGAGGTACTGCAGGTCTTTGGTCTCAACGTAGATGTCCTCCAGCTTTTCCCCGGAGTTAAAGGAACGCTCGACGATTGCCCCGGTCTCGAGGTTCCTAAACTTTGCTACCACCTTGGCACCTCCCCGACCAATTTTCTGGTGCTGATACTCAATACAGCGCCAGAGGGCACCGTCCATCTTTACTTTAGTTCCGTTGCGCAGGTCAGTGACGCTGATCATGGCATGCCTCCCAGTCCAAAGCAAAAGTCTACAGGATGGAAAAGCTTGTGAAAAGGTGGGCCTACCGGTCGGCTGGCTGCGGACGGTTCAGGCTGCAGCTTTTACCCAACAAGCAGCAAGAACGCTTAGAACACGTCTTCTGGCTTCTTCTCCATCTTGCCGGTGAGCCAATAGATGATGCGTTCAGAGATGTTCTCGAGGTGGTCACCCAACCGCTCGTAACTGCGGGCCACACGCCCAAGGGTAAGGGCCTTGGTTATGGTGCGCGGGTCTTCCATCATGTAGGTCAGTAACTCGCGCGAAACCTCCTCGTACAAAGCGTTGATTTCATCGTCACGCTGGAATACCTCCCTAGCCGCCTCGAGGTCACGCTCAGCGATGGCCTTAGAGACCAGGTCGAGCATGTGGGTTAGGCGACGACCCATATCGGGCAGGGTAACGTAGTTTTTTAGGGGCGGCTCTTTTGCCAGCAGGATAACATCCTCAGCCACGTGCGCAGCATAGTCACCGGCCCGCTCGAGGTCGGTCAGTGCCTTGATGATGGTAAAAGCAAAGCGCAGATCAGAAGCTACCAGGGCTTGCCGGGCCATGATAGCGATGGTTTTGGATTCAATATCCAGCTCCATCGCATCAACCTGAGCATCCTGAGCAATTACTTCTTGGGCCAGATGAGGGTCTTGCTCACTCAATGCCCGGGCGCTTTTTTCCACCATCTCCCGCACCAGCGAGATCATGCGGATGGTTTCCTCGGTCAGTTGGTTCAACTCACGGTCCAGGACTTCGCGCATAGCTAAGCTCCACCTCTATGTTATGCTGTGGCGGGTGTTATCGGAAAGCTGAGGGGCAGCACCCGAGCAGATGGGAAATGTAAGGCCAAAGGCGTTGCCGTTTTCGAGAGCACGCCCATACGCCGTGCCGCCCCAGCCTGCAGCCAGTCTGCGCACCAAGGCCAGGCCTAGGCCTGTCCCCCGTACGTTGGCTGCATGCATACCGCGCTGGCCTGCTTTAAAAAGGTGCTCGAAGTCGGTCAAGGGCTGACCTTGGTTACGCACCTCGAGCCATACACCGTCCTTGTTTTGCCCGCTGATCACCACGATCTCCGAGCCTGTCCCATATTTGATGGCGTTGTCCAGCAGATTCAGCAGGGCCTGGTAAACCGCGTCCGGGTTGGCCCAGACCGTATGCGGCATCTGCCAACGAATCCAGGCCGATTTCTGGGCCAGCTGGGGAGCTAGAAAGCGCTCCAGACGGTTCTGAAGCTCTTCTAGGACGAAGGTTCTGTTTTGTAAAGGGCGGCGGTTGAGGGGCAGGTCTTCCAACAGCCGCCGTAAGCGCTGGGTCTCTTGGTACAGCATCTGCAAAGCCTCCTGGGCCTGAGCCCTGTGCAAACCGCCTTGTAAAGCCTCCAGCAGAGAGAGCATCCCGGCCACTGGCGTGCGAAATTCATGCGCCAGCACCCTGCTGGACTCCTCCAATGCCTCCAGACGATTTTTTTCTTCGGTTCGATCCCACAAAAGCAGCACCCCGGGTGCCGCCTTGACCCAAAGCGTGCGGTTGCGCGTCTCGAGTGTGGCCTCACCGCCCCTGCGGGCCACCGCCTCAAGCTTATGGTCCCGCAAGGCCAGCAGCAAGGAGCGGCCCACCACCTTGTCCGGCTCCACCTCCAGTAGCTCCGCCGCCACCGGGTTCAAGTAAACTACACGGCCTTCCTCATGAATCAGCACCCCCTCACGGGCTACCTCCCAGGCACGCTGTAAGAGGGTCTGCATGGGTCTTAAGTGTTCATGCATAGACTTTGCAACACCCCCCGCCCCATCTGTTCTTTGAGCCGCTCCATGG
>Ga0308394_1000995_pt1 | contig 13944 bp, 31 predicted proteins | sample Hotspr2Sampleme2_FD_202366 | JGI IMG/M metagenome (GOLD analysis project Ga0308394, IMG submission 202366) | Hot spring phototrophic mat microbial communities from Mushroom Spring, Yellowstone National Park, Wyoming, United States - 20050701_me2 ...
TTTTCAAAGCGGAAAATGGAAGGCACGGACGCTGGAACAGTCGCCCCGTTCGTGCTTCAATGGAGCCGCTTTTTTTCAAAGCGGAAAATTACACCATCCTATACGCGCCGTCAAGCAAAAAGTTTGCTTCAATGGAGCCGCTTTTTTTCAAAGCGGAAAATGGGGCGGATTTTGTATTCGCCCTCGATGCCGGGTCAAAGCTTCAATGGAGCCGCTTTTTTTCAAAGCGGAAAATGAGGCGGTTTGCACGTTCCGCAGCTTGAACGAGCTTCGCTTCAATGGAGCCGCTTTTTTTCAAAGCGGAAAATGCCGTTCTTCGTATAGGTTGTGTCCCAACTTGGTACAGCTTCAATGGAGCCGCTTTTTTTCAAAGCGGAAAATTGGAACCTGCGGTGGGCCGGGGTCCTGACCGCGGAGGCTTCAATGGAGCCGCTTTTTTTCAAAGCGGAAAATGGTGGTGCGGATGGGATTCCTCCCGCAGACAGCTTCCCTTCAATGGAGCCGCTTTTTTTCAAAGCGGAAAATGCGCCGTTGACGCAACTCGAACTCGAAAAGGTGAGACCTTCAATGGAGCCGCTTTTTTTCAAAGCGGAAAATGAATCTGGCGGCTGCACCATGGCGACCCTAGAAGCCTTCAATGGAGCCGCTTTTTTTCAAAGCGGAAAATCCGGCGGGCCTAAAACGCAGGAGAAACGAAGATGAGCCTTCAATGGAGCCGCTTTTTTTCAAAGCGGAAAATCCTCTGGACGCGCGGCGCCCGTTACCTGGTAGTGGTGCCTTCAATGGAGCCGCATTTTTTCAAAGCGGAAAATGGTCAGCCCGGTGATAGCCAGGTTAGTGATATTCCCCCTTCAATGGAGCCGCTTTTTTTCAAAGCGGAAAATCCAGAAAGGGTTGCTAGCTGCTGCTGGGTCAACTTTTGCCTTCAATGGAGCCGCTTTTTTTCAAAGCGGAAAATGCCCAATCCCAGGCTCTGTCCGTCCGCGCAAGATGGGGCTTCAATGGAGCCGCTTTTTTTCAAAGCGGAAAATCCGAGTCAACCCCCAAGACGGGGTAAAACCCGTCTATGCTTCAATGGAGCCGCTTTTTTTCAAAGCGGAAAATCCCACGCCAGCCAGCCTTCGACTGACTGGGTGGGGTCGCTTCAATGGAGCCGCTTTTTTTCAAAGCGGAAAATGCACTGCCGCTTCGTTTGGCGTCGGCTATAAGCGACGCGCTTCAATGGAGCCGCTTTTTTTCAAAGCGGAAAATGATTCTCGCGCCTGGCAAGTCGTGCCAGGCTCATGCCGCTTCAATGGAGCCGCTTTTTTTCAAAGCGGAAAATGCGCTTGAAGGCGCGCCAACGACCGAAAACCAATTCAGCGGCTTCAATGGAGCCGCTTTTTTTCAAAGCGGAAAATACGAAAACAGAAATCAATGTTTTCGCACTAACCGAGGCTTCAATGGAGCCGCTTTTTTTCAAAGCGGAAAATACGCGCTGGCGGCTGTGCCGATGGCAGCGGCACAGGCTTCAATGGAGCCGCTTTTTTTCAAAGCGGAAAATATTTTCGCAACCCAAGAAAAAGCCTTACGCGCTGGACGCTTCAATGGAGCCGCTTTTTTTCAAAGCGGAAAATAGCAGACATCGCGCCGGCGCCGGACGAGACAACCGAGCTTCAATGGAGCCGCTTTTTTTCAAAGCGGAAAATCTCCAGTTTTTCAAGAAGCCGTGTGGCGCGTTCCGCATGCTTCAATGGAGCCGCTTTTTTTCAAAGCGGAAAATGTGCTACTGGGTGATTGACGCGCCGGCGGTCATCGGCGCTTCAATGGAGCCGCTTTTTTTCAAAGTGGAAAATCCCTCTCCTCCCGAAACCCATATTTTGCCTAACCAGGCTTCAATGGAGCCGCTTTTTTTCAAAGCGGAAAATCCAATTGTTCGCGGGATTGAATACGCAGCCGCCACAAGTCGCTTCAATGGAGCCGCTTTTTTTCAAAGCGGAAAATATTTGCCGTTCGTTGGCTCGCGATACAACACCGCGTGCTTCAATGGAGCCGCTTTTTTTCAAAGCGGAAAATCTTGACGCAAACGTTTTGCTCAGGCGATTGATTGAGCTTCAATGGAGCCGCTTTTTTTCAAAGCGGAAAATTCTTTCGTTAGCCGAAATTCCAAACCAGCCAATAACGCTTCAATGGAGCCGCTTTTTTTCAAAGCGGAAAATCCGTCCACTCGTACGTGCCCCAGGACGCCAGACGGGCGCTTCAATGGAGCCGCTTTTTTTCAAAGCGGAAAATACGATTCGTTCACCCGCCGCGCCCATCAGATAGTCGTCAGCTTCAATGGAGCCGCTTTTTTTCAAAGCGGAAAATCCAAAGAAAAAGAAGTTTTATCGCGCGAAAAGCAAAAGGCTTCAATGGAGCCGCTTTTTTTCAAAGCGGAAAATCTTGAAGCGTAGCGCCCACAAGCTGGTCTGTATCCGGCTTCAATGGAGCCGCTTTTTTTCAAAGCGGAAAATGAAAAGAACAACAACGGAAGCGGACGCGCGCCAGTCAAGCTTCAATGGAGCCGCTTTTTTTCAAAGCGGAAAATGCGGATTGCGCAGATGCTGAGGACGGTATGACCGCGCATGGCTTCAATGGAGCCGCTTTTTTTCAAAGCGGAAAATGGGGTGCATTGCTTGCATTTTACAGAAGGCAAAGCCGCTTCAATGGAGCCGCTTTTTTTCAAAGCGGAAAATGTCATTCTCGGCTGGGAGCAGGGAATCCAAGTCAAGCTTCAATGGAGCCGCTTTTTTTCAAAGCGGAAAATTACAATACCCGCTTTTGACGCGGACGCCGGAACGTCGCTTCAATGGAGCCGCTTTTTTTCAAAGCGGAAAATAGGCGTCGAAGCCGCGTGCATCACCGGCGAAACCCCGCTTCAATGGAGCCGCTTTTTTTCAAAGCGGAAAATATGGCGGTACATCGCCGGTAGCTGCGTTATCAACGGCTTCAATGGAGCCGCTTTTTTTCAAAGCGGAAAATCTCGAATTGAACGTCTGATTGCGGCTGAGGCTGAGCGGCTTCAATGGAGCCGCTTTTTTTCAAAGCGGAAAATGCGCGTTTACACGGTTGATCTCGAAGAATTGCGCGTGCTTCAATGGAGCCGCTTTTTTTCAAAGCGGAAAATGCCCCTGATGCGTTGGCCCTAGTATGGTGTATCGAATTGGCTTCAATGGAGCCGCTTTTTTTCAAAGCGGAAAATGCTACAATCCCAACTTGGAATTAGGGTTTTGTTTGGGCGGCTTCAATGGAGCCGCTTTTTTTCAAAGCGGAAAATGTTATCCGCGACGACAACGACGCGCTGCTTGGGGGCTTCAATGGAGCCGCTTTTTTTCAAAGCGGAAAATTACGCCGGTTGCGCGTAACAGCAACGCGGAAAGCAGGCTTCAATGGAGCCGCTTTTTTTCAAAGCGGAAAATTCGCGCCCGGAACGCCTTCACGGCGTCGCCCCCGTGCTTCAATGGAGCCGCTTTTTTTCAAAGCGGAAAATGTAGCAGGTTAGCAACGCTTCCTTCCACGTCCGGCTCGCTTCAATGGAGCCGCTTTTTTTCAAAGCGGAAAATGCGATAGTAGTTTTGCTAACGCCGTACTTCGCAGAGAGAGCTTCAATGGAGCCGCTTTTTTTCAAAGCGGAAAATACGAAAAAGTCGGACGGTAGCTGTATCTGCCACTTGTGCTTCAATGGAGCCGCTTTTTTTCAAAGCGGAAAATGCTGGCTAGGTGGGCTTTTGCCCCCTTGGTGTTCACCGCTTCAATGGAGCCACTTTTTTTCAAAGCGGAAAATTTTTTACTGGAAAAACAAAAAACTCAAACCGAGTTCGCTTCAATGGAGCCGCTTTTTTTCAAAGCGGAAAATATCTTCCGCTGGAAGCCAGAACTCGAAGTCCGGGCGTGGCTTCAATGGAGCCGCTTTTTTTCAAAGCGGAAAATCAGTTTTGCATCCTACCCGCATTCGACAATTACAAGGCTTCAATGGAGCCGCTTTTTTTCAAAGCGGAAAATAAGGTTTTGCCGGGGCTGGTGCGGCGACGCGCGGCGGCTTCAATGGAGCCGCTTTTTTTCAAAGCGGAAAATACAACCTTAGCGCTGTTTACTGTCCCCACCAGCCAGCTTCAATGGAGCCGCTTTTTTTCAAAGCGGAAAATGCCAGATCAGGTCTAGCTGCCGTGCCGCCCAAGTTGCGGCTTCAATGGAGCCGCTTTTTTTCAAAGCGGAAAATCCGTCCAGCGCGCTTCCCGGCGCCGCTTGACGTGATAGAGCTTCAATGGAGCCGCTTTTTTTCAAAGCGGAAAATGCCGGTCATCATGGGACGGGCCATCGAACTGCAGCGGGCTTCAATGGAGCCGCTTTTTTTCAAAGCGGAAAATGTCGCTACGGACGGCTATCGCCTGGCTTTGTTTGAGAGCTTCAATGGAGCCGCTTTTTTTCAAAGCGGAAAATGTCGCTACGGACGGCTATCGCCTGGCTTTGTTTGAGAGCTTCAATGGAGCCGCTTTTTTTCAAAGCGGAAAATCCAAAACGGCAAAGCGCGGGCAGGTCATCACCGAAGCCGCTTCAATGGAGCCGCTTTTTTTCAAAGCGGAAAATCGCGCAATTATTTTCACAATGCAAGGGCGAGTAATATGGCTTCAATGGAGCCGCTTTTTTTCAAAGCGGAAAATGCGATCGCCGCGTTGGCCGCTAGGAGCGTATTAGGCTTCAATGGAGCCGCTTTTTTTCAAAGCGGAAAATGGGTAATCGAACCCTCTATCGGCGGGAAAACAGCAGCTTCAATGGAGCCGCTTTTTTTCAAAGCGGAAAATGTGACCATTGACTAGGACGTGGATTTGATACCGCCGCTTCAATGGAGCCGCTTTTTTTCAAAGCGGAAAATGTTTTTTGGGTTGGCTCTGTCATAGGAGTGTCTTTTGCTTCAATGGAGCCGCTTTTTTTCAAAGCGGAAAATGCCCGAAAACGCAAGGAGGTAAACAATAAACAATGAGCTTCAATGGAGCCGCTTTTTTTCAAAGCGGAAAATCCGCCGGCCGTTGTGTTTGATTTTTTCGTACATCATCATGCTTCAATGGAGCCGCTTTTTTTCAAAGCGGAAAATAAGATGCGCGAACGTTCCGGTCGCGTCATAGACTGGCGCTTCAATGGAGCCGCTTTTTTTCAAAGCGGAAAATAGCGCTGTAAATAGGACGCCCTGCTTCAGGTAGGGCGCTTCAATGGAGCCGCTTTTTTTCAAAGCGGAAAATCCGGTTTTTGCGCGTGGTTTCCCGCTTGGTTTTCTTGCTTCAATGGAGCCGCTTTTTTTCAAAGCGGAAAATACGGTGAAGCTGATTCGGAACGATTACAACCCAAATGCTTCAATGGAGCCGCTTTTTTTCAAAGCGGAAAATGTTATCCGGCGCGTCATTACCCTTTGGGGTTAGTCCGCTTCAATGGAGCCGCTTTTTTTCAAAGCGGAAAATGGTATGCCCATTGCTCATCCTCCTGTCGAACTGTCAGCTTCAATGGAGCCGCTTTTTTTCAAAGCGGAAAATAGGCGAAATACCGCGCTGTTCAATCAAGTATTGACGGCTTCAATGGAGCCGCTTTTTTTCAAAGCGGAAAATCGCAATCTGCACTAGCGTAGTCGTTTCCCAGCGGGCTTCAATGGAGCCGCTTTTTTTCAAAGCGGAAAATCCGCAGGATAAGCCTTGGGACGTTCACCGGGGGCAGACGGCTTCAATGGAGCCGCTTTTTTTCAAAGCGGAAAATCGCCCAAACCGGGCAGGAACAGCGGAAGCGGGGATTTGCTTCAATGGAGCCGCTTTTTTTCAAAGCGGAAAATTCCAGCAGTAATTCCAGCAGGCAAGTTTTCGCCAGTTGCTTCAATGGAGCCGCTTTTTTTCAAAGCGGAAAATTCGACTCGCCGCTTGGGGTGGCAGTGGCAATCGGAGAGCTTCAATGGAGCCGCTTTTTTTCAAAGCGGAAAATGCCGGATGCCGTAATGCGCCCGCGCGTCGTCCAAGCGCTTCAATGGAGCCGCTTTTTTTCAAAGCGGAAAATAACCCCGTGGCACGTATATCCCTACGAGCGCTTCTCTCGCTTCAATGGAGCCGCTTTTTTTCAAAGCGGAAAATACAAAGATGCCGCCAGTCCAGCGTCCACAATTCGCGCTTCAATGGAGCCGCTTTTTTTCAAAGCGGAAAATCCGATGCGCTGTGGTTGGACGAGATGAGCGGCTGGCTGCTTCAATGGAGCCGCTTTTTTTCAAAGCGGAAAATCACAGTGACCGGATAGAGGAAGGGAGTCAGCCATGGCTTCAATGGAGCCGCTTTTTTTCAAAGCGGAAAATCTCTAGCGCGATATACACGGTTAGCAGACCTCTTCAAGCTTCAATGGAGCCGCTTTTTTTCAAAGCGGAAAATCGCTTCGCCGGGCTGTGTACTTTGCGCTGTAAAGCCACGCTTCAATGGAGCCGCTTTTTTTCAAAGCGGAAAATAACATTCCAACGATTTTCTCACTGCGGAACGTCGGAGTGGCTTCAATGGAGCCGCTTTTTTTCAAAGCGGAAAATCGCTGGCTTTTCCTGACGCTCACCGTGCGCAATTGCGGCTTCAATGGAGCCGCTTTTTTTCAAAGCGGAAAATAGCCGTTCTGGCACCTAACCTTATTGCAGTAGGTGGCTTCAATGGAGCCGCTTTTTTTCAAAGCGGAAAATGTCACGCTGGACGGAACTCTGGCAGGAGTGTGCCCGGGGCTTCAATGGAGCCGCTTTTTTTCAAAGCGGAAAATCTGAACGGGCGAGATGCCCTGCGAGACGCTTGAGCGCAAGCTTCAATGGAGCCGCTTTTTTTCAAAGCGGAAAATCGCGAACTCAATCGTCAGTTCGCCTACCGGCAATTCCGCTTCAATGGAGCCGCTTTTTTTCAAAGCGGAAAATGTGCGATGCGCACGCCGATGACTTCGCGGCGGCAGAGGCTTCAATGGAGCCGCTTTTTTTCAAAGCGGAAAATAACCATTATGACATTTGGGTCGGATACGTCCGACCCGGGCTTCAATGGAGCCGCTTTTTTTCAAAGCGGAAAATTAATGCCGAAACTGAAAGCAACCGCACTCAAGAACGCTTCAATGGAGCCGCTTTTTTTCAAAGCGGAAAATGCGGCCCTAAAACGCAGGAGACACAGATGGCACTGAAGCTTCAATGGAGCCGCTTTTTTTCAAAGCGGAAAATGTCAGGGCGGGTCGTGGACTGGCTCGCGTCCATGGAGCTTCAATGGAGCCGCTTTTTTTCAAAGCGGAAAATGCTGCAAGCTCGTCTTTTAGCTTCCGGTCGTCAGGCTTCAATGGAGCCGCTTTTTTTCAAAGCGGAAAATGAGAAGTGTAAAAACAAAACAGACAATGGGCGGCGGCCCCAGCTTCAATGGAGCCGCTTTTTTTCAAAGCGGAAAATGGGGGTTGACTCCTAACCGTTCCCTAACTTATTCGGCTTCAATGGAGCCGCTTTTTTTCAAAGCGGAAAATTCCACGGCTGTGACTTAGGAAAGTCGGTCGCCCATACGCTTCAATGGAGCCGCTTTTTTTCAAAGCGGAAAATGCCTGCTCTGGTCTGTAGAGGACATCCGAAGGCTTCTGCTTCAATGGAGCCGCTTTTTTTCAAAGCGGAAAATTCCGGCGAAGGTAGTATCGTCCGGGCTAGCTTCCGGCGGCTTCAATGGAGCCGCTTTTTTTCAAAGCGGAAAATGGCTGACAGGCGTCAACTCGAAACCGAAACCCCTTGCTTCAATGGAGCCGCTTTTTTTCAAAGCGGAAAATCCACGTGTACTGTTCCCCGGTACGCCAGTCGCCGTAATGGAGCTTCAATGGAGCCGCTTTTTTTCAAAGCGGAAAATCAGCCGGACGCCGTGATACGCCCGCGCGTCGTCCAGGCGCTTCAATGGAGCCGCTTTTTTTCAAAGCGGAAAATGAGATTGACAGCAGCGTTGCCGGCGTCCCCATTGTAAGCTTCAATGGAGCCGCTTTTTTTCAAAGCGGAAAATGGTGGACGCCGAGTTTTTGGTTTCACCTTTGGACGAGCTTCAATGGAGCCGCTTTTTTTCAAAGCGGAAAATTTTTTGTCGAGAGGAGAAGAAAAAATGGAAATATCGCTTCAATGGAGCCGCTTTTTTTCAAAGCGGAAAATATCCGCTTGCCGAAGCGCTGCTTGCGGCAAGCAAGCGCTTCAATGGAGCCGCTTTTTTTCAAAGCGGAAAATTCCGGTAACGACTGAAGCAGCCCAATCAATCGCAAGGCTTCAATGGAGCCGCTTTTTTTCAAAGCGGAAAATGTCCTAAGTGTGACGCTTAATTACTCTACTATGTGGGCTTCAATGGAGCCGCTTTTTTTCAAAGCGGAAAATTCCGTCAAGCCACCACCAAGCCCGGCGTCGTCAACGAGCTTCAATGGAGCCGCTTTTTTTCAAAGCGGAAAATCTGAAGGTTTTGCCACCGCCGCATCCGTTTACGAAAGCTTCAATGGAGCCGCTTTTTTTCAAAGCGGAAAATGCAATCTGACGCTCCAGCAGGCGCAACGGTACTACGGCTTCAATGGAGCCGCTTTTTTTCAAAGCGGAAAATGCTGTATCTGCCACTCGTCCGCACCGCAGGGTAAGAAGCTTCAATGGAGCCGCTTTTTTTCAAAGCGGAAAATAAGGTCTGGGGTGAGCTGCGTAGCGTCAAGCTCACGAGCTTCAATGGAGCCGCTTTTTTTCAAAGCGGAAAATACGGCTATCCGACAGGATGGACAGATTGTTGCAGTGCTTCAATGGAGCCGCTTTTTTTCAAAGCGGAAAATGCTGTGACCGGAGTGGTGAACGATGAGCACAGCGCACCCGGCTTCAATGGAGCCGCTTTTTTTCAAAGCGGAAAATCTGCTGGGTCAACTTTTTCAAGAGCGCGCCATGCAGGTGCTTCAATGGAGCCGCTTTTTTTCAAAGCGGAAAATCTATTCCAGTCAACGAATTCTGCGAGATATTCCTGCCGGCTTCAATGGAGCCGCTTTTTTTCAAAGCGGAAAATGGGCTTGGTGGTGGCTTGACGGATATACTTCGCAAGGAAGGCTTCAATGGAGCCGCTTTTTTTCAAAGCGGAAAATCGAAATTGATTGCCGCCGCTTTGACGCCTTCACCAGCCGCTTCAATGGAGCCGCTTTTTTTCAAAGCGGAAAATGGTAAAGGCAACAAAACAGGGAAAGCCTGTTGTTTCGTGCTTCAATGGAGCCGCTTTTTTTCAAAGCGGAAAATATGCTCCCGTCACGCGCGTGCTCGTACCAGAAGGCGCTTCAATGGAGCCGCTTTTTTTCAAAGCGGAAAATCTACAAGCTACTGCTGGAAGTCTGGTCGGGAATAGAGCGCTTCAATGGAGCCGCTTTTTTTCAAAGCGGAAAATTTGCCGATAGCGCAACTATCGAGTGGGACTTTACCACGGCTTCAATGGAGCCGCTTTTTTTCAAAGCGGAAAATCTAGCCGTGACCGGATTGAAGCCGCCGTGCGACGGCGACTGCTTCAATGGAGCCGCTTTTTTTCAAAGCGGAAAATGTAGAACGAATAAAACACGTTTTTGCCGGACGGGGGCTTCAATGGAGCCGCTTTTTTTCAAAGCGGAAAATACCGACCCGCCGGCAATCTTTTCGCCGCCGCTAATCGCTTCAATGGAGCCGCTTTTTTTCAAAGCGGAAAATGTGCAGTGGTTTCTTTGCTTCCCCGTCGAAAGAAAGCGGCTTCAATGGAGCCGCTTTTTTTCAAAGCGGAAAATGTCAGCTTGAGCGCGGCGTCCGGGAAAGCCTGGATAGCTTCAATGGAGCCGCTTTTTTTCAAAGCGGAAAATCACCATCCCGGTCTCCGGGCGCATCGCCCGGCTGGATTGCTTCAATGGAGCCGCTTTTTTTCAAAGCGGAAAATGGGACAACTTTGAACGACGGCGGATTTCAGCAGAGCAGCTTCAATGGAGCCGCTTTTTTTCAAAGCGGAAAATCGTCCTAGCCAAGGTTAACCAACTGGGGCAGTTTTTGGCTTCAATGGAGCCGCTTTTTTTCAAAGCGGAAAATGGCGGTTTTTTGCCAGCAACGCCAGCGCCAAAGAGCGCTTCAATGGAGCCGCTTTTTTTCAAAGCGGAAAATCATCGTTTGGACTTCGAGCAACTCGCCCTACGCGCCGCTTCAATGGAGCCGCTTTTTTTCAAAGCGGAAAATGCGTATCTCAACTCTCGTACGAATCGAGTTGACAGCTTCAATGGAGCCGCTTTTTTTCAAAGCGGAAAATACGTCTCCGGGCGTGGCGCCTTACCCAGAAAGGAGAGCTTCAATGGAGCCGCTTTTTTTCAAAGCGGAAAATCTCAAGGTACTCCTGCTCCACTCGCAAGCGTTCAACGGCGCTTCAATGGAGCCGCTTTTTTTCAAAGCGGAAAATGACACTTGGGCGCGTGACCTGCGTTTGACCGCGCCAATGCTTCAATGGAGCCGCTTTTTTTCAAAGCGGAAAATGCCCAATCGCAGGTGCTTCACGCATCAGCTTCTCGCTTCAATGGAGCCGCTTTTTTTCAAAGCGGAAAATTCTCCACCGGCGTGTCGTTTGCGTCATCAATCCGACGGCTTCAATGGAGCCGCTTTTTTTCAAAGCGGAAAATCGTGCTGTCCGGCGCGGAGTTGCGGGGTCGGTCTCGTGCTTCAATGGAGCCGCTTTTTTTCAAAGCGGAAAATGCGCGCAACGGCGCAATTTCAATCCTGCACACGCTGCGCTTCAATGGAGCCGCTTTTTTTCAAAGCGGAAAATCTAAGCTGGTAGAGCGTCGGATCGCGATTCAGTTCGAGCTTCAATGGAGCCGCTTTTTTTCAAAGCGGAAAATCTCGCAATCGTCTCCAATCAACATCAACACCAGCCCAAGCTTCAATGGAGCCGCTTTTTTTCAAAGCGGAAAATACGTCTGCTCGGATAGCTAGTTGCATGGCTCGCCTCCGCTTCAATGGAGCCGCTTTTTTTCAAAGCGGAAAATACGTCCACTTGGGCGACGGTGTTTGTTGACGGTCAGGCTTCAATGGAGCCGCTTTTTTTCAAAGCGGAAAATGCGCTGCTGGCAGAACAGATGCGCTTGGCGGGCTACACGGCTTCAATGGAGCCGCTTTTTTTCAAAGCGGAAAATGGCTTGGTGGTGGCTTGACGGATATACTTCGCAAGGAAGCTTCAATGGAGCCGCTTTTTTTCAAAGCGGAAAATGGCAATCGTGAACGAGACGTTGCCGTCGTAACACCACGGCTTCAATGGAGCCGCTTTTTTTCAAAGCGGAAAATATAGTTTTCGGCGGTTAGGTAGGACGAGAAAAACACGCGCTTCAATGGAGCCGCTTTTTTTCAAAGCGGAAAATCCAGACGTTCTTCTTCACGCCCTCGGCGAAACATTCGGCTTCAATGGAGCCGCTTTTTTTCAAAGCGGAAAATGCAACGGTGGCGCGCCAATCGTTGTCGAGGCAATTGAGCTTCAATGGAGCCGCTTTTTTTCAAAGCGGAAAATAAAGCGTGGCGATTGACTCGCTAAGCGAGGTTGCCGCTTCAATGGAGCCGCTTTTTTTCAAAGCGGAAAATATGGTTCCGCCTTGCTCGAGGCTGAAACTTCCGGCGCCACCGCTTCAATGGAGCCGCTTTTTTTCAAAGCGGAAAATATGGTTCCGCCTTGCTCGAGGCTGAAACTTCCGGCGCCACCGCTTCAATGGAGCCGCTTTTTTTCAAAGCGGAAAATGTCGTATGGCGACGTTGCCCTGTCAATATCATCAATCGCGCTTCAATGGAGCCGCTTTTTTTCAAAGCGGAAAATGAATTGATGCAGGATGACGCTTACGACTTCACCTATTGCTTCAATGGAGCCGCTTTTTTTCAAAGCGGAAAATGCGTCAGCAGCAGCAAACGCTACCCAAGCCAGGAAGCTTCAATGGAGCCGCTTTTTTTCAAAGCGGAAAATCTAACGCCGTCCGTGAGCGTCTCTACGCCGGACTCGCTTCAATGGAGCCGCTTTTTTTCAAAGCGGAAAATCTTCCAGCGTGGCCATGATGCAGCCGCCAAATTCGGGCTTCAATGGAGCCGCTTTTTTTCAAAGCGGAAAATGCCGCCGGCGCCGGCGGATCATCCCTACCTGGTGCGCGCTTCAATGGAGCCGCTTTTTTTCAAAGCGGAAAATGTGGGCAGGTAACAATCACCGCGCGGCTCGACCGGCTTCAATGGAGCCGCTTTTTTTCAAAGCGGAAAATAGACTGAAAAAGCTTTTGGCAGGACAGTTGAGATTCCCGTTGCTTCAATGGAGCCGCTTTTTTTCAAAGCGGAAAATTTCACTACTTCCGGCACTCCCTGACCATCCCTGCTTGGCTTCAATGGAGCCGCTTTTTTTCAAAGCGGAAAATCCGCTTCGGGCAGGTGATTGGCCTGCCTGACCCGGAAGCTTCAATGGAGCCGCTTTTTTTCAAAGCGGAAAATGCGCCCGAACACATCACGCAAGTTTTCGCCCCGGCAATCACCACGCTTCAATGGAGCCGCTTTTTTTCAAAGCGGAAAATCTTTCCGCCTGAGAAAGAGAAGCCGACAACTCCGGGCGCTTCAATGGAGCCGCTTTTTTTCAAAGCGGAAAATACCTGTACCGGTAGTACAAATTTGCCGTCGCGCTCTTCGTGCTTCAATGGAGCCGCTTTTTTTCAAAGCGGAAAATGGACTGTCCCCTTGGCGTCCCCTTGATTGCAGGACTGTGGCTTCAATGGAGCCGCTTTTTTTCAAAGCGGAAAATTCTACGCTCCGAACTACCGCCACCGCGCCAGATTTTAGCTTCAATGGAGCCGCTTTTTTTCAAAGCGGAAAATTTTTTAGACTACACTAAGGAAGACTGATTTTTTTATGCTTCAATGGAGCCGCTTTTTTTCAAAGCGGAAAATGCTCTGCCAGGATGTAGCCACTATGTAGCCGGTTTTGGCTTCAATGGAGCCGCTTTTTTTCAAAGCGGAAAATCTGCCCCAACTTCCGCTAATCCGTTCATCCCTGCCGAGGGCTTCAATGGAGCCGCTTTTTTTCAAAGCGGAAAATCTGCCCGAACCGGGTAGTGACGACAGGGACGCCGGCGCTTCAATGGAGCCGCTTTTTTTAAAAGCGGAAAATCCGATGGTGCGTGATCCCGGCGTAGCGCAACGCATTGCCGCTTCAATGGAGCCGCTTTTTTTCAAAGCGGAAAATTCCTGTGTCGGGATTTTTGGGGGGTGCATTACCTAGCTTAGCTTCAATGGAGCCGCTTTTTTTCAAAGCGGAAAATCTGTCAGAGAGGATACCACCAGGTACCGTGCCGAACAAGAGCTTCAATGGAGCCGCTTTTTTTCAAAGCGGAAAATACGCGCTCAGCGGTCAACGTTGGATCAGCAGCCACCAGCTTCAATGGAGCCGCTTTTTTTCAAAGCGGAAAATCGGCACTCCAATCGCTCATGTGAAACTGGCGAATTCGCTTCAATGGAGCCGCTTTTTTTCAAAGCGGAAAATCTTGAATCCTTCTTGACAACCCTGCTGGCGGCTTTTGCCGCTTCAATGGAGCCGCTTTTTTTCAAAGCGGAAAATAAGGCAAGGCTAAGAGAGAGGATCCTTCGCGCCGTGGCTTCAATGGAGCCGCTTTTTTTCAAAGCGGAAAATATAGTCGAGCGCGATTACACTCCGACGTTTCGTGCCGAGCTTCAATGGAGCCGCTTTTTTTCAAAGCGGAAAATTTCACGTTCGCGCCGCAACTCCTCAAGCTCTTTGCGGCTTCAATGGAGCCGCTTTTTTTCAAAGCGGAAAATCCCACACTCACAAGCCCCTTGTTTTCAAAGACCTGCAGGGTGTCTTGCGAGCGGTAGGGAGTTTATACCCACGAAACCCAGATCGCATCAACCCTGTTTTTGTAAGTTCAAGCCACATAAGCCTTTCAG
>Ga0308394_1000999_pt1 | contig 13911 bp, 18 predicted proteins | sample Hotspr2Sampleme2_FD_202366 | JGI IMG/M metagenome (GOLD analysis project Ga0308394, IMG submission 202366) | Hot spring phototrophic mat microbial communities from Mushroom Spring, Yellowstone National Park, Wyoming, United States - 20050701_me2 ...
TCGATGGTAATATCCACTCTAACGAAATACAAGGTACAGAAATAGCTCTCTACACCGCTTGGTATCTGACCGAAAACTACAAAGATGTAAAATTTATTCAAGAACTGCTCAAAGAAAAAACTTTCTACATACTGCCTACTATCAACCCCGATGGGCGTGATGATTTTTTAAAAAATCTTAACAATGCCAACACACCCCGCTCAGGACTAATTCCCGTAGATGATGACGGCGACGGCTTACTCGATGAAGATGATTTCGACGACCTCAACGGCGATGGCGAAATTACTCTTATGCGTAGGAAAAGCCCCACAGGCAGATATATCCCGCACCCCGAAGACCCCCGACAAATGATTTTAGCCAAACCCGGCGAAGCAGGCGAATATGAACTTTTAGGATACGAAGGTTTAGACAACGACGGCGACGGCTTCGTAAATGAAGACCGAAAAGGTTACTACGACCCCAACCGCGACTGGGGCTGGAACTGGCAACCCGACTACATTCAGCCCGGTGCCAACAAATACCCTTTTTCGCTCCCTGAGTCAAGAGCAATTATGGAATTTATTATGGCTCGCCCCAATATTGCTGGCTCGCAACATTACCACAATTACAGCGGAATGTTTCTGCGAGGACCCGGCTCCGAAGAAGACCAATTTGTTTTCTCGCCTTCCGACATTGCCGTTTATGATGTACTCGGCAAAACAGGCGAAAAAATGATCCCTGGTTACAAATATTTGGTTACTTACAAAGATTTGTACAGCGTCTATGGCGGACTTTCCGACTGGATGCACGCAGGCAGAGGCGTAACGGCTTTCGTCAATGAACTGATGACCTCGTATCTGCTTTTTGATAAACAACCTGCTCCCGGCATCGGCAGATTTGATAATAATGAATTTTATGAATTTGATAAACTCTTGCTCTTTGGCGATGCCTTCGTAGAATGGAAACCCTACAAACACCCTAACTATGGAGATATTGAAATCGGTGGTTTCAAGAAAAATTACGTACGTAATCACCCCGGTTTTCTCTTGGAACAAGATGCCCATAGAAATATGGCTTTTACGCTGTTTCACGCCTATCATACACCTAAATTAGAAGTCGTTGAGGTAAAAAGTAAAGCCTTGGGAAATGGCTTTACGCAAATTACGGCAACCATCGCCAATACTCGTCTTATTCCTACGCACCTAAGCCACGACGTAAAATATAAAATCAATCCACCCAATTACATTACGCTTAAAAACGAAAATGTAATAGCAGGTTTGCTAATGGAAAATGCCGATTTTAATATCGGAAAAGAACAAAAAGCTAATCCGCCTGCTACCATTGAGGTAAGTAATATTGCAGGTATGGGGAGTGTGAAAGTACGTTGGATAGTGCGAGGTTCTCCCAAAAATTACACCATAGAACTCAAAAGTGCCAAAGGAGGATTAAGTACCCATACAGGAAATATCAAAAACGAATAACAAAACTAAGAAGACACAAAAGCTCAGACCTGTCGGATTTTGGAAATCTGACAGGTTTTTTTTTTTCGCTTTCTTTGTTCTTAGCAAGTTTTTCGCTAACTTTCGGATATTTCAAACCAAATTCTATCTCTTATGAAAAAACTTATTTCCCTCGTTTGTATTTGTTTTTTTACAATAAACACATTACACGCACAAATCTTTGGCAATAAAAACCAAGAAAATACAGAAAATGATATAAAAATTCCTAATCTCTTTCAAAAACAACGCAACAAGTACCTCGAAAAACTTCGTAAGCAAAGAGCCGAAATGGACTCCACTAACTTTACTTGTGCCATTGCCGTTACCGATAACACAGGATTTTATGAAGAAGACCAAAAAAATAAAAAAGCCATCAATAGTCTTATGCAAGATATTCTCATGGATGGAAAAGTAGATTTTGACACAAAAAATAGAGATGCAAACGCACCATTGACACCTGTCGACCCTTACGAGAAAGCCATATCGTTTATGGAATGGGGCGAAAACCTGATGTCAATGAATAATTACAAAGCCGCCGAAAACAACTTTCTGAAAGCCGAAACAAACTTTCTTGAGTCAGGAAAAACAAAAAACATCTACTACGCCAAACTCCTCACCGACTTGGGATTGCCCTACTCCGCTTTGGGAAATTCTGAAAAAGCTAATCAATCCTACTACTGGGGAGCTTTTATCTTGACAGAAAATTAAGACAACTTGAATAGAAAACAGAAAGCCTATGAATGCCCTAAAAATAATGCTTCTATGCTTGTTTTTGAGCAATATGCTTTTGGCTCAAAGCAAATTCAAAGATTTACCTAAACTTTCGGAGCAAGAATTTGTCTCGTTTTTGGACGAAATGCTCAAAATAGGTTGCATCAACAACAAAACCTACAAAAAAATTATTAGCCAAAAGGATAGTTTGCCTCAAAAAGAAGAAACTACAAGCAATCAGCTTAGTAGCGATAGAATTTTTGCATTTTTAGCTATCCAAAAAGAAGCTGACTCCAAAGAAAAAATCACTCACCTCAAAAAATGGATAGCCTCCTTTGAAAAAAAAGGTCTGCTCACGCCCAAAGAAGCCAAACGAATGAATACTTTTTTAGAAAAACAAAAAATAAACGAACTGGATTTGAGAACTTTTTGGCTCACTTTGGCAAATTGGGACGATTAAAACCGAAAAAAATATTTATCTTTGTGCCTCAAAAATCAAATCATAAAAACACTTAAAAATGAAAAAACTGAGAGGAATTTTTACGAACATAGCTATTAGTCTTGTTTCTGGATTTTTGGGTGCTTGGGTTCTATTTCATTTCTTCTCACCAAAAGCAGAAAGCAATTACATTACCTATCCGATACCTGTTCAGAAAACAGGCGGAGAGGAGGGGAGTATTCATATTCAAATGCCCGCTGACTTTGTTCAAGCCTCGCAAATTGCCACGTCAAGCGTTGTGTATATCAAAAATATTTCATCAAGAAGGCAATCGGTGGATTGGTTTGATTGGTATTTTGGCGGTGGTGGATACAACAATCGTATAATTTCATCAGGTTCGGGGGTTATTTTTTCGGCTGATGGCTACATCATTACCAACAATCACGTAATTGAAGGAGCAGAAAGTATTGAAGTAATTCACAACAAAACCACCTATAAGGCAAAAATTATCGGCAGAGACCCCTCTACCGACCTTGCCTTGCTCAAAATCGATGCCCGCAACCTGCCTAACATTCGCTTGGGGCGTTCCAAAGATGTACAAGTAGGCGAGTGGGTCTTGGCGGTAGGAAATCCCTTTAATCTTACTTCTACGGTTACAGCAGGCATTGTCAGTGCCAAAGGACGTAGCCTGCAACTATTGCGTAGCTCTAATTTCCCAATTGAGTCTTTTATTCAGACAGATGCGGCTATCAATCCGGGCAACAGCGGCGGAGCTTTGGTCAATACGAAAGGCGAACTTATCGGTATCAATACGGCTATTTTGTCGCAAACAGGCTCTTACACGGGCTACGGCTTTGCTGTTCCTGTGGATATTGTAGCAAAAGTAGTAGGCGATTTGATTCAGTTTGGTGAAGTACAAAAAGCCTTTTTGGGAATAGAAGTAACCGACCTTAACTCCGAAAATGCCAAAGAATTTGGCATACAATCCTTAGAAGGAGTGGTAATAGATAAGGTGATAAGAGAAGGAGCCGCTTTTAAAGCAGGCTTGAAACGTGGCGATGTAATCTTGAAAATCAACCAAGAAAAAATCAATTCAAAAGCTGATTTTGACGAAAACCTGAGCTATTTCAAACCCGGTGATGAAATTACAATTCATTACCTAAGAAATGGTAAAAATGAACAAAAAAAGGTACAACTAACCAACACACAAGGCACAACAGAAGTAATAAAAAGACAAATTCTCTCAGCCGAAGATTTGGGAGCAGATTTGGAGGTTTTACCAAAATTAGAAAAAGACAAAATCGGTCTGAAAAACGGAGTGCGTATCCTGAACCTGCGGAATGGATTTTTTAAGAACAATGGCTTTGAGGAGGGGTTCATCATTCTAAAAATCAACAATGTTGAAGTAAGCGAAGCCAAACAAGTCATAGAACTTATCAGCAAAGCAGGACGCAGAATAACTATTGAAGGAATTGATAGATACGGACAACTTGGGTATTATTCCTTTTCAAGGTAGAACTTTTATCGCATCAATATTGCTCACATAAGCGAGTTTGAAAAAATAAGCAATAAAATATTATTAGGCGAAGAGAAAAAAAACAAATTTGTAAAGCAAAAAGGAAACGATATATTCTCTATTACAGAAAACTATTTATCCCAAAAATACGATTTAAGAAGAAATACAGTTAGTTTTGAGCTGGAAATAAGCCCCAAGAAAAAGAATGACTGGAAAATAGCTAATTTTTCTGACATTTTTGTAGAGCTACATAAAGTAGGGATAACGATTCCAGAAGCAAAACTAAAGTCTTTGTTTCGCAGTTCGTTTATTGCCGACTATAACCCTTTTCTTTCCTACTTTGAGAGTTTGCCCGCACCTCCCGACCCACAAAAAGACTACATACAAGAATTGGCTAAACACGTAGAATGCCCTGATTGGGACACTGAAACGGATTTTTTTATAGAGTTCCGAAAAACTCTTATTCGTTGCGTTGCGTGTTCTTTGGGGGATGGTTTCAATAAGCAATGTTTTGTATTAGTTTCGCCTATTCAGAACATAGGAAAAACCAGCTTCATAAAATTTCTTTGCCCGCCTGCTCTTAAAGACTATTATACCGAAGAAATGAGTTTTGATAAGGACGGTTTGATAGCTTTAAGCACCAACTTTATCATCAATCTGGATGAACTTTCAGTAATTGCCAAAAGTGATTTAAACACCCTTAAAACGTATTTTTCCAAGGATAGCATTAAGGTTCGTTTGCCTTATGAGGCAAAGGCAAGCACGGCAAAGCGTGTCTGTAACTTTTTCGCCTCAACAAATAACGAGGATTTCCTAAACGACCCTACGGGTTCGGTGCGGTGGATAGCCTTTTACGTAAGAAAAATCAACTTTGACTATGCCCAAAACGTGGATATTAACCACGTTTGGTGGCAAGCGTATCAGCTCTATAAGGCAGGCGAAAGAGGCAAAATGACACAACAAGATATTAGCAAAAACGAAGAAAGAAACAGACAATTTACCAAAATAACTCCCGAAATGGAGCTAATTTCACGTTTCTTTGAGAAAGACGAAACGCAAAATAATTTCCTTACCACTTCTGAAATTTACGAGTATCTCATGCAAATGAGTTCCGTAAAGCTCACACATTACCAAATCGGCAGAGCCTTACAGATGCTCAAATACACCCGAAGCTCAAAACGACTGCCTACCAAAGATTTTCCCGTATATGGCTACTATATTAAAAAAGTGCAATAAAAAAAGCACTTTTTTTTGTGCTCTTTTTAAAAAAAATAAAAAAATTAAAAAAATAAGTTACTACACTTACTACATTACTACAAATGCGAAATAAGCAAATAGAAGGGGTTTTTTTTAAAAATTTGTAGTAAATTTGTAGTAAGATGTAGTAAGAGTTGGGCATTTGTAGTAAGAGTTTGGAAAAATTTGTAGTAAGAGTAGTAACTTGTAGTAACTGCCCTTTTTTCAAAAAAAAATGCGTTAGCTTCCTGCAAACGCACTTTTTTTGCCTTTTTTTCTTGTAGTAAGAGTTTTTTTAATTTTTTACAAATTATAGAATACAAAAAAACAGAAAAAATCTTGGTTTTGTACAAAAAAATACTCAAAACGCCTTTTGTTTTTTACAAAAATGGAAAATGTTTTGCAAAGATTTTCCCGTATATGGCTACTATATTAAAAAAGTGCAATAACAAAAGCACTTTTTTTTGTGCTTTTTTCAAAAAAAATAAAAAAATTAAAAAAATAAGTTACTACACTTACTACATTACTACAAATGCGAAATAAGCAAATAGAAGGGGTTTTTTTTAAAAATTTGTAGTAAGATGTAGTAAGAGTTGGGCATTTGTAGTAAGAGTTTGGAAAAATTTGTAGTAAGAGTAGTAACTTGTAGTAACTGCCCTTTTTTCAAAAAAAAAATGCGTTAGCTTCCTGCAAACGCACTTTTTTTGCCCTTTTTTCTTGTAGTAAGAGTTTTTTTAATTTTTTACAAATTATAGAATACAAAAAAACAGAAAAAATCTTGGTTTTGTACAAAAATGGAAAAATGTTTTGGGTTGTTTTCTATGGCTTTTTGCTATTTGTGAAAAAAAATTAAGGTTTTCAAGAAAATGGAAAAAGTTACGGTTAATTCAAAAAAACTTTGGTTCGCCACCAACCTCTAACAAAAAATCAATTTTCGTAGAAACATTTAAACGCCTGTTTTACAAGTGTTTCTATCTCAATAAAACGCTTTGGTTTTAAAAGTGTTTTATTAGAACGGCAAATAAATAGCAATAAAACAAAGTGCTTTTTGAATATTTGAGTAAAAAATTTGGTATGAGAGAGAAATTTTCAAAGATTTTTGAAATTCCAATAGATACAAAAATAAAGCAGCGTATCAAAGATTTAGAACTCATAAACGCACTATAAAATGAAAAAGCCAACTTACGAGCAAGCCGTTCAAGCCATCAATAGGGCTTTTGAAGCAGGCGACCTGACAGCCGAAGAAAAAGCTGAAAAACTACAATTAGCTGAAAAGCTGAAAAAAGAAAAAACACCCAAAAAACAAACGAACAAAGAAAAACCTGAAAAACCTCAACCAAAATCTGCCACAGAAATAGATAAGTGCAAAGAAATGATTGCACAATTCAAGGCACGCCAAAGAGCTGAAAAAGTTGAGCAGGCAAGAAAAGAACTGATAGCCAAAGCCGAAACACCCGAAAAGAAAGAAGAAATAAAACAGCTTCCTGATAATGAAGTTTTGGCAAAAGCCAATCCTAAGCCCCGAATAGACGTTTTTTCAAAAGAAAAAATTAAAAGCCTTGTACTAAAAAACATACAGAACAGACAAAAAAACATACCAAAAACACAAAAAAACACTATTTCAGAAGATAAAATAAAGCAAGTAGTAAACGAACTTTACCAAGAACTTGATAAAAAAATTGACAAACTCCTAAAAAACTAAAATTATGGGCGTACCCAAACAATTAGACCACGAAAAATTTATGAAGGCAAAAGGCATAGAAACCGCCGACTTGCCCGAAGAACTGCAACAGGCAAACGAAATTCTCAAAGAAGCAAAAAAAGAGGATTTTGAGGCAGCCAACGAAGTCAGCAAACTCATCGTAGAGGCTTTGCAAGAAAGCATCTACGAAATAAACGATACGATTGAGAAAATTGGTGAAACTCTCACCGACCACGAAGAACGCCTCACAGAGCTTGAAAAGCCTTTGCAAGAAGTGCAAGAAGAAAACCAAGAACAGCAAGAACAAATAGAGGCTTTACAGGAACAGGTAAAAGAACTGCAAGAACAAACAGAACTGCCCGCAGCAAGCGAAACCGAAATGTATAGCTCCAAAGAAGAAGAAATTTTAGCCAAACTTTTCAAAGAAAACGTTGGCTACATCACCAAACCCGAACTGAAAGCATTAGGTTTTAATATTGGTTTTTTCTCTAAACTTACAGCTCGTGGTGCGACTTATGGCGGCTACAAACTTGAAAAAGCTCCCAGCGAGAAAGTCTATAAAGTTCTTAAATTAGTGTAATTTTTTTCGTATCTTTGAGAAAATTAAACCCTCAAATTGTATGGAAATTATCACTATAAAAGTAAAAAATAGCTCTGATGCTCTCAAAATAATGGAACTGCTTAAAAAACAGCCTATCCAAATGGAAGTTACTAAAAAAAATAAAGTAGCTAAAAAAGGAAAAGAGTTATCCAATGAGGAAATCTTAGATAAAGGTCTGCTTAATGCAATGGAACAAGGAAAGAAAACTAAATTTGTTCCTAAATCTTCTATTATGAAAAAACTAAAAAAAAATGAAGGTAAAGTTTCGTCAAAAGTTTGAAAAGGATATTGAGGATATTTTAGACCAAAAAGTTCTTGATGCGATTGCCGAAACAATTACTGATGTAGAAAATGCTCAAAAAATTCAAGACATCAAAAATATAAAAAAAATAAAAGGTTCTAAAAACGCTTATAGAATTAGGATAAGTAAGTATAGAATAGGAGTTTTTCTTGTTAATGATGTGGTTGAATTTACAAGAGTTTTGCCCAGAGATAAAATTTACAAATTCTTTCCTTAAAAAAACTATGCTCACCAAATTACGTCTCAATCTTTCGGAAAAGATAGACCGAAAAGTAGAAAAAGCCTATCACAATTACAGACAATCCAAGCTGAAAAGTTTGGATAAAGAACTTGCTACACTCATAGCACAGGAAAAAGCTTTGCTACGCAAACTCTTGCCTTTGCAAGCTAAAATAGAAGCCAAAAAACAAGAAAAAACCAAACTGCAAAGAAACCTAAGTTCTCTCTAAGTTTTCTAACTTTTCTATAAGTGCTTGCCTAATAAAACTTGCCAAAGTAATGCCCTTTGCTTTGGCTTTTTCTTTGATTTTCTTTTTGAGTTCAGGAGCTAAATACGTTTTTGCCTCTGCCATATCTGTATTGTTTTTGAACTTTTATTTTCAAATATAGTAAAAAATACAAAAAAAAACGTCCTAAAATGGGGCGTTTTTTTTATAGTCCTATTGTGTTTTCAAGCGTTTTTTGAGTGCTTTGTAAAAAGAAAAATAGGTTTCAAAGTGTCCAAAGCGTTTTTATATGATTGACTTGATTTTGCAGAATATTCCAGAAGATGCCCCCCAAATACTTTCCGACTTCATTCTTGAAAAAGAACAAGAATTACAAGGAAAATTATATGTGCAACTTTCTTACAAAATCTCTACCCAGAATGGCAAATACAAGAAAAATGTAGTAGTAACTATTTTTTGCAAACAGCTTGAAAAAACTTTCCCTTTGCCCGAATTTAATAACAAGCCGATAAAAAACATCATTGATACTTACAAACAGAACTTAACTGGTATCTGGAAAATGGCTTTGGGAATAGTAAATGTTCAGAAACTACTAAATAAAGCATTTGAAAAATTAGAAGCAAAACACAAAGGCACTGTAAAAATCTTGATTTACAACCAAGAAAACGAAGGAAAAAAGGACACTATTTTTGAGTTAAAGTATCCTGAAAATACCGAGAAGCACACTTTTGAAACTCTCTTGCAAACCATGCTTGCCAATCCCGAAAACATTGACCTAAACGAATTGATGTAATGATGCTACCACTTATTTGCCAAGAATTTGGTATCAGTGAGCAAGAACTGTTCCAAAAAGACAAAAACAATATCAATGCTCAAAATGCCAGAGGTGCAGCAATTTTTATACTTCGCAAAAAAGGATACAGTTTTGGGCAAATAGCCAAAGAACTGAAAAAAAATTCTCGTGGAGCAATTCACAATGAGTACAAAATAATGCAAGACTATTACGAAAACAATACTTACAACATCAAAGAAAAAATCGACAAGATAATGGAACAGCTCGAGCATTCAGCAACAAGTAATTTGCAAGAAGAATCAGAAATACTTGAAGATACTACCGAAGTTATTCCTGTTGAGAAAAGCCCTTTAAGTGAGCCAGTAATAGAACGCAATATTGATACAATCCTACGTCCAGAACCTAAAAAAGAAGTAAGTGAAACAGATTTTTTAGATGATTTAGACGACTACCAAGCCTTTGAAGCTGAACAAGACCAACAAAATCCTGATACTATCCCCGAAGTAAGTTTTAAAACAGCCCCTGACAACAACCCTGATAAGGTTGCGTTGCAAATGGACGAAGAAACAGCTGATTTTTCTACCGAGAGCATCTTGAATATTGTAGAGTTTGGGAGCGTTGAACTGGCTTGTTTCTATGCCCAAATCCCTGAAAGGGAAGTGAGAGAAATGGAGAAAGAGGGAGAAGTACCACCCAAAAGCACCGAAATAGTAAAAGAAGCCAATGAAAATAGCCGTTCTAAACTTGAAGAAACAGCCTCTAAAAAAATAAAGTTACTGCAAGAACCTTTAAAGAAAGTTCTAAAACGCCGCAATGTATCTGTAAGCCCTGAAAGTGCTTTGATACTTTCTTTCTTGGTGTTTGCTTTTTCAATGTTTATGACTGCCAAAAGTATCAGAAAAGATAATGATTATTTCCTTGAAAAACTCCGAAAAATGAACACCGCACTCAAAGAGGAAAAGTAAAAATGAACCACTATTACACGCTTGATTTAGAACTTTGGCAAGACAGCGACGAGGCACGAGCCGAAGCCGAAAAGATTTTTGATTTTGAGCCTAAAGATTTACTGGAAGAAGCCTTTGTAGCTTACATTCAAAATCTTGTGCAGGAAAATACAAACTTGTTTCACCGCTTTATTTTCAAAGTAAATGCATAGACGAGAACCCATGATAATGATAGCCGTAGGCACAAAAGGCGTGGGCAAAACCTACACCACACGCAAAGAAATTGCCTATCAAGTTATTCACAACAAACGCAAAGTTTTAATTTATGATGCCAGTTTAGACCCCGAACTTGTAAGCTACAAAACACTGCCCAAAGAATTTCTACCTCAATTTGTCAGGAGCAAAAAAGCCGAAATACGCCGTATCTTAGCGACAGATGACTATGGCAGAGAGCTTGACACCGACGGCAAAATAGAGTTACTACGATACATTTTGGCAAACTTTCGTAACGGAATTTTGGTGCTTGAAGACTTCAACAAGTACGTAACTAATCCCAACGAATTGCAGGAGTTAATCGGTGCAATCACTACCAACCGCCATAGAAATTTAGACATCATTTTTCATTTTCAAAGCCTCCGAGCTGTTAGCACTCGTTTGTTTCAAAATACTCGCTGTTTTCGTCTGCATAAAGACCTTGAAAGCCCCGATACCTTCAAAGACCGCCTCGCTGACAAATACGAACTTTTCAAAATTGCCTCTCTGATAGTAGACGACCAATATCGCAAAGGCACACCCGAAGGCAAACGTTTTTACCTTTATGTGCTTACTGATGATTTTAAAATTATTGGTGCAACCGAAATGCAATTTTCGCAAGCCTGCAAAAAATATCTTTGGGCAAATAGAAACCTGCTCAAACGAATTAAAGACGAGCAAAACCTACCTTCAGAACTTGATGCTATCAACTTTTTTATTCAGGACAGGAAAAACTTGTATTTTTAACAAAAAAAATTTTCCAAAAAAAATACCCTCCAAAGATATATTAAGTAGTTCCACAAAATTAAACGTATATTTACATTTTGGTAGTGTATAGCAAGTAATGCTAAGGCAAAAAAAATCAACGTCATTACGAGGTTTGCGATAGCAAACCGAAGTAATCTGTTGGTGAATGAGTAAGGATTGCTTCGCCTTCGGCTCGCTGGTGACGAGAAAACCAATTTTTATAGAAACATAAATGTACGTTTAATTTTGTTGAGGCACTTAACGTATTTTTGCTAAAAAAACAAACTTATGAAACAGCAAAAAAATCCGATAGAGGAAGCTCAAAGATATGTTGCTAATGCCAAAGCTATTTTAGCAGAGCAAAAAATTGAGGGGAATTATTATACAGACCCCAAATCTATCAGAATGGCAGGGAATACTTTATGGAATGGTGTTCTGATAGCCTTAGAAGCTGTTTTTGAAGTGCAAAAAGACAAGAAAAAAGGGGTAAGACCTGATTTTAATGATTACAAGAATAAAGCGTCTAAAATAGATAGAAAATTTGCTACTCTCTTACACAATGCTTATGATACTATCCATAAGTCTTTGGGATACGATGGCAATTTAAACGTTACAATCGTTAAAAGTGGTTTTGCAGAAGCCAAAGAAATAATAGACTGGTGCAAGACGAAATACAAATCTAAAAACTAATGGCAAGTTTTGAGAAATATTATCCACGTTTAAAAAAATGGGAGGGGGGCTATGCGGTCCTGGCAGGTGATAGTGGAGGCTGTACCAATCACGGGATAGCTTTTAACTATAACAAGCACCTTATCAAAGACTACAACCAAGACGGCAAAGTAGATTGCCAAGATGTACGCCTAATGCCTCTGGAAGATGCCAAACGTATCACCAAAACGCAATATTGGGACAAATTCCTTGCCGACCGTATCAAAACGCAAGAAATAGCCGAGATGCTTGTAGATTGGGGCTATAATGCAGGTATCGGTACTGCCACGAAAGAATTACAAAAAATTCTTGGCTTGCCACAAGATGGAATTTTCGGAGAAAACACGCTCAAAGCCCTAAACAATGCTAATCAAAAGCAACTTTATGAAGATTTATTTAAAGCAAGAGAAGCCTTTTACAGACGTTTAGGAACATCTATGCCTCAATTTCTGCAAGGTTGGCTCAATAGGCTCAATGACTTTCCAAATACCATTTCTACACCCCAAAAAGTAGGTATTTTGGCTATTGCTACCATTTTGTTTTTGGCTGTGATGTTGTACCTTTACAGAAAAGAAGTGTTGAGCTTTTACAGGCAAAATATTGAAAAATTGAAAGATTTGAAAAACTAAACTGATGGGAGACTACGACAAAATATTTAAAAGAAAGTTTCAAGAAAGCACTATAGCTTTCTTGAGTGCATATTTGAACGAAAATTTTGAAATATTAAACCTAGAAAGCAACGAGTTTTCTTCACTTGAACGCAAGGCTGATTTTGTTTTTAGGGTACAAAACAAGAAAGGAGAAAAAAGTATTTTTCACTTGGAAGTACAAACACAAGAAGATGAAACAATGCTTTCGCGTATGCTCACTTATGCGGCTTTACTCTATGAAAAATATGCCTGCCCAATAAAGCAAGTGGTTTTGTTTTTGGGCAAAACAAATAATACCAAAAGCGAAAAAATGCCCTCTTTTGCAGATTTAGGTTATTTTAAATACCAATACAAGATAGTGAATATTTCTGATATTGACTACAAAGTTTTTTTGAAAAAGCCTGAAACCTTTGTTTTGGCAATTTTAGGGAAATATGAAGAAAAAAACTTGAAAAAGGTTTTAAAAGCAATTATGGACAAAGCCAAAGAGTTTTTGCGAACTAAACAGCAATTTAATGACTTGGCACAAGATTTGGAAATTATTGCTAAATTACGTAATTTGCAACAAGAAGTACAAACCTTAATCCCTACCATTATGCCCGTAGTATTTGATGTAACCCAATCCTCTGGATACCAAAAAGGTAAATTAGAAGGTAAATTAGAAATAGCCAAAGCTCTCATTACTTTTGGAGAGCTAAGTTTGGATAAAATTGCCCAAGCTACTGGTTTGACTTTAGAACAAATCAAGGCATTGGAGCAAGAAGTGAAAAAAGAAAAGAAAGAAAAGAAATAAAATAAAATTGTAACATGTCCTATTTTTTTAAAAAATGTAAAAACGCTTCCTTTTGCCATATTGGGAAAATACAAAAAGGAAAATTTACCTATCGTATTAAAGAAAATCGGGGAAAGGTCTAAATTATTTTTGAGAAAACGGCAGGATTTTGTAAATTTAGCAAATGATATACTCATTTTGAGCAAAAAAAGAAACATAGAAAAAGAAGTACAAACCTTAATCCCTACCATTATGCCCGTAGTGTTTGATGTAACCCAATCCTCTGGATACCAAAAAGGTAAATTAGAAGGTAAATTAGAAGGTAAATTAGAAGGTAAATTAGAAGTTGCCAAAGCCTTAATCATTTCTGGCTATTTAAGTTCAGAACAGATAGCAGAAGTTACAGGTTTAACCCCTGAGCAAATCAAGGACTTAGAGCAAAAAGTTAAGAAGAAAAAAAAAATAAATGCAGGTAGTTAGCTTTCAAATACCGAGATTGTATGAGGACATCCCTTTGCAGATTGGAGGAACAGCTCAAAATCCTCTATCCGTAGAATTTTGGACACCTTATAGCCAAGAAGAGAAAAAATTAGTTGAAAAGACAGATGGTCCCTA
>Ga0308394_1001001_pt1 | contig 13897 bp, 11 predicted proteins | sample Hotspr2Sampleme2_FD_202366 | JGI IMG/M metagenome (GOLD analysis project Ga0308394, IMG submission 202366) | Hot spring phototrophic mat microbial communities from Mushroom Spring, Yellowstone National Park, Wyoming, United States - 20050701_me2 ...
TGGCTGGTATCCGCTTGGACCGCAAGGTGCTGGCGGACCTGGCAGTGCGTGATGCTCATGCCTTTGCGGCTGTGGTGAAAGCAGCGCAAAGCTAAGACCTACCTCCCGCACTCGCATCCGGCGGATGCGCTTTCCTCGCGCGCTATGATCCGCAGCGATGAGCGGCGAGGTCATCACACTCACCGCGAGCCGCGCCGACCGCCTGGATAAGGTTATCACTGGCCTCATCCCAACGCTCAGTCGCAGCGCTGCCCAGCGCTTGATCGCTCAGGGCCGTGTGAAGGTGGAGGGCTGTGCGCGCGATGCTGACTTTCGCGTGCGGATTGGTCAGACGATCGCGGTGACGTTGCCGCCGGCTCTGCCTGAGCAGCCACAAGCTGAGCAGATCGACCTGTCGATCGTCTATGAGGATGCCAGCGTGATCGTGATCAACAAGCCGGCTGGCATGGTTGTGCATCCTGCGCCTGGCAATCCAAACCGCACCGTGGTGAACGCTGTGTTGGCCCACGCGCCAGAGGTGATCAACGTGGGAGACGCGCGTCGGCCAGGCATCGTGCATCGCCTGGACAAAGAGACCAGCGGCCTGATGCTCATCGCCAGGCATCAAGAGGCGCTGTTGGCCTTGCAAGCGCAGTTTAAGGCGCGCACTATCCGAAAGACATACCTCGCGCTGTGCGTCGGGCGTTTCGCCGAAAACCAGGGCGTAGTGGACCAACCCATTGCACGTCACCCGACCAAGCGCCGGCAGATGGCCATAGTTCCTGGTGGACGCCCGTCAGTCACATACTATACGGTCAAAGAGCGCTTCGTTGCTTCGGATGGTGCGCCTTACACCCTGGCGCGCGCCCATCCACTGACCGGTCGCACGCACCAGCTCCGCGTGCACTTTGCTGCGCTAGGGCATCCAATCGTGGGCGACGCCCTTTATGGTTCGCGGCGCGACCGGTTGACCCGCGCGTTGAAGCCGCGCCAGATGCTGCATGCCAGCGAGCTGATCTTCGTCTCCCCGGCGACCGGCCGCGAGATTAGGGCGTATGCGCCATTGCCCGATGACATTAGCGCTGTGCTGGCGTCGTTATTCAGCGAGAGCGTTCACGGTGAGTGCTGAGTAGACGAAGGCATTGCCTTCGTCTACGCTCTGCTGCGGACGTCTCTACCAGCGAGACGAGGTTGCCTCTGCGAGTAGAGCGCCTCTGCTTAACTCTCCTTAAGGGTTCGATCGATGATCTCCTGGGCGACCTTGCTCATCGTCGTGCGGCGCGAGCGAGCGGTCATCTGAATGTGATGGTAGGCCTCTTCTTCGCTCATCCCCTCTCTCATCAGGAAACCCTTCGCGCGCTCGATCAGCTTCCGCGCAGTCAGCTTCTCCTCGAGTTCGTCCACCTTCTCGCGCAGCTCGCGCCGCTCGTTAAAGGTGGCAATCGCGACCTGGATGGTGCTGATCAGGTCATCTCGCTTGACAGGCTTAATCAAATAGCCCTGTACGGGCAGTTCGGTGGCGCGCTCGATCAGCGAAGCCTCGTTGTACGCTGTGAGGATGACGATGGGGATGGGGCGATGCTTGTGGATCTCCGCCGCCACTTCCAGCCCATCTCGGAATGGCATGCGGATGTCCAGCAGCGCAATATCCGGCTGCTCGCGCTGCGCCAGCGTCACCGCTTCCACGCCGTCGGCAGCGCTGTAGACGGTGTGGCCCAGTTCGGTCAGGATGGTGCGCAGGCCCATGCGGATGATCGATTCGTCGTCTGCGATTAAGACGCGCAGGTGTTTATTGCTGCTCATTCGCTATAACTCCTTGGTCGAGCACCAGGGACTATCGCCATTGCCGATCGCCTGCTGCTCAATAATTACGTGATTATACTTTTGCCGCTGAATGTTTCTCTCGCTATCGCTTGTAGCGCTCGCTTGTCTAGTCATCTTCTTCGTTGTCCGTGATGCGCGGCGCGCTCGGCGCTTGCCTGCCTTGCAAGGTGTTGCTGTGCCGTCATCGCAGCCATTTGTATCCATCGTCATCCCAGCCCGCAACGAGGCCGATAACATCGCCCGCTGCCTCGACGGCGCACTCGGCCAGCGCTATGGCCTCTACGAAGTCATCGTCGTGGACGATGGTTCCACTGATGCCACGCCGCGCATCCTGCGCGATTACGCTGCGCGTTTCCCAGGGCGGTTGACGGTAGTAACCGGCCGTCCGTTGCCGCGCGGGTGGGTAGGCAAGTGCAACGCTTGTCTGCATGGCGCGCATCACGCGCGCGGCGAATGGCTGCTCTTCCTGGACGCGGACACCGCACCACATCCTGGTCTTGTCGCTGCTTTGCTGGCCTTTGCCCAGCAGCGCCACCTTGACCTGGTGAGTGTCCTGCCGTTCAACGAGCTGCGCACGTGGTCGGAGCAGCTCGTCTTGCCCGTGTTTTATCAATTCGCGCTCACCGCATTCCCGCTTCAGAGGAATCTGAGCGCCGAGGCGCCGGCCAACAACGTGCTTGCCAACGGCCAATGCCTGTTGGTGCGCTCGGCGGCGTATTGGTCGCTGGGCGGACATGAAATCGTCAAGGACAAGGTCCTGGAGGACATCGAATTTGCCCAGGCCGTGCGGCGCGCTGGCTACCGGGTCGGCCTCGCTACCGCGTTCGACCACCTGCGCGTCCGGATGTATCACAGCCTCAGCGAGGTCGTCCAAGGCTTGAGCAAGCACGCAGCCGCCGGCCGCAGGGCCAGCGGCTGGCGCGCGTTTTGGGCAGTGGTGCGCATGTCACTCACGCTGCTGGGACCTTGGCTGTTGTGCGCCGTGGGGGTGAGCCGCGTCGCAGCACAACCCATGGCCTGGCACACCTGGTTTGCCTTGGTCGTTGCCGTCCTTGCATTGGCGTGCTCACTAGGTTTCTGGACGTGGCGTTACCGCCGTTGGTATGCCTTGCCGGGTCGCATTGCCGCCTTGGTTGCGCTGGGCTGGCTGATTTATTTGTTTATCGTTGTGCGCGGCACGCTCCAGGTGTTCTTTCGGCGCGGCGTGACCTGGAAGGAGCGCGTGTATTCCTGATATCGCTGGCTCACCTTTGCACAGGCACCAAGTCGCATGCCTCCGGCGGCATCCAGTGCGGGTCTCGTCCCTCCCATTTCACGTTGCACCCAATTGGGTTGGTGATCGGCACGCGCACAGGCCGCCCAGCCAGGTGATCTTCAAGCGCGTTGGCCAAGTCGTTCACTTTGCTCTTGTGGCCCTCGCGAGGGTTATCTACGCCGCGGCCGGTGTAGATCAGCCGGCGATCTTTGTCGAACACGTAGAAATGCGGCGTGCGCAGCGCCCCGTAGGCCAGCGCCACTTGCTGCGTTCGATCGTGCAGATATACCCAGGGGAACTTGTGTTCTTCCATGCGCTTCACCATGTGCTCGAAGCTGTCTTCGGGATAGGTATTCGCGCTGTTGGAATTGATGGCTACGAAGCGCACTCCCTGTGGCATAAAGCGCAGCGCCGTCTGGCGCGTGACCTCATCCGAGCCTTTGACGTAAGGACAGTGGTTACACGTGAAGAAGATCACCAGGACAGGTGCGTCGTCGAAATCCGCCAGGCGATATGTCTTGCCGTCGGTCGCCGGCAGCTCAAAGTCGGGAGCCTTCTCACCAAGTTGTAACGTAAAAGCCATCGTTCGAACTCCTTGTCGGGGTATCTAGGCATAACCATATCACGTTGTGTCACGGGGTGCATTCACAGCCAGGGGCAAAACCCTGGGTGGGCGACGGCACTGCCGTCGCCCACCCTCTATAGGTCTGCCTTCGCTGGCAGCATAGCTTGTGGAAGATGTCCCTATTGGTGAACGCACCCGTGTCACGGCAGCGTTTCACAGGTGTGCGGGTAGTAAGCGCGCATCTATTCCTCGATCCACACGCACACAGATTCAAGTGGCTGCCGTTCCCGCGCTTTGCCGTCATTGGCCGGATAGCCAATAGTGATCAGCGCCTGCGGTTGCCAGTCGTCGGGCAGCTTGAGCGTGTCGCGCACGACCTGGGGGCAGAATAACGGCGCGCACATCCAACATGCGCCCAGGCCTAGCTCAGTCGCGCGCAGCAGCAGGTTCTGGATGGCGGCGGCCACGGCCTGGCCTGCCATCCAGTGCTCAGCCTGGTTGCGCTGCGCATCCGGATAGCGATCCATATCGCGCAGCGTCAGACAGACCAGGATGCAGTGCGAGGCGGATGTGATGCGCTGATAGGAGCGGGCAACATCCTGCTCAGCCCGCTCCGGTGCCACGCCGTCGCGCAACAGGTCGGTGCGGAGCTGTGCGCCCATCGCTCTGGCAAGGCGGGCGCGCGCTGGCCCGCTGAGCACAGCGAATCGCCAGGGTTGGCGGTTGTGCGGGGAGGGCGCGCGGATGGCCGCTTCCAGCAGCGCGATCACCATTTGCCGGGGCACGGGCTGGTCGGTGTAAGCGCGAATCATGCGCCGGCGGTTGATCGCGTCCATTACTGGTACAGGTCGAGTGCCGCCGGACGGATGATCTCAGCGGCGCTGCCGGCCCGCGGCGCGAAGCGCAAGCCGCGCATCAGCACTGCGGGCACGCCCTCGGCAGCCTGGCCCATCACCAAGGTCGCTGCGCTGGCCACCATATCGGCTAACCCGATTTCTGTGTGCTGAAGGCGATAGCCAAACAGGTCGACGCGCCCGCGCCAGTCCTCCACGCCAGGCATGCCGGCCACGCCTACTGCTACACCTACGGTGCCCAAGCGGTGTGGTCGACCGTGGCTATCGCAGATCACCACCGGCAGATGCACGCCGAACGTGCTGCTCAGGCGCTCGTGCAGGTGCGCTGCTGTCGCGTCGGGGTCGCTCGGCATCAGCAACACCACATCTGGGTCGGCCGACGTGTTGGAGTGATCCACGCCTGCGTTGGCCGAAATAAACCCCAGGCGGTGACGGGTGATGAGCACGTTTGGGCCGGCCCGCGAGACCTCGCGCGATTCGCTCAGGATAACCTCTACCAGGCGCGGGTCTTTCTGGGTCACCGCAGCCAGCGCCAGCGCGCGGGGCGAGGGCGTCACCTGGCGCAGGTTGACAAAGCGCCCCTCCGCTTTGGCGACGATTTTTGAGGTGACGATGAGCACGTCTCCGGGCTGCGGCTTTCGCAGCGCTAGCGCCGGCGTCAGCAGCGCAGCCAGGTCGTCACCTGGGCGGACGATTGGCAGACCCTCCAGCGGCCATAGGTGCAACCCGATAGTTGAGTCGCTCGCGCTCACAAGGCAGATGATACGCTCGCCTGTGAGTTGCGCAGTGTGCGATGGTCGCGTCAGGTGATATCGCTTTTAATGTCCGTGATTCAGGCTTGTTCATTGCGAGTAGAATTGTGATGGGCTGAACAAGCTCAGCGGCGCATTGACGCAGAGACCCAAGACGATGGTTCGCCCGTTTGAAATCCGCGACGTCAACGTGATACAACGCTTGGCGCCGCTGGCTTATCCACTGGCCTGTGAGCTGGTGGCGGTAGATGGGATCAACCCGCTGCGTGAAGCTGTGCGGGCCTATCTCTCCGGCGGCCGTGACCACGCAGTCGTGTTAGTGGCCCGTAGCCCGCAGCACGAGCTGGAAGCGTTCGGCCTGATGTATGTGTTGTCCCCCACGAGCGGCGATGGCGACGGGCACGATGGCGCCGCTTACCGCCGCGCAGCGCTGATCCTAATGTCGCCGCGCGCCCAGTCCGATGCGCAGGTAGAAGCGTGGATGCACCTGGCCCAAGAGTTTGCAGTTGAGGCGACCAGGCGCGGTGTGCATCACATCGTGGCTGAGGCGCCAGAGACAGGCGGGGAAGCCGAGGCGCTTCACGCATCGGGTTTTGTCCCGCTGATCCAACAGGATGTGCTCAAGCTGGCCGCCTCGCCCGGCCTCAACGCGCCTTCTCAGGTCAGCGGTCTGCGCGAGCAAACGCGGGATGACGAGCCGCTGATCAGGGCGCTGCACCTGCGCGCTGCGCCAAAGATGACCTATCAGGCTGAGGTGTCGTTTGACCTATTGCGCGCTACGCACGGCCCAGAGCGTGGCTTGGTCTTGGTGCACGATGGCGAGTTAGTGGCCCATGTCTCGGTGCGCCAGGGCAGACGCAGCTACGGGATGCGCGTGCTCTTTCGCCCAGAGGTTGAAAGCATGGCCCAGCCTGTGCTGAGCTACGCGCTGGCCCGCCTGCTTCCGCGCACGCGCCGCCCGGTGTATCTCACCCTGCGACACTATCAGAGCTGGTTGTTGCCAGTGCTGGATGATTTGGGCTTCGTCCATCTCTCCTCAACGCTGCTGATGATGCGTCACACTGCTGCGCGCGTGCAGCAGCCTGTTTGGACGCCCGCAATGGCTGAGAACGCTGCGATTCAAACCACCACTTCGGCCTCTATTCATCTGGAATCCTGTGCCTCACCTAATGAGGACACAACAAATGCGCCTTCGAGCGCGCGTGACTATGCGAGAACTGCGAATCACTGATGACCTGGATTCCCTTCTTAGCGTGCTGCCGCCTTCGATCTCAGACGCGATCCGCCGCATCGGGCGTTTTAACGACCTGGTAGAGGTTGTTATGGACTTGGGCCGGCTGCCTGAGTCGCGCTACGTCAGCACTGAGGCAAGCAACGAGCTCAACGGGCGCAGCCGGCGCGAGGAATCGCTCGTCCTGCGCGAGACCGAGATCCTCCGCGAGGATCTGAACTATGTCCTTGAGCGCATCGGCAGCTTCGACGACGACAACCGCGCCGGCATCGCGCGCACGCTGCACCGCATCTCGGCCATTCGCAACCGTCGTGGCGAGGTGGTCGGGCTGACCTGCCGCGTGGGCCGCGCGGTCTATGGCACGCTGCAGATCATCGAGGACATCATCACCAGCGGCAAGAGCATCCTGCTGCTCGGCAAGCCCGGTGTTGGCAAGACCACTATGCTGCGCGAGGCCGCTCGTGTGCTGGCCGAGACTCGGCGTGTAGTAATCGTGGACACCTCCAACGAGATCGGCGGCGACGGCGACATCCCGCATCCTGCTGTGGGGCGCGCCCGACGCATGCAGGTCTCAACGCCTAGCCGCCAGCATGAGGTGATGATCGAAGCGGTTGAGAACCATAACCCACAGGTGATCGTTATTGATGAGATCGGCCGCGAGCAAGAGGCGGAAGCCGCCCGCACCATCGCCGAGCGGGGCGTGCAGTTGATAGGCACCGCGCACGGCCAGACTATCGAGAACTTGATGGTCAACCCGACCTTAAACGACCTGATAGGCGGCATTGAGAGCGTCACGCTCTCCGACGAGGAAGCCCGCAGGCGCGGCACACAGAAGACCGTGCTGGAGCGTCGCGCCCCGCCCACCTTTGACGTGCTCATCGAGATCCGCGACCGTCATCATTTGCTCGTCCACCATAACGTCAGCGAGGCGGTGGATGCGCTGTTGCGCAATCGGCTGCTGGTCGCTGAGCTGCGCTACTGGGACGATCAAGGCAACATGCGCAGCGAGCGGGTGCGCATTTCGCGCGAGGACGAGCGCGCTGCTGCCGGCTTGAGTCCGCGCCAGCCCCGCCAAGACCCCCAGCGCGAAGCGGAGTCGCTGCCTACCCTGCACGCCGCCAGCTCGGGCGAAACCGTGATCGTCCGCCAGGATGGTCAGGACGCGCCATCATCGTCTGGCAGGCTGCTCGGCGAGGCCAGGTCCATGCGCTTGTATGCCTTTGGCGTCTCCAAACATAGGCTGAAGCAGGCCGCCCGCCAGCTCGGCGTGAGCGCCGACTTCGTGGATAGCCTGGACGACGCCGACGTGCTGATCACGACCAAGTCCTACTATCGCCAGCGTCCGCGCGCGATCGTCGAGGCTGAACAGGACAACGTGCCGATTTACGTTCTGCGCTCCAACTCGGTGGCGCAGATGGAGAGCTGCCTGGCCGACCTGTTCGGGCTGGCTGATTTGGAAGCCACTTCGTATGAGCGCGCGATCCGCGAGACCGAGGAGGCGATCCGGCGCGTGCTGGCCGGCGAGCGCGTCGTCGAGCTCTCGCCCCAGAACGCCTTCATCCGTCGCCAGCAACACCAGCTCGCCCGCGAGTCGAACCTGCTCTCGCATTCCTACGGCAAGGAACCCATGCGCCGCGTGCGCATCTTCCGCGAGTGACGCTATCATCGCACCAACGTAGCCGACCATGTTTATCTCTTTTGAAGGATTAGACGGCAGCGGCAAGACCACCCAGGTGCAGCGCCTGACTGTGTGGCTGCGCACCCATGGTCAGCGTGTGCTCGCCCTGCGCGAGCCCGGCGGCACGCAGCTAGGGGAGGCCATCCGCGACATCTTGCACAACCGCGCTTACACGGGCATGGATGCCTGGGCCGAGCTAATGCTCTACTGCGCCGCGCGCGCCCAGCTCGTGGCGGAACAGGTGCGCCCACACCTGCTGAACGGCAGCGTTGTGCTCAGCGACCGCTTCGCCGATAGCACATTGGCCTACCAAGGCTACGGTCGCGGCCTGGACCTGGACTTTCTGCGCGAGCTGCTGCGCTTCATCACCCATGGCATTCAGCCTGACCTCACGCTATATCTGGACATTGATCCAGAACAGGCCCTGGCGCGCCGACTGGCCAGCGGCGAGGAAGTCAATCGCATGGACGCGGAGTCCATCGCGTTTCACCAGCGCGTGCGCGCCGGCTATCACCAGCTCATCACTCAGCAGCCTGAGCGCTGGGTTGTGATCGACGCCTCAGCTTCGCCCGACCAGGTCGCTGCTCAGGTGCAGGCAGTGGTGAAGGCGCGCTTGAGCCTTCATGGCTAAACCGATGAGCGCGCCGGCGCGCGCAGCGTATGCAGCGGATCACGCGCGAAGTAGCTCTCTGGTGTCTCCTCGCGGTGTTGGCCGGCGCGTTGCGCCTGGTGCGCCTGGATCTCCCGCTGACCAACGCTGAAGCTGCCTCAGCGCTGCTGGCGCTGGCCGTCCTGCGCGGCGAATCAGTCGTCCTGCCCAACCCTCTGCTCGGCAACTTGCAGATTGCGCTTTTCGCCGTCTTCGGCGCGGATGACTTCTGGGCGCGTTTGCCTTCGGCACTGGGCGGTGTAGCGATCTGCCTGCTGCCGGCGGCGCTGCGCCCGTCGCTGGGTCGGCTGCCAGCGCTGGTGATGGCTGCGTTGCTGACGCTCTCGCCAACTGCCTGGTTCGTCGCCCGCGAACAAGGCGCTTCTGCGCTGGCCTGGGCGTTGGCCCTGGCGGCCCACCTGGCCTGGTGCAGCGACCGCCCACCTCTGGCCGCACTCGCCTTTGGCCTGCTGCTGGCGACGGGCGAAGACGCCCTCGCACCGGCGCTGATCAGCCTGCTGTCCACGCTCGTTGCTGGCGCCTCGCCCGCAGCGATGGTGCGTGCCTGGCCGGTCGCTCTATTGAGCTTCTTCCTCGCTGCCACCGGCCTGCTGCTGCGGCCATCCGGCTTGGGCGATGCGCTATATGGCTTCGCCCAGTGGTTCTCTCCGGCTCCTGACGCCCTCTCCCTGAACAGGTTGGCCATCGGCCTGTTGATCAGCGAGCCGTTGATTTGGGTAGGCGCGCCACTCGCCTTCGTCCGCCGCCCGACGCGCAGCACCCTGGCCTGGCTGGTCTGGATCGTCGTCGGGGCAGCCTTTGCGCTGATTGGAACTGATCGCAATGCCTCGGCGCTCCTGCCGCTGGTCGTGGGGGGCGCTGGGCTGGCGGCTAGTGTGTATGATGGACTTGTGCGCGCGGCCATCGCACGGCCATCTTGGATCTGGCTTGTGGCTGTCGTGCTGTTCTCGTACGCTGGCTTGGGTGTTATTCAGTATGCTGGCCAGGGGCGCAGCGAGTGGTTGCTGATGCCGGTAGTCGCCGTTGCCCTGGCGTTCGCCCTCGTCGGCTGGCTGGTCTGGGCGACTGGAGACCATCGCCGATTGCTCGCCGGCGTTGCCTCGGGCGGCAGCGCGCTGTTGGTGGTCTACACCTTAAGCGTCGGTTGGCAGATGAACCTGGCGCGGCCCGATCATCCAGGCGAAGCCTATCGGCGCGACGCCGCGGGGCCAGGCTTGCTGACGTTGCGCCGAGACCTGCGTCAGATCAGTGTGCGCGCGACAGGTGAACCAGACGCGCTGGCGGTTCAGGTGCTCGGCTCGCCACCGCCAGCGCTGCGCTGGGCCTTGCGCAACCAGCGCGCTGTCACCTACAGCGACCAGCCGACCACCGCTGGCCTGGTAGTGGCCCCGCCAGCGACCCAGCCGCCGGCAACGGGCGCCTTCGTCGGCAGCAGCCGCGAGATCATCGTCAGGGCTTCGCTGAATGGGGTGGGCTGCGCGCCGCTGCCGCAGGGCGGGTTTGATTGCTCAAGCCTGGCGCGCTGGCTGGCCTTCCGCGAGGTGCGCGGCCTACAGACCGAGCGCTGGGTGATTTGGCTGCGCGACGACATCGCCAGACGAGGGAGCGGCCTGCGATGATTGACCAGCCTGAGCGAAGATCTGCGCGCGTGGCCTGGCTGGACGCGCCGTTGCTGGCTTCGTTGACCTGGGAGCGCGCCCTCTACCTGCTTTTCGCCCTTTTGGCCGTCCTATCGCGCTTCTATGACCTGGGGGCGCGGGTGATGAGTCACGATGAATCGCTGCACACCTACTTCTCGCATTTGCTGGCTACGGGCAAGGGCTACCAGCACACCCCCTTGATGCATGGCCCGTTCCTCTTTCACGTCACCGCGCTGAGCTACTTTCTGTTCGGCGCAGACGACTTCACCTCGCGCATCCCCACAGCGCTCTTCGGCGTCCTGCTGGTGATCCTGCCCTATTGGTTTCGTCGCTGGCTGGGGCGCGTGGGCGCGCTGACAGTCGCCTTCCTGCTGCTGATCTCGCCCTCCATCCTCTACTACGCACGCTACATCCGCCAGGAAGCGTTCATCCTGGTCTGGATGACGCTCACCGTCTTATGCGTGTGGCGCTATCTGGAGGACCGCCGGCCGGCCTGGCTGCTCGGCTTGTCGGCGGTCTTGGCTTTGCACGCGGCGGATAAGGCGACGTCCTTCCTGGCCGTCGCCCTGCTGATGGTCTATCTCGCGCCCCTGGCGCTCTGGCAGCTATCACGCGCCCGCCGGCAGGCGCGCGACGCGCTGTCTCTGATCGGGCTGGGCGGTCTGACCGCTTTCTTGATGGTCAGCCTGAGCATCCTCTTCTCGCTGCTCAGTGACCTGTTGGCTGGTGCGTTGGGCTTGCTTGGTGGCGGGCTGGCGATGCTGCTGAGCGATCTGCGGCTGATGGTTTACATCGCGCTCTTTTTGCTCCTCGCCGCGCCGCTGAGCGCTGGTTTGTTCGTCCTCTACCGCGCGGCCTTTGGCCGCTGGCTGCGCGGCCCGGCGCGCGCAGCGCCGGCCTTCGATCTAATCATCATCCTGGTGACCACCACGATGTTCATGGGGTCGCCAGCCATGCTGCTCATCAAAAATCGCCTCTGGCAGCTCTTTCGTGGCCAGGAGTTGGTATCAATCAATGCGCTGGGCAACATGGCTAACCTCCAGACCAACCCCCAAGTAGTCACCACGATGTTCGCCATGGCCCTGGCCCTGATCGTGATCGCTGTAGCGCTTGGGTTGGCCTGGGACCTACGGCGCTGGCCGGCGGTTGCTGCTGTCTTCCTGGCCATCACTGCCACGCTCTTCACTACAGTCTTCACCAACCTCAGCGGCCTGGGCACCGGCTTCGTGGGGCAACTGGGCTACTGGATGGCCCAGCAGGACGTGCAACGCGGCAATCAGCCTTGGTATTACTACTTCCTCTTCGTGCCGATGTATGAGTACACCGCCCTGGCCGGCGCGCTGTGCGGCATGGCGCTGCTGGCCGGGCGGCTGATCCCAGCGACCCGCGCCCCGCTGCCCCTGTTCGCCGCCTTACATCGGCAGCGCTTCCCGCTCTTCCTCGTTTGGTGGGTGGTCGGGACATGGCTGACCTACACCATCGCGGGCGAGAAGATGCCTTGGCTGATCGTGCACTTTGCGCTGCCGCTGGCCTTCCTGGCCGGCTGGTTCGTCCAGCAAGTCAGCCGGCCCTTCGTCTCGGCAATGCTCCAACCCGACCGTCGGCTGGCTGTGGCCGGCTTGGCCGTGCTCACCGCGCTGCTGTTTGGCCGGGCTTTGTCGCTGCTCGGCGGCATGGACCTGGCCGGTAAAGCGACCAGCGAAGTGGTCGCGTGGATGCTCGGATTCGCAGTCGCCGCAATTGCGCTGGGCGTGGCTGGTTATGCCTTGGGCCGGCTGGCGAACGGCGCGGCGCTGCCGGCGTTCATCCTGGCGTCCGGGGGCGTGCTCAGCCTGCTCACCGTGCGCACAGCCGTCCTGGCCAGCTACATCAACTATGACTACACCCGTGAGTTCCTCTTCTACGCGCACGGCGCGCCCGGCGTGAAGATCGCGCTGGCGCAGATTGATGAGCTGCGCCAGCGGGTCGGCGGCAGCGCGCCCTTGCGCGTCGGCTATACGCAGGAGACAAGCTGGCCGTTCTCCTGGTATATGCAACTCCGGCCAGGCTCGCAATATCTGGGCGGCCAGCTTCCTCCCGATTATGAAAGCTTCCACGCCATCATCGCCAGCGAGCAGGACGCGCAGTTCGCCCAGATCAACGACGCGCTCTTCGAGAACTACCTGCGCTTCGACTACATCATGATCTGGTGGCCGATGCAGGATTACTTTGACCTGACCTGGGATCGGCTGAGCTACTCGCTGTTCAACCCACAAGCCCGCGCTGCGCTCTGGGCGATCGCCTTCGACCGAGACTTTGAGCCATACGCTAAGCTGTTTAACAAGACCTCGCTGCGGCCAGAGAACTGGTCGCCCAGCCATCGCTTCTCGCTCTTCATCCGCCGCGACATAGCGGAGCAAGTCTGGGAGTATCGGATCGGTGCGCGCGCGACTGACAGCACACTAGCGCCCGCGCTGCGCCTTCAACAGCCGACTGGCCTAGCGATTGGTCGTGATGGGTCGCGTTTTGTCGTAGATCGGCGGGCCAATCGCGTCTTTCACTACGACGCCGACGGGCAGTTGGTGCGGACCTTTGGCGGGCCAGGCGGCCAGCCCGGCAAGTTCAACGATCCGTGGGGGATCGCTGTGGACGACGAGGGCTTCATCTACGTGGCTGATACGTTTAACCACCGCATCCAGAAGTTTGACCCAGAAGGCAATCTGATCTTGAGCTGGGGCCGGCCCGGCGCGACCGACCAGCCTGGCTTTGGAACCGATACGCAGTTCTTCGGCCCGCGCGACATCGCCTTCGACCGCCAGGGCCGTCTGCTGGTCACTGACACCGGCAATAAGCGGGTGCAAGTCTTCGACCGATCTGGCAACTTCATCGCCCAGTTCGGCGGCGCCGGCAGCGGACCGGGCCAACTGAACGAGCCGGTGGGGATCGCGGTGGACGCCGCCGGGAACATCTATATCGCCGACGTGTGGAACCGCCGCATCCAAGTCTTCGACCCCGACTTTCGCTACCTGCGCGCATGGCAGGTGGCGGCCTGGGACGAGTCCCGCATGGACGTGGCGACCTTGCAGGCGGTGGACCACAAGCCCTACCTGGCCATCGCGGGTGACGTGCTGTTCGTCACCAGCCCGCGCACGGCCCAAGTGCTGGCTTATACGCTCACCGGCTCGTCGCTGGCGCTGCCGGAAGTGATCCTCGAGCCGGACAGCCTGCCGATAGGGGTAGAGGCGAGCGCCGGCCTGCTGGTCGTGACCGACCAGCGCGGCGGTCAGATGTTGTCGTTTCCCTTGGCGTTCAGCCCGCCGCCCGATCGCCAGTGACGTCCTTTGCCGCCGGCAGTAAGGAATGCGCCACGCGCGAGTGCCAACTTGTGAGGGTGGTGCGGAAGGTGTCCCTAAAAAGGACGATAGGCGCGCAAATCAAAACCTGACAGGCTTGTAAGGTCTAGCAGGGAG
>Ga0308394_1001010_pt1 | contig 13803 bp, 11 predicted proteins | sample Hotspr2Sampleme2_FD_202366 | JGI IMG/M metagenome (GOLD analysis project Ga0308394, IMG submission 202366) | Hot spring phototrophic mat microbial communities from Mushroom Spring, Yellowstone National Park, Wyoming, United States - 20050701_me2 ...
GTGGTGCGAAGGTGTTTGTCTGTCCGAAATGCAATCACAAGATGCCACGGGATTGGCAAGGCGCTCTGGGTGTTATGCTCAGAGCTTTGCGGGATACCGCCGTCCTGTTTCTTAACGAACAGGATGCGATCGCTTCTCTCTTGAACAATACTGTTCAGGAAAGTTCAGCGTAAATGTATCAGAACGCTTAACAGGAGGCATAGGGAAACACTCAGCATCTTACTGTTCTCAGTTGGTTTCAGGAATTGCATATTCTATTCCTCACGAAATGGAAAGATTGCCTAGTAGGGAAGGGGGCTTGCGTTGCCACCATTGGAACCGAGGAGCGCGCCACAGCCGATCGCACAGTGGGGTAAATAGTGAAACGATAAACAGTGCATAGAACGGCGCATCACTCAGGAAAAACCAGTTCCTTAGAATGAAGGTCAATAGGGCAAGGGCGATCGCCCAAAGAATTCTGCCTTGTCTCGCATTGGGAATGGAGCGGGGGTCGGTAATCATAAACAGGGCAAACAGCAGTAGGGAACCGCTGAGCAATCGGTGGGCGAGCACATCCCACTCCCAACCTAAAAAGAAGTTGCGCCCTGCTTCTAAACCAGCGTAGGCAAGTAAAAAGGCAACTGTGGTATCCCAGCGCCCCACTTTGCCCAATACTAAACCACCTAAACCGAGAAAGACCAGAGCATAGAGCACCTCTTCGCCCCACTGCCCAGGGGACACCCACGCCGTACCAGTGGCAAGGGCAATTACAATGCCAAAGTTGGCGGGATTGAACCAGTGTTTGCCATGGTCTTGGAATAAAAACTTACTGGCGATCGCCCCTACTCCTGCCAGTGCCAGAGTTGGATAACTATTGGAGCGCAGTAGTAGGGTTAACCCCAGAGCGGTAATCACCGCACTCTTGAGGGACTCAGCCCTCAGCACCCACTGGGTGAGCATACAGGCAACAAACACTACTATTACCTTGAGAGGCTGAATTTCCCAATCACGGGTACCTATCCCCAACGCCAAAAACACTACAAGGAACAGGATTTGATAATTGCGAGCATCCTGCTGGTGGAAACTACTGCTAAACATACCCCTTGTGCCTAGAGATTTCCCTGCAGTATATCCCCATCGTGGGGTGGGTATTGCAATCTTAAGTAACCTAAGCCAATTTACAGGCAATGGGCATGCGCCAACCAGAACCAAAGGCGCGATCGCTGATTTTCAGCCCAGGGGGAGCCTGACGGCGTTTGAACTCAGCGCTTTTGATTAGCCTTAGAACTTTGCTCACCGTATCGGGATCATGACCAGCGGCTACGATTTCCTCCCCAGAGGCATACTCCCCAATGCGCTTCTGCAAAATGTCGTCAAGGATTTCATAGGGGGGCAGGGAGTCCTGATCTACTTGGTTGGGACGCAGTTCGGCACTGGGGGGTTTGTGGAGAATGGGTTTGGGGATCACTTCCCCTCGCTGGCTATTCAACCACTTGCACAGGCTGTAAACCATAGTTTTGGGTACATCGGCAATTACCGCTAAACCCCCATTCATGTCCCCATACAGGGTGCAGTAGCCCACCGCCATTTCCGACTTGTTGCCTGTAGAAAGCAAAAGATAGCCAAACTTATTGGAAATCGCCATCAACAGCGTACCCCTAATGCGGGATTGCAAATTCTCTTCCGTAACATCCGCAGGCTTGCCCGCAAACAGCCCCGCTAAACTCTGGTCAAAGGCAGACATGATGGGGGCAATGGGGATCAGCGCCGTAGCAATGCCCAAGTTCTGCGCTAACTGCTGGGCATCGGTGATAGAGTGCGCCGAACTGTAGGGGGAGGGCATCATCACCCCCAAGACCATATCTCCACCTAAGGCTTCTGTAGCGATCGCCGCCACCAGTGCCGAATCAATGCCACCGCTCAAGCCAATTACCGCCTTGCGAAAGCCGCACTTGTGGGCATAGTCCCGCACTCCCAATACCAGCGCCGACCATACCTGCTGTTCCATTGGCTCTGAGGGAGGAGGAACACAACAGGGCACCAAATCTCCCCCATGGCAATCAAACTGCCACACCTGCTGGGCGGATTGAAAACTAGGCAGTTGACCTATCACCTGCCCGTGGCGGTTCAATGCTATGGAACTGCCATCGAAAATGAGATCGTCATTTCCCCCCACTTGGTTGACATATATCACTGGCAAATCGTGGGCGATCGCGCTGTGCCTCAGCATCGCCTGACGCAGGGCAATTTTCCCCACTGCAAAAGGAGAAGCGGACATATTCACTAGCAAATCCACTGGGGTTTCCGCCAGCTCCGCCACAGGGTCTGCCCCATAGTTGCGTTTGCCCCAAAACTTTTCATCATTCCAAATATCTTCACAAATGGTTACCCCAATGCACACCCCATGTAAAACAAAGAAACTGCTATTGCTTCCCGCCTCAAAATAGCGATCCTCGTCAAACACATCGTAGGTGGGCAGGAGCCGTTTGTGGAAAACTTGCTCTACCTGTCCCCCCCGCAACAGAGCGGCACTGTTAAACAATGGCTTGCCACCGCACTTACTGGCAAGGGGGTTGGAGCACACAGTACCCACTAGCACCGCCAAGGTAGCACTGACCTCATGGGCAAGGCGTTTGGACAAATGTTCCAGCGCTTGCGCCATGGCTTGCACAAATTGCCCATCCATCAACAAATCTCGTGGCGGGTAGCCACACAGGGAAAGCTCAGGGGTAACTAACAGATCAGCTCCCCGCCTTGCCGCCCACTTGCTAGCTTCAAAAATCAATTGGCTATTGCCCCGCAAGTCCCCCACCGTGGGATTCAACTGCGCCACACCAATTAGCAAGCGGGGTTTGGGGGAGTTAGACATAGCACTACAGAGCAAGTAATTTCAGTATAGCGCATTTTTTGGTAAAAATTACCATAACCGAGTTCTCTGCCTAGAGGAAAACCACCGCAAAATCTTGCCCCATCAGCAGAATTTATGGCTAAACTGGAAAGTAGTTGTGGTTCTTCCCTGCCATGTCCGAGTTCTCTGGAGCGATCGTGCGCCGTAAAACCCGCCCTGTGGCTGTTGGCAATGTAACCATTGGCGGGGATCACCCAGTGGTGGTGCAGTCCATGATCAATGAGGACACTCTGGATGTGCCTGCCGCTGTCAATGCTATCCGCCGTCTGCACCAGATGGGCTGTGAAATTGTGCGGGTTACAGTGCCCAGCCTCGCCCACGCCCACGCTGTCGCCGAGATCAAAGCCAAGCTCAAAGCCTACTATATGGATGTGCCCTTGGTGGCAGATGTGCATCACAACGGCATGAAGATAGCCCTAGAGGTAGCAAAGTATGTGGACAAGGTGCGCATCAACCCCGGGCTGTATGTGTTTGAAAAGCCTAGGAGCGATCGCACTGAATATACGCCAGCAGAATTTGCCGAAATTGGCGAGAAAATTCGCGAGACCCTGAAGCCTCTGGTACTGTCCCTCAAAGAGCAGGGCAAAGCCATGCGCATTGGCGTAAACCACGGTTCTCTCGCAGAAAGGATGCTTTTTACCTATGGGGATACCCCCGAGGGTATGGTAGAGTCTGCCCTAGAGTTTATCCGCATCTGCCAAGACCTAGATTTTCACAACATCGTGATCTCCCTCAAAGCCTCCCGTGTGCCTGTGATGATCGCCGCCAATCTGCTGATGGTAAAACGCATGGATGAGTTGGGCATGGACTATCCGCTCCACTTGGGGGTAACTGAGGCAGGGGATGGGGAATACGGCAGAATTAAATCCACCGCAGGCATTGCCACCCTGTTAGCCCAAGGCATTGGGGATACTATTCGTGTTTCCCTGACTGAGGCTCCTGAAAAGGAAATTCCCGTATGCTACGGCATTCTCCAAGCGCTGGGCTTGCGCCGTACCATGGTGGAATATGTCGCCTGTCCTTCCTGCGGCAGAACGCTGTTCAACCTAGAAGAGGTACTGCACAAGGTCAGGGAAGCCACCAAGCATCTCACGGGCTTAAACATTGCGGTCATGGGCTGTATTGTCAATGGTCCTGGGGAGATGGCAGATGCAGACTACGGCTATGTGGGGAAAACCCCAGGAATGATCGCCCTATATCGGGGCAGGGAAGAGATCAAGAAGGTTCCCGAAGACAAGGGCGTGGAGGAACTGATTGCCTTGATCAAAGCCGATGGCAAATGGGTTGACCCCCCTGCGGAAACCTAATTTTACTCTGTAGTTTCTGGGGTGGGGGCAGTTTATGGGTTAGGCTATTCCTGACAAGTTCTAGGCAAAACCATGACTGAACCAGCAGTGCAGTTGAACGAGCGTCAGGAAAGGGATTTAAGTCGGGACTTTACTACTCTGGGGCAACATGTCCTATCGCAGTTTGGGAGCTTTACGCCAGAGGCTTATGATTTGAGTGCCTTGTTGACCCGCATTGGCTTGGCGGGGAAAATGATTGCCCGCCACTTAAGCCGCGCTGGCTTGTTGGCGGATGTGTTGGGCGTTACGGGCGCAGTCAATGTGCAAGGGGAGTCCGTCAAAAAGATGGATCAGTTTGCCAATCGGGTGTTTATTCGTGCCTTCGAGCAAAGTGGCTTAGTGTGTCGCATTGCCTCAGAAGAGATGGAAAAACCCTACTATATCCCCGAAAATTGTCCTATCGGTCGCTATTCCCTTTTGGTTGACCCCATCGATGGCTCGAGCAACATTGATGCCAATCTAGCGGTCGGCTCCATTTTTGCCATTCGCCAACAGGAGGGGGATGATCCCCATCAGGAGGGCAGGGACTTATTGCAAGCAGGATACAAGCAAATTGCCGCAGGCTACATTCTCTATGGCTCCAGTACCATGCTGGTCTATACCGTGGGCAAGGGGGTGCATAGCTTTACCCTCGACCCTAGCTTGGGGGAATTTATCTTGTCCCAAGATAATATCCAAATTCCCCAGTCTGGGGCTACCTACAGCATCAATGAGGGGAATTTTTGGCAGTGGCATGAAAATATGCGCTCCTACATTCGCCATATCCACCTGCAACCTGGCTATTCGGCGCGCTACTCGGGGGCATTGGTAGCAGACATCCACCGCATTCTGTTTCAGGGGGGGGTGTTTCTCTACCCTGGCACGGTGAAGCATCCTGAGGGCAAACTGCGCTTGCTCTATGAGTGCGCTCCGCTGGCATTTTTGATTGAGCAGGCGGGGGGTAAGGCGATTACGGGAACTCAGCGGGTGTTAGATGTGATCCCTGATTCCCTCCATGCCCGTGTGCCTTTTGTCATTGGCAGTCCTGAGAATGTGGCGTTGGTGGAGAAGTTTCTGGCGAACTAGGGCGGCGCAGAACTTTGGTGATGATGCGCTGGAGTTCGGCAACCGCTGGCGATCGCTCAAATTGCCAAGGATAGGGCATCTTGCCTTTCCACACCATGCGCAGTCCCAAGGGGATCAGACCGAAGATGCCCCGCCAATTGCGGAAGTTGTGCCCCACTACTTTGAGACCAAACTTGCTTTCGTCGATCCAGCCGTCTTTTTCTACTAGCTCTACCATGGTCTGCCTGTGCAGGATGGGGGTTCTAAGGGGCAGGGAGTCAGCTTGTTGAAGGATAGCTTGTTTGATTTGGGTAATGCGGTCTAGGGGTTGTACTCCCACGGGGCATACGGCATTGCACTGATAACAGCGGGTGCAATCCCACACAAAGTTGGGGGAGTTGTATTTCCTGAGGCGATCAGCTGTGGCTTGATCCCGATTGTCTGCAAGAACCCGATAGGCTTTGGCAAGGGCGTGGGGACCCACAAAGTTAGGGTTTGCCCCTAGGGCATTGCACTCGGAATAGCAAGCGCCACAGAGAATGCAATTGGCAGAAGCCTGCAGTTTGGCGCGCTGGGCGGGGGTTTGGCGAAATTCCTGATCCTTGGGTTGGCGGGCAGTGGTAGCGACATAGGGATCGACTTTGTGTAGGTTCTGCCAGAAATTTCCCATGTCCACCACTAAATCCCGAATCACGGGCAGGTTTTGGATTGGCTCAATAGTGATCTCCCCCCTGTCGGTCATAATGGCGCTGGCGGTGTGCTGACAGGCTAAGCTCGATCTGCCGTTAATTCTCATGGCACAGGAGCCACAGATTACATTGCGGCAGTTGCGGCGAAATACCAAAGTGCCATCCTGTTCCCACTGCACTTGGTGTAAAAGATCAAGAACGGTGTGGTGTTGGGGATCGGCGGTCAGGGTGAAGGTTTGGTAGTAGGGTTGGCTGGTGCGGTTGGCTTGACGGCGGATGTGTAACTTGATGGCGATCGCAGAACTCATAATTCCCAAGCAGATGGTATGCTGACGATCCTAGCTTAGAAAATTGCGGTCATGCCTCTCAAAGTTGCGGTTGTCCTTGGCACCCGCCCTGAAGCGATCAAGTTGGCTCCTGTGATCACCTGCCTGCAGGGGGATAGTAGGTTCGCTCCTATACTTATATGTACGGGACAGCATCGCCAGATGGTGGATCAGGTTCTGCGGTGGTTTCAACTGCGGGCAGACTATGACTTGCAGATCATGCGCCCTCAGCAAAGTCTTACGGAGATCACCTGTCACAGTCTGCTTGGGCTGGAGCCACTGTTACAAGAGCTAAAACCAGATTTTCTCCTAGTGCAGGGGGATACTACTTCAGCCATGGCATCGGCGCTGGCGGGGTTTTATCAGCGCATTCCCGTAGGGCATGTGGAGGCGGGGTTGCGAACAGATGACCTATTTAATCCCTATCCTGAGGAAGCAAACCGCCGTTTGATCTCCCAAGTGGCGCAGTTGCACTTTGCCCCCACTCCCTTAGCGGTGCAGAATCTAAAACGCTCGGGGATCAGCAGGGGGATATTCCTCACAGGAAATACAGTAATTGATGCGCTGTTATTCACCGCCCAGCGATCGCCTAAGCTGGAAATACCTAGTCTCGACTGGCATAAATATCGGGTGATTCTAGCCACCCTGCATCGCCGAGAAAACTGGGGCGCACCGCTCCGCCAGATTGCCCAAGCATGGCTAGAGATATTGCATACCTGCCCTGATACGGCTCTGCTACTGCCTCTACATCTCAATCCTCAGGTTCGCCAGCCCCTGCAAGAAATTTTGGGCAGTCACCCCCGCGCATTTTTGACTGAACCTTTGGACTACCAGCAGTTAGTCAGCGCATTGCAACAATGCTATCTGGTGATGACCGATTCGGGAGGACTGCAGGAGGAAGCTCCCTGCTTTGGCAAGCCTGTATTGGTATTGCGCAAAACCACCGAGCGCATGGAAGCAGTGCAGGCGGGTACTGCCCGATTGGTGGGGACAGAACAGGCGGGAATTGTCCAGCAGGCGGTGCATTTGCTTACTGATCAGGGTGAGTACGCACAAATGGCAAACATTGCTAACCCATTTGGCGATGGCAAAGCTAGTTACAGAATTGCCAATATCTTGGCGGAGTATGGGACATGACCAATCAGCAATTTTGGGCAGAAGTGGCTCAGCAGATTTCTGAAGTAATCGGCGATCGCTTGACTAACTATCAATGGCGTAGCGTCGGCGGGGGTTGTATTAACCAAACCTACTGCCTGTACAACCCCAGTTACAAATTCTTTGTCAAGGTGAATACCATTGACCAAGCAAGCAATTTTAGGATGGAGTATTTTGCCCTCGCAGAAATTAAAAATACGGGGACAATTACCGTACCTGAGCCAATTTGTGTCGGTACTGCTAATCAGCAATGCTTCTTAGTATTAGAATGGCTAGATTTACACAGCTCACACCAAGAACAAGATTGGCAACTGCTCGGCAAACAGTTAGCCCAACTGCATCGGGTAACCAGTAAACAGGGTTTTGGGTGGCATCATAATAATTCCATTGGCTCTACACCGCAGATCAATACTTGGCACAGTAATTGGGTGGATTTTTGGATTGAAAATCGCCTGAAACCGCAGTTTGCTATGGCACACAGAAACGGATTTTATAGCCGTACTCCCCTCGAGGACTTATGGTCAGCCGTGCCTAGATATTTTGATAGTTATCAACCAATCCCTTCCTTAGTGCATGGGGATTTGTGGTCGGGTAACTTAGCTTTTTGCGATCGCCAACCCGTAATTTTTGATCCTGCCCTGTACTACGGCGATCGCGAAGTAGATATTGCCATGACCGAACTATTTGGTAGATTGCCCAATGCCTTCTATGAGAGCTACAATCAACACTTTCCCCTAGACAGGGGTTACCCTCAGCGGCGCAATTTATACAATCTCTATCACATTCTCAACCACTTCAATCTCTTTGGCGGTGGCTACGCAGTCCAAGCAGACAGACTAATCAGTAAACTTGTGCGATAACCGTATGAAATGTCTCTCACCAAACGCCACTCAATTTCTGTCAAAATAGAACAGAACTATTACCTATCTGTAGCGATCGCCTGCACTATAGGAAATATGACTGAGACTAAACCAGCAATTCCCACTAAGAAGCACCAGTTAGGAGAATTTGCCAAAGTAGTCATTATTGCCCTAGTAGTTGCCGTTGTCCTCAGAGTTTGGGTAGTGGAACCCCGCTATATTCCCTCTGGTTCCATGGAGCCAACTCTGCTGGTCAATGATCGGGTGTTGGTCGACAAGATTTCCTATCGCTTCCACCCTCCCCAGCGGGGGGACATCATAGTTTTCTTCCCTCCCTACAGCGATGATAAAGCCTACATCAAGCGCTTGATTGCGGTCGGAGGCGATCGCATTGCCGTACACGACGGGCAAGTTTTTCTCAATCGGCAGAGCCTAAAGGAACCCTACATCGCTGAACCGCCAAGGTATGAACTAGAGGAAGTGGTGGTGCCTGAAGGCTACCTGTGGGTAATGGGAGACAACCGCAACAACAGTAATGACTCCCATGTGTGGGGCTTTTTACCCGTGGAAAATGTGATTGGCAAGGCAGTAATCAGATTTTTCCCCTTTGATCGGCGCCTTGGTCTGATTAGCTAGCTCTCTGATATTTGGGTTGGTGTAGGTTAGTACTTCCTAGGGCTTAAGGCAGGGGATTCTTGAGCAAGTCCACAGCTGAACCTTCCGAGACTTTGTCAGTGCTCCCTGCTTGCCAGTCCTAGGACTGCTTTCGTTTTTTCACCGATAGTTGGATGGAAACTTGCACCGTTTCTAGTTTAGAACTTTCTATTTTATTGGAAGTAAGCCGAACACTGAAACTTAAGACACAGCCTACTTTCAGCGGTGTTAATTTTTGTAAAGAGCCAAAAACTCGCTGGCAAACTCTGACAAGATAGAGCTTCCTCTAATCCAAGGAACACTGAACTATACTGAACAAATTGTACACTGTATTCAGTATGAGACATGTATCATTTCGTCTTTAGTCCGAAAAAACAGTGATATAATAAGTTCAGTCTCTTCTCGATCCTTGAGTCGACCGCAATGGTTGCCAAGAAAAGAAGAAAGGAGCCAAGCGCTTTGGATAATTTATCTAAAGCTTTGCGGGATACCGCCTTCTTGTCCAGTGATGGGCAGGATGCAATCCTTGCTTTCTTGAGCAGTAATGTGTGGCTACGCCACGCAAGCGAACAGGAAAGTTCAGCGTAAATGTATCAGAAGCTCAGAGGTTTCTGTGGGGATCAGCCACAGAAGGAAACGGGGAAAGAACGGTGAGAATCCGTCGCTGTCCCGCAACTGTGATGAGCTAGGGGTTTTGCCTACGCTCTCAGTCAGGATGCCCGCCTTTGAGAGTGACATAAATCTTTTTCTGCGAGGTACGGAAAATGACTAGATTTTGGCTACTGCCTACGGGCAGTCTATTTTTGCTGTGCTCTTTCGGCAGTGCTTCTGCCTTTGCCCAAGCAGTTCCCGAAGCGGATGAGATAGAACTGACGGTTACAGAGCAACTACTGCGCCGACCCCTCTCTACTCCTTTTCGCAATGAGGGAACTCTAAGGGATACTACCCGCCCTGCCTATGTGATTACCCGTGAGGAAATCCAGAACCAAGGGGCAAGAACGGTGCGAGAAGCTCTACGCTATCTACCAGGTTTGAATGTAGATGGTACAGTGGGAACGGAAGTGAATGCTCTGTCTTCAGCATTCATTAGAGGTTCCAACACTGCGCAGGTATTGGTTTTGCTAGATGGCAGACCAATCAACAATTTGGCAACTGGCGGTTTTGACCTGTCTGAAATCACCACGGAAATTGTGGAGCGAATTGAAGTCATCCCAGGGGGTGGCTCTACTCTCTATGGTTCTAGCGCTATTGGTGGGATTATCAACATTATCACGACAGGAACCCCAGACAAGCCCACCTATTCTGCCCGTGTGGAAGCGGGAGATAACGGCTTGAATACGCAATCCTTCACAGTAGGTGCGAAAGATGACCAAGTGGCATTTTTGCTGAGTTACAATCGCACTCAGGCACAGAACGATGCCATTAGGGTTGTTCCTGAGGTGAACTTTCGGGATCGGTTTCTCAACAGTGATACGCTCTATAACAATGTGCGATTGCAATTTACGGTTACTCCAAGCGATCGCACTCTTTTGCGGTTCAATACAGCCTACTTGAGCAAAAATCAGGGAGTACCAGGGGGCGTACCTGTACCTAGTACAATCGGTGCATCTAATGCCCTCACGCCGCAGGCGCGGAAATTCACCGATGAGCTATTCACCGATTTGACTTTAGAGCAGAAATTGGGAGAGGGGAATGATTCCTTGTTGACAGCGAGGGTATTTTATGATTCTCTCTATTCACGGAATTTCAATCCGCTTAATCTGTTTCGCGCGCTTGACGATCGCCAAACTTCCATAGGCTTTCAAGTGCAACACCGTTGGCAGTTTGCGCCTAATCAAACTCTTACCTATGGTCTTGACTATCGCAATACCAACAACATTCAACAAAATATTCCGTCAGCCGCCATACCGCTTAATGCCACTATTTCACAAGGGGCGATTTTCGCTCAATATGCTTGGGAATTTGCTCAAGGCTCAGCATTGAGTGTGGGATTGCGACAGGATTTTAACAGTTTGGTGAATGGCTCAGTTACCAGTCCAGCGGTGGGATTGAAGGTAGCGGTTACCCCTTCCACCACCCTGAGAGCAAATTACATCCGTAACTTCCGAGTGCCCACGGCGGTGGAGCTATTTTCTCCCAATCCCTTGTTTTTGGGGAATCCCAACCTGCAACCTGAAATTGGCAACAGCTACGATGTGGGATTGGATCAGAAGCTGGGAGACATTGGACTACTGCGCTTCACTTATTTTGTGAATGAAATTGCCAATCTGGTGGCATTTGCCCAAAGCCAAAGCACTTTTGAGAACATCGGGCAGGTGCGTGCCACTGGGGTAGAGGTGGCTTTGGATGTGCAGGTGGTTCCCAACCTGTTCTTTTCTGCCAATTACACCAATACTGACCCGCGCATCACTGCTGACAGCAATCCCGCCAATGTAGGCAGGGAAGTTTCCTTTAGGGGGAGAGACATTCTCAATTTGGGTCTTTCCTACCGCACTCCTGAAGGTTGGTTTGCGGGGCTATTCTATCGCACGGTTAGTTCCACTTTCACTGACAACACTAATACCCAGTTCTTGGATGGGTTTAGTACGGTGGACTTTCGCTTTAGGGTTCCCCTCACTCGCAATCTTTCCTTTGATGGCGGTGTGGAGAATATTTTTGATGAAAGATTCCAACTGTTTCCTGGCTTTCCCAATCTCGGGCGATCGCTCCGTGCGGGGGTGAGTGCCACCTTCTAGGAGCGCCTAGCCCCAAGTAAATTCCCTAAATCCCCTGCCTGCTGAATCCTGCAGTGGGCATGGGGTTTTTGGCAGTGCATTTTCTTTCTAACCAGTCCATGATGCGATCGCCCAAACACACTCCGTGCAGACGGTCAATTTCCCTGATGCCTGTGGGGCTAGTGACATTCACCTCGGTCAGGTAGCCGCCGATCACATCGATACCCACGAAATATAAGCCGTCTCTACGCAGGGCTGGGGCGATCGCCTGACAGATTTCCCGATCCCGCTCGGTGAGAAAACCCTGCGCTACCCTACCCCCCGCCGCCATGTTGCCTCTGAGTTCCCCTACTTGGGGAATGCGATTTACAGCCCCAATTGGCTCTCCCTCTAGGAGAATAATCCGTTTGTCCCCTTCTACTACGGCAGGGAGAAACTCCTGCACCATCACAGGGGTTTTGCCCCTGTGGGTACTGATTTCAATTAGGGAATTCAAGTTGGGATCCCTCGGCTCAAGGAACAAAATCCCTTCTCCTCCCTTGCCCCCCAAGGGCTTTAACACTACCCTGCCCAGCTGGTGCACAAACTGCTTAATGCGCTCTTTGCTAGCTGTAACTATGGTTTTGGGGATCACAGAGCTAAACTGCATGGCGTAGAGCTTTTCATTGGCAGAACGGATACCCCTAGGAGCATTTACTACCAGCGTCTGCCGACAATCTAGGTAGTCTAATAGGTAGGTGGCATAGAGATACTCGGCAGTGACGGGGGGATCGGGGCGCATCCACACCGCTTGCATAGTCGCCAAACTCTGATAGCAGGTATGCCCTAGGCTGTACCACCGCTCAGGGGCAGACCATTGCCCTTGGACTAGGGTCACTGGATGGATGGTTACCGCCGTAGTCCATGCCCACACCTCGTCTCCCTCCAAACTCAGGCTGGACATATTGACTATAAAAACTTCCCACCCGCGGCGACAGGCAGATTCCATCATGGCAACGGAGCTGTCGTGGGTGGGGTCGAGATGAGTAAGGGGATCGACAATAAAGGCAAGGCGCATACCAGCAGTCTATCACCATTACTCCCTGCCTGTTGGGGAAAAATGGCAGAATGAGTAGTGTTCATTTGTGGCAAACGATACCTACGTGCGACAGCTACTCTACCTAGAAGTTCCCACCCGTGATACCCCTGCGGTCAAAGCGTGGCTGCAACACAGCTACACTCCTGCTTTTGCCACAGTGCGCAAGTCCCCCACTGCCAATGGCTGTTTACTGCACTGCCCTGAGACCCTCTCGGTATTTGTGTGGTCTTTGCAGGCTACCACTTATCTCAAGGTGTTTTTGTGGTCAGAGACTTCTCCGCCCCTGCAGGCACAAATACTGGCTGATTTGGAACGGCAGGTAAGACAGACTTTTCCCATTGCCTATCCGCAACTGCCAGCTCTTCCTGAAGTGATGGTGCAGACTTCCATCTTTACTGCTCTGGAGCCTTTTTATCCTCTGACGGTCAAGTTCTTCAAGAAGTTTCCCCAGGGGGAGTACGACCTACAGCGAGTTTACTGGTGGGAAAAGCGGTGGCGCGACAGTGTCAAGGGTCAGCAGGCGGTGTCTCAGGTGCTGTTTAACCACTCTCAGCCCTATGGAAATAGTCCACCTCAGTACGATTTGCTCTATCTGGGGGGGGCTTTAGGGGCAATCCATGGGGCAATGATGGCGAAGTTGGGCTATCGGGTGTGCCTAGTAGAGCGGTTGGGCTTTGGCAGGATGAATCGGGAGTGGAATATTTCCCGCCAAGAGTTGGCAGTGTTGGTGAATTTTGGACTGTTTACTTGGGCTGAGCTGGAAGAGGTGATCACGGCGGAATACGTGGATGGGTTCCACAAGTTTTTCGATGGCAATAATCCGCCTCACCTGAAAGCGCCCGTTTTACACACTCCCACAGTGCTCAATGTGGCGTTGGATACCAGCAAACTGCTGACCTTGTGCGGGGCGAAGCTAAAGCAGTACGGAGCAGAAATCTATGAGTTTCACGAATTTGTCAAGCTGGATACTTTCACCGATCAGGTGGTGGCTGAGGTGCGATCGCTGGCAACTGATCGGATCATCAAACTTACCGCTCGCATGGTGATTGA
>Ga0308394_1001012_pt1 | contig 13774 bp, 13 predicted proteins | sample Hotspr2Sampleme2_FD_202366 | JGI IMG/M metagenome (GOLD analysis project Ga0308394, IMG submission 202366) | Hot spring phototrophic mat microbial communities from Mushroom Spring, Yellowstone National Park, Wyoming, United States - 20050701_me2 ...
TAATAGATGAGGAATGCGACTACGAAGCGTATAAGAGCCTGCTTGTCCGAACGATGGACACCAACGGGCAAGTCGTTATCACCGCGACCCCCCTCAAAGGACTGACTTGGATGTGGACGGAGATAAAGGAGAAGGCGGACGGCAACCTTATCTTCGTCGCGCACCTTACCACTGAAGAAAATCGCTTCTTGGATGAGCAGGGGGTACAGAGAGTGGCGACGCTCATAGACGACCCCGCTCGCTTTCAGGGCGAATTCTTTGACCAACGGGTGTTCCCTTACTGCACGGAAGCCCTGCTGATAGATGAACCGATAGCAGGGGGCACATACTATGTTGGCTTTGACTTCGGCGTCAACTGCCCTGCTGTCGCCGTAGTCGTCCGTTTTACCGACGATGGCAAGGTGTTGGTAGAAGACCACAAAGAATGGCGGAACACAGGGCTAAGCGAAGTGTTGGACGAAGCCATAGTATGGCTCCGACAGCAGGGGTACACCAACGCAGGCGACCTGCCCATCTTCATCTACGACAGTGCCCTCAACGGCAGGGACACATCAGGCTATCCCCCTGCTTGGAAGTTTGGAGAGAAAGGCATAGCGTCCCTACCTTCTACCAAGAAGGTAGCAGAGAGCATAGGCGTTCTCAACAGCCTTATGCGGGCGCACCGCCTGCTGTTCTATGACCGCGTTCTACATCGGACTATGCGCGGGATGGCATACAAGCAGGGCAAAGAATTGCCCAAGAAAGGGGACGACGCCGTAGACGCGCTTCGCTACGCCGTCTACCACCTCTACTCTACGGGACTACTGCGCCTCAACGATGAAAGCCCTGCCCCTGCTACGGAGACGGAGCCTGAAGAAAAAGTTTTTCCGACGGCTTCTGCTATCATCGCCGAGCGGATAAAGCGACGGAGAGAAGGCAAGCAGGCGCAAGTGGGGTATGGGCGATGGAACTTTTTCAACGGGGAAGGGCGTTTATCATAGTGTAGCGGGGTGATACTATGACTTCGGGGCAGTTTCCCGACCTGCTAAGGGGGGATGGTGCGATGAAGAAGCGCGTGCCCAAAGAAGTGCTTCGCTCCAAGAAGGCGAAGGATAAGATAGCGACTGTGATGGGGGAGTATAAACGCGGTACGCTTCGTAGCGGTAGCGGGAAAAAAGTCCGCAACCGCAAACAGGCTATCGCCATCGCTTTGTCAGAAGCCTATCGCAAGGTGAAGGGAAAGAAGTAGGGGCGCGGATATGACGGCTCAAGGTATCGTAAATGAGGTCAAAGCGGTGCTACGGACGGAAGGGTTGCCCCTTACCGATGTAGAGATAGCGCGGATGGTGGGGCGGGTAGCCCAAACTCTGTCCACTCAAATCCCCCTGCTACCCGTCCGCGATTACATCTTTACGACAAAGCAAAAGGAGTATTCACTGCCAAGCGATTACACTTTGATAGAGCGGGTAGTTTATAGACCGTCCGCTTCTGCAACTATCCGAAGCCGAAACACTACCCGAAACGAAATAACGGTGTGGGAGAATTTGCGAGAGCGGGGGTGGGCGGAGAATGGAGCAGTTATCAACAAACGCAACGGCGTCCGACAACGGTATCGTATGGTCTCGGACACAACTTTAGCCGTTGAGACCGCTTCAGCGTTTGGTGTAAACGATGTGATTGAGGAGGAGGCTGAAGCAATTGAATTGCCTGTGCAAGCCATCACTTCACCAAATGACGAAGTGCGGGGATTGGCGGAAGACACTTCGCCGTATGCGGTAGGGGTTTATGGACGGTGGCTACGGCTGTCGCCTGATAAGAAGATGGGGCACGAAAACCTTATCATCTATGCCTATATCGCCCATCCGCCTGTTGCTTTGCTTTCTGACGCCATCGTGCTTCCCCCCTACACGGCGACCTACCTCATCTATGAGACCGCCTACCGCCTGCTGTTGCAGTTTGCAGGCGAGGAAGCACCGCCGTTGGTGCAGGCACTGAAAAAGAAAGCAGAAGAAGAATTACTAACGCTGATGAACAAATCTGCGACGGTGCAACAGCCCCCTGCTATCACGGTCTATCGGCGCAAAGGGGTGAGACACTATGAGTAGAACAGATGGCGTAAGCAAACTACGGCGCGAGAAGGCTCCGAAAGAGGGCTACAACTTTTTGCGGTTCTTGGAAAAATTTACTATGAGAGAATTGGAACGATACATTTTCCGCCAACTGTATGACCCTGCCGAGCAAACGGATGTAGCACGGCGGGAACAGCCGTAAGGAGGTAGGACTATGGGCAACCGAACGCGAAACTTGAACATACCGATACCTTACCCCCGCTCCGCAAACATAGACGAACTGTTTGATTGGGAGCGGTTCTTGCACGACGCCTTCATAGTAGTAGACACTGCTGTTGGAAACATAAGCAACCTCATTACGGGAATAAACAACTCCATTCAAAACATAAATACGGCTATTACAAACATAAACAACACCATTTCGCAAATACTCAACAGCGACATCCTTTTGACTTCCCGTATCCGTATAGCGGGGCGGAGACCTCTTAGCACCCTGCTAAGTGAATTAGGCGACGAAGGCGGGGGGTTGCTTTACTTCCCTGCAGGCACTTACGAAATTGGAAGCACGCTTACTGTTCCTGCGAATGTGCGACTATTAGGAAACAACGCCATCCTTCGTGCCACTGCTTCTTTCTACAACAGCGGGGATGTTCCGATGTTCTCGGTAGCAGGGAACGGCGTAGTCTTTGACGGGTTGGTCTTTGAGGGACGCCCTACAAACAACGATGTGCGAGTATCAGCCATCGCCACAAACGGTAATGAGACGACGATAGTGCGCTGTCAGTTTCTGAGAACAGGCTATTGTGCGGTTGACCATCGTAGCACTACAAAAGACGGCGTGCTACGGATACGGGATAGTAAGTTTGTAGACTGTTGGGGCGACTACATACTGACGAACCTTTCGTTAGACGCCGATAGTGTTGTTTTCACTCATCCCACTTTTGCCATCTCCACAGTCGCGGCTTATCGGGGCTATGGGGTAGGCATAAAAGCGTTCACGCAAGCAGGGCGGACGCTCAGGATGTCTCTGCAAAATGTTGAGTTTGACCAACTGCTCCGCACTGCCATCTTGCTTACTGCCAACCCCGCGCACCCTCCTTATGAGGTGCGTATAAACAAGGTGAAAGTGAAGCAAGTGGGGCTAACCCGATTTAGCAACCCGTCAGGCGAAGCCTCTGCTATCGGCAACGACGAAAGCCTGTACGGGGCACTTATATATGTCAAAAGCACATCAACGGACGAAGGAGATGTAGGAACAATTCACATTACCGACTTTGATGTTGACGAACCCTATGGCTTCGTCGTCCGCGTTCCTGCCAACAACGAAAAGCGACACTACTTGAGCAACGGGCGGTATAAGCACGGGGCGTCGGGATGGAGCGGGTCTAACCCATTCAGCCCCATCAGCCTTCGCCTTGCCCGTGCTTTCGTTTCGGATGTAGAGGGCAACGCTTTCAAACGGCATTTCACCAAGCAGTCGGACGCTTTCGGCTCTTACGATACCGTCTTTCAAAACTGCCGTTTTTCGGGGGTAGCCGACTTCGGGGGAACAGCAAGCGACAACATTTCGTACATCAACTGCACCTTTTCAGGCACAGCCCCTGCTCCTAACGGCAAATGGTTCATCGGATGTAGTGGAGCAGGGCAGTATTACGGAGACAGAGTAATTGCCTCAGACGGAGGTCATTCCGCTTCTTCTTCTATTCACTTAGGCACTTTCCAATCGGGGTTGTGCTTCAAAACAACGGCGAACTATGGGCTAAGACCACAAATAAAAGCAAATGGAAGACTAACGCAAGTGTTTACACGCCGAAGTATACTTCTGTCTTCTACTGACTTTTGGCTCCGAGATGATGGCACTATGGGTGCTCTTGAGGTGGCACACTCAATTGAATATAATATTAGTCTTGGTCAACCTGTAGCAAACTTCAACGACTATGACAGACCCATCATCAACGAAGCGCGTGTTCTTATAGCAACGGTTGGGTTTCCTAACGACTTTTTCAAACCTCAAGGGGCTACGGAAGAGGATTTTAGTATTAGAGTGCGATTTGCTCTTTCTTATGCGCAAGGAAACTCCCATATTATACCCATCGGATTTTTACTAAGATATGTAAGAACGGGAGCGGGGATAACCCATCCATTTGGCGGACGCATTGCTTCCCCGTTGACTACTCAACCTATTGCCCCAAACGATGTTTTTATTGCCGATTTTACTATACCTCCTTCTGATTTACCAAATTCTCCTATAGACGGCGGAAGTCTTATTTTGAGAATAAGACGAGTATTTGTTCAAGGCGAAAACGACATAGTACGATTACTTGGCGCAGAAATAACTTATCCTGCCTTATTATAAGGAGCAGGCGACGATGTTGGTCTTTGGACAGGTAGAACCGATAGGAATGGGCAACCTTGTGCCCCTGCCGAAACGGACGGCGAAGGGCTTAGAAGGGGCGGTCTACAATCAGTTTGCCGAGCGGATGTACCGCCTGCTACCCCATCGCTCTATGCCCAACCCTGTTCCGTTAGTCAACTTTCAACTTTCTGTCCGTTTTGCTTACCCTTACATAGACCTTGCTGATGATAGCCTTCGGTTTACTGCTATTACAACAAACGGAAGGTTTTTGACGGACACAGGGCAAAGGCAATATGTCTACTACTTCAACCCTGCTCTCAACGATTATCAAAACCGAGAAGACTTTGTGCAGGGGTATGTTGTTGAGCATACGGTGTTGCCGTCTTTTGTCGTTAGCAACCCCGCAACCACCCCGACCGCTATTGCCACTTTTGTTTTGCCTGACGGAAAGACGGTAGTAGGAGCGGGGGCACTTGGAAGTGGTAATTATTCCATCTTCCCCCTGCTACAACACAAACCGAAAGTGCGAAGGCAGTCGGATGGCGACGCTTCTACGGCGGAGATTGTTGTATGGGAGAACACCAACAACTCCAACCGCTTTGACCCCCCATACCGTCTCATCATCTGCTACTATGTAGAAACAACGAAGGAGCGGATACTTCTGCCTGCTTCCCTTAGCCCCGCTATCTTCACGCGACAGCAGTTCTCTGTTCAAATCCGTCAATCCAACATTCCTGTAGAAGTGCAAAGAAATGTTGCGGGGATAGCAGTTATAGTGGTATGGGCAGACCAAGCAAGGATAATGGATTTCATCCCTATCGGTCTCACAGCACCAAGCACTTTCTCCATCAACCAAGAAATTCTTGCCAACAGACCGCCGTTCAACTTTCACACTGCCAACATTCCCTACAACCCCCGTGCTATCAAAACCATCGGCAATCGCACCTTCTACTTTTACCCCAACGAAGTACGGATAAGTGCTTTGGGACGGATGTGGGACATCCCTGACGACCTTGCCCCCATCGGCATAGCAGGGGGCGGGGGGATAGTAGATGTCTCAAACGCCTTAGATGTGCTACCCTTCGGTTCTCAGTTTCTGCTTCTCACAAAGCAGGGCGTCTATCGGGTGTTTGAGCCGACAGATGGGGAGTGGACAGCCGTGCTGTTGCCCTACCCTCCCCCTCGCCTTGTGTCGCCATCTGCTTTATTCCCTACACCTGCTCAGACAACGCCGAACGGGGTGTTATACTATGGCGGGATGTGGTTTGAGATAGCAGGAACAAATGAAGCCATCAACATCACTCACCTGCCTATTACCCTTTTACCTCTGCTGAAAATAGATGGCTCCGAGCCGTCTATCGCTTTAGGCACGAATGGAAAGGTGTACCTCATCTTGGAAGAAAGTTTCTACGAAGTGGAAACAGCAGGGGGCACTGATGTTGTTTCCATCAACGGACGCTACTTTTATGCAAAGGGAACCTCTGTTTATGAAGTAGACCCCTTTGCGCCTGTGTAAGAGGTAAATTATGCGGTTTCTTCATCCTTTCTTTTTGACAGGCGGAGGAGGAAATGGTCAGAACGGCGTGAGGACGGAATACGAATGCCGTTTCCGTTTCCCCAACGAAGTCTACATAGACCGCTTCCTTTTAGTTTTAGCGGGGGCGGAGCAGGTCAGCGGGCAGGTAATAATCCGAGATGAGCGAAGCAACAGAGAACTGTCCGAGACTTTTATCGCACAGCAGGGGATGAACACCATCCGCTTCAAAGAGCGGTTGCGTTCAGACAGTGTGAAAGTGATAGTGCTGATGGGGCAGGAAAACGGTACGCTTCCGTACACCTACGACGCTTGGCTTGGCTACGACTTGTTGGAGCGTATGGGAGGTGCGAGAGGATGAACAGTCTCAGCGGTTTCAACACACAGGAAATCCGTCGCCTACACCCTTACTTGTCCGCCCTGCTTCGCCGTATAGAGGCGTTAGAAGAAGGGACAGGAATAGGGGGAACCAAAATCATATGGGGAGGTGGAGGCGACAGCGGAGGGGGTGTAAGACTACGGTGGGGCGATGATGAAGATATACGCCCGACAGGGGACAGCAACAGCGCGGGGTCGCTTGGTAAAGTAGCCCGTGCTGACCATCAACACCTGTTCAAATTTCCTACTACCGCGCCTGCGTCTACCCCTGACGGAAGTGCCTACTTTGACCCATCGGCTTCTGCCATCAGGGTCTTTATCAACAACACCCCGACGACAAGGGTGGTAGCAGGGGGGACGACTGTAGATGTGCAACCGACAGGGACGGCACAAACAGGCACAGCCCCCCGCTATTCCTTTGCCGACCATTCTCACCCTACAGCCCTGCTACCGCAAAGCAATCCTCAGACCCCTGTCCCCAACGAAATTCGTTTCAACACGGACAACAAAGTAGTCCGTTGGAATGGCAGTGCTTGGGTTCCTTTGTCCGTAGAGACCTTTGAGGTAGAATGGGGAACGAACAGTGATGTGCAACCAACGCGACTACGAAGCGCGGGGTCGTCTACGCGCTTCGCTCGCGCTGACCACTCTCATCCTACCGCCATCCTTCCGCAGAGCAACGCTCAGACGCCTGTCGCAGACGAAATTCGGTACAACGCAGAGAACAAATTAGTCCGTTGGAACGGCAGTGCTTGGGTTCCTCTTTCCGTAGAGACCTTTACCATAAATTGGGGCACACTTGCCGATGTGCAAGCGACGGGGACAAAGAGCGCAGGAACGGTTGACCGCGTTGCGCGGGCAGACCACTCTCACCCTACTGCCCTGCTTCCTCAGAGCAACTCACAAACGCCTGTTGACAACGAAATCCGCTATAACGCAAACAACAAGTTAGTCCGTTGGAACGGCAGTGCTTGGGTAGAACTGTCTGTTGAAACGGTAGAAGCAGGCACGGACGCCGACATACAACCGACGCGGTTGCGAAACGCGGGGTCGTCCTCTCGGTTTGCGCGTTCTGACCACTCCCATCCCACCGCCCTGCTTCCTCAGTCTGACAGTCAGTCCCCTGTTGTAGACGAAATCCGCTACAACACAGATAACAAAATCGTCCGATGGAACGGTTCTGAATGGGTTCTTCTCTCCGTAGAAGCAGGCGCAAGCATAGATTGGGGAACAGACAGTGATGTGCAACCGACAGGACTAAACAGCACGGGAACGGCTCCCCGTGTTGCTCGCGCTGACCATTCGCACCCTACTGTTATCCTTGACGAAGATGACCCCCAACCCCCTGTTGAGAACGAAATTCGCTTCAACGCGGTAAACAAACTTATCCGATGGGACGGCATAACTTGGGTTCCTTTGTCTGTGGAAGCGTTAGGAGCAGGCACAATCAACGAAGTCCAACCAACAGGACAACGAAGCGCGGGCACAATTTACGCTTTCTCGCGGGCAGACCACTCTCACCCTACTGTCATTCTTCCTCAAAACAACAGCCAAACGCCTGTCATAGATGAGATACGGTACAACTCATTCCTCCGATTAGTCCGTTGGAACGGCACTACTTGGCAACAGTTTACAAGTGCGCTTCCTGTCCCCGCTGACCCCCTTATCCTACCTTACGACACTGAGGTTAGCAGTCCCCAAAACCGTCAATTAGTCAATCGGAGTGCTTGGGACAACATAGGCAACGCGACCGTTTTCTATCACGACGGGAACATCAATCAGTACCGCCTCATCTTCGCCCGCCCGCTTGTTGTTTCCACTACATCTACTCCTTCAGGGAAAAATGTATGGTCAGGTGAAGCAGACGAATTAGTGCTAAAAGAAGGTACAGGCTCTTTTAGAGGGGGCGTGCTATGGCGCAGACGGGGCAACACCCAAGATTGGTCTCCCGTTTCCGTTCAGTTATCCGACGACGGAACCTCTTTCCCGACCGATGTCGGCGTGCTTATTCGTAGTGCCCTTACGGGGACTTCAGGGAGCAGGCGATGGTTTTTGCGAGGAGCGCAGGAAGGCGGTTCCTTCCGTGCCCCCTTTGTGGGCTTCGCCACCTTCACGGCGTCTACTACCCCCGCGCCTTCTGCTTTGGCTACAAACTTGGGCGATGGGTACGCTTACTACATCCAAGACCTTGACCGCGTAGATATAGTGAAACCCGAAACAGACGGGAACAAGTATTGTACGATGTTGACCCACTACCTTATTGCCCCCCCGCTTATTCCTCAGCACACGGGAGGCGGGACGGGAGATAGTGTAGTAAGTCAATTGTGGGAGGCTATGACGGCTATTTCCTTTATCACAACCACTGCTTCTACCATTGACTCGTTTTTTATGCTCCCAACCATAACCATCCCATTAGGAATAGCGGGGGGACGAGTGTTGTTGTATCTTCACAATCCCCAATCTTTTCCTATCACGACCTACTTCGCAGTATTAGTACGAACACCAACTTCTACAGGGCGGGCAGAGGCTTTTACCCCAAACACCGCCATCAACATACCCGCAAACAGAACGATTGTGGCAGACTTGGGCTACATTTCCTTTTCTCCATCTACGACCCTTTCTCATTATCGCTCATACCCTATTTGTATTGCGGTTGTCCGAAGAAAACATCTTGAAACAACAAATTCCAACACAGTAATATGTCGTGGTGTAGTAATCGTTCCACAGCGTGCTTCGTAAGGGAACTTTTAGCGCGGGGGCTATCGTTATATCGTATGGAGGTCAGCCTATGGTGTTGCCGACAGGTAAAGCACGGGAGACTAAGTGGGCGTTCTATCGGATAGCACCACCTTTTGCGCCGATAGAGGACTTGCAGGCATACTTTGACGCGCTGTCGCCCATCAGGGCTATCAATCTCATCGTCCTTCACCACACAGGCGCGGACACCCCATTTCGGGGGGTAGACGCTTGGTATGACATAGACCGCTATCATCGGAGCAAGGGGTGGAAGGGCATAGGGTATCATTATGGCATAGACCCGATGGGGGGCATATGGTCTTTGCGTCCCTGTCGCCTGATAGGGTCTCACGCCGAAGGGCATAATGCCCTCAGCATAGGTGTTGTTGTATGGGGCAACAAACAAAAGACGGACGCGCAGTATGACGCCCTGAACCGCCTGCTGAAGGTGTTGCAGAAGCGGTTCCCTTCGGCTAAGGTAGCACTGCATAGCCATCTGAAAAAGACTGAGTGTCCGTCTTTGGACACGAAACGACTGAAGGAGGTGCGATGGTACAAATGAAGATTGGTTGGTTGAAGCGGATACTTCTTGCTTGGCTTATCCCTGTCATCGTTGAGTTCTTCAACGAAGTGATTGAGGGACGCGAAAGCAGGCGGATTGCTGAGCAGTTAGACATACCCGATGAGAAGGTGGACGCCGTGCTTCAGGCGGTAGCGCAACTGCTTATACTGAAATTAGAGAAAGCCATCGGACGGGTGTAAAATGGAAGGATACCGACACATAGCGTCGGCGGATGAGTTAGGCTCGGCAAAGACGGCGGACATCTTTGCCCTGCAGAAGGCAGTGGGGGTAGACCCCAAAGACCCCGTGATAGAGAAGTTCAACCGTCTGCGGTGGTTCTTTGAGGCGAAGACCCCCCGCTATGACCGTATACACCGCCTTCGCCTGCGCTACAACTTACAAGTGCAACGACAACCGCCGATAGAGGGTGGTAGCAACATCGTCATCCCCATAGTACGGTACATCTGTCAGTCGGTAGTGGAGCGTCTGCTACTCACTCACTTTTCGTCCGAGCCGTACATTCTTGTCCGTCCCGTCCGCACCGTCTCGGCGACGAACGACTTGGAACTGCTTCTTCATCACTATCAGAAGAAACAGCCGATGAAGGAGTGGTACAAAATCATCACCGACGCGGTGCTGTTGGGTACGGGGGTGGGGTACAAGATGATGATGAAACCCGCCAACGATGTTGAAGTTAGCACGCCCTACCCCTATCTGCGCTATGTTCCGTTGGAGAACTTCATCGTCTACCCTGAACTGCCAACGCTTCAAGGCGTTATCGCCGTCGGACACAAAGAGACGGTCAGCCTGAAGTATCTGATAGACGAATACGGGTTGCCTGATGAAGTCTTAGACCGCCTATGGGGGTCTCCGTCTAACATCCCCGACCAACACCCCCTGCGGGTAGAGACCACTGCTACGGGGTCAGGGATAGTAGACCTGAACAGGGTCATCTACTACTGCGAGGGCAAATACTACCACATTCACTACCTGCCCCGCTTCAACCTTTACCTGCGCAAGGAAGTCTACCCCTTCCCCATCTTTCCGTATGTCATCTATACTGTTATGCCGTCTGCTACTATCTTTGGCACAGGGTTGGGGCAGATGTTGGAGCCGTTTGAGGAAGAAATAACCGAACTGCACAACCTGCGATTGGACAACCACCTGCTTACGAACCTGCCTATATTCAAAGTGCGCAAGGGTAGCACGGCGCAGAAGATAGACAGTTTCAGCGCGGGGATGAAGATACCTGTTGAGACCCCGCAGGATATAGATGTTCTACTTATGCCCCAACAGTTTGGGGGCATACTGCAGGAAGAACAGGCTCTTATGCAGTTAGCGACGCAGATAAGCGGTATCAACGAAATCCTGATGGGACAAATGCCCCCCGCTTCCGCGACTGCCTACGCGGTGGAAACCGCGCTGTTGGAAGGAGCCGTGCGGTTCAAAGCGTTCTACGCTTCCGCGAAAGAAGCCTTCCGCGCGAACGCGAAGTTAGACCTGTTGTTCCTGAAGAAATGGGGCGATGAGGTTTACATCAGTCAGGTTCTCAACGCGCCGTCGCCTCTTATAGACTACACCATAGACGACATCGTAAGGGAGACGGAATTTACCATAGAACCAAACACGGCTTCGGTCAACAGAGAGACCGACAAACAGCGGTGGCTCATCGTCCGTCAACTGATGTATGAGCAACTGCCACCTGAAGGGAAATGGGAAGTGGACGCGCAGATACTGCGGTTGATGGGTATCAACCGACCCGAAGCCATCATCGGCGAGAAGCCTGCTACTCCCGAAGTCCCGCCTTCTGCTCCTATGACCCATCCGTTGATGGGGCTAAGTATGCCTGACGGAATGATGGGCTTAGCAGGGGGCGACCCAACAGGTAGTTTGGGGATGATAGGATGAGAACGACTGTCCCGTTGGAGAAACTGTTGGAAGCCTATTACATAGTGCAGACGATAGAAGAATTCATCGGTGAGGAGAAACAGCGGTTGCTGACCGCTCTCCTTTACGCAGATGAAGACCCCGCTGTTTCCGTCCATCAGACGGTACAGCAATACACTCAGGCTAAGGTGCGTTATCGCACCCTAACCGACATAGAGCGGGCTATAGAACACGCCCGCTATGAATTCACCTACTCAGTAGGAACTAAGGAGGAGTGATGATGGATACGCAAGCAGTGCCGACTATGCCACAGCAAGGACAGCAGGCGACGCCTGCGCAAGAGCCACAAGTAGAACTTTCGTTTGAAGACCTGTGGCGACAGGAAATAGAGCGTTTGTCGCAGTTAGAAGAACAACAGCGATGGGGGCAACCCCCTCAGCCGACGCCTGCCCCTGCTCCCGCTCGCGCTAAGAGCGAAGATGGGGACGAAGAAGATGAAGCGGAAGAACAGGCGCAACCGACCGAGTTTATCAGGATGGCAGTCAAGGTTGCCATTCAGGAAGGGCTATCTCCACTGTTGAAGGAACACCCTGAGTTAGACGACTTGGGTATCGTCAACCTGACGAAGCAGTACCTGTCGTCCTTCCCACCGCACGCCATCACGCCTGACCTGACGAAGGCGACCGCGCTGATGTTCTATGGGCTTTACGCGCTGAAGCAAAAGGAGTATCAGGTGAAAAAGCAGGCGGAACAGGCAAAGACGCAGAAGCCGTCGTTGCCGACGGACGAAACCGAGCGTCTGCGTCGGTACGCCGAAATTTGGGGCTTAGACGCCGACGACCTGTATCAGAAGGTCTTAGCCGAGCGTGCTAAGGAGGTGCAGGCGCGATGAAGAAAACCGAGCCGACGGTAGTAGAAAGCAAGGAGCCGATGTCTTTAGAGGAAGCGCGTGCTTTTGTCCGCGCTATCACCGAAGCCGACCCACTGTTAGTCCGCAACCCAAAAGAAGGGTATGACTATGGTTGGTTTGCCGTAGATGGCAACCACCCTCACTGCACCGATTGGGCGCAGGGACGCGGATGGGAGATAGTGAAGGAAGGCGATGGGGAGACGAACGCCTTCGGTAAAGTGCGGTTCAGAGAACTGCAACTTATGCGCCGTCCCCGTGCTATCGGCGAAGCCTTCTTAGAAGCGCGGAAGAAGCACTACGACGAAATGGTGCGCTCCGCCGAGAACGCCTACTTCAACATCCAAGAAGAAGTGGAAAAGACGGCTACGGATGGCGTTCCTGAGCGCACCATCATCATCTAAAGATGGAACATAAAGCACGGGGGCAGGCGTTATACATAGATGGGTAGGCAAAGCCTGCCCCCCTTCAAAACCCTTCGCCCTTGAAAGCGAAGGGCTAAGCAAATCTAAGTATGAGGTGATAAACGATGGAGGAACGCGGAGTACGCACGCGGGTCAACACTTCGCAGGCGTACATTTGGGAGGACGCCGTGCAGTATATTACTGCACCCACTGCTACGACCTACACGGATAGTCAGGTGGGCGACTTCGTAGAATTCAACGCTTCAGGGGAGTTAGTACGAAGCCCATCGGGAGCGTCAGGTATCAACGCAAGTCGGTATCAGGGTATCGTTGTAGGGATTGCCCCTGATAGTGGGGAGTACCCTGCTTTTGGGGGACACCTCAACGGTCAGCCGTTGGTTGCCAAACTTTCTCCGAATAAGACGGAACTGATTATGCGACAGATTGACGCTTCGGGGAACTACCTTAGCACGCCGACGCTGAATGTAGGTGCAACGACGATGTTTGTCTTCAACAGCACTACGAACCGATGGGGAGTGCAGGCAAACGGTTCCAACCCTGCCACAGGGCGGGTTGCTCAGGTGTTGAACGACGGACGCCTGCTTATCGTCTTCGGAGGCTAATAAAGGAGGATTATGAACGATGAATGCGAGCATTATGACTTCGGGGCAGTTTCCCGATTTGTTGCGGGTAGGTATCCGCGAGGTGTTCCTTTCGGAGTATCAGCAGTACCCCGAACTCTATAGCAAGGTCTACGATGTGCAGACCTCTAACCGCGCTTACGAAGAAGAACTGATTATCGCGGGCTTCGGGGCTGTGCCTGAGTGGAACAGCGACGGTTCTGAACTGCCGACCGACCGCGCTCTGACGGGGAACCGCGTGCTGTATGTCCACAAGGACTACGGTATGATGTGGACGGTCAGCAAGCGTCTGCTTCGCGAGGATTTGTACGCGAAGATTGG
>Ga0308394_1001014_pt1 | contig 13737 bp, 10 predicted proteins | sample Hotspr2Sampleme2_FD_202366 | JGI IMG/M metagenome (GOLD analysis project Ga0308394, IMG submission 202366) | Hot spring phototrophic mat microbial communities from Mushroom Spring, Yellowstone National Park, Wyoming, United States - 20050701_me2 ...
TCATCATCAGCGAAGAGCCCGCCGCGAACCTCATGTGGGGCGTAGACGCCAATGTCCAAGAAAAATCGCGCTTTATTTCTGCGCTGCTGAACCGCCTACCCTTTTACACGACGAAGGAGGAGAGCGAAATTACCTTCAAGGGGGAGTTTGCGCAGCTGCGGCCGGGGGTTCCTCGGCAGGTCGTTACGGGAAATGAGCGGGGGATAGCGTACATTGATGACTTTGAGGGGCTGCGCAATACGTTGGATTTGACGCAGTGGACCTACTGGAAGGTCGCTTCGGTGCCGCCGCCACTGCGCCCGAATCTCGCCGACCCCCTCAGCGCTAACTACACCCGCGCCGCCCTCTCCTGGTACTTCATTGACCCCGAATTCTTCAATCGTCCCTCTTCTTTTGGCTTGGATGACCAGAGCCCTGCCCTCAATAACCACTATACCCGCCGCGTAGAACCCCAAGAAGTCTTTCCCAACCGCACGATTGCGGCAGGCAGTAACCTGCTGACGACGTTTGACCTGTACTATCGCCCGCAGGAGCGCGGCCCCTACAACTACAACGCCAATCCCGCCGACCTTAATCCCGACGGCACCTTCAAAAACCCCGCCCGCAACTGGGCCGGCATCATGCGCCGGGTCATCGGGAATACCGACTTTGAGGCGGCCAACTATGAGTTCATCGAATTCTGGCTCATGGACCCTTTCCTGGATGATCCTACTGCTGCCGGAGGCGAACTGCACTTCAACCTCGGCCAGATTAGCGAAGATGTTTTGCCTGACAACCGCCGGGCCTACGAGCATGGGCTACCCACCAACGCCCAGGACGACGCTGCCGACCGCAACCTCACCATAACCCCCTGGGGACGAGTGCCTAATATCCAAATCCCCACGCTCGCCTTTGACAATGACCCCGCCGCCCGCCAGTACCAAGATGTAGGGCTGGATGGCCTGCGCAGCGAAAGAGAACGCACCCTTTTTGCCGATTTTCTCAATGCTGTACGGGCTATCCTCTCCCCTGAAGCCTATGCCCGCTTAGAAGCCGACCCTTCCAGCGACGACTATGCCCACTTCCGGGATATTAGCTCCAGCAGCATCTTGCAGCGCTACGAGCGCTTCTCGGGCCTGGAAGGAAACTCCCCCATACCCCAAAGTAACGAACCCTACACCCGCCAAGCCAGCGCCCTCCCCGATGTAGAAGACATCAACGCCGATGGCACCCTCAATACCCGTGAAGCCTACTTTGACTACACCATCTCCCTGCGTCCCCAAGACCTCGTCTTAGGCCGCAACTACATCGTGGACAAACGCGAACAAGAAGTCAAACTCCCCAACGGCACCACCATCCAGACCCGCTGGTATCTCTTCCGGGTGCCCATCTCCAAAGGCCAACCCTACGGGGATATTCAGGACTTCAAAGCCATTGACTTTATCCGAATGTGCCTCACTGGCTTTGACCGGCCCGTGGTTTTACGTTTCGGGAAGCTGGAGCTGGTGGCTACCACCTGGCGTCGGGCTCTCGTCAACCTCAATCAACAGGAAGAGGCCTTCTTGCCCGATCCGGGGACCGATCCTACTCGCTTTGAGACCGGCATCGTCAATATCGAGGAAAATGGTTCGCGACAACCCTTCCCTTACGTGCTGCCGCCGCAAATCTTGCGTCAGCCTATCCCCGGAAGCCCCGTCGCCGGCCTTCTCCAAAACGAACAAAGCTTAGCCCTGCGCGTGTGCAACCTCCAAGATGGCGATGCTCGCGGCGTCTTCCGAACTTTCACGTATGACCTGCGCTTCTACGAACGTCTCGAACTCTGGGCGCATGCCGAACCGCTCGTAGGCAGCCCCATTCCCCCTAATGTCCAAAATCCCGGCGACGCCACCCTCTTCATCCGAATCGGTACCGACTATACCGACAACTACTACGAATACGAAGTGCCCCTCCTCTTATCCACCCCCGGCGATGCAAGTCCAGAAAACATCTGGGCTAATAATATAGAGATTCCCCTTTCCGAGCTAAACCTCGTCAAAGTCTTGCGCGATGAAGCCCGAGCGCAGCGGCATTTTCCCTTGTCCCAAGTTTATACCTATGTAACGCCCCAGGGCCATCGCATCTCCGTCAAGGGCACCCCCCAGCTCAATAATGTCAAAACCGTCCTCATTGGCGTGCGCAATCCCAATGACGGCCGCGGCCCCATCTGCGTGGAAGTCTGGGTCAACGAACTCCGAGTAACTAACTACAACACCAAACCCGGATGGACGACCTCAGGCCTTCTCAACCTTCGCCTGGCTGACTTAGGTAATCTCTCCGTTTCGGGTAGCTACGGCACCCCCTGGTACGGCTCCATCGAGCAGAAGGTCAGCCAACGTTCCACCGAATGGCTCCAGCGCTATACCCTCACCGGCGGACTCCAACTGCATAAACTCATGCCCAAAGCCCTGGCCGTAGAAGTGCCATTCTTCTTCACTTATGGGGAGCAGGTGCAGCGGCCCTTGTATAGTCCGTTTGACCCCGATGTCTTCGCCGTTACCCGCCTGGAAGCCGCCGCTCTCAGCGGCCGGCGGGATAGCCTGGAACGTATCCTCACTTCTTACAGCCGCACTTACAGCTACACCTTCGCCGGCGTGCGAAAACTCTACCGCAACCCCCAAGCTAAAAAACGCCCCTGGCACATCCAAAACTTCCTCTTTAGCTACGGCTACAACGAAACCTTCTCCAGAAATCCCCAGACTGAATACAACATCGCTAAAAACTACACAGGCGCTATCAGCTACTCGTATAGCTTCCAATCTAAGCCCTGGCGCCCCTTCCAAAAAGCCAAAACCCGCCTCCTCTCCGACATGAGCATCACCTTCCTACCCGCCCAAGTAGGCCTAAAAATAGAAGGCAACCGCCAATATACCGAGCAGCGCCTGCGAAGCATAGGCGGAGGCCCCGAAATTAGACCCACCTTTTATCAAAACTTCCTGATTAATCGCCAGTATCTTCTGCAATGGAACCTCTTTCCCAGCCTCAGCCTCAACTACAACGCCACCGTGCAAGCCCGCGTGGATGAGCCCGAAGGCCCCATCAACACCCCCGAAAAACGCGACTCCCTCTGGCAAAACTTCTTCAGCATTGGCAAAGACCCCGCTCGCGGCCGCTACCAGCGCATCAACTTCGGCCGAACCCTCTCCTTCCAGCAGCAAGTCTCGCTCACCTATCGCCTCCCCCTTAGCAAAATCAAATGGACCGACTGGATAAATAGTAGCATTACCTATGGGGCAGACTATCGCTGGACCACAGCGGCCTTAGGCCAAGAGCGCTTCGGCAATACCATCTCCAATAACCAGACCATCCAGCTTACTGGGCAGTTTCAGCTGAGTAACTTCTACAAAAAGTTCAAGGCGATTGATAAGCTTCTCAAGCCGCTGCCCAAACGTAATATCTTTTCGCAGGCAGATACCTCTCGTAAGCCGGGCGATGATCCATATGTAGGGAGTCGGATGCTCCTGCGGGCCTTAGCGAAGGTAGTGTTTGGGATTCAGAATGTGGATGTGAGTTATACGCGTCAGCGGGGCACGACCTTGCCGGGATTTTTAGCCCGGCCGGCCAACTTTGGCTTGGACTGGAGCTATCAGGACACGCTAACGGGGCAAACCTCCCAGGCCCCCGGTTGGGGATTCATCTTAGGGGAGCAGCCCAACCTCACCGGCGGATGGCTCCAAAACGCCGCCCAAAAAGGCTGGATGACCCGAGACCCACGCTTCACCCTCCCCTTCCAACAAACTCAATCCACCCAGCTCAACATCCGTTCCTCCATCTCCCCCGCCAAAGACCTCCGCATAGACCTCACCTTCACCAAAAATCAAACCTTCTCTGAAGGCGGCCTCTTCGGCTGGGATACCACCCTAAGCGACTTCACCTTCAGCAACCGTAACGCCCAAGGAAACTTCAGCATGAGCTTCTTCAGCTTTGGCTCCGCCTTCGAAAGCCTCAAAAATCCTAAAACCTTCAACCAGATGGACCAAGAGTACCGCTACATCTTTTCTCAGCGCTTGCGGCTCGCCAATCCGCTCTACGAGTCGGTCCTCGGCGCCAATGCCGGCCTTACCCGACGAGAATTCTGGAATGGCTACACTGGCTCCCAGCAGGATGTGCTGCTTCTTTCCTTCCTCAGCGCTTATGGGCCTTACAGCCCCAAGCGCATGCCCCTAACCCCCACCCCCAAAGTACCCCTCCCCAACTGGAATGTAAGCTACACCGGCCTGAGTCAGCTCCCCTTCTTCCAATCTCTTTTCCGATCGGTTACGCTCAACCACGGCTACCGTTCCACCTACACCCTCTCCTACACCCTCAACCTTCGAGCCCAAGACCTCAATGGCGATGGCCTCTCCGATACCTATGTGCCCATCCAAGCCCCCTTAGATACCATCGCCGGACTTACTATCGTCAACTTCGAGCCCCTCTACATCGTCAATGCCGTCAGCATCCAAGAAACCTTCTCCCCCCTCCTCGGCTTCAACTTCACCTGGAAAAACGGCATCAGCACCGTCGTCGAACTGCGCCGTACCCGCACCCTCACCCTCAACGTCGGCGCCCTCCAACTCAACCAAAACCAAAATACCGAATTCTCCTTTATCGGCAACTGGCGACGAGAAAGCTTCCTCCAACCCTTCTCCCTCTTCGGACGAACCTTTGAACTGCGCAATAGCGTTACCTTCCGCTTAGAAATCACCTATCGCAACCTCGTCAATCAAAATCGCCAGATTGATAACCGAGACTTCACGCAACCTATTGGCGGCACCCGCAGTTTCACCATTAAGCCCGCCATAGATTACGCGCTCAGCACCCAGCTCAATGTGCGCTTCTACATTGAGCATACCCGCAATCGCCCCGTCCTCTCTAACGCGTTTCCAACTTCCTTTACGGCGGTCGGTCTTCAGTTTCGCTTCAGCTTAACCAACTAAGCCTACATTTGTCTCATGCGCTGGAGCCTCCTCCTCTCTCTGCTATGGGCCCAAGACACCATTCGCGTGCTGGCCTACAACCTCCTCAACTACGGACAGACCCCCGGCTACTGCCTAACCGACTGCAAAGACCGCCAGCTGCGCACCATTATCGGATTCGTCCAGCCTGATCTCATCGTCTTCAACGAAATCGCTCCCTACCCCCAGTATGTACGTCGGCTTTTGGACTCGGTGCTCAACATAGGTGGCGTCTCCTACTGGCGCAGTGGGATTTTTCCCAGTAATCTCACGGGCGATCGCCTAAGCATGGTGTACTATGATAGTCGGCGCTTTGCTTATGAGAAGCAGGAGCTAATTACGACGCAGGGGGGGCTGCGGGATGTGTATGCGTTTCACTTGTACTATCGGGAGCCGGATTTAGCGACCCATCAGGATACGCTTTTCGTGGTGGTGATTGCTTCGCACCTAAAAGCGGGTCCTAACGCCTCCGATGCCAATACTCGGGCTCAGGCAGCCCTCGCCATTCGAAACTACATCCAGGCTCTCCCTTCTAATCGCCAGCGTTGGGTCTTAGATATGGGCGATCAAAACCTCTACGGGGCCAGCGAGGCCGCTTATCAGCGCCTTACTGAAGTGCTCATAGACCCCGGCCCCGCCGGCGAATGGGACCGAAACAGCACTTACGCCTACTATCACACCCAGTCTACCCGCCTCAGCAGCTTAGCCGATGGCGGCTCGGGCGGCGGCCTCAATAGCCGATTCGACTTCATATTTTTCTCCCCCGCCTGCACCCTTTCTACGGCCAAAGCGCGCTACCTCCCCGGCAGCCATAAGGTCATCGCACAAGATGGTCTGCACTTCGGCAAAAGTCTCTTAGACCCGCCCCAGGTCGCAGGTTATTCGCAGGCTGTGCTCAATGCCCTCTACATGGTTTCTGACCATTTGCCCGTCGTAGCGGAATTCGCCCTGAATGTAACTTCGGCGCTCACCGCCTTACCCCTTGCGGTAGAGCGCCCTAATTTTCAGGTGCGGGTAGAGCCCGGTTACCTGGAAGTGACAGCTGAGGTGCCTGGCAAGGTGGTAGTTTATGACCTGCGGGGCCAGCAGGTGGAGGCTGGGCACCTATCACCCGGCTCCTCCTTTTCCCTAACCCTCCCAGCGGGGGTGTACCTCCTCCAAGGTCTTCCGGAGAAAGGAAGCCAGCCTGCCCTCTGGCAGCAGAAAGTCCTCGTGCCCTGATCTCACCCCACCCCGAAGTTTCCCGGCAAAAAAGGTAGTCCCCCCGGCATTTGACCGCCTAACTTCTCCATGATAGTGGCTCGGAGCTTGCTAAAGGCCTCGTTGTAAGCACTCTGAATGCCCCTTTCCAGAGCTTGGGGGTTTTCTTGCAGAAGGGTAGGGTGAATCTCCACGCGCACCATCTCATTGTGGCCGTTTAGCGTGATGCGGATAGCGCCTTCCAGCGCCTCGCCCGTTACTTCCAGACTTTTCAGCTCTTCGGCCAGCGTTTGCAGGCGCTTAAGGGTGCCCAGCAGGTCCCACATCCGGGCAAAGATAGCTCGTGCCGTCCATAGGGAGAAATTCCCTACTTTTGCCCTATGTACTGGAATTCTGAGATCAAGGCGGAGCTGATAGCTCGTCATAGTCCCCGGCATGATCCCAAGGATACTGGCAGTCCCGAAGCCCAGATAGCGCTGCTGACTTATCGCATTCAGGAGATTGCTAATCACCTTAAAGAGCATCCGAAAGACTTTTCGGCGCAGCGGGGCCTGTTTCGGCTGGTGGGCCAGCGGAAACGCCTCCTCGCCTATCTCAAACGAAAAGACATAGAGCGGTACCGAACGATTATCTCGGCATTAGGGTTAAGGGCATAGGGATAGTATGCAGAAGCAGGTGTTTCGGTTTGAGGTGGAGGGGGCAGCGCCGATAGAGATGAGCTTTGGGCATATTGCCCGGCAGGCGCATGGCGCGGTGTGGGTACGGCAGGGGGGCACTATTGTCATCTGCACGGCCACCTACAATCCCGATAAAGTTACCGAGGCGGACTTCGTGCCGCTGACGGTAGATTATCGGGAAAATTTTGCCAGTAGTGGGCGCATTCCAGGTGGATTTTTCAAGCGGGACGGCCGCCCTAATGACTATGAAATCTTAGTTTCTCGGCTTATTGATCGGTCTTTGCGGCCTTTCTTTCCGAAGGGTTGGCGCCATGAGACGCAGCTCATTGCTATTTTGGAGTCGTATGACCCCGAATACCCCCCGGACATATTAGCGGGTTTGGGTCTGTCTGCGGCCTTAGCGTTATCAGAGATTCCCACGGAAGACATGGTGGGGATGGCGCGTATTGTGTGGCATGCGGGTCAGTTTCAGCTTAATCCTCCTGCCAGCCGTACCGAGCAGGCCGACATTAATTTAGCTGTTTCCGGTACGGCGACCTCTATTGTCATGGTGGAGGGCGAAATGCGCGAAGTGCCAGAGGAGCAGCTTGTGGAGGCCCTGCGGGCTGCCCATATCCACATTCAGCGGCTGGTGGCGTTTCTTAGGTCCCTTCAGGTGGCGGCGGGCAAGCCTAAGGTGGCCCTCCCCGAGAGTTTTGCTCATCCTGAGGTAGAAGCCTGGATCACGGAGCGAGCACGGCCCCGTCTCATAGAGATTGTCAAGGCCTCCCTTCCCAAGCAGGAGCGCCGAAAAGCCTTTGAGCAGCTATTCTCAGAGCTGAGCGAAGCCATGGTCGCTGAAAATGCCGACTGGGCTCTGCCAGAAATCCAAAAATATGCGCAGTCTGTATTTAGCCAGCTCAAGCGCGCCGTCATGCGAGAGGCTATTCTTTCCGAAGGCATACGTTTAGATGGCCGCAAGACAGACGAAATCCGGCCTATCTCTTGCGAAGTGGGTCTTTTGCCTTACACGCATGGGTCGGCGCTTTTCACTCGGGGGGAAACGCAGGCCCTGGCCACCGTGACCATTGGCACGAAGCTGGATGAGCAGATCATTGATTACGCCACCCAGCAGGGCAGTAAAAAGTTTCTCTTGCAGTATAACTTCCCGCCTTTTTGCACGGGGGAGGTAAAGCCCTTACGGGCGCCGTCTCGTCGGGAGGTGGGCCATAGTCACCTCGCAGAGCGCGCGCTGAAACAGGTTATCCCGCAGGAGGGAGAGTTTGCCGAATATACCATTCGGGTGGTGTCGGACATCTTAGAGTCTAATGGCTCTTCCTCCATGGCGACGGTATGTGCGGGGGCCCTGGCCCTCATGGATGCGGGGGTTCCTATCAAAGCCCCTGTGGCCGGCATATCTATGGGGCTCATCTGGGAAAGTCCAGAACGTTATGCGGTGCTCACCGACATCTTAGGGGATGAGGATGCTCTGGGAGACATGGACTTCAAGGTCGCCGGCACCGAAAATGGCCTTACCGCTTGTCAGATGGACATCAAGATACAGGAGCTTTCCTATGAGGTTCTTCACAAAGCCCTCCTGCAGGCCAGGGAGGCTCGGCTCTTTATCTTACAAAAAATGAAAGAAGTCTTGCCGGCCCCTCGGCCAGAACTTTCGCCCTTAGCCCCCCGCATTCACCGATTTACTATTCCGGCGGAGTATATTGGAGCTGTGATTGGGACGGGGGGGAAGGTGATCCAGGAAATTCAACGTACCACAGGCACGACCGTCACCATTGAGCAGGTTGGCCATGAAGGGGTCGTTGTCATCTATGCTCAGGACAAAGAGGCTCTGGACAAGGCCGCTACGCAAATTCAGGAAATCGTCGCCGAGCCAGAAGTGGGCAAAATCTATCCTGCCCGCGTCAAAATCCTCAAAGAAGCCGGCGCCGTAGTGGAGTTTATGCGGGGGAAGGAGGGTTTCCTGCACATTTCTGAGATCATGCCCTATCGGATTGAGAAAGTAGAGGATGTCTTGCAGATAGGCCAGGAGCTGGACGTAAAGTACATGGGTATAGACGCTCGTACCGGCAAACATCGGGTTAGCCACAAAGCCGTGATGAACGGAGAGGCTAGCGAGACGAAGCCCTTCGCTGAGCGGTCCCACTCGAGGTCTCGTCGTCGACCGGACCGGTCAAAGCCCGCTTCCCACTCACCGCACAAAACCCGTCGCCGTGAGTAACATTCTCGTAACAGGTGGGGCGGGTTTTATTGGCTCGCATCTCGTAGAGACCCTCCTCCGGATAGGCTACCAAGTAACGGTCTTAGATAATCTCTCCACGGGCCGGCTGAGTAATCTGGCCCCCCTCATGGAGACTTTTCCTGGGCAATTGAGTTTTGTTCAAGGAAACGTAGAAGATAAAAGCACCGTGCAATCTTTGGTCTCGGGTAAAGAGGCTATCTACCACTTAGCTTCTGTGGTGGGGGTCAAGCGCGTTTTGCAGGAGCCTTTAGCTACGGTGTTGGAGGGGCTCAGAGGGGTGGATTATGTTTTGGAGGTAGCGGCGCGGGAGGGCATCCCTACCCTGATAGCCTCTACCAGCGAAGTTTATGGACGCCTGCAAGAGGTCCTACCAGATGTAACCAGCTTATCAGAAGACCTGCCTCTCCTTTTGGGTTCGCCCGCTAAGCACCGCTGGGTCTATGCGATTACGAAGCTGGCGAAAGAGGCCCTGGCTATTGCCTATCATCGGGAGCGGGGAGCGCCATTTGTGGTGGTGCGCTTCTTTAATACCGTAGGCCCTCGCCAATCCGCCGCCTACGGCATGGTCATTCCCAACATGGTGAAGGCCGCCCTATCCGGAAAATCTATCCCCATCTACGGCGATGGGGAGCAGCGGCGCTCCTTCCTGCATGTTACCGACGCCGTGGAAGCTATCTATCGGCTCTTACTGGACTCCCCCCAGCCTCCCTGGGGGGAAATCTTCAATGTCGGCAATCCCATAGAAGTATCTATCCGAGCTCTGGCCGAAAAAATCAAAACCTTGACAGGGAGTCCCTCCCCCCTCCAGTTTATTCCTTATGAGGAGGCTTATGGCCAAGGCTTTGAGGACATGCGGGTTCGGACCCCCAATATCACCAAAATCTCTACATGGATAGGCTGGACCCCCAAAAAGTCCCTGGATGAAATCCTGATAGAAACAATCACGTACTACAAGCAAACTATTCCAAGCCATACTGTATAACCTATGCGATACCTACTTTTTTTGACAGGGCTGCTTTTAGCCCAGAAAGCCTTTGAAGGCACAGTTGTCTACACTACTCGGTTTGAAGGAGAAATGGCCAAACAGCTGGGGGAAATGCTGCGGGAAGCCCTCCCCGAACGTATCGTTCTTTATTATCGGGGCGATAAGGTTCGGATGGATATGGGAGAAGCGGTTTTGCTTACGGACTACTCCGCTAATAAGGCCTATGTTCTCAAGCCTTCTCTTCAGACTTATACGGAGCAGTCCTTGGAAGAGCAGGACAAGTCCGATGAGAAGAAGCCCGAAGTGAAGAAAACCAAGGAGAAGACGAAGATTCTGGGGTATCCGGTAGAGAAGTACGAGGCTACCGTGGAGAGTGAGCAGGGCCCCGTGAAGGTGGAAGTGTGGGCTACTCCCCAGCTTAAGACACCCCAGCGTGGAAAAAATCCCTTGGCTCAGGGCCTGGACATCCAAGGTTTCCCCCTCAAGATATCCAGTCAGGTCGCAAGCATGGATCTGCGAATAGTCTTCTTGGCGACGGAAGTAAGTCAAAATCCGCCCGATGAGAAGCTTTTCCGGATTCCTCCTGGCTATGTGAAGGAAGAGGCTTCCGGGGATAGCTCAGACTGAACTTCTCGTCTCAGTAGAGCCTCTTAGGCAAAACGCTTCTCTGGTCGGGTTTCGCCGGAGGAGCATTTTATTGTGCCGAGAAAAGCTATCAGGCATCTAAGGAAGAGTTGATGAAGGTGATGAAGTTTGCTAACCACCTCACAAAAGACAGAGATGCCCGCCCGAGTAGCCGGGTGGGCATCAAAGTGCCAGATGCTGGAAGTTATACTGGTCTGCCTGGAGGTACTGACTGCCTCAGTAGACGTGGTTATCTACCCGGGTGGCTGGGCAAGAGCCCGAACGTTGCCATACACTGGAATGTTTACCGGTCCGGCCTGCGGCACAGGCGCTTAGAAGGAGGATAACTACCGTGAGCCCACTTAGGGTCAGGGCTAACTGTGCTTTTTTGCTCGCTCGCATACGTCAAATATACGGGAAAATGGTGATGTAGGTTGCAAGGGCAGGGCATACGGACCTTACGGCGCTTTTTGACCCCCGGGCGACCTACGCCACACGCCCCCACCAGAAAGGCAAAGCCCAGTAATGTCAGCCACCGGAGGCTACGTGGGACTTTTTTCATAGTTCCTGGACATATTTGGTTAGGCTATCAATAAGTGCTTCCCGCCACGTCGTGGACGCAGGCAGGGGGAATTCAACGACTTTTTGTAGGGTGTCGGTGAAAGCTATTTTTTGCATGATGAGGGTAGCTTTGAGTTTGTAACCTTCTTCGGTGAAAAGTTTGTTGCTTCGGGCGTAGACGATAGGATACCTCTCAGCATGCAGGTGAAGGTGGACGACGTGGTAATAGATGGGGGGCCATTGGGCGAGAGGCAAGCGATGGAGGTTGCGCAGGGTGTCTGGATAGCTGCGCTGGTTAATGGCTTCTACCAGGGATAGGATAAAAGCGGCCTTGGCCGTGAGGAGAGAATCTCCCCCGCTCAAAATAGCCTTCTCGTAATACGGGTCATACGTGAAGCCCTTGCTGGAAATATACAAGCCTGGGGAGACTTTTTGCGCCTTAGTGGTGCAGAAGCAGAAGCTCCCGATGATAACTATCGGTATTAGTAGTGAGGGTGCCATTGTTGTCAAGGTCAAACTTGTTGTATCGCTCATGCACGTAAATTAGGCCGGTGCCGCGCTGATAGACCTCATAGAAGTAGGCCTTTTCCAGGAGAGCGGTGGTATCGGCACGGCGAAGCACCAAAACAGAACGCGGATAGGCATTCCCCCTGAGCTGCCAGGTAGTATCCAAAGAGGCGTAGCGACAGACTTCTGGCGGATGATTGGTGTACTCGTAGCGGTTCCATCGTAGGTCTGGCGAGAGGGGAAAGCGCAGCATGAGCAGGCGGGTGTTATTGTCCCAAAGTTCGGCCTGCTTTTCGTCTCGGTAGAGGAGGCCCACCCGGTAGAATCCCCAGGGGGTGCTATCCGGGTAAGGCGCTGTGTCCCACCGCACATAGCGCGCAGGCCGCCCATAAGCATCGATAAGAGCGCTATCTATGACTAAGCGCAGGTAGTAAGCATGCGGGAGGGGGCCAGAAGTGGTATAGAGGGTCTCGCGAACGAGATAGGTCCAGGCCAGACCGCTATCGGTCGGGAAAAGAGAGATGCCACTTTCGTAGGTAGGCAAAGGTATGGTGCGCCGACAGGCTAAGGGCGCAAGGAAAAGAAATATGGCGATAGGCGCGCGCCAGCGCATGCGATAAAGGTACTCACTTCCGGCCGAAAAAGCGGCGTAGGCGTTCCAAGAAGCCTTTTTCGGAGGTTTTGGGCTGGGGCTGGAAGGCTTTGTAGGCTTGGAGGGTTTCCAGAGCTTTTCGTTCGTCGGGGGAGAGTTTTTTGGGTATCCAGACGTGGACCTGGACGAAGAGGCTGCCGCGCTGGCGGCCTTTTCGGCGGGGGAGGCCTTCGTTTTTGATTTCAAAGACCTCGCCGGAGAGTGTACCGGGGGGGATTTTGAGGGGGGCCGTTTCGTTGGAGAGGAGGGGAATTTGGAGGGTGGTGCCCAGGACGAGGTCGGGATAGCTGACCCAGGTTTCATAGAAGAGGTTTTCGCCTTCACGGGTGAAGTGGGGATGCGGTTCTTCTTCTATGTGGAGGAGCAGGTCACCCGGGGGGCCATTCCACGGGCCGAAGTGGCCTGCCCCCCGCCAGATGAGGGTGGAGCCACCTTCTACGCCGGCAGGAATGTCTACCTCGTGGGTTGTTTCGGTTTCCATGAGGCCGGTTCCACCACAGCGCGGGCAGGGGTTGGGGTTATGGTATCCGCTTCCCTGGCAGGTGGGACAGGTCTGGTAGATGAACTGCTGAAAGAAGCCGCCGCCCACGCGGTAAGCCACGTTCCCGGTTCCCTGGCAAGTCGGACAAATGGGCGGTGTTTTGTCAGCATGGCCTGTCCCCCCACAAGCCTCGCAGGGAATGCGGCGCTTATAGGTGAGCGTTTTGCGGGTACCTTTGAGCACGTCTTCCAGAGAGAGCCGGAGGCGTACCTCTATGTCCTCTCCTTGGGGGCCGCGCGGGGAGCCGGAGCGGGAGCGCCTTTCCCCACCATACGCCCCTCGGAAAAACTCCTCAATAATCTGCGCAAAAGGGTCGGCATAAGCGGAGCCGGCTGTATTGGCCGAACCTACCCGACCAAAGCGATCATACTCCCGGCGCTTCTGGGGGTCGCTCAGGACCTCGTAGGCTTCGTTGATGAGCTTGAATTTTTCTTCGGCCTCGGGGTTATTGGGGTTTCGGTCGGGGTGGTATTCCAGAGCTAAGCGGCGATAAGCTTTTTTGATAGTTTCCTGGTCAGCCGTGCGGGGGACGCCCAGGGTCTCGTAGTAGTCTATGTGGGTGCGACTCATTCACTGACGATGATGCGGGCGGGGCGCAGGAGTTGGCCTTTGTAGAGGTAGCCGGGCTCAACGACCTCCAGGATCGTGTTGGTCTCGGTGGCGGCAGGGGCGGGCTGGGTGGAGAGGACTTCGTGCTTTTCCGGGTCGGGTAGGTCGCCAATAGCGGGGCGAATCACCTGCACCTCCAGCTTTTCCAGCGTTTTGTGAAGCTGGTGGCGAGTGAGGCGAAGGCCTTCTT
>Ga0308394_1001024_pt1 | contig 13674 bp, 12 predicted proteins | sample Hotspr2Sampleme2_FD_202366 | JGI IMG/M metagenome (GOLD analysis project Ga0308394, IMG submission 202366) | Hot spring phototrophic mat microbial communities from Mushroom Spring, Yellowstone National Park, Wyoming, United States - 20050701_me2 ...
CGGGGGCAATGGCCACCATCGCCACCGGGTCGGGTAAGCGGGCCGAGGGAAACTCAGGGCGCTCCCCCTGCCAAAGCGCCATGCCTTTGTGCAGGTGGTCGGCCTTTGGCAGGGCCAGAATGGTTCCCGCCTCGGCCTCCTCGAGCTCCAGCAGCTCCTTGCCCTTGGCGGTGTAGATATGGGCCAGCCGAACCGTGCCATTGTCCGACTGGAGGGTGTCGCCTACCCTGACCTTGCCCCGGTACAACCGCGCAAAGGCCACCTGTCCCATAAAGGGGTCGACCTGCACCTTGAACACCTTGGCCGCAGGGCTGCCCTGGCCCCAGCGCTCCTCGGGGGAGGGGAGGGCCTCGAGGAACAGGTCGAGCAGCATATCCAGCCCGATGAGCGCACCCGAGGAGCCAATGGCTACCGGAAACACCTGGCCTTTGCGCACGGCCTCATGGAAGGCTTTGGAGAGGGCTACTTCCTCTACCTCCCCGCCCTCGAGGTACTTCTCCAGCAGGCTTTCATCGGTCTCGATGATGGCCTCACGGGCTTCGCTGCGGTACTTTTCGACCTGGGCCTTCTGGTCTTCGGGGATGCTGGTTACCACCGGGCGGCCTTTGTCGTAGCGGAAGGCGCGGTCGTGCAGCACATCGATCAAACCGACCCACCGCCCGTCTTCGTATAGCGGCAGGTGGGCTGGGAGGATGTGCCCTAGGGTGGAGCGCAGGTCCTCGAGCAGGAAAAAAAAATCGCCCCCTTTCTCCAGCTTGCTCACCACCACCATGCGCGGCAGTTCCAGGCGTTCGGCTACCGTCCAGGCCCGCTCGGTTCCAATTTGCACGCCAGCCTCGGCAGATACCACCACCACTGCCGAATCGGCGGCCTCCAGGGCTCCGCGAATTTCGCCCACAAAATCGGCATAGCCTGGTGCATCGAGCAGGTAAATCCGGTGTCCCCGGTGGATGATGGGCAGCACCGCTGTGCGAACCGAGACCCGGTGGGCCTTCTCCTCTGGGGGTGTAGTCCGAGGTGGTGCTGCCTTCCTCCACCTTGCCCATGCGGTCCTTGCCCCCGGTAACGTAAAGAAGCGCCTCGCCGAGGGTGGTTTTTCCGCTGCCGCTGTGCCCTACAAGGGCTACGGTGCGAACCATAGTTGGCCTCCTTGTAGCCTCCAGTATAAAGCCTGCGGGCGGTGCTTGCTTTGCAGAGCGTTTTTCACGAGACCAAGAGCTGTGCTAAACTCGCATCTTGCTGCGGCAGCATGGCAAGAACGGAGGAAACCCGCCTATGATCGAATTTGCCACCAAGGCCTTTGTGACCTTTTTTGTGCTGATAGATCCCATCGGCCTAATTCCCCTTTTTTTGGGGCTGGTAGGTGTGCGCAGCTACCAGGAACAGAAGAAAATCGCGCTGCGTTCGACCTTGGTGGCAGGGCTTTTGGTGCTGGGTTTTGCCTTGTTGGGCGGGGCGGTCTTGCGTTGTCTGGGCATCAGCCTCGAAGCCCTTAAAGTGGCAGGGGGGCTGCTTTTATTCAAGATTGCCCTGGATATGATCAATGCCCAGCTCGAGCGCGAGACCGATGAGGAGCAAGCCGAGTCGCGACTTCGGACCGATGTCTCGGTCTTTCCCTTAGCCATCCCGCTGATCGCCGGGCCTGGTACCCTGGCCAGCGTGCTGATCCTGACCGGCACAGCTCCTGGGGGTCTGGGGCTTCCTGGTGGTGCTGGCCATGGCGGCTTTGGTCTTGTTCATCACCTACTGGTCGCTCAGGGCTGCGCTCAGGTTCTCCAACCTGCTGGGGCGCACCGGCATCAATGTTATCACCCGTATTCTGGGGATCTTGCTGGCGGCCCTAGCGGTGCAGTATGTGGCCGACGGGGTGCGGGTGCTGCTAAGGCTAGCTTGATGCAGCCACCCCTATAGGAACCCCACCTGAAGCCTAAGGCGGGTCAAGGCCGACAGATGCGAGGGCAGCTAGCTTCAGGTGGGGGCTCCAGCTAAAAGAACAAAACACCAAAGGCACGGGGAATGTCTACAAGGCTTGGCCTGCGGGCAGTCCAGGCGGCCTATGTGGACGCACCCAGCAGCTCGCGGGCGTGCTCGAGGGCCGCTTCGGAGTAGCTGCCCGAGAGCATTCGGGCCAGCTCGCGCACCCGTTCCTCGCCCTGCACCAACTGTACCTGTACCCCGGCCTCGTTTTTGACCACACGGTAGTGGTTTTGGGCTCGAGCCGCAATCTGTGGCAGGTGGGTTACCACCAGAACCTGGCGTTCGCGGGCCAACCGGGCAAGCCGCTCAGCTACCTGCCAGGCCGCTTCACCTCCTACCCCAGTGTCTATCTCGTCAAAAACCACCGTTTCAGCCTCGCTGCCGGTCAGCAGGGCCAGGGCCAGCATTACCCGGGACAGCTCGCCACCCGAGGCGGCCTTTTCCAGAGGGGACAGACCCAGGCTGGGGTTGGCCGAAAAAAGCAGCTGGATCTCCTCGAGCCCGTCCGGGCCTGGATGCTCCAGCGGTGTCAGTCCCACCCGAAACTCCGCAGCCGGCATGCCCAGGGCCCGTATCTCTTCGCTGGCTTTGCGCGAGAGCATCTCCGCTGCACGAAAACGGGCCTGCGAGAGCTGCTGGCCTACTTGCAGAAGGGTCTGCCAAGCGCTTTCTTTCTGGGCATAAAGCTGGCCCAGGCGGTCTTCAGCTCCTTCCAGCTCCAGCAGCTCCTGCCGGGCAGCTTCGGCGTACGCCAGAATGGCCGGGATACCTTCACCATACTTGCGCTCGAGCCTCTCGATAAGCGCCAGACGGGCCTCCACTTCGTCGAGGCGCTGGGGGTCAGCCTCGAGGCCCTCCAGGTAGTCTTCCAGCTCGCGGCTCACTGCCCGCAGCGTGTCCAGGGCACCCTCGAGGTCGCGCCCCAGACTTTCCAGCTGGGCATCGAAGCGGCTAGCTGCTCTTATCTCCCTTAGGGCCAGGGCAACCAGCCCCAAAGCATCCCCCTCCCCGCTTAGCGCCCCCGCGGCTGCCGAGACCCGTTCACGCAGGGTCTCGAGGTGGCGCAGGCGCTCGGCTTCTTGCCTGAGCTGCTCCTCCTCCCCCACCACCAGCCGGGCCTGGTCGATCTCAGCGGTTTGAAAGCGCAGGATGTCCAGCTTGCGCTCACGTTCACGAGCAGCAGCCTCCAAACGCTCGATCTCGCTTTGGATAGACTGGTAGTGCGCGTAGGCCCTCTGGTAGCGCGCAAGTAAGTCTGGCTCGATCTGCGTATCGAGCAGCCTGCGCTGGGCTTTGCGGCTGAAGAGGGCCAGGGCCGCGTGCTGGGCATGAATGGCCAGATGCTGGGCTGTCTCCTCGCTTAATTCCCTGAGGCTTACCACCTCACCCTCAATGCGGGCGGTACCGCGGCCCTGTGTAACCTTGCGCGAGAAGCTCTTGCCATCGATAAAAGCCGTTACCAGTAGGGTGTCGGCCCCAGGGCGCAGCAAGCCCTCGGCTTTTTCACCTAGCAAAAGGGATAAGGCGTCCACCAGCACGCTCTTACCCGCGCCGGTTTCGCCCGTAAGAACGGTCAGCCCAGGGCCAAACTCCAATGCCACCTGTTCCAGCACGGCCAGGTTCTGCACCTCGAGGCGTTCCAGCATACTTTAGGGTACTATACGGGTTTTTGTTTTTATCAGAATGAAGCCGGATTGTGTGGCCTGCTGCGGCCCTAAAGAGGGAGATGTCTATCCCTTTCGAATCCCAAGGGCTGTCAGCGGCCTTTGTAGGGATTCACTTAGGTTAGCAGCGCTTCGAACTCTTCCTGTAGGGCCTGCGCGGCTTGGACGGTGCGGCCCACCACCAGGATTGAATCCTCGCCAGCGATGGTACCCACAATGTCGTCACGTCGGAGCCGGTCAATCAGGAGGGCGATGCCCGAGGCGTGTCCCTCTGAGACCTTGAGTACCACGATGTTCTCCCCCCGGTCCACGTCCCGTACAAAGGTGGGGAAGATGCGCCGTAGCTCTTCTAGGACATCCTCGGTTAGCTCGAGGTGGGCCAGGGCGTACTTGTGTTTTCCCCGTCCAAGCGGGACCCGTACCAGCCGCATTTCGCTGATGTCCCTGCTCACGGTGGCCTGGGTTACGTCGTAGTTCATCTTTCGCAGCCGCTCCACTAGCTCGGCCTGGGTGGAGATGTTCTCCCGGCTGATGATTTCTTGGATGGCTCGATGCCGCTGCTCCTTGCTAGCCATAGCGATCCCCGAGTACCGGGTTGTGATTATACAGGGCAGGCGTGAGGCCTTACAAGGAAATGGCTTTTGCCTGGGCTTCGTTTTCGGCTCAAAGCTTTGCTTCGTGCATGAAGATGCAACCCCGCGGAGCTATTCCGCTGTTTGAGCGGCTTCGCGCGGGTACATCTGGTCGAGCAGTTTGCTCAGGCGGTCTTCCGCGACCAGATTCTCACCGATTGCAAGGCGTCCGCTTTTCAGTTCCTGCATGGCCCAAGTAACTGCGTTTGGGTCGGGTTTTTCGCCCTCTAAGGTGCGCATGCGGGGGTACTCTTCAGGGCTTAGCACCGTGTTCTTAAAGTTGTAGCGCAGCAGTTGCTGGGCCCGCTTGGCCGCCACTACGGTCAGGCAGTACTTAGAATCGGTGAGGGTCAGTAGGGTGTCAATGCCGGGTTCTGCCATAGTTATGCCTCTCTCTACAAACAGTAAATATTACAACATAAGCCGGGCAGATTTATTTGCCTGCCTCGCCGGAGGCTCGCCTTATGCGCTCGAGTTCGTCGAGCTCACTTTCCAACGCAGGGTCCTTCGAGAGGGCGCGGACAATGGCCTCGCTCATGCGAGGCTGCAACAGCCGCTCGGCCTGTATGATAGCGGCAAAGTCGGAGACTGCCTTGTCAAGCTGGTCGTTGACCAGCACATACTTGAAGCGGTGGGCCATGCGGATTTCTTCTTCAGCCCGCTCCAGCCGCTTGCGGATCTTGCTCAGGCTGTCGGTACCGCGCACCAGCAACCTGCGTCGCAACTCGGAGAGGGAAGGTGGAACGATAAAGACCAGGATCGCTTCTGGTATGTTTTGCTGAACCTGCAAGGCACCCTGGACCTCTATTTCCAGCAAAACATCCTGCCCCTTGTTTAAGGCCTCCTCAACAGGTGCCCTGGGGGTACCGTAGTAGTCATCTACGTACTGCGCCCACTCCAAAAAACCGTTTTTTGCTTTCGTGCTTTCGAACTCGGCCTTGCTAACAAAGTAGTAGTCTACCCCATGGCGCTCGCCCGGCCTGGGTGGGCGGGTGGTCATAGAGATTGAATAGTACATGCGGTGGTACTCCAGCAACCTCCCGCGGATGGTGCCTTTGCCCACCCCCGAGGCCCCCGTCATAACAAACAGATTCCCCCGTGGCATAGCTGTGGCATCCTATCAGAGCCAGGGCTCTCGTGCCACCTGTCCTGTGCGAGGTTGTGGTGCTCGCTCTTGCCTCTTGGCCGCTAGGGCTTAGACTAACCCCAGGTTATGTGCGGACGCTTTAGGGGTTGAGATGACACCAGACTGGGTTAAGGACGCTGTTTTTTACCAGATTTTTCCGGATCGCTTTCGCCTGGGGCAGGGGCCAGCGGGGCACCCCGCGCCAAACCCACACGCTTTCGAGGCCTGGGAGGCCCCGCCCACCCTGCGGGGCTTTAAGGGGGGCAACCTCTGGGGTGTGATCGAGAAGCTTGACTACATCCGGGAACAGGGCTTCAACGCGCTTTACCTCTGCCCAATTTTTGCCTCGACCGCTAACCACCGCTACCACACCAGCGACTACTTCCAGGTAGACCCCATTCTGGGGGGTAACGCGGCTTTACAGAAGCTGTTGGAAGAGGCCCACCGGCGTGGCATGAGGGTAATTCTGGATGGGGTTTTCAATCACTGCGGGCGATCCCACTTCGCCTTTCAACACGTGATGGAAAACGAGGCGGCCTCACCTTACTGCGGGTGGTTCCATATCCAAAAATTCCCCTTGAACGCTTATTCCAAGCAGGCCAACTACGCGGCTTGGTGGAACAACCCTGAGCTGCCTAAGTTCAATACTTCCAACCCTGAGTGCCGGGCATACCTCCTTTCCGTGGCGGAATACTGGCTTCAGTACGGCATAGACGGATGGCGGCTGGACGTGCCCAACGAGATTGACGATGACGAATTCTGGCGTGAGTTCCGCCGCCGGGTCAAGGCCCGAAACCCAGAAGCCTATATCGTGGGTGAGATCTGGGATGATGCCAGCCGTTGGCTGCAGGGCGATCAGTTTGATGCGGTGATGAACTACCCCTTGGGGCGGGCGATTCTGGGCTTTGTGGGTGCGGAGGTGCTGGACAGGGAGCTGGCCGCCAGGAGCGGGTTGGGGCGTCTGGAGAGCCTGGGGGCCTTGGCCTGTCACCACCGCCTCGAGGACCTCTTCCGGCGCTACAGCTGGGAGGTCGTGACCGCTCAGATGAACATCTTGACCTCGCACGACACTCCGCGCATCTATAGCCTTCTAAGAGGCCAGCTCGAGCGAGTGCGGCTGGCTTTCGCCATGCTTTTCACCCTACCCGGTGCACCCACGGTCTACTACGGTGAGGAAATAGGCATGGCAGGGGGTCACGACCCGGACAACCGTCGGGGCATGATCTGGGATGAGGAGCGCTGGCATAAACCCCTCCAGCAGACCATACAGCAGATGTCGGCCCTGCGCCGCTCCAAGCCAGCGCTCCGGAGAGGGCGCTACCAGTACCTCTATGCCCATGGCTCCCACCTGGCCTTTGCCCGCACTTTTGAGCACACTAGCCTGGTGGTGACCATCAATGCCGCTTGCGAACCTTGGCGTGTTAGTATTCCACTGCACGGGTTATGGCCGCGGGGGGAGCAGGCCATAGACCTGTTGTCAGGCAAGACGGGTTGTTGTGTGGGGGGGTACCTCGAGGATAGCGTTGTGGAGCCTTTCAGCCTGGCCGTGTGGCAGCCCCTCGAGTAGCCTGCCCGCTTGGGCCCCCTTCGGGGGAACCTTGTTCTAACAAAGCCCAGGTGAAGCTGTGGCCAACAGGACCTGCTTTGCAGCGCTCTCCCGATCCTTAGATGGCCTGTTCTGTTTTCTGTAAGGCGCTGCTTAACCAGGTATGAACACTGCAGCTGACCCTTGTCGCTACTACACAACCGATAGTAGTATCGAGTACAGAAACTCCCACATCTGGTATGCTGCCATGCCCCGGGGGCCCCAACCCAAGTTTCGAGAGGAGTTTATGAATGGCTTTAAACCCGCGCTTTTTGACGACCATGCTCAGGCCATTGCCAAGCGGCAGTACATGCAGCCCAGCGATGGGGACATATATGGGATGTTTCGCCGTGTGGCTGCCTGGGTGGCCGCAGCAGAAAAGTCGGAGCAGGACAAGCAATACTGGAGCGAGCGGTTTTACCAGTTGATGGCCTCCAAGCGCTTCTGTCCGGGAGGGCGGGTGCTGGCAGGTGCAGGAACCCGGCACGGCAACGTTCTCAACTGTTTTGTGCAGGGGGCGACCGAGCATGACCCCAGCAGCTTTGAAGGCATCATGGAAGTGGCGACCAAGCTGGCTTTGGTGACCAAGGTGGGTGGGGGCAATGGGGTCAACCTAGACCCCTGCGTTTCCCGCAAGAACGCTCGCCTGCGCGGCACCGTGCGCGGCTTTGCCTATATTGCCGCTGACCACGCCGATGTTGAAGACTTTATCAGGGGTAGGATGCGTCCCCCCATCAATCCTGATGGCGAGAAGGAAAGCATCACCCTGCGCAACTGGACGCGGGTGGTCTATGGTCTGCTCAAGCCCGAGCTGGCAGCGCTGGCTTGGCGCAACGGGGTGATGACCGTGCGGGAAAAGCCTGCCGATGTGCTGGTCGTGCCCGACGATATGCGCGGCATCATCGAAGCCGCAAAAGCTGCCTTGAGTCTGGCCGTGAAGGGCCAGGAACCCCACGTGGACTTTAGCAGCCTGCGCCCCGAGGGTGCCCCTATCAAGGGCAGCGGCGGAACCAGCAGCGGCCCGGTGAGCTTTTTGGTGGAAATTTTCGATAACTTTTTGGAGTGGGCCAACCTCGGGGCGGAAAAAGCAGGCCCGGTGGCTACCTTGCGCTACGTGTATGCGCCGGTGCTGCGGGTGGTGAGGCAGGGGGGGACCCGCCGGGGGGCGGGCATGGCCACCCTTTCCATCGACCACCCCGACCTGCTGGACTTCCTGACTGCTAAAGACCTCGACCGTGAGGCCAGTGAAGGCGATATCTCTACTTTTAACATCTCGATTTTGGTCACCGAGGCTTTCTGGCAGACCCTACAGGCCGATGGGCTGTGGGCGGTAGAGCCTTCGGAGGTGACGGGCAAGTACTACCCCTACCCGGTGCAGGGGCCCTACACCGGTACTCTGCCCGATCTGCCCGAGCGCGCCCAGGATGGCGCCCGCCCCATTCCGGTCTACGACGGCAAAGTGCCGGCCAAGTGGCTCTGGCACGAAATCGCCTGGCATGCCTGGGCCACCGGTGAGCCAGGCCTGATCTTTATCGATCGGGTCAATGAACTTTCGGCGCTGAAGAACCTGGGCGAGAAGTACGTGATAAGAAGCACCAATCCCTGCGGGGAAATCCCGCTCACCGTGGGCGAGCCCTGCGACCTGGGGGCCATTAATCTAGCTGCTTATGTGGAAAACGGCGAGTTCAACTTTGCCGAGTTCCGCAAGGATGTTCGCACCGCCGTTCGCTTTCTGGACAACGTGCTGGATGTGAACGTATTTGCCCTCGAGGACAACCGCATCGCCAGCCAGACCCTGCGTCGGCTGGGCCTGGGCGTGATGGGTCTGGCCGACATGCTCATCAAGATGGGCCTGCCCTACGCTTCGGAAGCGGGCCGCCGGGTGGTGGCCCAGGTGATGAACGTGATGCGCGAAGAGGCCATCGCCGAGTCGGAGCGGCTGGCGCAGGAGCGGGGGGTGTTCCCGCTTTACGAGCAAAACCGTGCTGCTTTCGAAGCGCTGGGGATTCGCCCGCGGCGCAACGTGGCGGTGCTGACGGTGGCCCCCACCGGAACCACCAGCATGCTGATGGGGGTCTCGAGCGGCATCGAGCCGGTATTCTCGCCCTTTATGTGGCGGCGCATCGGGGGTGTGTACAAGGCCATGCTGCACCCCTTGTTCGTAGAGATGATGGAGCAGTTCCCGGCAAGTGGGCCCTTCGAGAAGAACGGGGCCTGGGACTGGGACGCCATTATCGAGGCCATCCAGGCCAACCACGGCAGCGTGAAGGGTCTGGAGGGTATCCCCAGCGCCATTGCTGCGGTGTTTGAGGGGGCCCATGACGTATCCCCGCTCGACCATGTGCGGATGCAGGGCGTGGTGCAGACCGCTTTCGATGCTGAGGGGTACGCGGCGAACTCGCTTTCCAAGACCATCAACCTGCCCAACCAGGCCACGGTGGAGGATGTGAAGGCGGCCTATACCGAGGCCTATAAAACCGGATGCAAGGGCATCACGGTCTACCGGGATGGCAGCCGCGAGCATCAGGTGCTCACGGTAAAGAAGGATGAGGACAAGAGCCAAAAGACCGTGGCAGTACAGCCGGCCTTGCTGGATGTTCCACCTAACCCAGAACCCCCGGCACGCCCGGTTTTCGAGCGCGCCGGACGGCTGATCGGCTACACCGATATGGTCAAGCTGACCGCAGCGGACGGGACCCGTCGCAGCTTTTTGGTAACGGTGAACATGCAGGGGGAGCATCCAGTGGAGGTGATTCTCACTTCGGGAAAGGCGGGCGATGAGGCCAATGCCGATAGTGAAGCGCTGGGCCGCGTCGTCTCCAAGGCCCTGCAATACGGCGTGCCGGTAGCTGAGCTGGTGAGAACCCTGCGGGGCATTAACGGCGGTCTGTATGGCAGCTACCAAGGCCGCTTTGTAACCAGCAAGGCCGACCTGATCGCCGTTGCGCTGGAAACCGCCAGCAAGATCCAGACTGCTGAGGCCGAGCGTAAAGCCGCCCAGAGGCCCTTGGACGCAGCCTTGCTACCTCGGGAGCGGGCCACGGCGGCGTGGGCGCAGGCGCGCTTGCCTGGAGGAGACCTTGGCATCTGTTCTGTGTGTGGGGATGCTAACCTGGTGTTTGAGGAGGGCTGTGCCAAGTGTTACAGCTGCGGCTACAGCAAGTGTGGTTAGAAGCAGCCCTCTCTCGCGCTGAACGGCCACTTGAAACAAGCTGTCGTAGGTACTATGATTACTAGTTGGTTGGGTGAAAAGGCCCAGGCCGGCTGGTTTAGGTGGCGTTTGCGTCCCAGGCGGCCAGTTGGAGAGTGTAATCATGTACGCAATCATCAAGACGGGTGGTAAACAGTACCGCGCAGAAGTGGGCAGCAGGTTGCGCGTGGAGAAGCTCGAGGCAAATCCCGGCGATACCCTGGAGTTTGCTGCCCTGATGCTGGGTGGTGAGCAGACCGTAATCGGCAACCCCACTGTGCCCGGTGCCAAGGTGGTGGCTGAGGTGCTCGGGCACGGCAAAGGGAAAAAGGTGGTGGTGGCCAAGTTCAAGGCTAAAGTGCAGTACCGCCGCAAGCGGGGCCACCGCCAACCCTACACCGAGATTGTGGTGAAGGAGATCCGCGCCTGAGCGGGGTGGCATTTGGCGGCTGGTTAAGAGGGGAAGGATTGTATGGCACACAAGAAAGGTCTGGGTTCAACCAAAAACGGGCGCGACAGCCAGGCCAAGCGCTTGGGGGTCAAACGCTTCGAGGGCCAGGTGGTCAGGGCAGGCAACGTGCTGGTTCGCCAGCGCGGCACCAAGTTCCGCGCGGGTGCAGGTGTGGGCCAGGGCCGCGACTACACCCTGTTCGCGCTCATTGACGGTGTGGTGGAGTTTGCCGACAAGGGCCGTATGGGCCGCTTTGTGCGGGTAAGGCCCCTGGAGGCAACGCCAGTGGGTGACTAGCTCTTCAACAGGCCGAAGGCAGAAGTCGGTGCTTCTGGCCTTCGGTTTTTTCTTATGTTCAGAGATGTGCTCGAGATCAGCGTGGCCGCAGGGCGCGGGGGCGATGGTTGCATTAGCTTCAGGCGTGAAAAATACATCGCCAAAGGCGGTCCTGACGGCGGCGATGGGGGCGATGGGGGCTCGATTATCCTGCGCGCGCTGGGCCAAGTGGACTCGCTCTCCAACCTTTCCAAGCGGGTTTACAAAGCCGAGAACGGCCAACACGGGATGGGCAAAGGGCAGTTTGGCAAGTCGGGGAAAGACCTGGTCATTGAGGTGCCGCGGGGAACCCGGGTCTACGATGCCGAGACCGGTGAACTGCTGGCTGACCTGGTGGAGGAGGGCCAGACCCTGGTGGCTGCCCGGGGGGGACGGGGGGGCTGGGGCAACGCCCGTTTTGTGACCCCCACCCGGCAGGCTCCCCGCTTTGCCGAGGCCGGTGAGGAAGGAGAAAAACGTCGGCTCCGCCTCGAGCTGATGCTTCTGGCCGATGTAGGGCTGGTGGGCTACCCCAACGCCGGCAAGAGCAGCCTTCTGGCGGCCCTGACCCACGCCCATCCCAAAATTGCCAGCTATCCTTTTACTACCCTTTCGCCCAACCTGGGGGTAATTGAGCGCAACCTCGAGCGCATCACCATGGCCGACATCCCCGGCATCATCGAGGGGGCCGCCCAGGGCCGGGGCCTAGGGCTGGATTTTTTGCGCCACATCGCCCGGACTAGAGTTCTCTTGTACGTGCTCGATGGCACTGACCAGCCGGCGCAAACCCTGCGCACCCTACAGGCCGAACTGCGGGCTTACAACCCCGAGCTCTTAGGGCGCCAAGCCCTGATAGCCCTCAATAAAATAGACCTGCTGACCCCAGAAGAGGTGCAGGCCCGGGTGGATGAGCTGAGCCAGATAGGCCTGCCGGTGCTGCCCATCTCTGCCCAGACCCGTGCAGGCTTGGCCGAGCTGGTGGAGGCGCTGTTTGCCCTGGTACAGGCCGCGCCCAAGCCTGTGATGGAGCAACCCGGGCCCAGGCTCGAGGCCTCCGATTACATCAAGGTGACCCAGGTAGAAGAAGGGGTGTTTGAGCTCGAGGCTCCCCAGCTAGAGCGCCACCTTGACCGCCTTAAGGGCGACCTGATGGAAGCTGCTGGCTACCTGCAAGAGCTGTTCAAGCGTTACCGGGTGGAGCAGGCCCTCAAGGCCCACGGGGTACGGGCGGGGGATACCGTGCGTTTTGGGCAACACGAGTTCGAATACATTCCCGAAGCCAGGTAGCCCTCTGGTGTACAATAAGGACGAATGGTCAAAACCATTGATGCCCAAACCCTAATCCGCCAGATCAAAGAAGCCCTGGAAGACAAGAAGGCCGAGAATGTGGTGGTGCTGGATTTGACCGGCGTCTCCGACACGCTCGACTACTTTGTAATTGCTACGGGCACCTCTCAGCCCCACCTGCAAGCCCTCGAGCGGGCTGTGCGGGAAAAATTGCTGGAAGAAGGTGTTCGGGCTAGCGGGGTGGAAGGACCCAGCCCGCGCTGGGTGTTGCTGGACTACGGTCCAGTGCTGGTGCACCTGATGAGCGCGGAGGCCCGCGAGTACTACGACCTGGAAGGTTTCTGGGCAGACGCGAAGCGGATTTAGCCAGGCTCGCGCGCGGCGCCCTGCTGCCAATACCGTGCCTGCGGGCGTTTTACCGTGGAGGGCCTGGCGGTTATTTGCTTTTGGGTGTGCCAGGAGGGTTGGCCTGCATCGGGCGATAGTTGCGGATGGGGCCAAAGATAAACCGGTTGAATACGATATAAGCTGCCAAGTAGGTCCCCATCTGCACCCAGAAGTTATTGAACAGCGTGACCCCACTGCTGCCCAGGATGCTCATGATCAAGGTAAGGGGCATGACCACAATAAAAGCCCGTAGGAGCAGGCTAGGGAATATACGCAACATGTCCCGTCCCGATAGCGGTACACGCTGCTGCGCTCTGCGTTTGAGTTTTTCTTCCCGGCGTTTTTTGCCCACGCCCCTAGTCTAAGGCCTAAGCTCCCTAGGGGCAAAGGGTTTCTTCACAAAGTGTGGGTGAGTCACCTGCTTTCTCGCACCGCTGTGGCGGATCAAGCCCCCTTGGTGCCCGCTGGGTGTGGCCCCGATTCTGGTTCATTTGATGCGCCTGTCTGCAGCAGGGTGGAATATACTTGGGGGCGTGGGTTGGAAGCGCGGGCCAAACGCCCCCAGCCGGATAAAAATTCGGCACCCATCACAATGAGGGCTGGGAACGGGCGGACTCCAGCGCGACCCACTCTATCTGGTATCAAGGGAGCTGTCCAATGAGTACCCTTCAAACCCCCACCCCCATCGTTGAGATGCTGCGCAGCATGGTGCAGGCTCGAGCCTCCGACATCCATCTGCAGGCGGGTGCCCCCCCTACCGTTCGCATAGACGGTAAACTAAAGCCCTTTGGCGGTAAGGTTCTCTCCCCGAGCGATGTCGAGGCTATTGCGCGCAGCCTGCTCAACCCTTTGCAACTAGAGGAGCTCGAGTACAAAAAAGAGATGGATTTTGCCTACACCGTGCCGGGTCTGGCACGGTTTCGCTGCAATCTACTACACCAGCGTGGCAGCTTTGGGCTGGTGATGCGGGTGGTGGCCGAGACCATCCCCAGCTTTGAGGCCTTGGGGCTACCCCGCCCGGTGATGGAGGAGTTGGCTGCTAAGGAACGTGGTCTGGTGT
>Ga0308394_1001041_pt1 | contig 13533 bp, 9 predicted proteins | sample Hotspr2Sampleme2_FD_202366 | JGI IMG/M metagenome (GOLD analysis project Ga0308394, IMG submission 202366) | Hot spring phototrophic mat microbial communities from Mushroom Spring, Yellowstone National Park, Wyoming, United States - 20050701_me2 ...
ACCCCGACCTCGTGCTGACCCACGTGAATCTCAACGACCAGACAGTGGAGGGCTTCATGCACAAGACGCTGCCGATTTTGGGGGTGCAGTACCATCCAGAGGCTTCGCCCGGGCCGCATGATAGCCACTACATCTTCAATGAGTTCATAGAAGCCGTGAAAATGCGTAGGCCCAAAACGCTTTTGGCATAGTCTAAGTGGTATTGTGACCTACCTTCGTCAGTGCATGTGGCGTATTTCTCACGCACGGCAGTCTCGTGAGTCAGTCCGCTTGGGTTGGAGCATTGGAGGACTTACCAAGCCTGCGCGTCAGCTCCGCCAACTGGATATGCAGTTTGCACCTCATAGGTTTACCCTAAAAAAACTTAGCCTATTCACATTTAGTGTCATATGGAGCCTACTCGGTATTACCGCTTGCGGGTCTGTGCGCTTTTATCAGACGAGTCCTATGGCTGACCAGACGCGTCAGCAGATTGTAAAACTCAAAGCTACTCTTCGGGAGGCGCCCGATGACCCCGCCTATTATGATACGGTCATTTCACGAGACGGTCGCCTTTACCATCCGACACTCTCTACACCCTACTGGGTGATTCCTACTTTGGGCTTTCCCAAAAGTGTAACGACTCAGCGCTCTAATAACAATGTCACCATCTGCATCTATCAGACGCGTCTATACATGGCATTTCGGACGGGGCCTCACCACTTTGCCTCACGGAAAACAAGCCTATTTGTGATCTCTTCAGCCGATTTAGTGAATTGGCAGAAAGAGCTTCACATCCAGGAAGGAAAAGACATACGAGAACCTCACTTGATAGTCTTAGGAGACACCCTGCATTTGTACTACTTTGAAGCTGGCACGAGTCCCTGGGCTTTTGAGCCGACCTCGGTTCATCACTATGTAAGAGTAGATACAATTTGGCAGAGACGAGGCACTTGCCTATCTCGTGGCGAAGTGCCCTGGGACCTCAAAAAGCGATTTGGCAGGCTCTTTTTGACCTCGTATCGGGGTGCGCATTATCAGCTTTGGGGAGATAGCAAGGTAGAAGTATGTTTTCGAGCCAGTAAGGACGGGTATGTATTTGAGCCAGTAGGTGATACAGCTGGGGTTTATGTAGGGGGTGCCTCCGAATGCGCATTTGAGTTTGATGCGGACAGCACACTGTGGATCGTCACTCGCTTAGAAGATGGGGATACCTCTGGCTTCGGTTCTCATGTCGGCTGGGCTGCGCCTTCCACTTGGCACAGATGGCACCTAAGCCCGCCAGATCCCCACTGCTACATGTCCCCTAAACTTCTGCGTCACCGAGACCAAATATACCTGATCGCTCGGCGCCAGCTCGGCTCTAAGCCTTTTGGATGGGCGAACCGAAAACTCCCGTTATGGAGTCAGCGCCTCTTGAACTGGGTTTCGTTTTCTCTCACGCCCAAAACTACCAGCCTCTACCGCCTCAATAAAACCGAAAAGCGTATAGAGTGGATAACAGACTTGCCTGGGAACGGCGATACGGCCTTCCCTTCCATCCAGCGTTTGGACGAGGATACCTTTCTGATTGCGAACTATTCCAGTCCGCTGGGGCGGCCCCGTTCTTGGCTGAGGGGCCAACTCGGTCGAACTGGCATCTACCTCATTCTCCTGACTTTTAGGCCCTCGCTTGAATAGGCTATTGGGGTTGCCCCCCATCGTGTATTATCCTGCCTAATCTCGTAGAAGCCTCGCTTTCAAGGCCTACCTTTGCAGCGTGCAGAACATCTTGATTCTCGGCAGCGGACCTATTGTGATTGGACAGGCGGCTGAGTTTGACTATTCTGGCTCTCAGGCAGCACGCATCTTGCGTCAAGCAGGGCACACAGTGCATCTCTTGAACTCCAATCCCGCTACCATCATGACGGATCCGACCACGGCCGATTACGTGCATCTCCTTCCCCTCACGGAGGAGAGTGTGGAAGATATCCTGCGCCGGCATCGAATAGACGCCGTCCTGCCTACCATGGGCGGACAAACCGCCCTCAACCTCGCCATCGCCTGCGCTAAAAAAGGACTCTGGGACCGCTATGGCGTGAAGGTGATCGGCGCTGACTTGGAAGCGATTGAGATTGCGGAGGACCGAGAGAAGTTTCGCCAGTGGGGGCTCAGTTTAGGCCTACCTATGCTGCAGGCAGGCCTGGCCCGCTCCTACCTTGGAGCTAAGGACTTAGCGCAAAAGATCGGCTATCCTGTCGTCATACGGCCCTCCTTCACGCTGGGGGGAGCGGGCGCCCAGCTCGTCTCCACCAAGGCGGAGTTAGAGAAAGCGGTTGGTCGCGCCCTTGCAATTAGCCCTGTCCATGAAGTGCTCATTGAAAAAAGCGTAGCGGGCTGGAAGGAGTTTGAGCTGGAAGTAATGCGCGATCAGGCCGGCCACTTCATTGTCGTGTGCACCATTGAGAATGTAGACCCCATGGGCATCCACACAGGCGAATCTATCACCGTAGCGCCCGCCCAGACCCTCCCGGATTACCTGTACCAGACTATGCGGGAATACGCCAAAAAAATGCTCCTTTCTTTCCCCAACTTCGCTGGCGGCTGTAATGTGCAGTTTGCGCTTAGCCCCTACTCGGATGAAATGTACATCATTGAGATCAACCCCCGTGTTTCTCGCTCGTCGGCGCTGGCCTCCAAGGCGACGGGCTATCCGATTGCTAAGATAGCGGCGCTCCTCGCTGTCGGCAAGCGGTTGGATGAAATTCCCAATCCGGTAACCGGCACGACCTCGGCATTCTTTGAGCCGAGCATAGACTATGTGGTGGTGAAGGTGCCCCGGTGGAACTTTGACAAGTTTCCGGGGGCCAATCGCCGCTTAGGCATGCAGATGAAAAGCGTCGGGGAAGCGATGGGAATCGGCCGCAGCTTCATTGAGGCGCTGCAGAAGGCCGTGCAGTCCCTCGAGCTGCGACGCAATGGCCTGGGTGCCGACGGCCGTGAAATCCAGGACCTCTCGCAGCTCCTCCACGGCCTGGAAAACCCCTCCTGGAACCGCATCTTCTACATTCACGATGCCCTTCTCGCAGGCATACCCATCCGTACTATTCACAAACTCACCGGCATTGACGAATGGTTTTTGCAGGAGATTCAGAAGCTCACTGACATAGAGCGGACTTTGTCGCGCTATACCATAGAAGACCTTTCCGAAGACCTCCTATGGAAAGCCAAGACCATGGGGCTGGGGGATAGACAGATTGCGCACCTGATTGGGACAGTGGAAAGTCAAGTGTATAAACGCCGTAAAGCCCTGGGTATTGAAAGAGTCTACAAACGTGTAGATACTTGTGCGGCGGAGTTTGAGGCAGAGACGCCGTACTACTATTCTACTTTTGAGAAGGGGGGGGAGGATGAGGGGGTGCGGTTTGGCAGTGCGGCGGATGGTGCGAAGCCTCGTGTCCTAATCCTGGGAAGTGGCCCTAATCGGATTGGTCAGGGGGTGGAGTTTGACTACTGCTGTGTGCACGGCGTCCTGGCGGCAAAAAACCTGGGTTATGAAGCGCTTATGCTCAACTGCAATCCCGAAACGGTCTCCACGGACCCGGACATTTCGGATCGGCTGTACTTTGAGCCGGTTTTTTGGGAACATGTCTATGAGGTGATCGACCGGGAGAAACCAGTAGGGGTGGTGGTGCAGCTGGGGGGCCAGACCCCGCTCAAGCTGGCCGAAAAGCTTTACCGCTGGGGGGTACCGCTCATAGGTACGGATTATGAGGCGATAGACATTTCGGAGGATCGGGGGCGGTTTTCGGAGCTTTTGGCGGAGCTGGGGATCCCGTACCCGCCCTTTGGGGTGGCACACACCCCGGACGAGGCCCTCGCCTTAGCCGAGAAGATGGGCTATCCCGTGCTGGTGCGTCCCAGTTACGTGCTGGGTGGCCAGCGCATGCGAATCGTCGTCGATGAAGAGGAGCTGGTGGAGCAGATTGTGGCCATCCAGAAGGAGCTCCCTGGTAATCGCATCCTGATAGACCGGTTTTTAGCGGGGGCGGTAGAGGCGGAGCTGGACGCCATCTGTGACGGCGAAGAGATAGGCATTTTAGGGATCATGGAGCATATTGAGCCGGCGGGGGTACACTCGGGCGACTCGTGTGCCGTGCTGCCGCCTTTCTCCCTCTCGGAGGAAGTTCTGGCAAAAATGCGCACGTATGCGGCCCTCATTGCGCGCCGTCTCACGGTACGGGGCTTCATGAATATTCAGTTTGTCGTGTATGAGGGGGTCGTCTATGTGATTGAGGCGAATTTGCGGGCTTCGCGGACGGTCCCTTTCCTGGCTAAGGCTCTGCAAAAACCCTTCGTTCAGTGGGCCATGCAGATACTTTTAGGCGGCAAAAAGGTCCGAGATTTTGACTTTTCCTCCGCCATGGAGGGCTATGCGATAAAGATTCCAGTGTTTTCGTTTGATCGCTTTCCCGATGTGGAAAAGACCTTGGGGCCGGAAATGCGTTCTACGGGCGAGGAGATTCGGTTTATTCGGGACCTGTCGGACCCGCTTTTTCAGAAGCTCTATAGCGAGCGGGTGCGGTATCTTAGTCGGTGATGGAGTGGAGCCAGTATTTGCGACCGGTGGAAGAACCGCTGCGGTATTCGCAGCGGCTTTCGCAGGCGGTGTCTTTCCCGCAGGGGGCCATAGCGATTGCAGAGGCGCTAAGTAGGGAGCCGCAGGCGGTGCTCATTGGGTATCCCTATTACTGGCGCAATCAGCGGCTGTATTATCGCGAGGGGGTTACGCGGCTCATCCGGCGGCGGTTGTACAGTCTGGCGCTCATTTCGTCGGCCCTTCGGCTGGTGGATCTGGGGGATGTAGCCCTCAATGACCTGGATGAGGCGCCCCTTCGGCTCGTGGAGGAGCTGGTGACCGAACTCCTTCGTCGCGGGCATCGGGTGATTTTCTTTGGCGGTGGGCAGGAGGCCGCTGAGGCCCTCTACAAAGCTGTCCAAGCGCAGGAGACGCCCTTCACGTACACCCTCCTAGACAAGCGGCTGGACCTCATAGACCCCCTCGACCCTTTGGAAGCCCCCGCCCGCACGTACAACCTCAACATCCTCCGCACGCCACCTGTCGTGTGGCCTACATACCTGCATGTGATTGGCCTGGCCTGGCACTGGGTGAGCCCAACCGAAGAAGATATCCTTCACACCCGGCTCCAGGTCCCCTATCTCCGCCTCCATGAGGTGCTGGAGGACCCAAACCGAGCCGAGCCGCTTTTGCGCACGGCGCGGCTCATCTCGGTAGATGGGGGGGTGATCCGGGCTGCCGATGCCCCCAGTGTATTAGACCCCGACCCCGAAGGCCTCCCCATAGAAGTCGCCACCAAGCTCATGCGCTTCGCCGGAAAAGGCTACTACCCCGATGTGCTGCACATAGCGAACTTCCTCCCCCGGCGGGAAGGAGCCGAACGCACCGCCGCCGCCTTCGCCCTGCTCATATGGTACTTCCTGGAAGCGCTGCTTACGCCCGAAGACGACTTTCCCTTGCCTGACCGCGCTAACCTGGAAGTCTATCCCGTCACCCTCAATACCCCCGAGGTGACGGAAATACTTTTCTACCGGCATCCGGGCAGTGGCCGTTGGTGGATGAATATAGAGCCTATCCACGGCGGCCCAGCGTACCTATTCCCGTGTGATTTGAGCCATTACCGGTATGCGGTAGAGGCGAAAGAACCGCCGCTCCTGTGGTATCAGCTGCAGACCTGAGAAGGTAAGACCCTCAACAGCACATGCTTGCCACCTCCATAAGCAGGCGGCAAGCCAAAATCGCCTTCCTTTCTTACGCGCTCAGTTTGCGCCGAGGGGCACTACCTCCACGTACCGCCGCCCCTGCCGTTCCCGGAACGAAACCACCCCATCTATCAGGGCAAAAAGCGTGTGGTCTCGTCCTATCCCCACATTTCGCCCGGGCCAGAACCGCGTGCCCCGCTGCCGGACTAAGATATTCCCAGCCCGTACTACCTGGCCACCAAACCGCTTTACCCCCAAGCGCTTGCTTTCCGATTCACGTCCGTTGCGTGTGCTACCCAGCCCTTTTTTGTGCGCCATAGCTCAGGAAAATTGGATTTCTATGAGAGATAAGGCTTGCCGATGGCCGATGCGCTTCTCGTAGCCTTTCCGACGCTTTTTCTTGAAGACCCGGATCTTCGGCCCGCGCAGATGTTGCAGAACTTTCACCGTAACCGGATAAGACACCGTCGGTCGGCCTACCTGCACCTGCCCGTCCTTCTCCAAAAGGAGGACCTCCGAAAGGGTAAACTCGCTCCCTTCCGGATGGGGTAGGCGATTCACGACTATCCGATCCCCTGGCGAGACTTTGCACTGCGTCCCGCCTAACTCTATAACAGCTAGCATGGGCCGCAAAGATAGGGAATCTTGGGCACATACAGCCCTCCGGCGCTCAGCGGGCACCAACCCGCTCCATGACCCGCTGCGTACGAGCTATCATGAGCCCATGTCCCGCAGCATACAACCCCATCACCCACCCATCCCCATAGGGCACCGGTGCCACAAACTTCATATAAGCGATGAGCGCATCAGACACCCAAAAGCTCAGAAGCCCCAGCCATAAAACTACATCCCGAACTCGCACTGCCGTCCAGCTTGTTCCTACGAGGACTATGGCGTACGCCGGCACTAGTCCCCGGAAAGGCCCTTTGAGGGCCGGCCACAAAAAGCCAATTATACTGGCCCCTAAAAGCAGGGCCGTTCCCACCCCTAAGCCATATTCTATGCCCCGTGCCGTTCGGGGCAGCCGACTCCACCCCACGCCATAGCTCGCCCACATGAGCGTGAAACTACCCATCCCGACCATAAACAGCGCTTCTCGCTCCGGCCAGAGGAGCGCTATATCGCCTACCCACGCGAAAAATAATCCCAGCTGGAAAACTTTCGGCAGGTGTCGGCCCCAAGCATAAAATAAAACCGGCACCAGCGCTACCTTGATTGGAATAAAAACACTAAAAAGCGACGGAGATATCGCCAGAACCGCCGCTAAAATGCCAATCACCCAGTAAAGCGCGCGAGGTATCACACAGGTATACTAAAACTTCTCTGCTTTTCGGACTTGTGCGCCCAGCCTTTCCAGTGCCAGGATGGCCTTAGCGAGGAGGCGATGGATATCCGTCTCTTCTAAGGTGCGGTCTGGCGCTTGCAAGTACAGGCGTATACCGTAGCTGAGCCCCCGCTCGGGGTCTTCGTACCGGTCAAAGGGCTCTATCCGGAGGAGTACTTTTTCCGGGGCGAGGGCTTCCGCCACAGCGGAAGTCAGCTCCGCATAAGACCGCTCCGGCGGCTTGTAAAAGCTGAGGTCTTTTATCACTACCGGGAAAAGCGAGAGCGGCTCATAATGCGGGGCGCGCCGAGGCGGCATGCTGAGAAGTACCTCCGTGTCAAACTCCGCATAGGCCACCGGCTCAGACTCGATCTCCGCCCAAGTTTTATACTGGGGATGTAAAAGGCCGGCTGTGCCTAAGAGCCGCTCACCCTGGTAGAGGTGTACACCCTCCAGCCAGAGGCTGTTTTCGGTATGGTAGAAACTTTTCAGGGAATACGGGATGCCCAGCCGTTTTAGAAGTCCCTCTACTACGGATAGGAAGGCTTCCCAGAGCGGCATGGCCTGAAGCCCATGGAAAGGTGGGCGGCCCCACCCCCACAGCGATAGGCGCGCCGACTCTATCCCTTCCCCATAGATGCGCCCCCACTCGTAGGCCCAATACCCCACCGCCCCGTGATTCCGATTATAGGCAATCACATCCAGCGCTGAGGATAGGGTGGTGCGCAGGTAGGCCACCTCCTCATAAAGGGGATTATAGAGGCGTATAGGGGCCGTCGGAAAGTCCGGTCGCAGGGCCTTTTGTCGGGTGAGGGAATTCGTCCGAATTTCCCACAGCCCCATCCCGGTCAAAAACTCACTTATCGCCTCTCGGAGGAGGAAGCGCTTTTCCTCGGCGGTAGGTACCTGATACGCAGCAGGCAGCGGCTGGCTAAGCTTCGGAAGCCTTTCCCACCCCACTATCCGGAGAATCTCCTCAGCCACATCCACGGGCCGCGTTACATCCAGCCGATAACGAGGAACCGCTATGTGCCACTGCGCTTCGGACGCTCGGCTTTCTATCTGAATGTCCAGCCGCTGGAGGTAGGTTTCTACGTCAGTCGGTGCCAGGGCCAAGCCTATCATCCGGGAAAGCGCCGGCAGGTGGATAGTAAACCGGTGTGGAGCGGTATGGGCCTCCGCATGAACTTCTACGTGGGGCGAGGCGGAGAGCTGAGGCGCCATCTGCGCTAAGAGGGCCACGGCATATTCAGCCGCCCAAGGTACGGCCATAGGGTCCGTACCCCGAATAAAGCGATACCCACTTTCGGTAGTGAGGTGCAAGCGCCGACTGGTTCGCCGCAGAAACTTCGGCGAAAAGTAGGCCGACTCTAAGAAAATCCGCGAGGTACTTTCGCTGACAGCCGTGCGAAGGCCGCCGATTAGTCCCCCCAAGCACGCTGGGCCTGCTTCATCGGCGATCACGACATCCCCGGGCATAAGCATTAGCTGCTTCCCGCCTAAGGTTTCAAAAGGCTGTCCTTCCCGAAGTGGCCCTATCCAGAGGGTTTTTCCGGATAGCTTATCCGCATCAAAGGCGTGAAGCGGCTGCCCAAAGCCTACGAGGAGGTAGTTCGTAACGTCCACCATGGGATGAATGCTGCGCAGGCCCACAGCTTCCAGGCGGTAGCGCATCCAGGCGGGGGTCTGCGTAGCGGTGATGTTTTCCACGTAGATGCCTCCATAACGGGGTACGGCTTCGCTATCCGGCACTTCAAGGGTGTAAGGGAAAGGCAGGGTAGGAGGCACCGGCTCATAAGCGGGCCGCTGGAGCGGAGCCCCTGTCAGGACAGCATATTCCCGGGCAATACCCCAATGGCTGAGGGCATCCCCGCGGTTGGGTGTCGCGCTAATCTCCAGGATGAGGTCTTCGTAATCGCCGAGATACTCGTTTAGGGGGAGGCCCACGGGCGCTTCAGCCGACAAGATCCAAATACCCTCCGTATCGTCCCCAAGTCCAAGCTCCCATTGCGAGCAGAGCATCCCCTCCGAGGAGACCCCCCGAAAAGGCCGGGCTTGAATCGCTAACTGCCCTTTCGGCGTGGAGAGAACGGCCCCCGGTAGGGCTACAGGAACTTTATCGCCGGCCCGGACATTCTGGGCGCCCGTTACGATCGTATAACTTCGGTCATCTCCGACATGCACCGTGGCTACCCAGAGCTTATCTGCGTTGGGGTGCTTCTCAATGTGGGAGACGTAGCCGATGCGTACAGCTTGTAAGTGTGTCGGGAGGCGCCGGTAAGGTTCTATCCCTTCTACTTCCAGGCCTACCCGAGTCAGGCGCTCAGCAAAAGCTTCGGGGCTTTCCCGGATGGCTATGAGTTCATTCAGCCACCGCCACGAAATCCGCACGGCTCAAAAGTAGAAAACATCCTCCGACGGCTTGGCTGAGCCGGGAGCGGTATCTTTCTCACAGCCCGCTGTACCGGAGCTTCACGCTGCCTTTTCGCCCGGCTTCGTCGTAAAAGTCTACAAACTGCACCTTGTAATAGGCCTCTGGTCCCATTTCCAGCACGTAGTACCGCGAAAAGTCTATCACATAGGTGCCTGTCTCAAAGCTATACCGCTTCCAGTCGTAGCCGATGGCGTCTCGTTGGGTAGTCCACTGGAGCTGACTGAGGCTGGCATACGTGAAGTCCTCGAAAGAAATCTCCGAGGCGCTTACCACGGCTGCACGCCGCCCCATGGGTAAAAGCGCCCCCACTACGGGATAGTACCGAAACTGCTCAGGCTGATCCGGATAGTAGTGCACATACCGCGTCAAAATCAGCTCTACCTCCCAGGGGGGCAGGATAGCAATAGTGTGGCCAGGCTTGTCTAAGGAGAGGTACTGGGGCTGCGGGCTTCGGGGGAGAGTCCACTCGCCGGACGGTGTGCCGGACATGGTGTAAGTACGCACGGTGATGCCTTCGGCAGTGGCTTTGAGCTGGATTTTCTGATAGCGCTGGGCGGGGTTTGTGTAGAAGATGCCGCCTTTATCCCGATCTAAGACGAAGGTTAGCGACTCATCGTAGGATAAAGGCGGGAGGGCGGCCTTATCAGGCAAGTCGCATTGCCAGCTGGGTATGGAGGAAGGGTCGGTGGTGCCAGCCCAGGTGGCGGAGTCCAGCACGCCGGCAAAGGCATAAAGGGTGGCATTCGTCCAGACCTGATAGCCGCTGCCTGTGCTGTGTATTTCTAAGTCCCAGGCGGTTCTGGGCACTTTATGGACCAGCCCCTGTGAGAGGGAGAGGAAAGCGACAGTATCATACTCCGAACCAAGGTCGGCCACGAGGGTGGTCATGTCGGTGCCTGTGGGGCGGGGCCAGGGCTTTTCTGGCCGCATGCAGGCCGATAGTATCAGGAGGAGGAGTGCCCCTTTTCCCCAGTAATGCCAGGACTTCGCTTTTATCATCATAGTTGGCCTTTTTGAAGGGTGTAGGTGAGTCGGAAGAAAGCATAGCGGCCCATGCCCACTGGGCTGCTTGCAGTGCCGCCAGTATGTACCCCGCCGGCTAAGTTTGCTTGCACCTGGGTGATGCCAAAGAGGTTTCGCACGCCGGCTAAAAGGTGTAGGCGCCCCCCGGAAAAGCTCCGGCCGACCGACACATCCAGCCAGGGAAAGCCCCCAATCCAACGCAGAGCTACGCTGCCATCTTCCTGGCTGATGAATACCGGTAGCCGGCCATTGTACTTGAAGAAGGTCGCCATTGTAAAGCCCCGCCACGTGTATGTGGTATTGAGATTCGCTTCCCAGGCCCACTGCCCACCGGGGTAAGCGGTGAGGTTACTTCCCAGCTGCACGTGAAACTTTTGGCTGCGCCACTCTAAGCTCGGCTGGATACCTGCTGTATGAAAGCGGGCGATATTGTAGTAGGTGGTGAAGAGCGTAACAGGGTCTACCACGACAAGCTGAATGAGGTTAGAGAGGTCGTTGTAGAAAGCGGAGAGGCTGGCGCGCCAGAGGGTATTGTGGGTGGTTATGCGGCGCCAGGTGAGAGCGGTGTGGAAGTGGTGGCTGGTTTCGGGCTGCAGGTCGGGATTGCCCTGGATGTTGTGATTGGTGAAGACGAGGTAGAGGTACATTTCGCGCAGGGAGGGCGCTCGGAAGCCCCGCGCATAGCCCCACCGCCATACCCAGGCCGAACCTATCTCATACCGCCCATGCAGAGAAAAGAGAAGCGGGCTGCGAAATTGGGTATTATAGGCCCAGCGGAGGGCAGGCCGGATAGTAAGGCGACTTGTGAGGTGCTTTTCTACGCTAAGCCAAGCCGCATAGTCTCCCATGCGGGCTATTCCATTTCGGATGCGACCGCCTTCTACGACTGAGTAGGCTAGTTCATGACCGATTTGGAGGTTGAGGGTGCCCTGGTCGTAGGTGATGAATCCCCGGGCCCAGGCTTGGGTCTCGGTCGTAGAGTCTTGCTGGCCGGGGAGATTCACCAGCCGCTCCTCTAAGGTTACGAGGTCTTTGTAGACGACATGGCGGATGCGGTTCCAGCCGAGGAAGCCGGCCTGCTCTTCCCAGCGCCAGCGGGGGCTGAGGCGTCCCGCCCAGCTGAGGGTCGGCAGCCAGCGGCGGGTGTAGTAGTACTCATCGATGGCATAGACCCTGTAGGGCGTGATAGTAGGCTCTTTGCGATTGTAGAAGGTTTCCCAGAGGTAAGGGATGCTCAAGCGGAAGCGCCAGTTGTCGGAGGGGCGCCATTGGTACCAGAGGCCAAAGTTGTACTGCTCACGGGGTCGCCACAGACGGGCGCGCGGACGGTCTCGGTCTGGGTCCCACCCTTGAAAGAAGTACCTGCCGCCGGTGAGGCTGAGACGGTGTTTGGCAGGGCCGCCGCTTATGGTGAGGCGGGTATCGTAGATGCCTACCGACTCATAATGGGCCAGGCCACGCACTTCCCAGGTGCAGCGGCTGTCGCGGGTGATGAGGTTGACCACGCCGCCGAGGGCGTCGGTTCCGTAGAGCACACTCATAGGCCCTTCGACGATCTCCACCCGTTCTACTTCGCTAAGGGGCATTTGATTCAAGTCGATGCTTCCGCTGACGCGGCCTACTACGGGCACGCCGTCGATGAGGATTTTGACATTCTGGCCGGAGAGGCCCTGCATTTGGAGGAAAGAGCCTAAGTTAGGGTCGTTTTGGAGGCGGACGTTGAGTTCGGTCATGAGGACCTGGGGCAGGTACAAGGCGCCCTGGGCTTGTAGGCGTTCTTGCGTCAGGACTCGCAGGGGATGCAGGCTCCGTAGGGCCGTGGTTGGCGCATGGGACCCCGTAATTACCGCTTCTTCCAACGTGTAAGTGGGGCGCTGGAGCCGGATGACGCCCGGCACCTCCACTTGGCCCCGCCACGCGAGATAACCCACCGCCTCTACCACCAGCGCATACGACCCTGCCGGCAAGGGCACCCTCCCCGTAGAGTCTGAGAGAAGGCGGGTCTTTTTCCCGGAAAGCTCCACCACCACAGTCGCCCCCCGGATGGGCAGGCCCTCCTCATCCACGACTTGGAGAGCCTGCCCGAATCCCATCCCTACCAGCACCAGAACGCCCAGCCACCGCATACCCTTGGCTTATTCAAACAGAATGGATGCCAGGCCTGTGCTCGTTGTGCTCTGCACCCGAAGGCGATATAGCCCCGCTGGCAGACCGTTTCGGGGGATGTAGAGGAAGCCATTGCCCTCGGCTTGTGCCTCGTACACCACCTGGCCGAGGTTGTTATACAACCGCACCGAGAGGGGGCCGTTTTCGGAGGTAGCTATCCAGGTTCCTTCCTGGGCGGGGTTGGGGTAGGCCACGAGGGCGAGGGGCGCGAAAGACGAGGCAGGCAGGGCGGATACCTCACCGACTTTCTTGCGCTCAAGGATGGTATAGCGGATGCGGGCGCCATTGGGTGCCACCGAATCGCCGAAGGCCACAAACCGCAGGCGCCAGATTTCGTTATTGCGGGTTTTCACCAGGTAGTAGACCGTGTCGGCTAAGAGCCAGGCGTTATTTTGCATGTCGTAGCGCTTCCAGTCGTAGCCGATGGTATTGATGGCGGAGGCGTAGGGGTAAAGGCTCGGGGAGAGGGTATCGGGGTTAGCATTAGCGGAAAGAGGAATGCGGGCAACGGACACCCGGCGGTTTTGGAGGGCGCCTACGACCAGATAGGGTGTAGCATTGGGCGGTAGGAAGGTGAGATACTGCGTAAAGACGAGGTCCCACAGCGAATCCACCGGCTCGAGATTGAGAGCCTGGCTGGTGAGGAGGTTGTAATACACGAAACCCCGCCGTGGCGCAAGCGACTTAGGCGCTTGGGCGGAGACTTCGCCACTGCCATCGAGGTTGGCGTACTTGAAGTAGTAGACGCCGCTTTGGAGGCGGTCCAGCCAGAGCTTTCGGTAGGAGCCATCTGGCAGGCGCAAAATGTGTAGCGAGTCTCCCGTGATAGCGTGCGTGATGAGGTTGT
>Ga0308394_1001044_pt1 | contig 13494 bp, 14 predicted proteins | sample Hotspr2Sampleme2_FD_202366 | JGI IMG/M metagenome (GOLD analysis project Ga0308394, IMG submission 202366) | Hot spring phototrophic mat microbial communities from Mushroom Spring, Yellowstone National Park, Wyoming, United States - 20050701_me2 ...
GGTACGGGACGTTCTCTTCCGCGAAGACGCCTGCCAGGTGCGGGGAGTGGGGGCACAGCTCTTGGCGGCCCTCCGGGCCTTTCTGGTCTCCCTGCTCCACCGCTAGGGGGTCAGGGAGAAGAAGGCGGCCCTGGAGGCCTTCTCCTTCAACCCCCTCGCTGCCCTGCGCTTCCTGGGGCTCTATGCGGTATAGCGGTCAAGTCTGCTTGACAGGCAAGATAGTATCAAAATGCGAGGGGTCATAGTATTCTATGGGCACCACACAATTGAAACGATTGTTGATGAAGGAGGACGTACATGAAGATGAATCGTCGGCAAGTGCTCAAAGCTGGCTTGGCCGCTTCTACGGTATATAGCCCCTGGATGATTGCCCGTGCCCAGGCTCGGCCAGTCAAGCTCGCGGCTATTCTCCCGCTTACGGGCGCTTTTGCTTTTGCTGGCAACGCGGCCCTGGACGCTTTCCGCGATGCGACCGATCTCATCAACGATACGGGTGGCATCGGTGGACGGCGCTTGGAGCTGGTGGTCGAGGATGACGGCTATGATGTGGCTCGCGGCACGGCGGTTTTCAACCGCATCGTTCAGCGCGAAAGCCCTGAGGAGCTGGTTTTCGTCTATGGCAACTCCACCGGTCTTTCCAAAGCTCTAGCTCCCGAGATCACCCGCCTGCGCCTGCCCTACACCGCCACCTCGTTCTCCAACGAGCTGGCCGACCCCAAGACCTATCCCACCATCTTCGTGTTTGGCCCCACCTACAACGACATGGCCGGGGCTTTGCTGCAGCAGATTCGCCGTCAGAAAGGGCGCGGGGCCAAGATTTTCCTGTGCTACTCCAACTCCGAGTTTGGCCGCGATCCCATTCCTTTCATCAAGGAGCAGTCGGCCCGGCTGGGTTTCCAGATTGTGGGCGAGGAAGTAACCCCCCTGGCCATTGCCGATGCCACCCCCATCGTAACCAAGCTGCGCCAGGCCCAGCCTGACTTTGTGATTCTGCACGGCTATGTTCTCACGGTGGAGCCACTGGTGGTGCGGGCCGCCCGCGAGCAGGGCATCCGGGCTACCTTCATGGGCACCTATTACTCGGCCGAGCTGGCCCTGATGCAGCGGGCCGGGGCTGCCGCGGATGGCTTTATCGTGACCTACCACAACGCTTACTACTACGACGCCACGGTTCCGGCGGTAGAGCAAATTCGGGCCTTGCGTCGGGCCAAAGGCCGTGACCTCTCCTACCGCACCACCTATTACATGGGCTCCTGGATGGCCATGGACGTCATCGCCGAGGCCATGCGCCGGGCCCAGGCAGCAGGCAAGCTGACCCGTCCCGGTATGATTGAGGCCCTGGAAGGGCTGGGCGACTACAACGCCGGAGGCCAGGTGCGCAACATGCGTTGGGTGAACCGGCGCCTGCCCTTTACCAAGCTCTGGCGGGCCAATGTGCGGGATGGCCGCTTCGATGCCATCACCGACTGGGTAGACGGTTCGAAGCTATAAATCAGCTTAGGGCGCTCGAGGGTCGAGGGCCAACCTAGGGTTGGCTCGAGGCCCTCGAGCCCAAAAAGGAAAACATGGATCTGGCCCTAGTCATACAGACGGCCCTAAACGGCGTGGCCAACGGTGCTTTGTACGCGGTGATCGCCGCCGGCTTCGTGCTGGTTTATCGCGCAACCAGTGTGGTCAATTTCGCAATCGCCGAGTTCCTGCTCATCGGTGCCTACCTAACCTACACCATGTCGTTATTTTTCCCGCTGCTGCTGGCCCTTTTGCTGGCGCTGCCGCTGGCCTTTGCCTTTGGCGTACTGGTGGAGCGGGGGTTTGTCCGGCCCCTTTTGGGGCGCAACGTGGTGGCGGTGATCATGGCCACCATTGGGCTGGCCGCTACCCTGGATGGTGCAACCCTGTTGATCTGGGGTCCCGACCAGAAGGCCATGGGGGCTGCCGATGTTTCCCAGCTACCCAAAGAGATGCCCAACCTGGCCTTTAGCCTGGGGGGGATATTTCTTTCCTCCAAAGCAGTCTGGAGCCTTGTTCTGGCCCTGCCCCTGGCTATTTTGCTGATCGTGGCTCTCAGGTACAGCCGCTACGGGGTGCTTTTGCGGGCGGTTTCGGAAAGTGAGACCGCTGCACTGGCCATGGGCATCAACGCGCCTAGGGTGGTGGCGGTGACCTGGGGCATCTCGGCGGTGATGGCTACGATTGGCGGTGCCTTTCTGGCGGGCGCGGCGGGCGGTGGGGGCCCGGGCCACCACCTGATCCTGCTGGGCTTAATCGTTTTCCCAGTAGCCATTCTGGGGGGCTTCGACTCGGTGCCGGGCGCGCTGGTGGCGGGTCTGATCATCGGCCTTGTCGAGGCTTTCTCCCAGCTTTACCTCGAGTTCTGGCTGCCAGGCATTACCCAGGCCATTCCCTTCTTGATCGTGCTGCTGGTGCTTTTGTTCCGTCCCTATGGACTTTTGGGGCAGCATCGTATCGAGCGGGTTTAAACCGAGGTTGTATGGCGGAAGTAAGTGTTGAAAACCTAAAAGTGGTCTATCGCGGGGTGATTCTGGCCTTGCAGGGTGTGAGCATGCGGGCCCGCGCAGGCGAGGCCGTTGCCCTGCTGGGGCCTAATGGGGCCGGCAAAAGCACCCTGGTGCGGGCTATTTCAGGTCTGCTGCCGCAGTACGATGGCCGGATTCTGGACGGCAAGATTATCATCAACGGTCAGGAGACCAACCACCTGCCGGCGCTCAAGGTGGCCGAGCTGGGTCTTACCGCCATCCTCGAGGGGCGCCCCATCTTTCGCTACCTAACCGTCTTGGAAAATCTCCGGGCTGCGGGGCACAAGTTGACAGCACAGCGGCAAAAGGAGCTTACCGAGGAGATTTTCGCCCGCTTCCCCCGCATCTATGAGCGTCGTTTCGAGCAGGGCGGCTACCTTTCGGGCGGCGAGCAGCAGATGCTCTTGCTGGGCATGGCCCTGCTTACCGAGCCCAAGATTCTGGTGGTGGACGAACCGAGCCTGGGCCTTTCACCCAAGCTGACCGACGAGGTCATGCGGGTGCTGGATGAGCTGCGTCGTGAGAAAGGGCTTACCCTGGTGCTGGTGGAGCAGAACGCACGGGCAGCTTTCTCCATTGTGGAGCGGGTTTACGTGGTGGAGCAGAGCCGCGTGGTCTTCGAGGGTACCGCCCAGGAGGCCCAGGCCGACGCCGACGTGATGGAGTTTTACCTGGGTGGTGCAGTAGCTGGGGGGTTTGCCGAAGCCAAGCGCTACCGGAGGAGGAAAAGATGGGTGTAGCAGGGGGAGTAAGCCCTTTTCATCCTCTTTTAGATGCACCCAGCGAGAGGAACTGCTATGGCTAAAACGCTGCTCGAGGCCTACGACCTGCACCTATCCTTCCGGGGTGTAAGAGCCCTGGTGGGCGTAAGTTTTAGCGTTTCAGAGGGCGACTTCTTCGCGGTGATTGGTCCTAACGGGGCGGGCAAAACCACTCTGCTCAACGTGCTCTCGGGGCTATACCGCCCCCAGCAGGGTCGGGTGGTCTTTTTGGGCGAAGACTTGGTCGGCCAGAGTCCCCAGCAGCGGGTGCGTAAGGGGCTGGGGCGCACCTTTCAGAACCTCGAGCTCTTCCGGGGCATGAGCGTGTTAGACAACGTCAAGCTGGGGGCTGAGCTGGCTGTGGGGGGGTACACCGACCTGATGCCCAAGGCCTCGATCGAATGGAAAATTCGCCGCCATGCTGAAGAAGTGCTGGACTACCTGCACCTTTCGCCCTACCGCCATGTGCCCGCGGGGGCGCTGCCCTATGGCCTGCAAAAAAGGGTGGAGGTGGCGCGGGCCCTGGCAGGGCGGCCTAAACTGCTGCTTTTGGATGAGCCCATGGCCGGGCTGAGTCTGGAGGAAAAACAGGACCTGGCCCGCTTTCTGCTGGATGCGCGGCGCGAGTGGGGGGTTACCCTGGTGCTGGTGGAGCACGATCTCAAGGCGGTGCTGGAGCTTTCTACCAGGGTGCTGGTGATGTCCTATGGTGAGGTCTTATACCTGGGTGCACCCGCGGGGGTGCGGGAGAACCCGCGTGTGGCCGAGGCTTATTTGGGGAGGAGCGCATGATGTGTTGCGCGCACGCGCAAAATCGCGGAGGTAGGTGATGAGACCTACTACCTTGATGGACTTTCTAGCTCATCACGCCCAGACCAGGCCCCATGCCCCGGCCCTGCGCGTCAAACGCCTGGGGGTATGGGAGACCACCTCCTGGGCCCAATTACAGGAGAAGGTGGAGCGACTTGCCGGGGGCCTGCTGCAACTGGGTTTGGCGCCAGGCCGGGTGCTGGCTATTTTAGGTCAGAACGCACCGGAGTGGGTGGTGGCCGAATTGGCGGCACAGACCTTAGGGGCCATGCCTATGGGCATCTATGCCGACGCCATGCCGGAGGAAGTGGGCTACTTTATCGAGTTCTCCGGGTGTGCTGGCATTGTGCTTTCGGACGAAGAACAGCTCGATAAGGTGTTGCCCCACCTGCATAAGCTAAAGTTCGTGCTGGTCTGGGAAGAGGCCGGTATGAGCAAATACTGGAGTGAACAAGTGCGGCCCTTTAGCAGCGTGCTGGAGCTAGGCCAAGCTGAAAAAAGCCGTCAGGCGGTGCAGGCAGCAAAAGCCCAGGTCAGGCCCGATACCGTGGCGCTCTTAGCCCCCACTTCCGGTACCACAGCCCGCAGCAAGCTGGCCATGCTCACGCACTCCCAGCTGATTGCCGGAGCCGAGGCAGGCCGCGAGGCCATCAGCATCCGGGGGGGGGAGTGGGTGTTTTCGTACCTACCCCTGCCTTGGATTGGTGAGCAGATGCTTACGGTAGTGCGCAGCCTCACGGATGGCACGGTGGTGCATTTTCCCGAGGACGTCATCACCGTGCGGGAGGATATCAAGGAAGTGCAACCCGACTTTTACCTGGCCCCTGCGCGGTTGTGGGAAGATGCTGCGGCCATCGTGCGCAGCCGTATGGAGGATGCCGACGGTCTCAAGAAGGCGGTCTACCGCTGGGGCATGGGGGTTTTGCTGGAGTGCGCTCAGCGGGAGTTCCGCAAGGAGCCCATCGGTTTTGGCTTGAACCTGGCCCGGGCCCTGGCCTATCCGCTGGTAGCCAGGCCCATCCGGGCCCGGATGGGCCTGGCCGCCTGCCGCATCGCCGTGACCGGCGGTGCGCCCTTGGGGCCGGAAGTCTTCACCTTTTTCCGGGCTCTGGGTGTGGATATTCGTCAGGTTTACGGGCAGTCTGAAACCGCAGCCACCAGTGTAGCGCACCTGCCCGGCGACACCCCCCCCGAGACAGTGGGTAAGCCTTTGCGCAATACCCAGGTGCGCATCGCTGAAGACGGGGAGATTCAGGTCAAGGGTGGACAGGTATTTGCAGGTTACTTCAAAAACGAGGCAGCTACCAGGGAAGCCTTTACCGAAGACGGCTGGTTCCGCACCGGAGATGCGGGTTTCTTCAACGAAAACGGCCATCTGGTGCTCCTGGGACGGCTTAAGGAGGTCGGCGCCCTGGCCGATGGTACCCGCTTTGCGCCACAATTCCTGGAGAACCGCCTTAAGTACTCCCCTTATATCCGTGAAGCGGTGGTCATTGGTCATGCCAGGCCCTTTGTGATCGCCCTCATCGAGCTAGACCCTGAGAATACCCAGAACTGGGCGCGCAAGCGCGGTATTGTGTTTTCCACCTATCAAAGCCTGACCTCCAACCCCCAAGTCTATGCGTTGATTGCCCAGGAGTTGCGCGCGGCCTGCGAGAGCCTGCCTGAAGAGTTAAGGGTGCGCCGCTTTGCCATCCTACCCAAAGAGCTGCACGCCGACGACGAGGAAATTACCCGTACCCGCAAGGTCAAGCGGGGTACGGTGGAGTCCCGTTATGCCAGTCTGCTGGCCGCGCTCTATGATGGTTCTAAACAGGCAAAAGTCGTTCTGCCCATCCGCTACCTGGAGGGTGAAGGGACCCTCGAGGCTGAGGTTCAGATCGCCGACGTGGATGGGCCGGTGGCAGCACAAAAGGTTGGCGCGTAATGGCCACGAAAACCGGTAGAAAGCAAGAGGCCCCTGCTATCGCAGGGTTTTGCTGCTTGGTAATGTTGGACCTTGAGGAGGTCCTGCTGTGTACCGCTTGAGTCGAACCCTCACCGATGCCTTTAGCCGTCGCTTCTCCCGAACAGTGCGCGAGGACTACCGCCAAGACGAGGCCTATGCCAGCACGCCACAAGGGCGCTTTTGGTTATGGTTATCGCTGATAGGCCTGCTGGCGCTTCCTGTGCTGTTGCCCCAGTATCCTATGTTTGTGGCCACCCAGATTCTGGTGGCAGCCCTGGCGGGCCTAGGCCTGCACCTGCTGGTGGGTGGGGCGGGTCAGATTTCCCTGGGCCAGGCGGCCTTTGTGGGCATAGGTGCCTACACCTCGAGCCACCTTTCCGGAGACCTGGCTCCGCTGGGCATTCTGCTGGGGGGGTTGGTGGCGGCCAGCATCGGGATTGTATTGGGCATACCCTCGTCGCGCATCAAGGGAGCCTATCTGGCCATCGCCACCCTGGCTTTCCAGTTCCTGGCCGACTACATATTCAAGCGCTGGATCGACTTTACCGGCGGGGTAGCTGGGCGCAAGCTGCCCGTTGAAGGCACCTTTCTGGGGCTCCCCCTCGCCGATGACCGGGTGGTTTTTTATATCGGACTGGCCTTTGCCATCCCGATGTTCTTCTACGCTAAGCGCCTGCTTTCTACCCGTGCAGGTCGGGCCTGGTTCGCGGTGCGCGACAACGACCTCTCGGCTCAGCTCTCCGGCGTAGACCTGGTGCGCTCCAAGCTTACCGCTTTTGCCCTTTCGGCCTTCTATGGAGGCATCGCCGGAGGTATCCTGATGCACCTGATAGGGGTGGTCACCCCAGAGAACTTCGTGCTGGCCTTTAGCATCCAATACCTAGCGATTGTGATCGTGGGTGGGGCCGGCACGGTGCTGGGCGCGTTGCTGGGTGCTTTCTTTATCGTGCTGATTCCCGAGATACTGAACGTGTTGGCCGGGGCTTTTGGCCCGCAGTACGTGGCCCAGCTCTCGGCCTGGCGCAGCGTGCTCTTTGGGGTGCTGATTCTGCTTTTCTTGATTCTGGAGCCCAGGGGGCTGGTGGGTTTGTGGGGGCGTATTCGGGATTACTTCCGAACCTGGCCGCTGCCCTACTAAGCCCGCGGGGTCGCAGCAGCCGCCTCTTTTGTGCTTTTTAGGCCCAGCAGGTAAACTGCCATTATGGTGGACTACGACCTTTCTGAGGCGGCCCTGGTCAGCTTGGTAACGCTGGCCTTGGAAGGGCAGAAGGGGCTACGGCTGACCCCAGCAGGCAGCCGTAGTGTGGGTGAGGTGCTTTCGGGGCGGCGCTCCCGCCCGGTGCGGATTGAGCGCGAGGGCGACAACCTGCTGGTGGACCTCAGTGTGAGTGTAGATTACGGTAAGTCTGTAATTGAAGCGGCCAGGGAAGCCCAGCGCACCGTTGGCGATGTTTTGACAGCTTCTACGGGCCTTAGGGTAAAAGCGGTCAACGTTACGGTAGTGGCCGTCGAGTACCAGGAGCCCCATGGTAGCTAGCCTGGCTTTCACCGAGAGGTGCCTGGGTGTGCGAATGGCTGGGCAGCGTGCCCGCAAGCCTGGTCGTTGCCTCGAGTATGCTGCGGGCAAGAATTGGAGGCCAGATGCGACGTAAAGCGCGCGAATTGGCCTTTAAGGTGCTTTTTGAGCACACGGTGGGGGGGGTTCCGCTCGAGACCGCCTGGCAGCACGTCACAGAGGAGATAGAGCCCGAGGAGCCCGATCAGGAGGCCGATGTGCTGGATGAAGAGGGGCTTTCCTTTGCCCATCGCCTGGTGCAGGGTTATCAGGCCCGAGAACAAATTGTAGACGAGGTGCTGGCAAGTACCATCGAGGGCTGGAGCTTCGGCCAGATGGCCAAGACCGACCTGGCCGTCTTGCGGCTGGTGGCTTATGAGATGCTCTTTGAGCCCACGCCCTACGCGCCTCTCATCGAAGTGGCGGTCAAAATCGCCAAGCGCTACGGCGGTGAAGACTCAGGGCGCTTTGTCAACGGGGTGCTGGCCCGTCTGCTCAAACGCATCGAAGCGGGCGAGCTGTCGGCGGTAAGCAAGAGCGGATAGGCCCGCGAGGTGCGCTATGCTGGAACTATCTGGCCTTCCTGTCGCTGAGGCGGTTTATCAGGAGCTGCACGACCAGCTCTCTAAGCTGCCTTTTGTGCCTCACCTACGGGTGGTACGGTTGGGGGAGGACCCGGCCTCGGTGGCCTATGTACGGCTGAAAGAGCGACAGGCCAAAAAACTGGGTTTGTCCAGCCAGGTGGACGTCTTTCCCGAAAGCACCCCTCAGCGAGAACTCCTGGACCATATCGCTCGGCTCAACGCCGACCCAGGAGTAGACGGCATTTTGGTGCAGTCGCCCCTGCCCAAGCAGGTGGACTTTAATGCCGTGCTGGAAGCCATTGACCCTCTGAAGGATGTAGATGGCCTGACCCCGCTCAACGCGGGGCGGATGTGGATGGGTTTGGAGGCTTTGGAATCCTGCACGCCCGCTGGGATCATGCGCATCCTGAAGCACTACCGGATTCCCCTAGCAGGCAAAGAGGTGGTAATTGTAGGACGCAGCAACTTGGTGGGCAAGCCCCTGGCTGCGCTCATGTTGTGGGAAAATGCCACCGTGACCCTGGCCCACTCGCGTACCTGTGACCTGGCTGGGGTGTGTCGCCGTGCTGAGGTGCTGGTGGTTGCTGTAGGAAGGGCAGGCCTCATCACGCCCGAGATGGTGCGGCCCGGGGCGGTAGTGGTGGATGTGGGGATCAACCGGGTGGGTCAGAACGCGAAGGGCCAGGACATCCTGGTGGGAGATGTGGCGCCTGAGGTGGCCCAGGTGGCCTCGGCCATGACCCCGGTTCCGGGTGGAGTGGGGCCCATGACCGTGGCCATGCTTTTACACAATACGGTGGCGGCGGCCATGCGGCGGCGGACAAGGCATGCGACCTTTTAGCCTATCCTCTAGAAAGAGCTATGGGGGAACTGCTCTCCAACCAGGTGCTCTGGACGGCCATTCTAGCCAGCGTTTTAGTGCAGCTGCTCAAGCTCATCATTTACTACCTGGTTGAGCGCCGCTGGGAGTGGGAGCGCCTGGCCGAGACTGGGGGCATGCCTTCCTCCCACTCGGCCACAGTGGCTGCGCTGGCCACCGGGGTGGGGATTACCGAGGGGCTGGGAAGTGCTTTCTTTGCCATTGCGGTAGTGCTGGCCATCATCGTGATGTACGATGCCACGGGCATCCGCCGAGCCGCGGGGCTTCATGCCGAGCGGCTAAACGATCTTTTTGAGGAGTTCCGTGCAGTCTTCGAGCATGGCCCGCGGCCCGAGCCCCTCAAAGAACTACTGGGCCATACCTACCTCGAGGTTGCTGTAGGGGCTGTCTTGGGTATTCTTATTGCCCTGCTTAGTTTCAGCCTGTTCTGAACCCGAGCGGTCATGGGCCGGGATGGGCGGCCTGTGGTAAGCTATGGGCAGCTCAACATGAAGCGGCTTTGTTGGTTGCTTATCGCGTTGCTTTCTCCTGCCTTTGCGCAGCCTACCCCCCATCTGGAAGAGCAGCTCCTTTCACTGCTGAATGAAGCCCGGGCCAGGGGGGTGGCCTGCCGCGGTGGCGGAGGTGGGTACAGCCTCCCGCCTTTGCGCCACCAGGCAACCTTGGCCAAAGTAGCCAAAGGCCATGCCCTCAACATGGGGCGCCATGGCTTCGTGTCCCACTATTTCCGGGGGGTGGGGCCACGGGTGCGGGTTGCCCGGGCCGGCTACGGCTATCTGCGCATGTCGGAGATCATCTTTAGAGGCCGCAGCAGCGACCCCGTTCGGGCTGTGCGCTGGTGGCTGCGCTCGCCGGTGCACTGCCGGGCCATCATGAACCCCTACTACACCGAGGCCGGGGCAGGCCTCTCTAGGGTTGGTCATGCCTGGGCGGTGGTGCTGGCCCAACCGCGTTAGGGCTAGCGCTGTGCTAGGCGCATGATCAGCAGCATCCCGATACTTTGAATGAGCGGGAACGACATCAGGCTAAGCGCTCCCGGCCATAGGGCAAAAAGCCCTACAGGAAGAACGGTGGCGATTACGCTGATCCACATCAACCCGATGCGGTTACGCTCCCGCAGCAGCCGGTAGACGATGTAGTTGTTGAAGGCGGAAAACACCAGCAGCATGAGCCAGGCCAGCACCAAGGTATTCATCGCCCTGCATTCTACGATGGAAAGCACCGGAGCTGCCCACACTTGATATCCACGCGAGGTGCCTACTAAACTTATACCCAGTACAATTTTTTCCTAGAAGGGAGCCCCATGCTGACCACCCCCGAAAAAATCCTCTTCTTACTGCTGCTGCTGGCCTCGCTTTATTTTGGCGGAGGGGCGCTTTATCGGGTATACAAAGCCATCCGTCGGGGCCAGCCAGAAGACCGCTTCGACAACCTGCCGGCTCGAGTGGGCCGGGCCCTCTGGCAGACCCTCACCATGCAGACGGTCTTCAAGAAGCGGCCCTGGGTGAGCCTGCTACACGCTTTTGTGTTCTATGGCTTTGTATTCTACCTGAGCGTGAACCTGGTGGACTTGCTCGAGGGCTTCTTCCCCTTCAAAGCCCGGGGGGGTTTCTGGAACGGCTACAACCTAGTGGCCGACCTCCTGACCGCGCTCATCCTGCTGGGCATTGCCGGTCTGCTGATCCGGCGCTACTCCAGTTTGGGGCGTAAAACCTTTAGCTGGAACGAGAAGACCCTTCTGCACGAGCGGGTGCGCCAGGGAATCCCCACCGACAGCGCCATTGTGGGGGGGTTCATCCTCTTCCACGTGGGCAGCCGCCTGTTGCACAAGGCTGCCCAGGCTGCCAACCCAGACTTTGGCCCCGATCCCTTCCAGCCGGTGGCCAGCTTGGCCAGCAACCTCTTCTTGTGGGTTGGGGTAGACCGGCTGGTGGTTTTCGAGCACCTCTTCTGGTGGTTTGCCATCGGCTCGATCCTGGTTTTTATACCCTATTTCGCCCGTTCCAAGCACATCCACCTGTTCCTGGCACCCCTCAACCTGGCCTTCAAAAAGGAAAAGCCGGGGGCCTTGCTGCCCATCGCCAAGGACTTTGAGGCGCTCGAGAAGATGGAGAACTTTGGGGTAGCCAAGCTAGAAGACTTCACCTGGCCCCGTCTATTGGACGCCTATAGCTGCATCATGTGCAACCGCTGCCAGGAGGTCTGTCCGGCCTACACCACCGGGAAGGCCCTCTCTCCAGCGGCTATCCTGATTAACGAGCGCTACGAGCTCAACCAGATTCTGTCCACCTTCGCCGCGGGGCAAAAGAGCCCCCGCCCCTTGCTGGCCTTTGCCCTCAACGAAGAAGCCCTCTGGGCCTGCACTACCTGCAACGCCTGTGTGGAGGTCTGTCCGGTGGGCAACGAGCCCATGCTGCACATCCTGGACGTGCGGCGTGAACAGGTGATGATGCAGGGAGCCTTTCCATCCCAGCTCAACAGCGCCTTCAAGGGCATGGAGCGCAACGGCAATCCCTGGAACCTAGGGGCCGACAAACGCCTGGCCTGGGCCGAAGGGCTGTCCTTCCCGGTCAAGACTGTAAGCGAGAACCCCGAGGCCGAGGTGCTGTACTGGGTGGGCTGTGCCCCGGCCTACGACCCCCGCGCCCAGAAGACCGCCCGGGCTTTTGCCGAAATTCTGCACGAGTCCGGCGTAAATTGGGCGGTGCTGGGTAAGGACGAGAAGTGCACGGGGGACGCGGCCCGGAGAGCTGGCAACGAGTTCTTATTCATGCAGCTGGCCACGGAAAACGTCGAGACCCTGAACGCCGCCATGGCGGCCAGGCCCAAGACCATCGTGACCACCTGCCCCCACTGCTTCCATACCCTGGCCCATGAGTACAAGGACTTTGGCGGCCACTATACGGTCAAACACCACACCGAGTATATAGCCGAGCTGATCGAGGTGCAAAAGCTCAAGCTGCTCCCCATGAATGGCACGGTCACTTACCACGACCCCTGCTACCTAGGCCGGCACAACGGTGTGTTGCGAGAGCCCCGCCAGGTCATCCAGGCTGCTGGCCTGGTGCTACAGGAACCCCCCCGCCATGGTGTGAACAGCTTTTGCTGTGGGGCGGGAGGAGCGCAGTTCTGGAAGGAAGAGGAGCCCGGCAATGAGCGGGTTTCCACCCACCGCTACCGCGAGCTGAAAGCCACCGGGGCCGAGACCATTGCGGTAGGCTGCCCCTTCTGCATGCAGATGATGAACCTCGAGACCGCCCAGGAGCCCGAAGGCCAGGCTCCGCGGGTGCTGGACATCTCCGAGCTGATAGTAGAGCGGCTAAGGGGTAAGCCAACCAGCCCATCCACCGACTAGCCGATGCAGTTCGGTTGGTTGGTTCTAGGACGGGGCCTTTGCGGGTATTGAAGCCGCGGTTGTGGACTGGTTAGACTGACCTCGTACCTGATGTATCCCCCGATGGGCTCGCCCTGGCGAGGTCTCACAGCGTGGGGCTGGTACGGGCTAAGACCGCAGAGCGGCTTGGCGTGAAGGGGAGGCCAAAAATGGCAAAAATACGGCTGGAACATGTCTACAAGAGGTATGGCAACAAGGTAACGGCGGTCAAGGACTTCAACCTCGAGACCGAGGACGGCGAGTTTGTGGTGTTTGTGGGTCCTTCGGGCTGCGGCAAGACCACCACCCTGCGCATGATCGCTGGTCTGGAAGACATCACCGAGGGCAAGATCTACATCGGTGACCGTTTGGTGAACGATGTGCCGCCTAAGGACCGCGATATCGCCATGGTTTTCCAGAACTACGCCCTCTACCCCCACATGAACGTTTACGAGAACATGGCCTTTGGCCTTAGGCTGCGCCGGGTTCCTAAGGATGAGATCGACCGCCGGGTAAAAGAAGCCGCCCGCATCATCAAAATTGATCACCTCCTCCAGCGCAAGCCCCGCGAGCTCTCAGGTGGGCAGCGCCAGCGGGTGGCTATGGGCCGGGCTATTGTACGGGAACCCAAGGTGTTTTTGTTTGACGAGCCACTTTCCAACCTGGATGCTAAGCTGCGCGTGGAGATGCGGGCTGAAATTTCCAAGCTCCAGCGCCGCTTAGGGGTGACCACCATCTACGTGACCCACGACCAGGTCGAGGCCATGACCCTGGGCCAGCGGATTGTGGTTATGAAGGACGGCGAGGTCCTGCAGGTGGATACCCCCCTCAACCTCTACGACTTCCCCGAAAGCAAGTTTGTGGCCGGCTTCATCGGCTCTCCCTCCATGAACTTCATCCGCTCGCGGGTGCAGCTCGAGGGCGGCAGCGCCTACTTTGTGGGGGAGGCATTCAAGATAAAGGCCAACGAGACCCTGAGCGCTAGCCTGATGCCCTATAACGGCAAAGAAGTATGGATGGGCATCCGTCCCGAGCACATCGGCCTC
>Ga0308394_1001045_pt1 | contig 13482 bp, 8 predicted proteins | sample Hotspr2Sampleme2_FD_202366 | JGI IMG/M metagenome (GOLD analysis project Ga0308394, IMG submission 202366) | Hot spring phototrophic mat microbial communities from Mushroom Spring, Yellowstone National Park, Wyoming, United States - 20050701_me2 ...
ATATAAACTTATGAACCTAATTAGCAAACGTATAGCCGCTGTTTTGCTAACTTCGGTGTTTGTTTTTCCGGTAGTAGTAGCTTCCAAAGCCCAAGGTGCGGTGTTGGGTGTGCAAGAGTCTCTGGAGGTGCCTAGTAGTCAAAACATCGCCAGTGGCGCCAGAGAAGTACTGGAACCCAAAGCCAAAAACCATACTTTGGTGGGCAAAGCTCTGTGGGACAGCCGACAAACCGTACCAGTATCTAGCAACAAGTTTGCCCCCGGCAGCATTATTGAAGTAAAATATAAAAACCAAAGCAAAACTTTTTTAGTTGAAGGACAACGTAACGACTTGGCTGAAGAAACCGTGCTAATTTTAAGCACTGAAGGTTTTTTGCAGCTTGGGGTAGATCCGGAAAAGCAAGACATTATTGACGTAGAAGTTAGTCTAGCAGATGATTCCTAAGACCACTTGACATTTGCTAGTTTTTGTCCTAGACCGAGTGTCGGTCAACTTAGACCGATTTCAGATCGGGGATCGTCTAACGGTAGGACAGCGGGTTTTGGTCCCGTTAATCGAGGTTCGAATCCTTGTCCCCGAGCCATTGTTCAAAAAATCCCTAAATTTTAAAAATCCTGTTGCTAAGTTTCTGCTAAGATAGAGATTAGTTAGAAAAAATTATATAAAAAATCTACAAAATTTGTTTCAAACAAAAACTACTGGCTAACCAACACTAACAACACTAGGTTTAGCTAGGTTGTTTGATTTGTAGGTGAGGGATTGCACTATAGAATCCCTATGTTGAATTCAGAATTAAAATTATTAGTAATATGACTACCGGTTCAACACCAGAATATGAGAAAAAAGGATTTAAACCGCCCGAATTCTACGAAGCAGCAGGTAATAGGTTTGCTATTTTTATAAACACAAATACTAATGAGAAAGATATCGCTAATCGTGCGGCTGAGGTATTTCAGCAAAATCCCGACACAATAGACACTGTTTTAGTTCTGGTTCGGTTAGATGCTCAGGTTCCTACTTTTCAATATTTAGTCATAGAACGTGATGGCAGTTGGTCAGAAATGTGTGGCAACGGGGCTAGAGCTGTGGCTATGTGTCTACAAGATAAATATGGTTATAAAAAAATTATTCTAATTACCAAATCTAATCGACAAATTACTGTTCAAGCTGTGGAGAAAGATGGAGAAACCTGGTATCAAGTAGATATGGGTCAAGTAACTTCTGTGACCGAAGACCCCAACAGTTTTCAAGATCTCTTAGGGGAAGGTTTTGATGGCGATTTAGAAAAATTTGGTTTAGCAGTTGGTGGCAATTTAGAAAAGTCTGGTTTAGAAAAATTAATCTTAAAAGAATTGGATAAATATTTAGGAAATCCAAATCTCTTGCGAGAATTATTTCCAAATGTAAAAAAAGACGATGAACCAAAAGAAGACGGTGAACAAAAAAAAGACGGTGGGCCGAATCCTTTGTCTATATACAGCCACTATTTTCACGAAATTCTTCAAAGGGTTAATGGGGAAAATGAATTCGGAGAATTTGTTCGGGCTTTAGAGTACCGCGGCCTCTACCAAGCCGGAGGCGAGCCCCATACACTTATAGAAATAACTAATCCCGAAATAGTGGCTAGTTTAGGAGACGTCAGATTTTCGGTCTATTTAAAAGTAGTGTCTTTTTTACTAAGACATACTCAAGACCAACAAGGCAAAAGACTGTATCCTCAGTCTATGAATTTTATGTTTTACTTAGTCGAGTCAGAACCTCAAGAAGCTACTGATGAAGAAGCTGCTGATGAATTAAAGGTATACATGTACCCCTCAGAAAGGGGAGTGCATAACAGAACTCGTTATGACCAAACTGGGGCTTGTGGAACTGGCTCGTGCTGCTTGGGTAATTATTTACTAAAACACGATCCAAGGTTTGCAAACTTAGATAAGATCACTATTGTTAATCGATCTGAAATACCCTTAATTGTTTCTTTAGACGAAAAAGGAAACACTCAACTTACTGGTCAAGCGGAAAGAACTAATAGATACAAAGTCGATGAAGATCAAACTCAGCATCTACCATTCGTAGTACAAATATTTTTGGAAAGATTTTACCATTTTAACCCTGAAGGAGAAAGTCGGTTAGATGAATTAGCTGAAAGAGCAAGACAATCTAACAATCCTATTATCCAACTATTTTGGACAATAAGACAAATGTTTCGAGAAAACCGTTTAGCTCCAACCTCTATAGACCACCCTAATCCTAGGGGTTTTTGGGATTTTTATACCATAGTCGGTTACCTAATGTCAGCTTATATTGCTGTAAAACTTAACTTAAAATTAGCACCTATTTCCTTAAATACTACTGGAACAGAAGGAAATGATTTTCCGGCCGAATTTAATTTTCCAGCTTTGGGTCAAGTTTATGCTAAATTTCAGCAAGCTTTTGCAGAAACTCTAGCTTCAATAGACCAAGGTCTAGGTTCAACAGAACAAACCACCATTGATAAGAACAAATCGCCCTATCAATTGCTAATTGAGCACTTGCAAAGATTAGTAGTAGCAGATAAACTGACATTCTTTTTAGATGCCTTTTTAGAAAAGTTTGCAAATCTAGAAGGAACAGATTATCGGTCTAAAATAGCTAGCTTAGTTTTTCACTTGATTCAAACAGGTGACGCCAACACCGACGCCAACACCGATGAAATTCAAACAGATGACGCCGATGAAATTCAAACAAATGACAAGAAAGGAAATGCTTTAATCAGACGACCAATCAGAATCAGACAATGCTTAATCTTACAGGCATTATTAAACTCAATTCTCGATCTTCAACAAATTCTTAAAGAATTGAACAAAGAAGTTCTCGAAGAATTGCTGACAAACATTTTCCAAACTAGGCTTAAAGGCCGACTAATTGATGCAATTTACCCATGGATTCTCGATCCAGAACAGGCTCAAGTTTTGCAAGCAGCTGGGTTACTAAATCCTAAAGCTGATTACTTAATTCCTAGAATTTTTACTTCAGGTATAACTGAAAATGGATTTTTTATCGCAGATAAGTTCAAACAAGCCATAGCTTCAATGCTTGAAGCTGATTCCAACCTTTTGCATGAATATATAAAGTTTTATTTCGAAAAAAATAAAAGTAACAGCAGAATTAACTTAGCTAAGGTAAATGGTGAATATTTACTAGCAGTAAAAGAAAAAAAAGGTAATATAAAGTTTTGTCTTAGTGGCCAAAGAAATGCTAGACCAAAAGAACTTTTCCAAGAAAAATATCCAGCTATTGAACCAGAAACACTTAAAGACATATTTCAAGACCCACAAAACCAAATAACTATTTATGGAATTTTTGAAGTAGTCTTGGCATTTGGGCAATTACACCACTTCGGTAGCGAACGAGGTATGAGAAGTTGCTTTTTAGAATTTTTATTACAAAAATTTTCAGGTTCCCCAGATTTCGAATTAATTCAAAAAATCTACAATAGCGCAAAAGGTTTGATTTGTCCTGATTATTTACCAGAGAATTACGGAGGAAAAGGCAAAATTCTACCGGGTTGCCCCATTGCTACGGACGGACCAGAACCCGATCCTTTTAAGGTTTTAGTCGAATATGGCATAGACACGTTGAGAAAATGGTTTCAACAATTAGTCCAAAATCCCTATAACTATGATGCTTGTCGTGCCATAAAACCAAACTCTACAACTAACCCATAATTGGTTTAATACGATCAACATTGCAAGTTTTCTTAGTTATACCAATTGTTACCTAATATTTATGTCAGACTTCAAAAAACCAATAATTACTAAGCTCACTGAACTAAACAAAATTCCTATAGCGGAACGAAGTAAATATTACTTAGCTGATGATTTGGTAGCTACTGTGGGCGGATTTATACGCAACGACGAACCTTTGATACCAGTTTTGTCAGAAAACCACTCTTTTTGGGTAGCCCCTTTTTGGCAAGACGAACCAGTAGTGACCCCTGACCCAGAATTACAACAATTGTTAGACAAAGAGGGTGATTATTTTCGTAAATATATTCAACAACACCCTGATTTTTCGTTCTTGCTAAGAGCCACAGTGGTGGCAAAACTAGAACAAATCCAAAGCCAACTACCTAGCCACTTACGTTTGGTACTGAAAGCCGGCTATCGCCCTTTGGAAGTACAAAAATGGCTTTTTGAAGATAATTTACAATATTTAAGACAAAAATTTCCCCACTATACTGAAGCTGAAATATACCATCTAAACCTAGAGTTTGTAGCCGATCCAGAAAATTTTATTCCCCCACACGCTACTGGTGGAGCAGTAGACTTATTACTTTGGGACACTCGCACTGAAAAGCCTTTAGATATGGGTAGTCCTATTAATTACCCAGACGACTTATCTTGGACTTGGAATATGACTAATTTAACTAAAGAACAACGACATAATCGCATATTTTTAACTGAATTAATGACCAGCAACGATTTTGCCAATTTAGCCTCCGAATGGTGGCATTATAGCTATGGAGATCAGTATTGGGCTTTGTTTTTTGGAGAGCCTAACTGCTGGTACAATCTTTGCAGCGATTGGCATGTTCAATCGCACCTAATTGAAAATTAGCCAATCTCTCAATTTAGTCTTGGCCTAGCCTAACCCCTCCATTTCTAACTTGGCAGTTAACCTTTGTGACTAATTGGTCTGGATACATGAAATTCTCGAAGCCAACTAACCCCCAAAACTACAGGACTATCCCAATACTGTCATTAATCTCTTAGTTGCAAACTTTGCACTAGCCACAAGACTCTATCGTCAATTGGCCGGTCAGTTGCTAGGACTAAATACACCGTATGGTATATGTCTAAAGTCACTTTAATGATCGGTCTCTCAGCTACTTGTTGGCACTGTGGTTTGGTCAAATTAGGGTTAGTGCAGAATAAATACTCCGCCTGCGGTTTGGCAGTTTTAAACAAATGATACCTAACCAAACTTATGAAACAAGTGGTGTCGACTGGAACTGGTTGGTTATAGTAAAGCTGGAAGTACAGCTGGTTATCCGGAGTACATACCCTAATGGCATCTGGGTCAGATTGCCAGCGAAAACTGGAGTTATATGTAAAACTTAACTTTTGGTTACTAGGCAAGGTTACCGACTGGGACAGTTGGATATAATATCCTTAAAGGACCAAGCTATCCTTTCTAATTCGACAAAGACTTGTGGTAAATAAGCGTCGTCCTGACCTCCTTTGTAAGGGGGGAAAGTATAAATAAATTCGTAAATCTCCCTAGACTTGGCTAACTTTGGCTTCAGTTCGTTACTCCAAGTTTGGTCAAATATGGGTTTGATTTGCATGCACACTAGCCTAATGTCTTTAGAGTCTTCTTCTTGCAAAAGATCGGCATCACGAAACCGTACAATTTTATATTCAAAACCGTGTTTATTCACACTTTGCTTTAACACTTCAAACTGATCGCTGGCTAAGTAGTCTTGCAACCTACACTCCATCTCTAAATAGTCGTCGCCGGCAAGTAGCTAAAAAATAAGCTTTCAGAACATCGACCACTAGTAGTCCTTAGGATGTACTTCCCAGTGTTTATTATACACAATATTTAATACCTTTGGTTTCAGTCTATGCACTCTTGTCTCTCAGTTTTGGACTGAGATTTGGTAAATCTTCGGTAGAATAGTTAGTAGTTTCCGTTACTGGTTCAGTGGCAGGCTCGGTCTGGTTAACTGGTTTATCTGTGGCCTCAAAAACTACTGGAGACTCTGGAGTAATCTTAGCAGGCTCAGGTTTACTTGGCACCAAATACCAAACTATACCCTCTCCCAAAATATCCACTAAAACCATACTTAGACTATGACAGTTACGTTGGAACCTAGCCAGCCAGATTTTTAATTATTAACTGATCCAAAAAATTCGATTCAAACTGGGGTGTTGGTGGTGTGACCATAAAACCAGTTTTTACTTCTGTAGTTCTAGCAAGACACTCTGATCCCTTTTAACCATTTTGTAAACCCTTAAACTAAGGGTTTCTATCCTAATGGCAGTTAACTAACCAATTCCCTGAGGAAAAGCACAATCTCTATTTTTAACTTTAAGACTAAGCACACTGATTAGCAATGTACTCGTACTTTAACTAGCAAGTCAACTGGCAACTAGTCTAGCCAGGCAGGATAATAACCACAGCCAACTTTAGTTCAGACTAAGTTCATGCTTTCGCTAGTCAAATTAGCATACCTACTCCAGTCAAGCCAACTGGTGGCTAAAGTTCCCAATGCTCTATCCGATCATTGACTTACATTTTAGTCAGCAATTTTAAGCTTATCTAAAAAATCACCATAACTAAAACCAACTCTGAAAAACTACCAATAACCAAAACGGTATCTAAGTTAAAACCTTCAGATTTTGAATACACAGCCAAACTCTATCATCTAGATATTTCAAAAGTTGCGGTAATTCTAGGTAAACCACTGCGTTATCTAAAGACACGGTCATAATCTTGGCATCACTTACCTCTTGATAGTGCGACTCAGTAGTTTCTTTTTGGTTACAAGCCTCGTAATAAACTTTAGCCTGCCTAAATTAAACTTAGGTTCACTCTGCTTGCTTAAGCATTTTCACTTTAGTGAAATGGGTTGGCGATAGTGTAGACTGAGCTGTAGTTCGTTGTAGCCAACATATCCCCAAATAGCCACACCTTCAGTGTCGGTAACTAAGTTTAGACTAACCGGAGGAGTTACACTTAAAGTACGGCCACTAACTAGCTTAACCAAGTAAGGAGGATGGTGTAGATATTGGAAATATCTAGGAATGGTTTTTAGTTCTGAAAGTTCTGGCAGAAAATTCGCTTTTCTCTTGGTAGAAGAAAAGGTGTAAGTTAAATCGCAGTTAAGACTCTAGTTTTAGGCTTTTTACCGGTAACAACACGCTATCTTCTATATTCACAACCACACTCTTATCTTCAGCTCTAAGTTCTAGATAAACTACTTCTTTGTCTAAAGAAATTTTCATAATATGTACATCCTGACATTTAGACCCAGCGGTCTTTTCAAAAAAAACTAAATAATCAATCTGGGCCTTGTCCAAAGTGACCGAACTCCAATTATTTGTCCCCGGACACTCCTGGATAATTGCTGGCTCTTTAAGATAATGCAGAGTTATAATATTATCTACGCGACGATCCATAGTTTTCCAGGTAACCGTCCCTTCACCGGTGCCTACAAGACGCCAATTAACCAACGGTTGTACACTCAACCTTCGCCCACTAGCCAATGTCACCGAATAAGGCGAGCCGTTTAAATACTTAAAGGACTTGGCTATAGTTTCTAATTCTGTAACTACTTGGGACAAGTACGTTTTTTCTTTAGAATAGGGAAACGAATATACAAACAAGTACAACCTACCATAGAATAACAATTCGGATTTAAGTTGTTGAATTTCGTGCTCAAGAAGCAAATAAACCACTTGGCTAGTAGGAGCCGGGTCAGGCTCGTTTGGATCTCCAAGAGAACGAAAAATTTTGTACTTAAAGCCGTGTGCATTAGTACCCTCTTTTAGAGATTCCGTCGGGCCTACACCACCAAAAATATTTCGAATTTCAAAATTGAGAGAGTCGCCCTCTGGCAAATTTTTAAAAGCCAGATCATGATAGAAATATGGCACACCAGTTTCTAGTATTTCCGCTTTCCAATTTGGGTTATAGGCAAATTGAACTCCACTTAAACGATGGGTATAAATTTTTAAGTTACCCTGTATTTCTTCGGTAAAGAACTCCTCTGTGGGTTGACTTGGCTTATCTGCCGGAGTGTCTTGAGTTTGACTGTTTGGATCATTAGCATTTGGCGAGGTCGTTGCTGTCTCTTTCGTTACAGGTTCAGATCCCAGCCAATACCACGTCAAACCACCAGCTAGGCTCACTACAATCACTAGACCAATTGCTAACCCAACAATGGAAGGATTGGACCACCAGTTTTTAGTGAGTTGCGTATTAATTTCAGATTCTACCGGTTGGGAGGTAGTAGTTGGTCGCTCAGACATAAATTATTAGTAAACGTAATGGCTCTGATTTTTACCGTTAAACTTTATTTGTCAAGCCTATTTTGACTAGCTAGCCCACTTTCTTAAACCAGGTTAGTCCGAAAAGTCACCACGAGCTAAAATCCAACACTGTCGCAGAGTCTTAGTAACTGGCAGGACTTGCTAAGTCTGACCCAGAAAACCGTAGAAATTGCACAGCAAAAAACACCTTACCCTAGCGTCTGGCTATCCTTCAGTAGGCAATCGCCCAAAGCTTAGTTCATTCGGTTTAAACTCGAGATTTCAAGTTGAACTTCTAGCCGCCAACACTGAGATTTGGTAAAAATGGTTTTGTCTTGAGTTTAACCCAGACTTTCACCACTGATACCGGTTACAGCAATACCAACCTATTAACTTTGTAAGTTACCTGGACTAACTTGCTCAAGTTGACAATCAACTAGAAATCAATTTTCGTGGATACCCAGTCAGGACTAAGTTGCTTCAGTTTCTGAATAAAATACAAAAAATAGACAAAAGCTGCTAGAGACACAATAGTAGCCAAGAGAAACGACAAGAGATTGTTTACGGCTAAAGTGTGTAACCAACTAGTCACTGGCTCAATTCCCCAAAAAGAAAATTCGGGCCTTTTAGGAATACTGAGTAAACTAAAGACCATTGGCCCTACGGCTAAACCCAAAGAAAACAAAGATTCAGCTGAGCCCAAAATTACTCCTTGATCTTCCGGTCGGCCATATTTACTGAGTAAACTAGAAATTACTGGACGTCCTAACAAAGTGGATAAAGCAAATAAAATGATTGATATCCAAAAAACTGTAACAGAATAACTGAATAGTACAATTAAACCAAACGACACAAAACGCAACAAAAAAGTAGCATTTAAAACTTTATATAAATCAAACCTATCTGTAACTATCTTGACTAATCCAATAAACAGAATATTAATCATTCCAGCCACAATCAATACATAACTAATATATTCCTGCCCTAATTTTAAATTTTCCACTAAATATGGTTGAAAAGCCACATTAAAAATAGCAATCGTAAAAGAAGTCACAAAGTTTAACAATAAAATTGTGCCTACAATCGGCATCTTGATAGCTCGATAAAGTTCCAAAAACAATATTTCTACCATATCGATTTTTTTGGTCTCCCTAGTAAAATTAGTCTCCGGTAGCCAAAACCAGACAATAATAGTAGTGATCAGGGCAATCAAGGCTGAAAATAAAAAAACACTTTGATTAGTCTGAAAAAACTTCACTAAAACCAAAGAAATTACTGGACCAAATAAAAACCCTAAGCCAAAACTAGCTCCCAAAATAGCAAACCCACTGGGTCTATCTTTTTCTGGTAAAGTGTCAGAAATCACAGCTTGAGCAACCGAATTATTACCTCCTGTTAACCCGTCAAAAACTCTACCCAAAAACAAAATCCAGCCAGACATAGCAAAAGCTTGGATCAGAGACGCCAAAAAAGTTCCAAAAATGGAAATTAGCAATAGCAACTTACGCCCGTGAATATCTGACAGTCGGCCAGTTACCGGAGTAGCCACAAACTGAGCTAGAGCAAATGAGCCGAACAACAACCCAATCTCAAAATCAGTCAGAGCAAATTGTCTGGCGTAAGTGTATAGAATCGGAATTATGGCTGCTAAAGTTAATGAGTTTAAGAAAAAAATTAGAGCCACAATTAAAATGATTTTGTTTTTCAAAATCTCTGGAAACATAAGTTTAGTAATAGTAAACTAACCTGTAAGAAACTGTTGTTGTCAAATAGTTGGGCTTGGGTCGATCAAGTCAAGCTCAGTTGGCTAACAAGGTTAGTTAAAAAACCAAACTCAACTGTGTCCGACTTAAAACCTTAGTTTACTCAAGTCAAAATATAAACCTTTAAGTCGAGCTCAATCTATCTAGTTGGTGAAAATATAGACAAGATAGTTAAAGAGTAACCAAGTCAAGCAATTATCCTGATTGGGTAGAGTCAATCTCTGAATATGGCACATTTAGTAAACCTGTTTATGACTCTAGTTAAGTTTGTTCTACCTGATGTCGATCGGCTAATTATAGCCAAACTAACAACACCTAAATTAGTTTTGTCCAAACTAAGCTAACTTAAACTCATAACTAGGTCCATCCGGTCTACTTACCACCAACAACCAATCGTTGACAACTTTGGGATTTGTGGATTTTAACTTTCTCTCTAAGATTTAGAAGTTATGCCAGAGATTAATCAATCTAGATCGTTGTTTGTGGTAGGTGATGATGCTCAAAGTATTTATGGTTTTCGAGGTTCAAAGGTGGAGATTATTCTCAATTTTACCCGTGAATATCCGCAAGCCAAAGAAATTATTCTCAACCAGAACTATCGTTCCACCCAAAAAATTCTTAATCTAGCTGAGGAAATTTTAAGTCACAACCAGTATCAGAAAAAAAAGCAATTATTTACCGAAAACATTGAGGAAATTGAGATTATTCACTACCAAGCCACTTCGGAAAAAGACGAAGCCGAGTTTATTGTTAAACGATTATACGAATTATATGTGGCTCCCAAAACTCAGTCCGCAGACTCCAGACAGCCAACTGAAACCCTAGAATTAGAACTGGAAGTAGAAATGAACGAATTCTATAACCAACCTAAAGAACCACCTAGCTCCAGCCACACTTCTAACCCTGTTTCGAAAATGTTTGATCTGTATTTGGAACCCGATAACCTAGGAGCTCCTAGTCCGCTCAGCCAACCAGTGTCTTGGTCCAGTTGGACTATTCCCGAATACAATTGGTCAAACGTCGAGGCACTCAACGAGTGTGTAGTCTTGTATCGCACCCATAGCCAGAGCCGAGCCTTAGAGGAAGTATTCGTAAAGTATCGCCTACCCTACCGCTTGGTGGGTGGGATAAAATTTTTGGAAAGAAAAGAAATCAAAGACCTAGTAGCCATGCTTAGGTGGCTGCAAAATCGCCAAGATAAACTTAGCTTAAGTCGCTTTTTACCTTTGTTAATTGATGGTTTGGGGCCCAAAACTTTAAACAAAGTGCTAACTTTTTTGGAAGATTCTAGTTTCCCACTAGCACCAAAACTTAAACAACAACTAGAAGATAAGTTAGCAACTATTGACTCAGTGTTGGTTACCAGTCACAGTTTGGTTGAATTAATTGACAAACTGGTGGTGGTCAGTGGCTATCGAGACTATTTGCAGCAGGAGTATGGTCGTACTCCCGAGCTCGAGGCTCGTTTAGAAAACCTTAAAGAATTGGCTTCTATAGCCAGAGAAATTGATCAACAACAAACCGGCGACCTGAAAACCAAATTACAAGCTTTTCTGGAACAACTAGCCTTGCAAAGCTCTCAAGAAGCAACTGATGAGGCCAGCAATATTCCCAAAATTACTTTAATGACTTTGCATCAAAGCAAGGGTTTGGAATTTGAAACTGTGTTTTTGGTAGGTGTGGAAGACAACTTGTTGCCCCACCAAAATAGTTTGTTTAATCCAGAACAGTTTGCCGAGGAAGTTCGTCTAGCTTACGTGGGGGTAACTAGAGCCAAAAAGTACCTACACCTCATTAGTTGCCAGTCTAGGGTTTATTTTGGTGAAGTACGCAGTAACCCAGTCAGTCGAATTTTTCGGCCTTTTTTGCATAAATACTGCCATCTGAGACGCAAGTTCAACCAGTAACCTCTGGGAACTACAATTGCTAACTTAACTTGAATTAAATTTATTAACTTTCAACCTAATTAATTTAGCCTAAAAAACTCCAATCTTATCCACAAATTTAGCCAAACTAATTTACTTGATAGCAGAAACCATCAAGCCAAAGTTGCCTAAAACTAAAATGTCAACCAAACTAAAGCAAAGCTTTACTAGCTCAGCTTAACCAATAAATACAGGGGGTTCTACCAAAACAGACTTCAAGTTTAAAAAATTAGTTTTGAGATCCATAGTTGATTAAGTTCTGGTTAATCCTAACAATAACTAGTTTTTATTTGCAAAAACTAAATTCTACCAAACAGTCTGGTGCAAACTTAAAATTAGCTAGAATCAAGTTTTCCTCCAGTAGGTAAATTTTGTTCTAATCTATAGCTACAGTTTTTGCAACTACTTTATAGCCTGCTATTAAACTAATTGGCTAATTCAAGCCAAAGCCAACCAAAAGTAAATGTGGAAAAATCAGATAATTCCCCACTTAACAGCTTTTAAACTTAAGTAAACTAAACCCGCTGAACAACCAATAATTCCCTAAACTAGGGCCAAATTGATCAGCAACTGATTTTAATTATACTGTTTAACAAGTTAAACTTGAGGTTTGGGTGTTTCTGAATTTACTGAATTTATTGGATTTGCTGAATTTATCGGGTTTACTGGATTTACCTGCAACTGAGCCAACTTTCGCCGATTAAGCACTAGTTCCACAAAAGTGAATATATTAACTACCACCACCACGACTAGCAAAACTAAGAAAAATAATCCTAAAAAAGCCAATACTAAGGTATCATTATCGGTCAACTGGACTTCCGACAGGTCAACTTTGCCTTGTAAAAAAGCTGGAGGCAAAAACAACACACAAGCCATAGCTACAAAAGGTATAAAATTGTTCAAGGCATGGTTAAACATCGCCCACATTAAACCGTACTGAGTTCTAACATAACCTAACTCAATGCCTCCGAATAATTGAGGTAAAACCAGCAATGGAGTTAGCCACCAAAATTGTTGGATATTAGTGTAGTTACTAATATGTACCAAACCAAAAAACACAGCACTAAAATAAAACAAAACTCCAAAATAACACCGAAACCAACTTTGTATGGCTCGATGCCACCTGTCTTGCAGACGTAAAGTTAAATATCCCGTTGATAAGATGAATAAAAATATACTTACATAACCAGAAAAAACAAACAAAATCCTCAAAATTTCAACCACATCTGATAATTCCTTAAGACTATAAGAAACGGGAATAATAATTAGATCAAAAGCCCATCTCAAACAATTAGTTAAACTCAACCACGGTAAAACTGCACCTACTAAACTTTCCACATAAAACAACAGAAAAGTTAAACCCAAAGCCAAGTTCCAGCGTGTTGGCACTAGCCACTGACGAAAGGCAATTTCTTCCATTACTGGAGCCAGCACCACCAAAAATACAAACAAAAAGATTAAACTTAACCAACGGTCTCCTTGTGTCTGAATCAGTAAATCAGTAACTTGATTTTCTAAACCATCACCAAAAAATGGGCTAACCAAAATATTGACTACTACTCCCAAAATAGAAAAAAGCAAAAAAAAGCAAAACAAACGTAGCGAATCCCACAGACTTACCCAAAAACCTGGCTTAGGTATGGGCATAGTTAGTGTTGGTCTAAGAATAAAACTCCAAAGTCTTTCCAGAAGCGATAATTGGGGAGTCATATTGATTGGATGTTTTGAGATTTATTTTGAAGATGTCAAACTTAGAATGACCAAAAGCAGTTGACAAA
>Ga0308394_1001055_pt1 | contig 13442 bp, 12 predicted proteins | sample Hotspr2Sampleme2_FD_202366 | JGI IMG/M metagenome (GOLD analysis project Ga0308394, IMG submission 202366) | Hot spring phototrophic mat microbial communities from Mushroom Spring, Yellowstone National Park, Wyoming, United States - 20050701_me2 ...
GTGGGCGACCATTTGCGGCTGGATGTCGTAGAGGCGGATATGCTCCGCGAAAAAGTCGGCGCGCTCGGCGGGCGGAACCTGCTCCAGAATCGGGAAAATCAAGTCGCCTTTGCCCGCGAACAGGTCTACCCAGCGATACTGCGTCAGCGCGGGCGTGAGTTCAGGCAAGAGGTAGTCGCGCATCAGTTGCTGGGGCGTGAGGTGTTCCCCCAACGAGCGCCGCCGCTTCCGTTCGGTGTGCGCTGCCATATGCGGAGAGTATACCAAAACGGGACACTCGCTTATACCAATCGCCGAGCCAAAGTTTACTAATCGCACGGCAAGCCCTCCAACGCCTCCCGTATCCAATCCCAACCCACTAAACGCAACATCCCTTCACGCAACCCCACCCAACGCACCCGCCACCGCCGCCACCTGCGCCGCCAACAACCCATACACCATACCCGCTACACAACAACGCACCGCGCAAAACACACGCGCCACCAAGTTCAACTCAGACCAGTACGCAGGCAAATACACCAACGCCACCCCCCACCTCCCGCACCGCACGCGCCCGATGAGAACCCGCGTTATCCCACACCACGACCGCTACCCCCAACGCACGCCACTCAGACAACGCCGCCACTGCCGCCTCCTTCCCCGAACGCGCCGACCCACGCCACCACACCTGACCCGACAACGGGTCTACCGCTACCTGCAAGTACCGCCACTTGCACGAACGCTCCACCCGCTGCCCCACGCGCACCCCCTGCGCCGTCAACGCCGCGCGAAACCCCCGCACTGCGCCTGCAGCGCAGCATCCGCACGCACCGCCATCGGACGCGGCACCTTGCGCCGAACCCCCAGCCGATGGAAGAGCCGCCCCATCGGACGCTCCGACAGCGCAACGCCCAGTGCCTCACGACACCACACCACCGCCTCGCGGAGCGTGCGAAAGCCCTGCGTAGCGGCGTGTTGGATGAGCCGTGCCTGTTGGTCGGGGGTCAACCGTGAACGCGGCATGGCTCGGCTGCCCCTGCGCGTGCGACGGGTGAGTTCGTCCAGTCCGCCTGTGCGATACCAAGTGAGCCACTTGTGAATGGACATTCGCGAGACGCCCACGATGCGGGCGACTTGTCGGGTGGGTGTGCCGCGTCTGAGTAGGCAGAGGGCTTGGAGGCGTTTGGCGATGTGGAGGTTGCGTTCTTGTTTGTAGTGTGCGTGGGGTGCTTCGGCGGTGTGTTTTTCGTCCACTGTGAGTTTTCGTCCGCGCGTAGGTGGTTCTCCTGTGTGTGGGGTGCGCAGGAGTATACCCTGTTGGTAAACTCTGACCGCGCGATTGGTATAATTCGGCGTGCAGGGCACATTTCCTGCTCAGTGGTGTCTCTTAACTTTGGCTGCGCAGTGTGCCCTGCTCTGTAGAGGTCTATTTTGTACCGTCCGCCGAAGTTCCTTGCAATTGGAGCGCGTACACTTCTACCTCCCGCTGTGCAAGCACAAGCTGTAGGTGTCCTTGCGCAATAGCGTCGTAATAAAGCGCACGCCACGCCTCGGGCGTGCCCTGCGGCGCGAATCGGCGGTTGATAAGCAGGTGAGTGTAGCCGTTGGTCGCCATCCACTGGGCAAGATCGTCGCCCGTGCGCATCTGGTCGTAAGGGATGAGCCGATGGTGTCCCGCATTCCCCCACATGTAGCGTCGCTGTAGGTAGTAGCCACGCGTCTCGTCCAGTAGGATGACGCCTGCGTTGGGGAGTGTCTGCTCGTTGAGGAAGCGCGTGGCGGGGTAGATTTGCAGGCGTCGGTTGAGGTAGGCGTCGCGGTCGCGCAGGGCGAGCGGCAGCATCGGTAGGTAGACACTCGCCATCAGCCACAGGGTGAAACCTGCCTGAAGCGCGAGCAGCCCTGCATAGCCCCACTGTGCCCAGCGTGCTGCGCGCCCCACCGATGCTAACCCGCTCGCCGCCACAATCGGCAAGAGCAGCAGCCAGTAGCGGATTTGCTGCATCAGGTGGAACCAGCCGACGGTGTGCAGTCCCACGAACACGAGTAGGTAGCCCGTGCCCCACGCCAGCCCGCCCGACAGCCACAGGCTCGGCAGCGCCAGCACACCCACTCCCAGCGACGGCAGCAGGAACACCCGCTCGCCCACCCGCGCGCCAATCGGATCGGTGAACGGCGCTGGATTTGCCGTCAGGTTCCAAGGCGCCAGCAGCAATTGTGCAGGCTCGCGCCCCAGCCCGAACTTGAGTTGGTCGTTGCGGTAGGCGTCCGCCTGCGCTTGGCTCCAGTTCTTGCCGCCGAAAATCTCGAAGGCGAACGGGTACACAGGGTTGCCTGTCCAGATGGCATTGCGGATGTACCACGGCGCGCCGATTGCCGCCGCCAGCAGCCCCGCGCCCATCAGCGTCGGGACAAGCCGCGCCTGACCCGCCCGCACAAGCCACATCAGCCCGACCAGACCCCACAGCCCTGCTGTGAGCAGCGCGGTGTATTTCGTGGCGAGCGCGAAGCCCATCAGCGTGCCCGACACCCACAGCCAGCGGCGACTGCCCTCCTGCACCGCATACGCCAGCGCGAGCAGCCCCAGCGACGCATACAGCGCGGTTGCAAGGTCAGCATACGCGCTGAACATCTGCCACAGGAATGCAGGCGCGCCCAAGATCAGCGCTGCTGCCCACACGCCCGACACGCCCCGCCGTTGCAAAAAGCCCGCCGCGCCCAGCACGGCTAACATCCCCACCGCCCAGTGCGTCACTTTCGCTGCCGACTCGCCCGCCACACTCAGACCCCAGAGGTACATCATATCCTGCAACGGTGGGAAGTAGCTTTGATGCATAAACGGAACCTCTACCATCCTGCCCGCCTGCAAGTACAGCTTGGGGAGGGCGAGATGGTACGCAATCGCGTCCCATTCGTTGCCATCAGGCGGCAGGGCGCACAGCAGGAGGCTTAGGACGGCAAGTAGAACACAGAGAATAAGCAGCACGGCTTGGGGAAGTTTGTTTAGGACAGCTCGCTCCCCAGCCCTCCCCGCACGCGGGGAGAAAGTTCCGCCCCCGTTGACGGGGGAGGTTAGGAGGAGGGGGGAGATCCTGCCCTTGATCCACCACCCTACCACACCCATCACCCCCACCACGATCAGCGGTGTCCACACCACGACACTCATCAGCCCCAGCGCGCTGCAGCCTGCGATTAGGTATGCCCACGCTGCAAGCGCGAGCGCGCCGCCATACGCCCACTGCTCCCAACGGTTCGGCGTCCAACAACGCGCCCACACACTGCCCACCAGCGTCAGCACGACCACTGCAACCAGTCCAAGCCCAACGCCCAGCACGCCGATAGTGTACCGCCTATATCAGTGGCGTCTTGCCCGGAATCGGCACAGGGTCTTGCGGTGCGGGGCTGTCATAACTGATTGCGCGCACACGCTCCACATAGTTCAACTTGGAGTTCAGTGCCGCCTCCCAAGTCACGATTTGGCCTGTGTACGCCGACATACGCCCCATCATCGCCGTCAGCGTGCTTTCGGCAATCGTGCGCGCTTCACTAATCGGCTCGCCCTTGCGGATGCTCTGGATTAGCACGCGATGCTCCTCTACATAAGGGTTCAGCCACTGCTTGCCTGGCTCCCAAGTCTGCTTGCCGCGCACATAGAAGTTGGTAAACTGTTCCATGAGCGCCTGCCCTTCCGTGCCGACCACCGTGTTGGAGACGCGGTAGGCGGTGTTGTCCATCTGGCGGCACATCGCCAGCACGCGCACGCCGTTGGGGTATTCGTACTCGATCGCGAAGTGGTCGTACACATCGCCGTATTCGGGCGCGGTGCGTGCCTGCCTGCCGCCCACCGCCATCGCCCGTGTGGGCACGCTGCCCATCACCCAGTTCATCACATCGATATTATGCACGAACTGCTCCACAGGCTGGTCGCCCGACAGCCAAGTGTAGAACAGCCAGTTGCGCAGTTGGTAGACCATGTCGCTCCAGCCCGCTTCGCGTGGGCGCGGCACGGGGCTGGCAGCGTTGTAGTGGGCATAGGCAGCGCGGATCGCGCCGATGTGCCCCGCGTGAATGCGCTCAATTACGCCCTGATAGCCTGGGTGCCAGCGGTACTGCGTGCCGGGCATCACGCCCAGCCGCTTCTGACGGGCAATCGCGTCCCCGCGCAGTACCATGCGCACCCCTTCGGGGCATACGGCGACGGGCTTCTCCATAAACACATGCACACCTGCCTCCACCGCCGCCAGAAAGTGAATGGGGCGGAACGCTGGCGGCTCGCACAACAGCACCAGGTCGATCCCACTTGCCAGCACCTTCTGGTAGGCGTCGAATCCCACAAACCGACGCTCTGGGGGCACTTGCACGCGCTCGGCGAACTGCTCCTTGAGACCCTCATAGCTGGCATTCAGGCGGTCTTCGAAGATGTCGCCCAGCGCCCAGATGACCGTGCCGTCGTCGGCGCGCAGGCAGTCGAGAGCGGCACCAGTACCGCGCCCGCCACAGCCCACGACCCCGACCTTGATACGGTCGGAGCCTTGCGCATGCACCATCGTCGCAAGTGGCAGCGCACCCAGCGCGATGCCCGCCTTCAGAAACTCGCGGCGCGAAATCGACGGGCTAATAGCGTCTACTGTACCAATCGTGCCACTCCCTTGTAGGGCTTCTGCCTGCGTCATTACTGTATCGCTGCCGTAGTCAGGTCGCTTTCGCCTGTTGGGGGACGGTCGTCGCCCTTGACAAAGAGGATTTGATTGCCCTCACTGAGGCGAGCGATGATAGCGTCGCCCTCTTCGAAGCGTCCCAACAGCAGTTGCTCTGAGAGCGGGTCTTCGATCATCTGTTGCACCACACGGCGCAGCGGGCGTGCGCCGTAGTTCGGGTCGTAGCCCTTCTGCGCCAACAAGTCTTTCACAGCTGGCTCCAGCAAAAGGCGCATGTGGTGTGCAGCAAGCTGCTCCTGCACGCGGGCGACCATAATGTCCACGATTTGCAGAATCTCGTTGCGCGTCAGCGGATGGAACACGATTACCTCGTCCACGCGATTGAGGAACTCTGGGCGGAAGAGCTTTTTCATCTCTTCCAGGACGCGGTTGCGCATCGCCTCGTAAGCGCGCGGGTCTTCGGGGTCGGTCTGCTTGTCGCGGCGCAGCCCAATGCCCGTCTCCTCGATAACGGAGCGCACGCCCACATTGCTGGTCATAATGATAATTGTGTTGCGAAAGTCCACCACATGCCCTTGCGAGTCGGTCAGCCGCCCATCCTCCATCACCTGCAGCAGCAGGTTGAACACATCGGGGTGCGCTTTTTCGATTTCGTCCAGCAGCACCACGCTGTAGGGTTGGCGGCGCACCGCTTCGGTCAGCACGCCACCCTCCTCGTAGCCGACATAGCCTGGCGGCGCGCCAATCAGGCGGGAGACATTAAACCGCTCCATGTATTCGCTCATATCGATGCGGATGAGGTTATTCTCGTTATCGAACAGGTAGCCAGCTAATGCGCGCGCCAGCTCGGTCTTACCCACGCCTGTGGGACCAAGAAAGATAAAGGTGCCCATCGGGCGTTTCGGGTCTTTGAGCCCTGAGCGTGCGCGGCGCAGCGCGCGTGCGACAGCGGAAACCGCCTCGTGCTGTCCAATCACGCGCCGATGCAGCTCCTCTTCGATATGCAGTAGCTTCTGGGTCTCGCTCTCGACCAGTCGGGCAACAGGGATGCCTGTCCAGCTCTGCACGATGTGCGCGACATCGTTTTCCGTGACCAGCGTGGTCATCTCTTGCCGTGCCGCTTCCCACTCCTCTTCCATCGCCTCGATGCGCTCGCGCAAGGCGACCTTGCGATTCTCCAGTTCGTCTAGTCGGTCGAAATCGTTCTGCTGACGGGCGCTGGCGATTTCCTTTTGGATCATTTCCAGCTCGCCTTTGGCTTTGCGCAGCTCCAGCGGTGGCAGAGTCTGCTGCAGCTTTACGCGGGAGGACGCCTCGTCGATAAGGTCGATCGCCTTATCGGGCAGGTAGCGGTCAGTGATGTAGCGGCTGGAGAGTTTGACCGCTGCCTCGACCGCGCTGTCGGTGATGATTACGCGGTGGTGGGTCTCGTAGCGGTCGCGCAGCCCCTTGAGGATCTGGATGGCCTCTTCTGGGGACGGCTCGCGCACCTGCACGGGCTGGAATCGCCGTTCCAAAGCGGCATCGCGCTCGATATATTTTCGGTACTCGTCTTGAGTGGTCGCGCCGACGCACTGCAGTTCGCCGCGCGCGAGGGCAGGCTTCATAATGTTGGAGGCGTCGATGGCGCCCTCTGCCGCGCCTGCGCCAATCAGTGTGTGCAGCTCGTCGATGAACAAAATCACATCGCCTTGCGCTTTGCGTACTTCGTCCAGCACGCGCTTCATGCGCTCTTCGAACTCGCCGCGATACTTCGTGCCTGCCACCAGCCCTGCAAGATCGAGCGAGACAATGCGCTTGTTGCGCAACTGATCAGGCACATCGCCTTGCACGATGCGTTGCGCTAAGCCTTCCACGATAGCTGTTTTACCTACTCCGGGCGGTCCGACCAGCACGGGATTATTTTTGGTGCGTCGTGCGAGGATTTGCATCACGCGCTCGACCTCGTTGTGGCGTCCAATGACTGGATCGAGCTTGCCCTGACGCGCCATCTCGGTGAGGTCGCGTCCGAATTCGTCGAGGGTGGGCGTGCGCGAGCGTTGCGGGCGCGCAGCAGGTGTCGGTTGCCCCTCGTGCTCTTGGAGATTCATCACCTCGCGACGGGCGCGCTCCAACTCGACGCCAAGCTTGTGTAGCACACGCGCAGCCAACCCTTCGCCTTCCCGTATCAAGCCCAGCAACAGATGCTCCGTGCCGATGTAGCTGTTGTTTAGCTGGCGTGCCTCGTCGTAGGCGAGGTCGATCACCCGTTTGGCTCGCGAGGTGAGCTGCATCTCCGCGCCGAAACGCGCCTCGCTGCGAGTGGCGTAGCGTTCAATCTCGTTGCGAATACGCTGCAGGCTCACCCCCATCCGATCCAGAATCCGCGCAGCAACGCTGTCCGACTCGCGCACCAGACCCAGCAACAGATGCTCCGTGCTGACCTGAGACTCACCCAGTCGCTGCGCCTCTTCCTGCGCGTAGAAGATGACCTTCCGCGCACGCTCGGTAAATCGTTGCCACATCATCCTCGACCCTCCAGCGCGGCATAGCTGCCGTTATCCATTAGGAAAACAGCGTGTCTATAGAATGTTTCCATAGAGCCTCCAGAAATTCACAGGGAGCGACTCGTAGCCGAATTATCGGCGACAGAGCCCAATTTCTCCCCGCCTATATTGTAGCATGTTTCGAGGCAGGAATGCAAGGGGAAACGCCCCCCGAAGCCGAACGAATCCCCGCACGCCATGTTAGACCCAGCCTCCTGGAGAGCGCACAAACGCTGGCTTTCGACCCCACCAGCGAAGAGCAGGAATCGAACCCCCTAAGGAGAATTAAGTAGAGTGTAGAATATACACGATTGGGAGCCTACGAATGGAAAGGCATGCGGTCTGGTTGGCAGCGTTGCTGCATGACATCGGCAAGTTCCAGCAACGGGCGGAGTGGGGCTCGTATGTGTCTCACCAAGAGCTGGGGGCGCGCTGGTGCGAGCAACCCTACTTCCAGCAGGTGTTCGGCAGCGACCTGGCGGAAGCAGTGCGGCACCACCACAACCGCAACTTCCCCCGCACCAACGAGCAGCGCACCCGTCTGTATCAGCTCGTGCAGCTGGCAGACCACTTGGCAGCAGGCGAGCGCGAGACGGAAACGCGCCCGCAAGAGGAGCCACCCCAAAGCCGACTGGTGAGTATCTTCTCGCGCATCCCGCTGGGCTGGCAAGCGGGCGACCATTCTCAATACCCACTTGAACAGCGCTACGCAGCGAAACCCCTCGACTGGGAAAGCGAATCGTTGCTGCCACAGCAATCGCTGGCGCCCGCAGGCGACAACCCTTACAAACCGCTGTGGGAGGCGTTCCAGCAGGAGTGGGCAGCGTTCACCAACAACCGAACTTACACCGAAGCGGATTTTCGCACGATTTTGGCGCTGCTGGAGAAATACACTTCCTTTATCCCTTCTGCCACTCCGTGGGAACGCGAAGACGAGCGCACCGTGCCCGATGTGTCGCTATATGACCACCTGCGCGTGACAGCAGCGATCGCCGCCTGCCTCGACAAGCAACTATTGCCCCATGCGCTGGAGCAGGCGTGGCAGCAGCCAGAAGCCTACACGGAGCCGATTCTATTACTGGTGAAGGGCGACCTGTCGGGCATTCAGGACTTTCTGTATCTGATGGGGCGGGGCGGCGTTGCCAGCGGGCTGAAGGGGCGTTCCGCCTTCCTGCAGCTGCTGACCGAAGCGATTGCCGATTTCGTGCTGCGCCAACTGGAGCTGCCGCCCGTGTGCCTGCTGCTTGCCAGCGGGGGGCACTTCTACTTGCTCGCGCCCTACAACCAGGCAGGCGATTTGCAACGCCTGAGCGCCATTATCAGCCAGAAACTGCTGCAGGCGTTCCAGGGCGACCTGCGCGTGCTGCTGGAGTGGGTGCCACTCACCACCGCCGATTTGTTGAACTCCAGCGACATCAGCGCCAAGTGGGGCGGGTTGACGGCGAGGATTGGGCAGCGTAAGCAAAAACTCTGGGCGGAGCTGCCCGACAGCGACCTGCAGCGGCTGTTCACGCCTGCACAGCGCGCCACGGACGCCGAATCGCTGTGTCAGGTGTGCTACGGCGCGTATGTGGGCGGGCGCGTCGACGACGGCATTCGCAAGTGCGGTCGCTGCCTCTCGTTTGAGGATCTGGGCAAGCAGATGCGTCGTCCTGCTGCGCTGGTGATTCAACAGGTAGACCCAACGGATCCACCTCAAAACGCGAAGTGGGAAGAGGCGCTCCAAGCATTCGGCTGGCGAGTGCATATTGTGGAACAAAGTCAGCTAGTTCCAGATGTGCCAGCCCCCGCACTTCAGGTGAGCTTCACACCGAACGGGTTTATCCCCGCGCGCCGTCGCGAGGGGTGGAGTTATGTATTCCGCCCGCTGGCGACGGCGACCCCCGCGCCGATTGAAGACCGCCTGCCCGACTTCGAAGAGATTGCCGAGCAGGGCGTCGGGGCGCCATGGCTGGGCGTGCTGCGAATGGATGTCGACTCGCTGGGCAAGCTTTTTGCGCAAGGTCTCCAGCCGAAAGCCACGCTCAGTCGCATGGCGACACTCAGCCGCACGATGCGCCTCTTCTTCGAGGGCTATGTCGCCCACCTGTGCGCCCCGTATGCCCAGAAGCAGCAGCTGTACCTGCTGTACGCGGGCGGCGACGACCTCTTTGTGGTGGGCGCGTGGAGCGTCCTGCCCGAATTGGCACGCCGCATCCGAAACGCCTTTCGGCAACTGGTAGGCGCGGACCATGTCACGCTTTCGGCAGGCATCGCCATCAGCCATCCGAACACGCCGCTTTACCAGCTGGCGGAAACCGCACGCGCCGCGCTGGATGAGCAAGCGAAAATGCACTGCTGGTTTGCTAACGGCAAGCCGCGCGAGAAGGACGCTATCAGCTTCCTGCAGACGCCGATGGGCTGGGGCGAGTTCGAGCGCGTGTTCCAAGCGTTCGAACAGGTGTGTCAGATGGTGCAAGGCACGGATGGTAAACCTTCGGTGCCCCGCGCGTTCATCACCCGTCTGGCAAGCATCGCCGCGCTCTACCAGCGCAACGCCGCCTATGTACGCAAGCAGGTGCGTACAGCCGCTCAAAACCAAACCGACCTCACTTTCTACGCCTGCTGGCTGTGGCGCGGGATCTACCACCTCACACGCTTCGCCGAGCGACAAAAGGAGCGGCACGCCGATATCCTCGCGTTCCGCGACCAACTCTGCAACCACAACAGCGGGCTAATCGAGCATCTGCATGTCATCGCCCGCTGGGCAGAACTCCACACACGCAGCAGTAAGGAGGGATAGACGATGAGTCAGCAGCAGAATAGACCACAGGAGAGACCACAGTCAGGAGGGTCATATTCCCCTGAGCAAATCCATCGTGCCATTCGTGAAGGCGGACGCGCCCTTGTCGAACTGGCAGAGCAAGTTGGCAGAAGGGTCAAAAATGAGGGATTGACCACCAACCAAATCCGCAACATCTTCGGCTTGGTCAAGCGGATGGAGATGGAGACGCGTAAGGGGTCAGACTGGAAGCACGAGTTGATGATGCTCAAACCGAAGATGGCGTATGCTGCCGCTCGCGCCAGTGGTAGGGGCGCGGAAACGCTCGCACGGGTGCTATCACACGCTATCGACGCGGTAGAGAGCGACGCCTCTAAATTCTCTCGGTTTGTAGACCTGTTCGAAGCTATTCTCGCCTATCACAAGGCGGCAGGAGGGAGATAAACATGCCAACCAGCATCCAGATGATGGGCAAAGTAGTGATTACAGGTGGCATTCGCTTGGTGACGGGCTTGCATATTGGCGGTGCGGCAGCCGGGCTGGACATCGGCGGTGTGGACAATCCCATCATCCGCCACCCCGTCACGCGCGAGCCGTACATTCCCGGCTCTTCCCTACGCGGCAAGATTCGCGCCCTGCTCGAACGCGCGTATGACCTGCCTCTCAACAAGAAGGTACAGGATGTACGCCTCCACGAATGCTACAAGGAGGAGAGCTATCAGCAGTGCGCTATCTGCCATGTGTTTGGTATCTCGCCGGGCGAGCGGGAACGAGGCGTCGCACAAGGCGAGCAGGCAGACCGAAGGGGCGAATGGGGCACCTTCAAGCCAACCCGACTGGTGGTGCGTGATGTGGGGCTTACAGCGGAGTCACGCGCCGAGCTGGAAACCGCCGACACCGACCTGCCCTACAGCGAGGTCAAGTGGGAGGCGTCCATCGACCGCATCACCTCCGCGGCGGTACCCCGCCAGAACGAGCGCGTGCCTGCAGGCGCACGCTTCGAACCGTTCGAGATGATTTACACGCTCTACCGCTTGAACGGGGGGCACTGGCAACAAGATGCCGACTGGCTTGCAGTGGTCTTCGAAGGCATGCGCCTGCTGGAAGACGACTACCTGGGCGGCTACGGCTCGCGCGGCGCAGGCAAAATCGCCTTCGAGAACCTGAAGGTCGAACTGCGCCCGCTGAAATACTATCTCGGCGAAGGCGGCCCCATCGTACTCGCCGACCAGCTTGATCTGCGCGATCAGCAAGGCATCAAGACGCTGATTGACAAGGTAAAGCAGCACTTGCAGGGTGGATAATGCAAGGCACGGTTGTCTACATGCTGCGCTTTCGCTCGCCGTTGCATATCGGCGAGCGCGGGATTGGGCAGGAGCAGACGCGCGACTATGTGCCCGCCGACACACTCTTCAGCGCGCTCTGCACGATGTGGAGCCTGCTGTATGGGGTACAGTCGCTCACCGACGACCTACTAACGCGGTATGGCGATTCGGGGCGCGAGCCGTTCTTCCTGATCTCGGCGTTCCCCTTCGCAGGCGAAGTGCGCTTCTACCCCAAGCCCCTGCGCCCGCCCGACAGCAACCCCGACTTCGCCAAACGCTGGAAGAGCATCCGCTGGGTCTCTGAGCGCGTGTTTCAAGCGTACCTCAACGGCGAGCCGATTGCGCTGGAGCCAGCAAACAATATGCCCAACGGTGCGCGTCAGCTGCTGCTCCAGGACGGCGCAGTCCTCATTCACCCAGATGAGTGGCAAGCCCTGCAACAGTTCTGGGATTACGAGGCAGACGATTTGCGTGTCTACCGAACGGCAGTGGTACCGCGTGTGACTCTGGATCGCGTCTCGAACGCCTCGCAGATTTGGCACTTTGGCGAGGTGCATTTTTCAAGCGGCTGCGGGCTGTGGTTCGCGGTGCAGTTCGGCGAGGTGCGCTTCCAGAAGCAGTTCGAGGCGTGTCTGCGCGTGCTGGGCGACACAGGTCTGGGCGGTGAACGGAATACAGGGCGCGGGCTGTTCTGCTTCGAGCGAAGCGAGTGGACTCTGCGAGAGCCTTCCAACCCACGCGCGTTTATTACCCTTTCGCCGTGGGTGCCTGCCACTCAGGAGCAACGCGACTGGCTGCGCGCGGATGGCTCGGCGTATGAACTCACGCTCAAGCGCGGCTGGCTCGGCTCGCCTGCCGTCAACAACCTGCGGCGCAAGGAGGTCTGGATGGTACGCGAAGGCTCGGTAATCGCCCATCCGCCAGAGTTCCGAATCGGACAACTGGTAGACCTCGCGCCTGAGATGTCGCCCCATCCCGCCTACCGCTACGGCTACGCATTTCCCGTGGGGGTGAAATAGCGATGGCGACCCGAACCTATCGGCTGGAGACGCTTAGCCCGCTCCATATCGGCAGTGGGCAAGAGTACGGCGCGTTCGATGGCGTTTTCCAGAACGGACGCTGGTATCTGATTGACCTCAAGAAGGTGCTGGAGCGCAGTAAGGAGGACCTGACCAACTTGGCGAACGCGATGATGCAGCAGGGGTTCAACTGGGCAAGCTGGCTGCGGCAACGCGGCATCAATCCTCAAGAGGTCGCCTCATCCAGCGTTGCCTGCGTCCAGAACCCCGACAGCACCAAAATCCGCGCCTGCATCCGCGACCCATTCTGGCGACCATACATTCCTGGCAGCACGCTCAAAGGCGCCATACGCACCGCTGTCTTGGAAAGTCTGCTGACAGGCGAACCGCGCCAAAAACGCCAGCAACGGGCACGGCAGGCTGTTCAAAATCAGCATGGTAAACCTTCTGATCGGCGGTATGTGGCGCGGAACACTCTCGAACGCAGTCTGCTTATGGGCAAAGTCCCCAACCGCGCCAACGAATCGAACTACGACCTGCTGCGCGCGTTGCACATCAGCGACTCGGAGCCGATAGACCCTGAGCAAGCGCACATCGGGCTGGCGTGGGTGCATACCCTGCGGAATGGGCAACTCGTGCAGAAACGCGCAGAAGGTGAAGAGTATAAGATGTTCTTGGAGTGGCTGTCTGCAGGCGTGCAGACGCGCCTCACCCTCCGAATCGACGAGCGGCTACTGGAAGGGAGTTATCGTCGCGCACTCGGTTTCAACGATAGCCAGGTGGAGATTCTGTACGAGTTTGTCGATGCCTGCAACGAACGCGCCTCCGAGATTATTGACCACGAAGGCGAGTTTTACGAAGATTACGGCTTACCCGTTATCGCTCAGTTTTACAAGGGGCTGGGGAGTCGGCTCCAGCAGATAAAGGCGCAAAGTGGCTTCCTCCTAAACATCGGCTGGGGCGGCGGCTGGGAGATGAAGACCGTCACCAACCCGCTTACGGAAGGGTTGGATAATGAGTATTGGGAAATCCGCCAGACTTACAGATTGGGGCGCTCCGACTCGGCGGTGTTCCCCAAAACGCGCCGATTAGCTTATCGAGATGACCAGCCTTTCGCCCCACTGGGCTGGGTTGCGCTTGTCTCGGAGATGTAAACGATAACACTCATCACTTTC
>Ga0308394_1001057_pt1 | contig 13428 bp, 10 predicted proteins | sample Hotspr2Sampleme2_FD_202366 | JGI IMG/M metagenome (GOLD analysis project Ga0308394, IMG submission 202366) | Hot spring phototrophic mat microbial communities from Mushroom Spring, Yellowstone National Park, Wyoming, United States - 20050701_me2 ...
CCACACCCCTCTAACGACCCTTGCCTGCTACCGGGGCCGCTTGCTCATCGGGGGTCGGGCGGCCGTTCCCCTGGAGCGCTGGCGCCTCCGCGCTAGCGGGCTGCACCGGCGTCTCCTCGTCATCGCGCCCCAGGTCGGCGCCCGGTCGCAGGCGCAGCATGGCGTAGATGCCCAGCAGGGCGATAAACAGCACCACAATCTCGCCCATGGTATCGAAGCCGCGGAAATCCACCAGAATGACATTGACCACATTGTCGCCAAAGCCCTGGCTCTGGCTCTCGGCCCGGAAGGCCTGGCTGATGCCGGGCAACTGCGTGCTGCTCGAGGCGGCGAAGGCGACGCCAGCGATCACCAGCCCGCCGATCACGGCGATCAGCCCGTCGCGCGACCGTTCCGACGGGCTGGTCAGCCGCTCGAAGCTCGCCGGCATCACGGCGAAGAGCAGCACCAGAAAGACTGTGGTCAGGATCTCCACCAGCAACTGGGTCAGGGCCAGGTCGGGCGCGCTGTAAATGACGAAAATATAGGCCACCATCAACCCCACAAAACTCGCGGCGATGATCCCTCCCAGCCGCGAGCGCGCCTGCAAGGTCGCGATGACGCCGATGGGAATCAGTAGCATACTGATGAACTCGAACGGCTCGATCCCATCGAGACTCGGCAGCGTCAGCCCGTTGAAGCCGAAGAGCACCAGCGGCGGCGCTACTACCGCGACCAGCGAGAGCACGGACCAGGTCATATAGCTGCGCAGCTTCCCATTTTGCAGGGTGCGGGTGAAGGCCGTAGCCCCCCGCAGCACCCCGTCCACCGCCGCGTCGTAGATCCGATCGCCGTTGAGCCAGGGTGGCAGGGGCGAGGGCGTGGCCACGATCTGCGGTTCGAAGCGCGTCAGCACGGCGCCGATCAGGAGCGCGGTCATGCTGAGGATCAGCGGGAGACCGATTTCGGAGGGGAACAGGTACAGGCTGATCTTTGCCCCTTCGCTGGAGATCGCGTTCACGGCCGGTTGCAGCAGGGTGCCGGTCGCCGGCAGCAGGCCGAGCGGCAACACCACCGAGAAGGCCGTCAGGATCGCCGGTCCGACCAGCATCCCCGCCGGCGCCTCGTGGACATGCTCCTTCATCCCGCTGCCACGGGGGCCGAAAAACACGCCGCTCACCAGGCGCCACGAGTAGAGCACCCCGAAGACCGCGCTGGTGACAACCGCAATCAGCACGACGATGTCCAGGCCTGGAGGCAGGCCATTATCAACCGCGGCGTACAACTGCTCCTCCTTGGCGACGAAGCCAAAGAGGATGGGTACGCCGGCCATCGAGAGCGATGACAGGATGGCCAGGGCCGCCGTCCAGGGCATGACCCGGCGCAACCCGCCGAGTTGAGCCAGGCTGCGCGTGCCGGCCTCGTGGTCCACCGCGCCGGCCAGCATAAACAGGGCCCCTTTGTAGAGCGCGTGGGCCAGGATGGTCGCCACCAGCGCGGCGGGGGCCTCGGGGCCGCCCATGCCCGCCAGCAACACCATCGTGCCGAGTTTGCTGATAGTGCTGTAGGCCAGCAGGCCCTTGATGTCGTCGCGCCGGTTCGCCACGACCGCCCCGACCAGCATCGTGGTCATGCCCACGCCGGTCAGCGTGTAGAGCCACAGCGGGGTATCGCTCAGCGTCGGATGCAGCCGGGCCAGCAGATAGACCCCTGCCTTGACCATGGTGGCCGAGTGGAGGTAGGCGCTGGCCGGCGTGGGGGCCTGCATGGCGTTGGGCAGCCAGAAGTGGAAGGGGAACTGGGCCGATTTGGTGAAGCAGCCCAGGAAGATCAGCAGCATTGCCGGCGTGTAGAGCGGCGAGGCCTTGATCTGTTCCCCGGCTGCAAGAATCTCGGAGATCGTGTATGATCCGGCGGCATTGCCCAGCAGCACCAGACCAACCAGCAGCGCCAGGCCGCCGCCAACGGTGATCAGCAGCCCCATCTGCGCGCCGCGCCGCGCCGAAGGATAATCGTGCTTGTAGCCCACCAGCAGGTACGAACTGACCGAGGTCAGTTCCCAGAACATAAACATGGTGAGCACATTGTCGGCCAGCACCAGCCCGAGCATGGCGCCCATGAAGATGAACAGTGTCAGGTAGAAGCGCCCCATCCCCGGATCGCCCGCCAGATAGTAGGCCGTGTAGAGCACGACCAGCGTACCGATGCCCGACACCAGCAGCGCGAAGAGCATACTCAGGCCATCGAGTGCGAACCGCAACTCCAGGCCCATCCTGGGCACCCAGGAGATCGTCTGCTCCAGCCGCCCCCCGGCCAGCACCTCCGGCGCCAGCGCGCCGATGGTCACGAACAGCGCCAGCGGGATCAGCGCCAGTATCCAGCCGATCACCGGTCGCGGCTCGTAGCGCGCGAAGAACCCCAGCGGGGCCATGATCAGGGCCGTCAGGACAATCAGAACCAGCATCATTCGTTCCCGATCTTCAGCAGTCGAGCGCACCTATGCGTAAACACGTCTTTTTCCAATGCTTCCTGATGCTCGCCCTTCTGAGCCTGGTGGCATGTGGAACCGTCCCCCGAGAACGGCAACTGGAGTTGACGGTAACCGCCGCCGGTTATGATACCCCGCGTCTGGAGGCGCGCGTGGGCGAGCAGGTGTTTATTCGCTTTCGCAATGCCGACACGATTGCCCACAATCTTACCATCGAATTGCCCTCGGGTCGGCGCACCGTGTCCGCCGAGGCCGGGGTTGACGCCGTCCTGGCCTTCCCCGCCCGCCACGCCGGCACCTTTCGGATGTTTTGTACCGTGCCAGGCCATACCGAGCAAGGGGAACTGGTTATTCTACCTTAATCTTCATAAGCCGCGGGCGACCGCATGCGAAGCCCGCCGGTGCGGACCAGAGCCTTCCATGCGGCTGCGCCGCGCCCCAATGGAATGAACATAAGATTGTTCCTGGGAGGGCGTAGCCCTCCCAAACCCTCCGCGAGCGGGGGTGTGGGGAAACCCGCTTCAGGTAGCCTGTTCACTGCGCTGGCGAACGATGAACGCATGCACCCCGAGCACCCCCAGGGTAACGGCGGTGAGCGGCACCACGAACATGCCCATGATGCTGCTGAAGGCCGGCAAGGCGTCGTGTTGGGTCGCGTCGAGCACCAGGTAGGCGGTATAGGCCACGTAGTAGGCCAGGAACAGACCCCCTTCCCAGCGCGCGATACTCATCCCCGTAAAGAACACCGGCAGACACGCCACCATCACCGCCAGCATCACCGGCAGGTCGAAGTGTAACACCGAGGCCGCTACCGGCAACCCTCCCGGTACAACCAGCGCCGAAATGCCGAGGATGCCCAGGACATTGAAAATGTTCGAGCCCACCACGTTGCCGATCGCAATGTCGCGCTCATGTTTCAGGGTGGCAATCAGCGAGGCGACCACTTCGGGCAGCGAGGTGCCGGCGGCCACGATCGTCAGGCCGATGATCACATCGCTGACCCCCAGCGCCCGCGCCAGATTGACCGCGCCGCTCACCAGCCAGCGCGAACCGATCACCAGAATGATCAGCCCGCCAATCACCAGCGCCAGTTGCCTGAGCAGGGACCATGCGCTGCGCCGGGGCGCCAGTTTGTCGGTGCCAAAGGCCTCGGCGTACTCCTGTCTGGCCGCCTCGGTCTCCTTGCGGCTACTCACGATGGACCAGGCAGTGTACGCGACCAGCATCGCGAAGAGCAGCGCTCCATCGAGCAGGCCAATGCGGCCATCGAGGGCCAGCCCGGCCATCAGGAAGCACACGCCGATCATGATCGGCACCTCGCGCCGCACCAGTTGCACCGAGACGATCAGCGGCGCAATCAGCGCGCAGGCCCCCAGCACGAAGAGCACGTTGAAGATGTTCGAGCCGATCACGTTGCCGATGGCGATGTCGGGATTGCCGCCCAGCCCGGCCTGGATACTGACCGCCAGTTCCGGAGCGCTGGTGCCGAACGAGACCACCGTCAGCCCGATCACCAGCGGGCTGACCCCGACCAGCGCCGCCAGGGCCGCCGCGCCGCGCACCAGCAATTCGCCCCCGATCGTCAGCAGCGCCAATCCACCAATAATCAGTCCGATCGTCAGGAGATCCACTGTGCTTCCTCCTTGATGCTTCGATGCCGTGGACAAACACAAAGACCACCACGGCACTACAGGTCGTGGCGGTCTTGCCGGACGTACGGTTGATGCACGTTCGCTGCGCCGGAGGGCGTGGCCTCGTAGTGACGACGCGGCGTCTCGCGGGGCGCGAGCGGCTACTCCCCTACCAGGGGGTAGTATAGGTGCGCTGCGCCGGATTTGTCAAATTGTTAACGGGTGGTTTGCAGCCATTCGGATGAATGGGAGGAGTTTTTCCTGGATCGATGGGGCATGTTTTCATCCGGGGGAGCATTGGCAAGGGCTGAGCGGGGGCATGGGAAACGTGGTTTCCCCATACCCTCGCTCAGGGGGAGCGTTTGGGAGGGCCACACCCTCCCAGAAACAACGTGTTATTCGAGCGCATAACCGTTGGGGTAACCTGGGAGCGCGGGCGGCCCGCCCGCCATGGCCGCCGCGAGCCCTCATCTTCTGGTGTTCGGCCCCTTCGCCGCCGGATGCGCTTGCCTGGAGCGTTTCAGGTACGTGATAGAATGAGAGGGCGCAACCCTCCCGGACCCTCCTGGTGGGCGGGGGGCGGCTATGCCAGTTTGACCGTTGCTCTACACCTCCACAGAACCGGTCTGGAGAGTTGGAGAGCTGTGGAGGTGAAGGCTGGATTGTCAAGAGCGTTTGAACCATGCCTCAGACATGGTTCGTAGGAGATGTACCGTTCGCAGCGTTCTGCCCCCCTCCCGGCCTCCCCCCGCTGGGGGAGGAGCCCGGTTCCCTTCCCCGGCGAGGAGAGTGAAGGAGGGGGCAGTTCGGCGCGCGACGGGAGCCTACTCCATAGCCCTTCTGAAACCATGCCTAAGGGGAATATTCCGTGTTTGACACCATGTTCTGGCTCTGGGTGGGATTTAACCTGTTCGTCCTGGCCATGCTGGCCCTCGACCTTGGCGTGTTCCACCGTCGGGCCCATGCTGTGGCGCTCAAGGAGGCGGCCATCTGGAGCGTCGTCTGGATCAGCCTGGCCCTGCTCTTCAATCTGCTGCTCTTCCTCTTCTGGGAACGCCTGGTTCCCGACAGCGCCTACGGCGCCGGCGATGCCGCCCTGGCCTTCCTCACCGGCTACTTGATCGAGAAAGCGTTAAGCGTTGACAATATTTTTGTCTTCGTGTTGATCTTCTCGTACTTTGCGGTGCCGGCAAAATACCAGCACCGGGTTCTGTTCTGGGGCATCCTCGGCGCCTTGCTGATGCGCGCCGGCATGATCTTCGCCGGCGTCGAACTGATCAAGCGCTTCCACTGGATTATCTGGGTCTTCGGCGGCTTTCTCGTCTTCACCGGCATCAAAATGGCCACCGGCGGCGACGAGAAGATCGAGCCGGAGAAGAACCCCGTGCTGAACCTCTTCCGCCGGTTCGTGCCGGTCAGCGCCACCTACGATGGCCAGAAGTTCTTCACCGTGCAACACGGGATGCGCATGGCCACGCCGCTCCTGCTCGTGCTGATAATGGTCGAGACCACTGATGTGATCTTCGCGCTGGACTCGATCCCCGCCATTTTCGCTGTCACCCGCGATCCCTTTCTGATCTACACCTCGAACGTCTTCGCCATCCTCGGTCTGCGCTCGCTCTACTTTGTGCTGGCAGGCGTGGTCCATAAGTTTCATTACTTGCGATTGGGGTTGGCGGTGGTGTTGTCCTTCGTGGGCGTCAAGATGGTGCTCCCCGATCTGACCGGGCTCCTGCTGGGCGCCAGTTTCGCCATTCCCACGGCCATCTCGCTTGGCGTGGTGGCCGCGATCATCACCCTTTCGATTGTCGCCTCCCTGATCCGCGAGCGGCGCCTTGAGTTCCTCAACGGCGCAGGGGCCAATCCCGGCGGCGCTGCCGGCGAGGATCGGCAGTTGCCCGACCGTATCGCTGCCGAGTGATGCCAGTTCCCGTTGAACGGAGCGTGAAAATACCCCCGCCCGCGGTAAACGGGCTGCGCCCGCACGCAGGGGCGTGGGGAAACCTGGTTTCCCCACACCCCAGCAGCCTATGTTCACCTCAGCCGCCCATGCCGCCGGACGGCACACCGCCCGATGCACACGGGGGATGGGGGAACATGGTTCCCCCATGGTCGCGGTAGCGAAGCGCCCTGGGGAGTTTTTTTCTGACAGGGGGCGTAACTTTCTGGTAATGTCGGGAGTTAGTATTAACGACAGCGAGTGATGGCGCAAGCGCTAATCCGTCCAGCCTTCTCGTTGAAGTGAACAAAGAGCGACTCCCATCGGTCGGGAGCTCGGGCGTCTCATCCACCCATGCGGCAGTCCCGGGCCACAGGTCGGCGCCGGAGCTTCAGCCCCTACGCAAGAAGGAGAAGAGTCCATGCACATTCTGGTTGCCGATGATGATATTCACAGCGTCAAACTCACCTCGTTCGTGCTCGAAGATGCGGGCTATCGGGTCTGCAAGGCCTACGACGCTCAGGGTATTCTGCAGGCGGTTGAGCAACACAATCCCGATCTGATTTTGCTCGATGTTATGATGCCGAAGTCGAGCGGATTCGATATCTGCCGCCAGATCCGGCGCAACTCGGATGTGCCGATCATTTTCCTCTCCGGGCGCACCCAGTTGCAGGATCGGGTGATGGGGCTGCAGATCGGCGGTGACGATTATCTGGTCAAGCCCTACGAGCCTTCCGAGTTGCTCGCCCGGGTCGAAGCAGTGCTGCGGCGCCGCAACAGCGATATGCTCAACCCCTCGTCGCGCCTCAGCCAGGGTGACATCACCCTGGACCCGGTCGAGCACAAGGTGCTCTTCGCCGATGGACGCTCGGTGGAGTTGACACCCCTGGAGTTCCGCTTGTTGTACTATCTGATGAAGAACTCGGGCCGCATCCTCAACATCAGCCAGATCCTTAGCAAGGTCTGGGGGTACGAGTACGAGGGCGAGAGCAACCTGGTCGCCGTGTACATCCGGCGCCTGCGCACCAAGATCGAGAAGGATCCCGAGCATCCGCGCCACGTGATCACGGTGCGCAACCTCGGCTACAAGTTCGAGCCGTAAGCCTGAAGCCACAATCGAGACGCAGGGCGCAAGCGCATTGCCCTGCGTCTCGTTGCCAGCCAGCCGAAGGACCGGTGAGGGCGGGCGCTTGACCTGAAGCGCCGCCGGGGGGACAGGGATTGGCAATGTCCACGACCGATACGCTCTTCGAGCGCGCCGAGCCCTGGCTGCGCACCAGCATTCGTGACGGGTTGCGTGCCTTGTTGCCCCTCCCCGTGCTGGCGCTGGCCTGGTGGTTCGCCCGTATGTCCATTGGGAATGTGACCAGCTTCGGGTTGGTGGTCTACGCGCTGATCAACCTCGGGTTGCTGTTCGCCGTCAATGCGGGTCTGCGCCACGGGCGCAAACGCCACACCCTCCTGCTGATCCTCGCCTCTACCATCACCGATGCCTTGCTGGCGGGCTATCTGCTCGTCTATGCCGGGCCGCTGACCCTCGGCATCTTTCCGATCTATGCCATTATGGTGCTGAAGGCGCTGCGCTACCGCCGCCATGCGCTCTGGACGATGAGCGTCCCGGCGATGCTCGGCGTGCTCTACCTCGCCGTCCTCTACGCCCGTGAGCGGACCACCCCGTTTGCAACCGAACATAGTCTGGCCTTTGTCGGCCTGGTTGGTGGCAGCGCGTTTTTTGTGGCGCTGTTGCTGAGCCTGGCCGAATACCGGCTGTGGACCGCGCGCCGTCTCAGTGAGCGCCTGGACGCCGAGCGCGCCGAACACGTCGATCGGGTCCGGGAGTTGGAGAGTGTCAACAACGACCTGCGCGTGCGGATCAGGCGCCAGCAGGCGCTCGAAGAGAGCCTGCGGGCAATTACCGGGTCGTTGAGCCTCGACGATGTGCTGCAACAGATCCTCGACAGCCTCATGCAAATGCTCGGGCCGAATCGGGTCAGCGCAGCAGCGTTGACGATGCTCCAGGCTGACGATTGCACCCATCGCACCCTTGGGGGCGAGGGGCAACTCCAGACCGGCTGGCCCGAACAAATCGCGCGGCGCGTGGTGGACACGCGCGTTCCGATCCTGGTCGAGGATGCCCTCCACGACGCCGAATGGCACGCCCTGCAGCGCGCCGGGGTCAGGGCAGCGCTGAGCGTGCCGCTGATCGACGTTGATAATCAGGTGCTCGGCGCCCTGACAGTGGTAAGCGCCCGGCCGCATGTCTTTACCGCCACCGAGTCCCGCCACCTCACCTCCTTCAGTATTCAGGCCAGTGTCGCTATCCACAATGCCAAGTTGCATACCGAACTGGCTCGCCAGCGACTGATGCTCGAAGCGGTGTTGCGCGATATCGGCGACGGCCTGATCGTCGTGAACGAACAGGGCGCTCTGGTGCTAGGCAATCCGGCGGCCTATCAGGCGCTGCACCACAGCGATGGCCACGGCGGTGCCCTCCGCGAAGCCCTCGATCGCCTCAACCACGAGGCGCGCCAGCGGGCCAGCGGTCTGGTCAGCCAGGAGATCCAGGTTGGTCAGGACGACGAAGAACGTCATTATCGGATCTACGCTTCGCTGGTGCGGGTTGCCGATGCCAGCGATAGTCTGGTGGCCTTTGCGATCCACGATGTCACCGGCCAGAAATTGCAGGAGCGGCAACGGATCGAGTTTATTTCCATGGTGTCGCACGAGTTGCGCAACCCGCTCAATACGTTGAACGGCTTCTTGAAAGTGGTGTTGCAAGAAAAGGCCGGCCCGTTGAACGACCTGCAACGCGAGTTCCTCGGCCTGGCCGATGAGCAGGCGAACGCCCTGAAGGGCCGGATTACCGAACTGCTGGAGTTCAACCGGCTCGAAGCGGGGCGCCTGCGGCTCCAACCGCACTGGGCCAATCTGACCGATCTCATCCTGACTACCGGCGCCCGCTTTCAGGTGCAGGCCGAGCAGTTTGGTCTGCATATCCGCGCTGAGGTGCCCGACGATCTTCCTGAGATGCTGATCGATAGCGAGCGGATTGGTCAGGTTATCACGAATCTGGTCGAGAATGCGATGAAGGCCACGCCCGCCGGCGGTTCGATTACCATCACCGGTGAAGTACAGGGGAACGAGGTCTGGGTGCACGTGATTGATACCGGCGTGGGTATTCCTCCTGATCAGCAGGAGAAGATCTTCAATCGCTTCTACCGTATCGAGACCCGCGATTCCCGCCATGGTGCGCATCTGGGGCTGGGCCTGTCGATCTGCCAGCAGATCGTCGAAGGGCACGGTGGGCGGATCTGGGTCGAAAGCGAGGTCGGCAAAGGCAGTTGCTTTACCTTTGCGCTGCCCCTCGTGCGGCGCGAACAGACCATCAGTGAGTCGGTCGCCTGACCTGGCCCATCCGGCAAGTTCCTGGACGGGGGGAGGCCGGGCGGGCCGCGGCGTAGCCTCCCCGCGATCCTTCACCGCCTGACGTGACCATGGGGGAACCTGGTTCCCCCATACCCCCGCCCGCGGGAGGGTTTGGGAGGGCGAAGCCCTCCCAGGAAAAACCTTTTCGTCGGTGTACGGCGCAGCCGCATGGACGGCTGGGAAGAAGATTGTCATCTCCAATCGCGAGAAAGTCATTAACGATTTATCAATAATCTCTCGTAACTGTGGTATAGTATTACGGAACGCACCACCGCCCTGCACTTGTGAGGTCCGCGCGTGAACATGGCACTTATCGCGCTTCCCAGCATCGGGAAGAATGCGCTCCCGCCTCTGACCCTGGCCTACCTGGCCACGCTGCTTGAACAGCGACGTCATATCGTGCGCATCTATGATCTGGCGCTGGAACCCGAGGCTTCACTGACGACCGTGTTGCCGTTGCTGCGGTCGTTCCGCCCGCACGTGGTGGTGGTAGCAGGCGAGAGTGCCGAGATGCTTGCTGCTATTGCCGAGGTGCTCCGCGCGGATGCATCCGCCACAGTGGTGTCGGCGCCGATGAGCCGCTCCGGGCTGGATGCTGCCCGCGTCTGTCCCGGGGTGCTCCGCCGGATCCTGGTGCAGACGCGCGCGGAGCCTGGCGCGAGCCTCGGCGCCTCGCTGTCGCTCGATCCATTGCCGTTTCCGGCGCGCCATTTGCTCTCGCTCGAACGCTACCCGCTGCGGGCGATTGGCGGCGAATTGCAAACGACCGTGCTGGTCGGCGTCAGCGACGCCGAGGGTGAACGAATCGTCTTTCGCTCGCCGACGCAGATCGTTGCCGAGTTCCGGGGTGTGGCGCAGGAGTTTGGCATTCGCCACTTCCTGCTCCCCGATGTGCCGGTTACCGGGGATCGGGAATGGCTGCAGGAGTGGCTTATGCGGTTGGCTGAGGCGGCCCTGGAAATTAGCTGGGAGGCCATCGCCCAGCCCGGGCGCCTGGATGCCGATATGGTGGCGCTGATGGCCCATGCTGGCTGTGAGGCCCTGCGCTTCCAGATCGACGCCGCTGAGGTGTTTGAGTCGAAGACGGCCCGCGAACAGGTGCGGCAGGCAGTGGCCCAGGCTCGCCAGCACGGTATTTTCAGCCGTGGGGATATGACGTTGGTGCCGCCCTATGAGTCGATCCCCTATCTCGTTGACGTAGCGGCAACGTTTGGTCTCGACGACGTGCGCTTTGATGTGGCCCACGAGGATGCCGTCGGCGCGGGCTTCGACGAGACGAAACTGCGCGAACTGGCGCGCCAGATCTATAACCAGGGCCGTGATCGCCAGCGCTTCATCAGCCGTTTTGGTCCCGCGCTGGGCAATTTGATCTGGCACTTGCGTGGACCGCGGCGTCCCGCTCCGCGGCAGTTCGACGATGAGGGGCTGATTGCCTGACGTGCAGACGGAAGAACCAGGTTTCCCCTCCCCCTGCCTGCGAGAAGTCGGGGAGGGCTGCGCCCCATCCCCCCGCCTGCGGGAGGGTTTGGGAGGGCGCAGCCCTCCCAAACGTTGTTTATTCCCTCGCGCAGCGACCCCATGCCCTAGACGGTAATCAGATGACGAAACTCGTCGAGGTTCCTGGGGCCAATCCCCTGCACTTCCTGGAGTTCTTCCACACTGGCGAAGGGGCCATGCTCTTCGCGGTAGGCGATAATGCGCTGGGCCAGGGCCGGCCCGATGCCCGGCAGCGCCACCAGGCTCTCATAGTCAGCGGTGTTCACGTTCACCGGTGTGCTGCCTTCCGCAGGGGGCGCCTCCTCGACCGGCGCCTCGGCCGGGGCTGACGCGGTACTTCCGGCCACTTCGCGCGCAACCAGCGTTTCTTCTTCGACTGGCGCCTCCATCGGGTTCTCAGCCGTCGCTTCCGTTTCTTCGGCAGGCGTCTCGGCGGTCGCTTCCCTTTCTTCGGCAAGCGTCTCAGCCGTCGCTTGCGTTTCTTCGGCAGGTGTCTCGGCGGCCACTTCGTCAGCAGTGATCCCCGTGACGGTCGCCGGTTCGGGCGCGGCGGTCGTTGTGACCACTTCTTCGCCAGGGATCTCGGCGCCGGTCGCTGGCCCTTCTGCGGGTGTCTCCGCGAGCGCTACCGGTTGTTCGGCGAGAGGCGCCGCGGTTTCAGCGGGGCGTTCAACCGGTGGAGGGGTGATACTGCCACGCAACTCCTGAGACGCCGGCGCCTGTTCTGCGAGCGCCGGCGCTGCGTCGGGGGCGGGTTGGGCGCCGCTCCGCGATGGTTTCGCGCCAGGCGCCGGAGGCGGCCCCCGGTGCACGCGGGTTGGGATCGGACGCGGCCCGCCGGGGGCGGCGGAGGGGGGCTGTTCGGGAGGGAACGCTGGTGCAGGCGGGGGCGTGCTGCGCCCGTCCGCCGGGCTGCCTGGAAATCCCGTATGGGGCGGCTGTTCCGTCCGTGTGCGTTGCCAGCGCCAGACCAGGTAGGCAATGCCGGCGAAGGCGCCAATCAAGAGCAACCGACGTACGCGAGCCATAGGGCTATCTCCTGACAATAAGTGACTGCGACGCGCCCGGGTCTGGCCACGGCACTGGTGCGGTTTCGGGCAACCTGTTCGGGGATCGGCACCAGGCCGATCGCCTCCAGGTGCGCCGCGCCCACTCCGCAATCATCCGCGATCACCATGCCGCCAGCGGGACGATCAAGGAGCGTAAGAGGGTCAGGTTCTCCACATCTTCGGCCATGTCTTCGCCCCTGGGCGTTTCCAGGATCATCGGCACCTGACGAAAGCGCGGGTCGTTCACCAGTAAGCGAAAGGCTTCCAATCCGATGCGCCCCTGACCGATGTGGGTGTGGCGATCGACGTGGCTGCCCAGTTCGCCCTGCGAGTCGTTCAGATGGAAACATTTGACCCGGTCGAGGCCGATGAGCCGATCAAGCGCGGCAAAGGTCTCGCCATATGTTTGGGGTGAACGAATATCGTAGCCGGCGGCGAACATATGGCACGTATCCACACAGATCCCCAGGCGCTGTTCGTAGTCCGACAGTTCATAAAGCCGGGCCAGGTGCTCGAAGCGGTGCCCGAGCGCCGTCCCCTGACCGGCGGTTGTCTCCAGTAGCACGACCGTGCCAGCGCCGGCGCCGCTCGCGAAGAGCCGGTTCAGGGCCGTGGCCACGCGGGCCAGGCCCGCTTCCTCCCCGCTCCCCATGTGTGAACCGGGATGTAGCACGAGGTAGGGAACGCCCAGGCGGGCGCAGCGTTCGAGTTCATCGGCGCAGGCCGTCATCGAGCGCTCCCAGCGCGCCGGATCCGGGCTTGCCAGGTTGATCAGGTAGGCTGCGTGGACAAACACCGGGTCGATGCCGCTGCGGGCATGTTCGGCGTGGAACGCGGCAATCTCCTCTTCGGTCAGCGGTTGCGCCTCCCACTGGCGCTCGTTCTTGCAGAAGATCTGCATGGTCTCGCAGCCGACCTGTCGCCCGCGGGCGAAGGCCCGGGAAACTCCGCCCGCGATGGACATATGCGCGCCGAATGGCATAGCAATGCGCCAATGACCGACTCTGTACCGTCGAACATTATAGCACGTTCGCAATAACGCATCTGCGGGCAAGGATGGACGGTATACCTTCCGAGGCGCCGGGCGGCCTTTCTCTGGCGAGCGGGGGTGTGGGTGTCCTGGTGGCCCGGTAACCCCAACCCTCCTAAACCCTCTCGTGGGCGGGGCCCCGGGTGCGCGGCCCTCCGGCCCGCATCCGCAAGGGGATAGAAGGGTTCTCCTGGGAGGGCTTTGCCCTCCCAAACCCTCCCACCGGGTGAGGGGATGGGGAAACCCGGTTTCCCCATCCCCTGCGTGAGGGCTGCGCCCGCCCACACCTTCTCCCGTGGGCGGGGGCCTGGGTGCGCGGCCCTCCGGCCCGCATCCGCAAGGGGATAGAAGGGTTCTCCTGGGAGGGCTTTGCCCTCCCGAACCCTCCC